>Ga0255771_1000088_pt1 | contig 87263 bp, 97 predicted proteins | sample 011ome_19_FD_179969 | JGI IMG/M metagenome (GOLD analysis project Ga0255771, IMG submission 179969) | Coastal salt marsh microbial communities from the Groves Creek Marsh, Skidaway Island, Georgia - 011510BT metaG (version 2) | ecosystem: Environmental > Aquatic > Marine > Intertidal zone > Salt...
ATCGATGATAAACCTGAAAATATTACTCGTTGGGAAAAAGCTGGAGGTATTGGTATTCGCTTTCAAGCAAATGAAGATGATGTTGAAGAATACCTATTCGTAGAACTGGAGAAAGCATTGGAGGTATGATAGAAATGGGAATAATAACTTATATAGTAATGTTTCTTGCTTGGACATTAATACTATATTATGTACACAGAATATCTCATATTGTTCCCTTTTTAAAAAAAATTCATTTACATCATCATAACGTTGTTAATTCTGGCCAACCACATTGGGAATGGCAAAATATTTTTTTATGGTCAACTGATTTTGGTGAAACAAAGGATCTTTGGGTTACTGAAGGTATACCTACTCTAATATTTTGTATTGTTACTGGGCACTGGTGGATATTTATATGGTGGTGGATGTGGACAGGATTGATTGCTGAACGGATAGATCATAATCCTAATTTTAATGTGCCTTTTCTAGTTGCTGGTAGGTTTCATCTTCACCATCATAAAAATTATAAGGTAAATTATTCTCATTTCTTTTCCTTATGGGATTGGGTGCTAGGAACATATAAAGATAGAAATACACCATGAGTAGAACTGGAGAAATCGATTGAAAAATCTAATTGAATTATTAATGCTTAGAACAGAATTTGAAGAACTTACCACCGAGTATAAGTTTCCAGAAGAGGTTAGCGGATCTTGTATAAATACTTTAAATTGGTTTGTTCAGGATGGACATAAGTCTAATTCACTTCGTAATGGTTTTGATGATGCAAAAAAAATAGCACAAAAAATTCTTACGGAGTATACAAATGTCAGAACCGACAAAGGAAGATATCAAAGCTTTACGGAAGACTGTTGAAGGTCTAGATGAAGCGGATACCAATGGTGATGGCCATATCACTGCAGAAGAACTTGCAATGCATATGGAATTTAAACGTAAAGAACTTGAAGATGCTGATGCACAAAGAGACGCTATGAGAAAAATGACTTGGTTCGCATTATTTGGTATGTTACTTTATCCAGCAATTATTCTTGTTACTACTATTGTAGGACAGGACAAAGCTGCACAATTAATTAGTGATATTGCACCAACTTATTTTGTTTCTATTTCTGTATTAGTAGCGGCATTCTTCGGTGCTGATGCTGTCAAAGGTAAACCGGCGACGCCACCTAAGAAGTAGATATATAATATTAGTTATGTAATAAAGTGAGTAGTTATGAAGAGATTGATTTATCAGGTTTATGTTGGCAAGCGTTCGCATTTATATGATCATTGTGTAGAATCTGTATCCCAATACTGTAAACAACACGGTATTGATCATGAGGTACAAAAAACCCCTATACTAAGAATTAAACCAGATGTATTTTCTACAAATCGTAGTAGAGAATCATACGAAAAGCATGGTGGCTTTTTACCTATCTTTGAAAAAGAGAATGCTTTTACATATTGGCCAAAGTATGACCAGATTGCTATTATTGATGCTGATGTTTGGATTAGACCTAGTGCTCCTAATGTTTTTGATGAACTAAATCCGGATATTGACTTCGCGGGCGTGGTCGAGCGCGAAATGCCTATCACCAATCAATACAGACAAAAGATTCTTAACTATTCTCGTATGCAATATAGTTCCATTAAACTAGATTGGAAATGGGATAAGCAATCTGGTGGCGAGTTTTTTAATATGGGTATTATGGTTATGAATAAACGTATATCAAAATATTTAAAAGGACAAACCCCTCACCAATTTATAAACAGACCAGAGTTTAAAGCCTTTGTTGATGGAATGGGACCATGGAAATGGTCAACAGATCAAACTCTCCTAAATACATGGGTAAAACAAGAGAAGATGAATGTTAAACATTTAGATTGGAAATGGAACGGCCTCTTTAAAGGAATTAAAGATGACAAAGTAAAAGAAGCACACTTTGTACATTTTTTCCTAAAAGATAAATTACCAAATAGAGGCGAGAACGTAGAAGAGTTAATGAAATATGTTTCTTAAAAGAATTTTTATACACATCCCAAAAAATGCTGGAATGACTATACGTAGGTCACCCCAACTAGCTAATAAGATTATTCCTGCTACTCCACAGATTCATAAAAGTAAACAGTATACTCAGTCTGTATTAGCTCATATGAATAGCATTGGAGATCATCATGGATATGAACATGCAAGATGGAGAGATCTTAGTCCAGCCTTCGCGCGTGGGCACGAAGCATTTGCTGTTATCAGAAATCCATGGGATAGGGTAGTATCACGCTATTTCTTTGCCAAGAAAGTAATCGAGGTAGAAAAAAAAGAAAAGCCTGGCAAACATAAAATCGATTCATTTGAACATTTTCTAGAAGAAAGATTCGAATGGGGTAATATGAAATATATGTGGCACAGAGCTATCCGTGGTTGGTATAATGCATACGATTATGTTACCGACAAAGAAGGAAATCTTCAATGTGACATGATGAGATTTGAACATCTAAACAGTGATCTCTGTGCATATTTTAAAATCCCGGAAATGAGTAGGCCTAGAAATGTTACTGGATTAAATGAAGATTACAAGACAATATATACACCAGAAACAATTCAAATTGTAGCTGATTGGTACCAGAATGATATTGAAACCTGGGGATTTGATTTTGATACTGGCGCAAAGAAAAATTATTGGAGACTAACACAATGATGGGAAGTAAAGTTAATAAAGATTCGCATAATATTATGCATCTTATTCAGCCAGATACAGTAGGAGCAGAAGTTGGTGTATGGTGGGGAAATACGTCGTACAACTTTTTTATGAAAAATCTTAAGCATCTATACCTTGTAGACCCATGGAGTGTAGAACCATATAAGGGGACAACTGAATTTGAATGGGATGATTATTTAACTAGATATTCTAAAGTAACAGGATCAAATACCGAAGAAGGGTTTCAAAAATACTATAATGAGGTATATGAAGACGTTTCTCGTAGATTTGGCCCATATGAAAATGTTACAGTGTGTCGACAAACCTCTGATGAATTTTTTAAAGACTTGGCAGACTCTTCATTGGATTGGATATATTTAGATGGCTCTCATGCATATGAAGGAGTCCAAGAAGATCTTAAAAACTGTCTGAGAGTTGTTAAGCCAGGTGGTATTATCCTAGGTGATGACTATAAATGGGGAAACAGATTTGGCAAACCTGGGGTTACTCAAGCAGTTAAAGAATTCGTTAAAGAAAACAAATTTAAAATTAAGCAACACGGCGCTGTACAATTTGAGATAAGGATTTAATTATGCACCCATCATCCCGTATTAATATGCAAAGATCTAGAGATCTACTAGGATCTAGATTAGAAAAAGGTATTACTATTCTTGACGTTGGTGGTAGAGATATTAAGCCTGGTCAAGATAGATCGTACAAGCAAATGTTCCAAGATGTAGTAAAAGACTATTATATTGCAGATATCCAGAACGGTCCAAATGTTACACATGTTATGCCCGGTGATTATGAATTACCATTTGAAGAAGGATCTATAGATCTTGTAGTGTGTGGCCAGGTACTTGAGCATGTAAAGAATCCATTTCGCAGTGTTATTGAAATGACACGTGTACTTAAATCTGGTGGTTATATTATCCTTATTGCACCATCAGCAGGTAAGTACCACGACTCTATTGATTGCTGGAGATTTATGGATGATGCATTTCAGGCTATTGCAGAAGAGGCAGGATTAGAAACTATTACTGATTATGTAGATCGATCACAACCAGACGAAAGATCTCGCCGTTGGGCAGATCATGTATTTGTAGGACGTAAGCCTTGAAGGCATTTGTAATTACAATACCAGACCACGAAGTCTCTCAACATGCTGCAGATGTGTGCATAGAAAGTAGCAAAGTCGTAGGTAATTCTTTTGAGATTCAGAAGTTCGATGCAGTAATACCACGTCAAGTAAACAAAATGATGAGAGATTACCGCCTAGAATGGAACTATCCTTGGGAAGGATCAGTATTTGATTTTAAAACTGGTTTAAAGAAGTCTGCTTATCCTACCGTAAATAAACAAGCTAGAATCGCTTGTTCTTTGAGTCATTATACTTTATGGAAAAATTGTTATAATGATGCCGAACCATATCTTATTTTAGAACATGATGCAAAGTTTATAAAGAAATTAGATATTAATATTATCGATACTGATAAATTTTTTATTATAGGCATTAATAACCCATTATTTGCAACTAGGAAGGCAAACCTATTTAAACAAATAATTGATGAAAATACTAAAGAACTACAGCTTGTACCAACAATCGATTCGTTCGAAATTCCCCAGGGGTTAGCTGGAAACTCAGCATATATAATTAAACCAAAGGGAGCTAGACAAATGTTAAGGCTTGTAGAAGATCACGGTTTATGGCCTAATGATGCTATTATGTGTAAACAACTAATCCCGGCATTAGGGGTAACAAAGACATTCTATACAGAAGTACAAGGTACCCCTTCTACTACTTCGAGGTAATAATATGGAAATTTTTAAATATAAAGATTACGACGACTATATTAAATCCCAAATTGAAGGTAATCTTAAGAAAATTGATAATATAAAAGCAAAAAATATTGCATATGTCAAACCTGAAACTATAGCACAAATAGTAAAAAGAATGCCAGATGCAAAGAGAATATTATGCCATGGTACTCGTAGTGCAAAAGAACAGCTTTATTTTCAAAAACATTTATCCGACGCATTCATTATCGGTTCAGAGATAAGCCCTAATGCAGAAGAATTTCCTATGACTGTTGAGCATGATTTCAATATGGTAAAAGAGGAATGGGTTAATTCATTTGATATTGTTTATAGCAACTCATTTGATCATAGTATTACTCCATTTGAAACTCTAGAGGTATGGAGGGATCAATTAAATGATTCTGGAAGATTATTCTTAGAGCATACAGTACAAACAAGAAATCATGTATCAGATAGAACAGATCCTCTTAAAATAGAAAAACAAGAGTTAATTGATATGATAGATAAAGCTGATATGAATATAGTAGACGAATTCCGTGGTAGAGAAAAGGGATATGTTCTAGTTTGTGAGAAAAAATGAAAGCATTTGTTATAACAATAATGGATAATAATAAATCGGTACAGGCAGCAATGCGTTGTATAAAGTCTGCCGAAAAATATGGCCTACATGTAGAGCATCACGCTGCTACAACCCCAAAAGATAATCCTCATCTAATTTTACATACAAAGGGTATTCAACCATCCTTTTTCCATGAAAGATATTCTAGGCCTGACAATTGTATGGCGGCATTTTTATCTCATCATTCTTTATGGGAAATGTCTGTTAAGCAAAAAGAAACAATTGTTATTTTTGAACATGACGCCATTATAACAGGTGAAGTACCAGTCAATGAAAAATTTAAAGGCTGTATGACATTTTCGAAACCGTCATATGGAAAATTTAATACCCCGATAAAATTAGGTGTAGATGGATTAGTACAAAAGAAATATTTTGGTGGCGCGCATGGTTATATAGTTAATCCTGAAGGTGCCGGAAAGCTTATTGAGAAGGCTAAGACGCACGGCGGGCCAACAGATGTATTCTTAAATATAGATAACTTTCCATTTCTCGAAGAGTATTACCCATGGGCTTGTATGGCAGTAGATAGTTTTACTACAATACAAAAGGAAGCTGGATGTCTAGCTAAACATAATTATAAGGATGGCTATAAAATTGAAAAAATTTGATAAAGCCTTTTTAACAGGGTGTGATAAGAAAACAGAATGGATGCTTCCTTGGTTTGTTGAGAATTATAAAAAGTACAATGATCTACCTATTATCTTTGCTGATTTTGGATGTAGTAACCAAGTCAAAGAATATGCTTCCAAACAATTCCATGCTATTATAAATTTCACTAATACAGAGCTTCGTGGATGGTTTATGAAACCTTTAGCAATGGTTAATTGTCCAGCAGTTGATACCGTCTGGGTTGATACCGATTGCGAAATCCTATCTGATATATCGGATATATTCAAATTAATTAAAAATGAAAAACTATTAATGGCCGAGGATCATCCTCTTATTAAAAGAAGAAAAGAAATCTGGCATAATTCCGGTGTAGTTGGTTTCCGTAATAAACCTCGTATTTTAAAAGCATGGCTAGAACAAGTAAAAAACAAACAGATGGTAGGCGATCAAGAGGTACTCCATAGCATACTAAATCCTATTACTAGGATGACATACATAGAAGATCTACCAAAGGAATACAATTGGCTACGTATTCATATAGATGATGGATTTGATAGCCCAAATAAAAAGATTATGCATTGGACTGGGCCTAAGGGCAAAATTAAAATTAGGAGTAAAATGGATGGCTAAAACTGTTCATGTAATTGGTAATGGTGACTGGGTTCATCTATATACAAGAAGAGAAAGAAAGGGTTTAGTTTTAACTTGTAACCTTGCACCCTTTCCTTATCCAAAGAATCATTATGCTACCTGTATTGTCGATTTCAAGATGATGAAGGCTATGACAGAAGAAACGGTTGTAGTTCCAGGAGAATGGATTTTAGGGATGAGACCCAAGATATGGATGGAGAAACATCCAAACTTTCATATGCATACTGCAAAACAAATCAAGGAATTTTATACAGAATTGCCTAAATATGCCATAAATTATACTAATTTTAATTGTGGTCATATGGCTGTTCATTATGCTGCAAATAAGTTAAAAGCAGATAAGATCCATATGTATGGATTCGATTCTATATTTGATTTTAATCTAAGAAGTGTTTCTGATTTTATTTTAAACTCCGATAGAGATCCTTTGAATACTAATCGATTGGCTGACAAGTGGAGACCTATTTGGACAAATATGTTTAAGGAATTCTCAAATACACAATTTATTCTACATCATATACACGACGAATTTAAGGTCAAAGTTTCTGACAATGTAAGTGTCGAAGTATATCCTAAAAAAAGAATTTAAATTAATTTAGGGGGTTTACATTCCTTCCAAATTGTGATAAAATAATATTAACAATTAGGAAGAGGAGTTCCCTATGTCATATCGTTATCAAGTTCTTGAGTCGGCTCTTATTAGCATTGCCAAAGATAGCTCTGATGAAAATATCAGATATCAGGTTTCCCGTCTAACCTCAGATGAAAGACGCAAACTGAATGGTTTGCTTTCTTTGGTTATGATTGAATCTTACGATCGTGAGATTGCAGCATGAGCCATCCATCCGAAATTGTAAATACTAAAGGTCACTGGGCTATTGGATTAGAATGGCCAGTGACTGGTAGTAAAGGTAATAAATATTATGTAGAAATGAATAATTACGGATTCGACTGTAATTGTGTTGCATATCGTAAATGTAAACATATCAAACAGGTAGAGGCTTTATTCGATGATCCTAGTGACGGGAAATAGGTCTAAGAAACGGCAAAATGTTTATAGAGCGGCAATCTTCGCCTGGAATTACCTAATGCCGAGGATATCTAAATGCGATGTTTATATAGAAATTAAAAAGTTAAAAGATGCACACGGATATTGTTTGGAGCTAGATAAAAGAGAATATGAAATTGAAATTGATCAAAGACTAAAAGGTGATGATCTTGTTACAACAGTCTTCCATGAAATGATACATGTAAGACAAGGTGTAAGAAAACAATATCAAAATATTAATACTATTAACTATAAGACATATGATGAATATATGAAATTGCCATGGGAAATCGAGGCTTATCAATTACAGGAGGTTATGCTAAAAGAATGGAACAAGAAAAATATGAAATGTCTGAAGTAGATATTTTAAAGAAAAATGTATACGATTTGCAAAAACAGCTTCAATTGGCTTATCGTAGAATTGGTGAGCTAAGAGAGGCATTAGAGATAGAGGTAAAAAGGAATGATAACCCTCACTAAATCAGCACAAGATTATCTAGCTAAAGTCGGCCAGCCAAATGTTCATCTTAGTGTAAAAGGTGGTGGTTGCAGTGGCTTTACCTATGTCTGGGATGTTACAGATGCAGAGCCTACTGTAGGTAATCTAGTTATAGACGAAATGGCAGAAATGTTTGTCATTGGTTGTACTATTGATTATGTGACTGAACTTGGCGGATCCTTTTTAAAAGTTATAAATCCTAATGCAACAGCCAGTTGTGGATGTGGAGAAAGTTTTGCAGTTTAAATTTTATGATGTAGATAAATTACCGGTTGCGGTAATAGATGGATTTTATACAGAAGATGAATTAGAATTAATATGGCACGAATTATTATTTATAAACTCCCCTGAAAAATTAAAAAACCCAGAGCAAACCGGAACGGCACGTGATCCTGATAGTGGGGAAGAGAAAAAAAAGAATAAAGGAATATTCTTAGATAATATTTATTCCGATAGAAATATTTCAGATATATTAACATTGAATCGAAAAATATTTTCGGAAGAGGTGACTAATACGCTTATCGATTATCATAAATTTTTTAAATATGTTATGAGTTCAAATGGGGATACAACCTTAGTTAGTTATTATGAAGATAGCGACTATTATAAATCCCATGCAGATGCGGCACTGGTAACAGCTATTACTTGGTTTTATCAAGAACCAAAAAAATTTGTTGGAGGTGATCTAATCTTAGAAAAAGATACTAAAATAGATTGTATTAATAATAGATGTATATTTTTCCCTTCTATATTAAATCATGAAGTGGATGAAATATCAATGGAGGATTTATATAAAGATAAAGGTTTAGGAAGATATGCAGTAAGTCAATTTTTGTCTATACACAGTTTTTAATGGAGAAACAATTGGAATATATAATTTACTCTAAATCCGGATGTATTTTTTGTGATGCAGCAATGGAATTATTAAAACAAAAAAAGTATAATTTTAAAGAGATAAAAGTCCCAGGCAACGACGACGCTATCCGCTTCTTTAAAGAAAAAAAGTTTAAGACTGTACCACAGATCTTTGACGATAGGGGAAATCATATTGGTGGTTACCAAGACTTGAAAGAGGCTTTGGAAGAGTGGCCAGATAATCCTGCAGAAGCAAAGGCTTTTTGAAATAAAATGAAAAAAGGGGGTTTACAAACCTAAATTAGTATGGTATAATGTATATAACAATTAGGAAGAGGAGCTTAATTATGTACAAGTTAGATAAAGGTTTGGTAGATCTCATTAACGCTCAACGGGCTGAGGCTGAAGAATTCAGCAAGCAACCCGGATGTTTCATGGGCATGATGCCTGAAGCAACCGATTTGCAATACTGGGAGTCTCGTGTTCCTAGTGGTACTCTAAAAGAGTACAAGCGTCAGGAGCTGGTAGAGTCAGCTTACTATATTACTGCCGATCGTACGAGTAAGTCGTACGCCCGGTCTTTGGACTTTGAAAACTGGACTGATGAAAGGATCCAGCGTCATATCGATCGGATATGTGAAAAGGAGGTAGCATAATGGCTAAATGTAAAACTACTGAAATGTTTGGTTCAATGTTTACTACCCATCCTATTACTGGATACGATGGGGAGGACACAGATAGTCTATCAGAAATGTTTGATATGTTAAGAGAAGATTATAAATCCAGCGGTAAAAAAGTTATTAATATCCAAACTTATTATAATAGTGGTTATAATAGTGCAACTGATCGTTATGAAGGTGAAAAAGAATTTGGTATTGAAGTAGAGTGGGTGTGGTAATGACACCTGCAGAGTTACAAGAAGCGCTGCCTTTACTTGGTCAGCTCCTCTTACTAGTAGTAATTGGCGCGCTTCTTGTAGGTTCTTTTTTTACTATCGTTGGCTTTATATTTCGGAATGCTTTATGGATTACGTTGGTATTAGGAGGTATAATTATTTTTACGAATATGGTTCCGTAGCTCAGTTGGATTAGAGCAACAGCCTTCTAAGCTGTGGGTCGGGGGTTCGAGTCCTCCCGGAATCGCCAATATACTCGGTTAGTTCAGCGGTTAGAACCACGTGCTCATAACGCGTTTGTCGGGAGTTCGAATCTCTCACCGAGTACCAAATCGCCCGCGTGATGGAATAGGTAGACATAACGGACTTAAAATCCGTGGCCGTACGGCGTGCCAGTTCGAGTCTGGCCGTGGGTACCATATATAGTTAGTCGAGTGAGTATAAACGCGGTTAAGCCTGTAACGACTCTAAAATTAAGACACAGGTGGGAATGGTCCGTTCGCCCTCATAAGAAAGGAACGCAATCGCATCCAGCATTTATAAGTTGGCTCTGCTAAATTTAAGGGTGATGCCTTAATACATCCGCGTGGGGCCAACGGTTAGCCCCACACCCTGCGGGTATAGTATAATGGTATTACAATCGCCTTCCAAGCCAAAGACCTCGGTTCGATTCCGGGTACCCGCTCCATATAAATTTATTTAAATATAAATATCCTTAAGGGATAGCACCAGTCGGTCTATCCTTTTTTAACACAAATAGGAAAAGAATAAAAAAATGAAAAAACTAATGGTTGCACTCTTCGCGCTTGGTATGTCATCAAGTGCATTCGCTGAATCTTCGATTGAAACAACAGTTGGGGTTGAGCGTAATCTGGACACAGAAATCAATAAGCTCTTTTTTGGGCCTTCAATCACATCAGGTGATTTTACCCTTAGCACAACAGTAAATATGGTAGATACTACTACAGATAATATGAAATTTAATATTTCATCTGCTGACGTCGATCTTAGCTATTCTGTAACTTCTATTATCGATGTATATATTGAGAATGATCTGGATGCAGATTTTAAACAAACAGATACAACTGTAGGTATTGCAGTTAAATTCTAATTTAGGAGGCCCAATGTTAAAATGGTATGATTACGTGATGGTAGGTATGTTTGCTTATCCAATAAGCCAGGGATTAATTCATAGTTTTTTCTGGGCCTTTTTAACTTGGGTCTGCTTTGTTCAATACATGAATGCAAGGAGAGATGGACATGTCTGATGATTTTTTCGATTTCGGATTTACAGCAGTAGATGAATCCGAACTACAAGCTGTACAAGAGGCTACACAAAGGGTAGAAAGCGTTGCTAGTACTGCTACTGTAACACAAGATAAATTGGATAAACTTTATAATGCTATTGTTCCTCTCCTCAATAATCTTAAGAAAAATCCTGAAAAAGAATATATCCTCTGGCCTAATCGAATTGAAAAAGTAGAAGCTTTTGAAGATCACCTTTATAAAATTTATTCAGATTAAATTGATTTAGGGGGTTTACATTTGGATAAAACTATGATAGAATAGTATGAATAATTGGAAAGAGGAGATCCAAATGTCTAAAATTATTATCACTAAAAATATGTCCCAGGAACAGCGTTTAGAAGCTATTCGCAAAGCCAGCAAAAAGTTCAATGCTAAAATGCAGCGTAACTTTAAGGTTCGGGATTATTCCGTTACTGCTAAAGAAGATCGTTCCGACGATTCTGTTAATATCAATGCTTGGACAGATGCTCCAAAGTATCTTGATGAACATTATGGCGATCGTGTTCGTAGCCAGAAAGTTTACGAGTCAGAAGAAGGCTGGAACTAATGGTTGACTATTGCGTTGAAACCCGTAATAGGATTAAGCTCTCAGTCGCAGCATATGCCTACGAGTTCAGAGACAATCCTATTATGTCTGATGGCGAGTTCGATGAATTGGCTCTTCGAATAGATAAATCTGCTCGTACTGGAAACAAAGAACTAGATTCTTTCTTTAGTAAACATTTCCAGCCTGATACCGGTATGTGGATATATAAGCATCCCGAGTTACGCAAACTGGAGTATCTATATCAAAGGTATTATAAATGAGTATGCATCTTGTCCGTGGTATGTCTAGTCTTAATACTAAAAAACGTAAAATGAAAAATGCACCTGGCTTTAAGAAAGCTTTAGAAGAGCATAACAAATGGCTTCGGAAAATGGGTGTTCATCCAGATCAACTCAAAGATAAGGATAAATCAAATGGCTCGAGTGTTCCGAATTATGCAGAAACACGTTTCAGCGTCCCGACGTCGGACGTCATTACACCCATCCAGGGAAAAGCAAGAGCGAATGAATACTCAGGCGAATACATCATCGGTCTTGCCACTCTTCACAAGTCAAATACAGTACCAGTCGGTAGAGGAGATAACCCAGAAATATACGCAAAAATGAGGCGTGGATGAAAATAGGGGGTTTACATTCCATTGAATCTATGGTAGAATGCTTGTATAATAAAATTTTGTTGAGGAGCAAATATTATGGCTATTAGAAAAAAGCAAAAGAAAGTGGTACCAACACGTCGTCGTTTCGGACTAAGTGCTGTACCAATTGAAAAAGGCTTCGATCAGGTTCTATATTATTTTCAAACTGAAATGTCGAATTCTGATATATCTAAGATACTGAAAAACTATCTTAAAGAAAAACATAAAAAATCTGCTAATCTACAGTATATTATGTCTTGTCCTGAATATCATTTCTATTCACATCCTTCACGTGCAGCAACAGCCTTCTGGCTGACACATGCTCCGAAGAAGGATGACGATGATAAGTCTAAGGCTTATTCATCGGGACTATCAAAATGGACTTCTGAGATGATTTCCCTTGGTAAAGAAATTTACCAGGATAAGCTAATTAAAAAGAACGATTCTGATGCACGTCCTAGTATTTCGCCTATGGAAAGGCTTAAGAATAAGATTAGTAATACTATTATGCAGGATCTTCTTGAGTTAGAAGATCAATGGATAGACGGCGAAAAAACTACTATCGACGTTTATAGTTTATTTAAGAAACATGGTTTGGCAGGATCGGCAACATTGCCTGTCCGCCAGGTGATTGAGGGATGGTTGGTAGATTATGAAGATGCTTATCATAAGCGTTGTGATGATGCCGTCGAGGGTTACTCACATTTGAAAAGACCCGAACTCAATCGCCGCATTAAGTCCTGTCAGGAAATGCTCCTCGATCTTGATAGGATTAAGTCTGCTGCCAAGGCACAACGTAAGACGAGAGTCAAACAGCCTAAGGCAGCAGACAAACAAGTTTCAAAGGTACAATACAAATCTGAAGATTCTAATTTTAAATTGGTTTCAATTAGTCCTATACAAATTATTGGCAAAATCAGATTGTATACCTTTAATACAAAATCCAGGATGCTTACCGAATACATTACACAGAGTGTTGGAGGATTCGAAATTTCTGGTACTACAATTAAGAATATCGATACTGTGAATAGTCGAACAGTTAGATTACGTAAGCCTGATGAATTTTTACCAGGTGTTCTAACTAAGACCGTTAAGCAAATCGATACCGAATGGAAGAAGCTTACCACTAAAACAACCGTTCCAAATGGTAGATTAAACTCAGACACAATCCTATTGAAGGTATTAGATAAATGATTGAAGATAACTTTTTGACTAAGTCAAAATTTACTAAGCTCATCGAAGCAACAGTAATCGAAACAAAATTATCCTATATGGATACTATCTTACATCTTTGTGAAAAAAATGAAATTGATCCCGAAGATGTAAAAAAATTTATATCACCTATTATAAAAGAAAAGTTGGAAGGTGAAGCAATGGCTTTAAACTTTCTTCCAAAAACAAATTCATTGGACTCAGCTTTTTTTGAATAGATCGATATATAATATGTTTACAAAACAACAAAAATACGGTATAATAATTCAGTTTAATACTTCAGCAAATACAAGGAAATACAAATGACATTTGAAAATCTAAAACGTAATCGTGACCAAATCCAGAAACTAGTACAAGCCGCAGAATCGACCGGTGGTGGTACCGAAAAGAAATCATATACAGATGATCGGATTTGGAAGCCAACCGTAGATAAGGCAGGTAATGGATATGCAGTACTACGATTCCTCCCAGCAGCAGCAGATCAAGAACTACCATGGGTCAGATACTGGGATCACGGATTCAAAGGACCAACTGGTCAATGGTATATCGAAAACAGCCTTACTTCTATTGGTCAAACTGATCCAGTCGGGGAACTTAACTCGCGCCTTTGGAACTCGGGTATAGAATCTGATAAGCAGAAAGCTCGTGATCAAAAGCGTCGTCTTCACTATGTAACGAATGTTCTTGTTCTTCAAGATCCTTCTGCACCACAGAATGAAGGCAAGGTATTCATCTATAAGTTTGGTAAAAAGATCTTTGATAAAATCATGGATTCTATGCAACCAGAATTTGCAGATGAAAATCCTGTTAACCCATTTGATTTTTGGGAAGGCGCAGACTTTAAATTAAAGATCCGTCAAGTCGAAGGATATCGTAATTATGATAAGTCTGAGTTTGCTAGCCCATCTGGTCTATATGAAGGAAATGAATCCCAGTTGGAATCAGTTTATAACCAATTACATAATCTCAGTGAGTTTACAGATCCAAAGAACTATAAAACGTATGATGAGCTAAAAGCAAAGTTAATGCGTGTTCTCGGTGAAGAATCAACTGCAGGTGCTTATACTGTTAAACAGGAAAACATGATTAATGAACCTGCACCAGCACCTCAGCCACGTATGGCAGAGCCAGTAACGGCAGAGCAGATTGATACATCTGGTGATGAAGATACTATGTCATATTTTGCACGATTGGCAAATGACGACTAATTAGGTAAGCCAACCAATTACGCCTAGTCGCTGAATAAGATTCGGACAAAAGTTGGTACACAATAAAGGAGAAAGACTACTTCGGTAGTCGGGGATTAGGGAGCTTCGGCTCCCTTTTCTTTTATTTGGATAATAGCATATCTGATGCATCAATCGGGCTTTGTGCATTTCCTGGAACAAAAAATCCATTTGTTGTTGACGATGTTGATGTTGATGGTGCTAAAATAATTGGTGCAGATCCGCCTGGTCCAGGTGGGACTGCCGATCTTAATCCTTGAACGCCTTCATACTTTTCTGACCTAATATTTGTATCTGGTTTTATTACAAATTTCCCTTTATCATTTTTAGTATATCCAGCATATTCATATACAGAATCAGGAATACCCATAACTGCTAGTCGCGTAGGATCATACCATGCCCGTTCAACGTTCGGGTCAGGTAAAGTGTTTCTTAAGATATATTTTGTAAGTCGCTCAGACATACTACCAACATTAGCAGTAACTTGTCTAATTTTACTAGTAGGATTAGCAAATGCTTCTTTAAAGAAATTCTTTACTGCTTCCCATGCAGGATCAACCAATGCAGTTAGGCTAAACTCTTTTAGTTTTTTCGATGCATCTTCAAATCCTAGTTTATCAGCAAACCATGCCGGCAATTTAATAAACAATAAATCTATAGCCTCTGTAAACCCTTTAATAACTCCTTTTATACCACCTTCGATTCCCGATTTAATTCTATCTAATAATTTTTTATTCTTACCTTCCATAAATCCCTCATAAAATCCTACAAAGAAATCAATTGTAGAAATAATAATTTGGAAAAATGGTCTAAGTGCAAATCCGATTATCTTTTTAATAGGAGCTAAAATAGGATCAAGTGCTGATATAATTTTTTGGAAGAATCCAATTATACCGCCGCCGGCCTCTCCACCACCTAATATCCCCTTTAAAGCTTTAAAATTAATGGTAGGAAAATATTTAGTAATAGAACCTATTTTACTAGATATACCATCAAAAAAATCTGTCATAGGTTTTAAAGCTTCAGCAATCTTGCCTCCTATGCCTCCTGATTTAGAATCACCAAAAATACTTTTAACAAGATTATTAGTACTAACAACCGGTTTACCATCTACACCAAGACCTAAAACTTGGTATATACCTTTTAAAAACCCGTCAGGTATATTTTTGAACAATGTTTTAGTTTCATCTGGAATAATTAAAAGATTTTTAAGATTTCTACCAAAGGTTGCTATACCTTTCCCAAAATCTTTAATGGAATCAAGAAAATTTTTATATCTAGTGTTCATCGCCTTTCCGGTGGCAACTAAACCCTTTGCAATTTGTCCTATTCTTAATGCTTTAATTGCTTCATCTAGACCTGCCATTGATGCTGCAAGACCTGCTAGAGTAGCTCCTATTGCACCAAGACCCGTTAATCCACCAAGTAGTCCTAAGCCTGGACCACCGCCGGTACTAGACCTCGGCTGGGGTATTGGCGGCAACTTTTTTTTGGCTTCTCTTTGTGTTTCCAAGTTCTTCAATTTTTGCATGCTCATCATACTGAAGAATCTATCAAATCTTATACCGATCTTAGTAAGCTCAAGTCGAGTGCCTTCATGACCTAACTGATTTTCTATATTATTTTCTTTTAATTTTTGAGTTACGTCATCTAGAGTTGCCATTATACCCGTCCCTGTTGTTCCTGCCTTGCTTGTTCTTCTTTTAAATGGTTGATTAGCATATCAAGATATACTTCTCTTTCCCATGGTATCATATGGTCTATCTCAGTCAACGAATAGCGATAATGGTGCATTAACTGAAAATTCGTCCTATAATAATTTACAAGCGTCTCATGAGATAGACCTATGAGAAAAAACTTTGCATTCCTTCTACTACAATATTGTTTTGATGATTACATTTTTTACAAGAGAAAGCTACATCATGTGTTAGCTTAGGCATTTTTTCTACGTATTCTCTTACCTTAGTAAATTGCTGATTGTTCATAGATTCTATAAAGGAATCTAATTCTTGAGCAGTCTGATCTTTAGCAGAGAATCTTTCTTCATTTGTTTTTATAACATCAATACTTGATCTAATTAATCCAAAGATTTGATCTACACTTGATTCTGAAGAAAGAATATCGTCTCTAACTATACTATCGAAGGTAGGCCATTTCATTTCAAGAGAAATCTGGCTATCCAATTCGATAGTATTAGAGATGTCTGGTACTTCTATTTCTACATCATCAATATTTAATGTAATATCATTACTAGATTCACATTCATTACATTTCATAACAATAGTCGATGTTTCACCTACGCTTTTAGCTCGTATTTTTAAAAACATATATTCGATATCAAATGTAGTTAATCTTGTAGTATCGATATCTTCAGTTACACAAGCTTTAATAGTATTAATTACTGTATTCAGAATCTGTTTCTGATCATCAGATTCTAAAGCCATTAATAAAATCTTTTCTTCTTTGACTAAGAATGGTCTAAAGCTTACACTTTTTTTCATTGATGGTATAATTAAATCATAATTTGGGGAATCATTTAATCTTGGTAAAGCCATTATGCACTCTTTCTTTTCCACACGTCATTCGCATTTACACGAATCATTTTTTTATTTGTCTCATTCTTATTTGGGTTTTCAATAGTTAGCATTACATTTTTGCCGGCGTGCCATGCATTTACCTTTGCAATCATTTGTGCTGTACTACCAACCCATTCTTTTCTTGCTTGTTTACTCCACCTAGGATCTTGGGATCTGCGTTCTCCCTTAGAAACCTGATGGGCTCTTTGTCTTTTCTTTGCCATTTAAATCACCTATCCAAAATTTAAGCCACCGCTTACGAAGTTTTGTAGACCAGCCTTAATTGGTCTCCATTTAGTATAAGATAGATCTACTTGAAGTTGTACTAATCCATCTAATTCGTTTGATAATTGAACTGCGCCAATTGTTGTTGGGAAAGCATCTTGTAATTCTACGGCATATATTGTACCTCCACCAATTTCTAAATTACCCTGGAGTGGACCAATATTAGCACTGAAACCTTTTCTAGCCTTTCTCAACTGATGTATCTTTACTGTCTTAGCATAATCCTGTTTATAACCTACTTCACCTGTATCCTGATTCAATACAAGATCTGTCCAGGCATCAAAATATGTTTTAATACCATAATCATTCATCAAGTAAAATGTTAAGCTAACCTCTTGAACTGCATATCCATAGGCTACCTTTTGAAATTCCATACCGATTCTTCTATCTGTTGTAAGAATCTGTTTACCAGGCAATGTAGCATTTGAACATAAAATATTCATTTCTCTACTAGTAGGATTACCTGTATTTAAAATTCCTGGTATATTTGGTATTGATGGTAATAGATTTGCAAGAAATCCACCTAGTCCACCAAACCCACCAGAGCCAACTGGAGGTAGCTCAACCAAAAACTGATTTGCTTGTGCAAATCCAAGCTTTGAAGTAGCAACAGATTTTAGATCGTCAATTGATGCCATTACATCTTTCCTCTTGAATCTCTATAAACAGTACCTGAACTTGCCTTTCTGAAATCCTGTGTCGGAAGAAATGTAGCAATTTCCCATTCTGGTTTATCTACTAAAGCAAATCTACTTTTTACATGTTTTGTTAAATATCTATGGATAGTTGGCTTAATAAATTTCATAGGTAATTCTCCTTCACCCAATAAAGCATCTAAGGCTTTAGCTCTGAGTACAGGAGGAAGATAGTGTAAATTTAAGCCGTAGAATCCACCCTTTGCTGGTCCCATCATAATAACTAATGGGAATGCATCGTAATAGGGTAAAGTATCTTTATATTTCGGATCATAGAAATACATGTACATATTACCGTACGGTGCTGTCTTTGGCCTATTCCTTAATGCAATTTCTTCTTCTCGCATAAGATCAAGACGATTTACGCGCCCGAGCGCGACGGCCTTTTTACGGAACCACTCAATAGACTGTTTAGTCCGTGGGGTAATACCAGCACGGAATGCTTCAATTTCTAGATCTTTAAATAAGTTGCTCATACGAGTATTTATATTGATTTATTCAATAAATGTTAATCCTTCCACTCTTTAGGTGCTGCATTCACATTCTTTGGAGGTTTAACACGAGGTTTTGTATTCTTCCTTTTTCTATATGGTGCTGCCTTTTTTAATGGTTTTTTTATTTTACCAGGCATCGGTTTAGCAAGAAGTTTCATCTCTTGCAATTTCTTTTCAGTCCATATTTCAAACGTCCAGCCACGATCCTCTGCATATTCCTTTGCGGCTTTCCACTTATTCATATTCTTAACATAAGTTAATCCTTCATAGATATATCTTTTTGTACGTCTTTCACCTGAAGGCGGCTGTGTTTCTTTTTCTGGTTTAATTTCGATAAGTGTTGTTTTATTATTTCTCCATGTGATTTTAAGATCTACAAAATATCTGTGATATCTTTTATCAACATCGTAGAAATAAGGTATAACTGTTTCTTCAGAAGCCCAACTCTTGACCTCTATATTAAGATCACACCATTTAAAGACTTTTCTTTCCCAAGAGGATCTGTATATGATATTAGTCGGATCGCCGGCATACTTATCTCGATTAACGACTTTATATCTTCCTGAATGTGCCATAATTCCATATAAATAAGATTAAATCTTTCTTATTATCTATAGGACTTTTCAAATGGCAGATACATGGATCGTTGACAATCTTCAAAGTTCAAGACAGCCTGTTGTTTTAAACAACAGTATTGTAAGATCTAGTTTACTACAAAGCAACACGGTATTATCGTATCCTATAAAGAAGGATGAAACTTATCAAGGTAGGATTCGCTTTACTGTAAAAAAAGCCGATAGACTTAATCCTGGTAGCGGTATTAATAAGTTACTAGAAGCAGTTGGTTTTGACAATGTATCCAGGACAGGCTCCAGCTCCAATAATAACAAAGGTAAAAGTGATGACGACCCGATACGTTTTAATAATTCAGTAGATCCGGGTTTATCTGCGGAACAGGAACAACAAAAACAACAACAAGATGCCGGAGCTGAAGGTGCAGCATTAGCTTCTACATTATCAGATGGATTTAGGGGTATAAAGTATACAATAGATACCTCTGCGCCTGTTATTGATTTATACATGCCAGCTGGAAATATAGTTATGAATGAAGGGGTTCAATATGACACCACTAACCTTAATCCCATGGGAGCCGCGGCGATGGGAGGACTACAGTCTGGGGACACTATAGCGGGATCACTAGCTACCGGTCTTATGGAGGGACTCCGATCGATCTTTGATATGAGAGGCATCGATAATAATACCCTTGCACGATTAGCTGCTGGTAGATTGGCAGATAAAATACCAGGAGGTGTTGGTATTGCTGGTCAATTAGCTGTACAGGCAACAGCAAATCCGAATACAAGAGCATTATTTCGAAATGTAAATTTACGGGAATTTAATTTTACTTTTAAATTTATTGCAACCTCTCCAACTGAAGCAAGAACTGTAGAAAATATTATAAGACATTTTAGGACTGAAATGTATCCCGAATCTATTGAAGCTGCTGGTATACCTATTGGATATAATTTTCCTAATGCATTTGGAATAAGTTTTTCTTATAAAGGTGCAAAGGCTAGAATACCAAAATTAGAAACTTGCTATTTAAGAAATATACAAACGTCATATAATCCTACAAGTGCTACCTTCCATTCTGACGGGCAGCCAAATGAAATTGATTTAACATTAAACTTTGTTGAAATTAGGACTCTTCATAAAAAAGATATACTAGGGGACTTCGGATGAGATTTTTTAAAGATTTTGAAAAGGTACGATATAAATTTGGTAACGAAGCCTCAAATATACTTTTCCAGAATATAACTACCTATACGGACATTATTGATCAGATTAAGGACGATGCTTCTTTTTATCAATATGAGCAGATTCATGAAGGATTTCGACCTGATCAGGTTTCTATTCGTCTCTATAATTCTCCTCTTTATCATTGGACCTTTTATTTAATGAATGATAACCTTAGGCTACAAGGCTGGCCGCTTACTAATAGAGAGTTAGAAGCAAAGATTAAAAAGGATTATGAAGGAACAGCAATTACTACCAGGGATAGCTTAAATGGTATTTTTACTCTTGGTAGGACTTTAACTGGAGCACAATCAGGATCCTCTAGTAATATCATACATAGGAATGTAGAATTTGGACAAATTGTTGTGCAAGCTAATGACTTGGAATTTGAAGTAGGAGAATCATTGGTTGTAAATTATCCAAATCCTATTGATCCTCAGAGTATTGTAACCGAAACCGTAACTGTTCATTCATATTCAGAATATTATAATGCCGCTCACCATTATATTGATGGAAGCGGAAATTGGACAGATATTGATCCTTTAATCGGTCCGGGTGTGCAATTAACAGAGGTTACGAATTTCGAGAATTATATTAATGAAAATGAAGCTTTAAGATCTATTAAGGTTATTAGACCTAATGTTATTAACGATATACTTTCGGCATATAAGAAATCTATAAGGTCATAAAATGGCAAACGGAGAAACCCAAAGCTCATACCAATTTGAATCTGTGCTATTTTTTGCAGATAGATCCCCAGATAGTATACCAGTCGATATTAAAAATTCTATATCTGACCTTGAGATCTTTGAGCATATAGAAAAACCTTATCTAACCGGCCAAATAGCTTTTGTTGATAATAATAATCTTATAGCAGCTATGGACGTCCAGGGTGGGGAAAGAATAGTTGTTAATATTAGGCCAACTAATCTTGAAGAAAGAGCCAAGATTATAACTAAAACCTTCCGTATAGAAAAAATAATAGGATCTTATAAAGCCAATGATAAGAATGAAACAATATTTTTAAAATTAGTAGAAGATATTGTTTATACTTCAAGTGTTAAGAATATTAATAAATCTTATCAAGGAACTCCAATATCTATTATGGCAAATATACTTTCTACATTTTTAAAAAAGGAGGTTGTAAGCTCTATTGACGAATATAAAGGGAAAATGAAAGTTATTGTTCCTAACCTACATCCAATTGAAGCAGCTTTATGGATTAGAAATAGAACGACTAGTAGTGATGGTTTACCTTTTTACGTATATTCTTCATTTGGTGATCAATTTCTTCGTATAGTAGATTTAGGGACTATGCTAAGAAGGCGGCCAATTAATATAAAGAACCCTTATGTATACTGGCAAAATGCAGCTAATACTTTAGGATCTTTTACTACTTTCACCTCTATACAGAGTTATAGGCAAGAGGAAAATGAAAATCTACTTCGACTTATTCGATCTGGAGTAGTTGGATCTAAATATAGTTTTTATGATACTATGAAAGCAATTCCCCAAGATGTTAATTTTGCTGTAGACAATGATGTATTCTATACCCTAGCAGGTTCAGACTATTTTAAAGAGGGACAAGAAAGATTTAATTATGGTCCTGATTTTAAAATCGAAGAAAAAAAAATAAGTGAATATAATTCTAGAGTTATTTCCCATATAACAAATGGTGGGACATATGATGGTGCAGGCGGATTTAAAACTCTTCATCAGGAACCAGATGGCCCTTCACATAAGAAAAAAGTTATAGCAAATTCCTTAAGGAATTTTATGACCAAAACTCCAATGGTGATACAGGTTAGAGGTCAAGATTTTATAACTCATGAGGAACATGTCAGCGGCTATTCACATTATACTACGGGAAATGTTATAAGAATTCTTTTTAAAGATAATTCTTCTGATGATCCAGACGAACCTAGATTTGATAGAAAAAAATCAGGAGACTATATAATCTATGCTGCAAAACACATGATTAAGGCTGAAAGATACGATGTTAGTCTATTATGTGCTAAACTAGCATCATTTGTTGAGGAACCGAGTATACAATGATACCAACGACTTCAGATTTTTATGGTGATTCTACTAGATGGTTTATTGGAACTGTTATTTCCATTAATGACCCGTTAGAACTTGGTCGAGTAAAGGTTAGAATATTTGGCGTTCACACCGCAAATATAGATGATATACCGGAAGAGGATTTACCATGGGCTCAAGTAGTAACCCCTACAACTGAGGGAGGAAGTTCTGGTATTGGTACTAATATTGGTATTAAACCTATGGCTCAGGTATTTGGTGTTTTCCTAGATGGTACCAATTCACAAATACCTTTGGTTGTTGGATCAATACCTAAATTTGAAACAGGCAGGATTAATGTAACAGAGGAAACTGCTCAAAGAACTTTAACTGGTAATACAAACATTGAAAAAGCTTATGTATTCTTTTTATCACCCGAAGGAGGTTCTTTTACAGTACAACAAACCTGTGGAATTATTGGAAATCTGATGGTAGAATCGGGAGCTAATACAAACAGAGGAGATCTAAATCCATTAGCATTAAACTCAAGTGAAGGCTCCTTTGGAATTGCGCAATGGAATCCCTCTAGTAGAGCTGGTAATCGACTTGGTGCCTTAAAAGAATTCTGTTCAGAAAGAAAATATAATTTTAGGGAATTATTGCCACAGTTAGAATTTATAAAACATGAATTGTACTCCTATCCTTATTTTGGTTTAGGACTATTGAGGAAAACCCAAACTGTTGAACAAGCCTCAAGGGTCTTTGAGGCATATTATGAAAGACCTGCTCCAGGAAGTACTGATAGTAGAATTAAATTTTCTGAAGAGATATTAGAGAAGATGGAAACTTAGAATGCCAATTGAAAGAGCCAGAAAAACTAATACGATTACCCTTGGTAGTATACCAACTTCAATTAATTCTGTGCAAGTGAAAAGAGGTGACAAGCCGTTTTTTACTAGTGTGTTTGACTATGAATTAGTTGAAAAAACTATTTCGTTAAGAAAAGCTTATGATGAGATTAAAGTAGATTACACCGTAGAGGAAATTGTAGAATACGATCCACAATTGGCAAAGGAAATATTTAATTTCGATCTTCGTAGTCTTGAAGAAATTGCTTCATTAGCAGAAGTTGAAGCCAAGGCATTAAATTCTCAAATTGAAAGACTTTCAGCAGAAGGAGCGCCAACAGGAGATATTATAGGTTCAGTACTAGGGGGATTTAAATCCTTAACCGAAAATTTTAAACAAAATATTGGTGTAAGTGATGAACCAGTAGTTGCTAAATTAACAGAAAGTGTTCCTAATATACCAGTTACAACTCTTTCTACTAAACAATCTGAAATTGAAACATTAACCGGAAAACCGGTTTCTTCCGCTCTGTTGAATGCTGTTACAGTTGCGGGTAATCCTAAATCAATTAGAAGCGCATTAAGTGGCGTATTTTCGGCTACTGATACTAATATGAGACAAGCATTAGAGGAAAGTTCTGCAGTTCCGGAAAAAGTGTCCGAATCAGTAAAAAAAGAAATACCTACTGAAATAACTGCAGAATCAAAAAAGATTGTTCGGAGAATTATGAGAAACCTAGATAACCCAGTGCAATCTGAAAGTGAGCTTGGGTTTGGAAACCTAGGTAGTAGCTTTGGTAACTTACTTGCTGCAGTCGCCGGTAAAATTAAAGGTACTGGATCGGCTAATAAGTTTGGAGAAGTTGTTACTTCAGTTCCCGATGGGTTTATAGTACCTGAAGGATATGATGTACCAAGTAATATAGTAGAAGAAAATGGCGCATCAAATCTAAATAAATTAATAGCAAAACCTAATAATACTAATAAGCAAATAAAAATCTCAGATATCCCTTTTAATGCTATTGCCCAAGGTAATAAGTTCTTAGGTGCTCTTACTCCAGAAACTTATGTATTCGAAAATATTGATACAAAGGAAGAATTAGAATTTGATCTTAAGAAAAATCCTCGGAAAATCACTACCCTTGTTGTAGATTGGTCTAAGACTTGGAGTAATAATTTTTATAAGGCTAAAGATATCCATGTGCAGGAAATACAAAGGTCAGTGTCACAATTTGGGCCGCTTTATCCAGTTCAGCAGGGTGTTAAATCGGGTATACAATGGCACTATGTTATACAAAAGGATGGTACCATACAAAGGGGTAGGCCTATATCTATAGATCCTGGACCACAAACAAAATGGAATAAAGGGACAATATACGTAGGATTTGTTGCAGGATATACAGTTCCAAGTAAAGTACCAAACTTAGATTTATATCTTAACTCAGGATCTATTACTTCGGAACAATGGAGTTCATTCGGGGCATTCATAGACACTTACTATAAAATTTATCCTGGCGGGGAAATTGTTGGAAGAAGAGATATAGACAACGGATCTTCTGCACCAGGATTTGACGTAGAATTATATGTAAGAGGTCAGAAAAATAAAACTACTGTTTATGACTATGATATACGTCAAAAAGATGAACCTATTACTGAAGAAGAAGCTGTTAACTTGCTTCCTAAAAAGATATCCAGTCCTTCAGGTAAAGGAATTCCCCAGGTTATTCCTACAAAGGATATTCTTAAAAATGCTGGTAAAGAAATTGATGCAGCTACAGGGAAATTTAAATTACCGACTGAAGAAGAATTAAATTCACTAGCATCAACGCTTTCAAGTAAAATAAAAAATTCAAATATTCTTTCTAGAGATCAAAGGGCTTTTGGTGAAAGTTCTATACAAAATTTCATTAGTGGTAGCACTCAACGAAACGATGCTATAGAAAAGAATAATGTATTGCTTGGAAATATAGATGTACTTGTACAGGAAATAGATAAGAATCGATCTGATCTGATAAACAATGGTTACATTTATAATTCTGAAACTAATTCATGGAGTAAAAAATAATGGCTGAATATGATACAGTAGGGGTTGAGGAAGACGGATTTAAAGATCCCTCTAAAGTTTTTCCTAAAAAAGAATATATTAATGTAGCTTCTACTAACTTAGCTGCTAGAGGTATTATTCGTAATGAGCTTTATACTGGGGGAGGGGATCGTGGGATTGATCTAGATCTAAATGATACTATAGCTTCACAATACCCATTAAATCAAGTAAGAGAAACTATATCAGGTCACGTTACAGAGATTGATGATACTCCTGGCGGAGAAAGAATGCTATTTAAGCACAGAACCGGCGCCGGCGTAGAATTAAGAGCTGATGGAAGTGTTATAATTAGTTCAGTAAAAAACACCATTCGAATCTCTGGTGGAGATGAAAAAGTTATTATTGAAGGCGATGGAGAGATATCATATAATGGTAACCTGACATTAAACGTAAGTGGTGATTTTGATCTTAGGGTAGGTGGAGATTTTAACGTCAATGTTGGTGGCGATGAAGATAAAGATATAAAAGGATCATATCGTCAAAAGGTACATAGGAATCATGAGACAACAATTAAAAAGAATAAATCAAAATATGTATTAGGTTCTGAGACTGAAACAATTTATGTTGACAAAAATTCATTCGTAAGACAAGATCTGAATGTTTTTATTGAAGGAGATACTAATCACTTTACTGGTGGTATTCTTACAATGACTGCTGAAGATGAAGTTGTACTTTCTTCTCCAAATATTAATATCGGAGCTTCATCATTGACCGTTATCGGTGATAGTGGTACATTCGGTGGGGATGAAATTGTATATTATGGGAAGACAGCTCATATAGATCGAGTCAATACTACATCAACACATTCAACTGCAATGTATGCTACTACATTCCATGGATCTTTAAATGGTAAAGCATCATTTGCTGCTGCCGCAGACCAAGCTGGGTCAGCTCCATTGGGACCTGGGTCTGGTGGTGGATCACAAACAATTGATAATACAGAAGCAACAAATAAAACTACTGTCGAAGTAGATAATATTATTATAGACGATTACTTAAATGTTTCTAATAAAGGCGTTCGTAGGGTTAAAGTAGATTATGGCGACGGTCTTAAAAACCAAATTGATAAAACAGTAGATTACGGTGGAATATCAGCAAGACGATTAACAACACCAGAAGTTCGGTCTAAATTAAGAGATCCTATTACAATAGCAAATGAAAAATTTATAGGGTCTCAAATAGCAGAAGGTAAATTATCAGCATCTTATATTAGACCAACACCTACATCTATTGGTAGAACAGTATCGAATGAACCTGGTATCAAGAGGGGTAGTACTCCAATTGGGAATTCTTCGAAGGGTATTAATAAGAGGTTTACGTCATCATGAAGTATGTACCTGATCCATATTATAATCCAGATTTTCAGGATAAGATTACATCTCGTACTAAATTAGCGCCTGGTATTACTATGGCTAAATTTCTAGGTGGTTATGCTGACCCAGTAACTTTAGATTACATAACCACTGAAGAAGAAAAGAAAAGAATAGCAAGACAGTTATTAATGCATGCTGATGCTATGACTACTGTAAGGCAACCTGATGGAGAATTTTCTGATCATAGACTAATTGTTGCTGAAGGATTATATAGACCAGAACCCTTAGAAAAACTAGATATCGACAGCATTAATTATTTTATGAAAACCGGTCAGGCTGTTGTTTATGAATTATTAAACAAAGAAGGTAAAATTAATCCTTCGAAGACTTTTGATCTAGCTGTATATTGGAAAGATAATTTAAATTTTGATAAACTCATTTTAGACTATGATACTTACGATCCCAGCGGTATTCTAAATGTACAAATTATTCTCATTCTTCCTAAAATTATTTCGCCCTGGAATGTAGAATATTCTAATATTGTAGAAACTCGGTTTAATAATTTTGTACAGGCAACTAATGAATTAGTTGAATGTAAACTCAATTCTACTGAAAATATTCAGGTGTATTCATAATAAATAGAGAGATAAATACGATTAACTATTAGAGAAAATACAAATGCCCTTAAGATCTTTTTCAATTGAAGACGGAAATATAAGTACTAGTACACTTAATGTGGCTAGGAAAAAAGCTTTTAGTGACATAGATCTGTCATTTGCATTAAGACCAGATAAAGATGTTTATAAGAAAACAGATGCCGCGGCAGTAAAACAAGCAGTTAAAAATCTTTTATTAACTAGTTACGGTGAAAAACCCTTTTTTGCTGACTTTGGGGGAAATCTAAATTCTCTTTTATTTAATCTAGATACAGACTTTGATGATGAGCTTTCAGAAGAAATTATAACAGAAGCGGTTGAAAAATATGAGCCTAGAGCAAAGGTTTTAGAAGTTAAATCCTCTCTTCTGGGAGACTATAATTCAGCAAGTGTATCTGTTACTTTCCAGATTAGAAATACAGAACAGATTGAAACTGTGGAATTACAATTAACGAGGTTAAGATAAATGGCTACTACAATTAGATCTGCCGATCTGGATTTTGATACAGTTAAAGGTAGGCTTAAGGATTATCTGAAATCAAAAAGTGAATTTTCTGATTATAATTTTGAAGCATCAGGACTATCAAATATTCTAGATGTTCTAGCTTACAATACTCATTTTAATGGATTGACAGCAAACTTTGCCTTAAATGAATCATTTCTAAATACTTCTCAATTAAGATCGTCAGTTGTATCTCATGCAGAGGCTTTAGGATATACCCCTAGATCTTATACTTCTTCTAAAGGTAATTTGAATATTTCAGTTACTATAACAGATTCGAATAGACCTACATCTATTAATTTACCAAGAGGTACTTCTTTTACTGCAACTGTAGCTGGAGTATCCTATACTTTTAGAACTAGAGAATCATATTCTGCAATAGATAATGGTAGCGGATTCTATGAATTTAAAACATCAGAAGATAGTAATTCAATACCGGTATATGAAGGTATTGAAAAAACAAAAACCTTTTTCGTAGGGGAAACCGAAGAAACCCAAATATATGTTATGCCAGATGTTACACTTGATACAGAATCCTTATTAGTTAGGGTTTATGAAACAGCTGGATCTAGTACGTACGAAACATATACTAATTTGAAAAAAGCTATTCGTATTACTAGTAGTTCTAAACATTATCAGATAAAAGAAGTACCGAATGGTTATTACGAAATTCTATTTAGTGATGGTATTACAACGGGGAAAACCCCAACGGCTGGTAATAAAGTAGTAATTACCTATCTTTCAACGGTTGGTCCTACTGCAAATGGTGCTAGTGTATACGTCCCAACGGCTGACTTAAATATAGAAGGTACAGATTACCCTATTACAGTAGTTACTGATGCTGTATCATCCGCTGGTGCATTTAAAGAGGGAATAGAATCTATAAGACAAAATGCTCCTATCTATTTTGCTTCGCAGCAAAGATTGGTTACAGCGGAAGATTATAAGGCTCAAGTATTAGCTAATTTCAATGCATACATTGACGACGTTGTATCTTGGGGTGGTGCTGATAATGATCCTGTAGAATATGGTAAAGTATTTATTGGTATAAAGTTTAAGCAAGGTATTTCCGAATCAGTCCAGGTAGAAGTAAAAGATCGAATTGTAAATGAATTAACAGACAATCTTGCCGTCATGTCTATTGATACGGAATTTACAGAAACAGAGATTGCATATCTAGAATTACAAACGTTTTTTAATTTTGATCCTGATCTTACTAACTTGACCCCTAGAGCAACAGAAAATCTAGTATTTTCTACTATGCAGAATTTCTTTACAGTTAACCTCGCGAAATTCAACGAGGTGTTTAGAAGGTCAAAGTTAATAGGCGAAATCGATGATCTTGATGAAGCTATTCTTAACTCAAGAATAGTAGTTAAAGTACAAAGAAGATTTACTCCGATAACTGGACAATCTTTATCTTACAGTATTAAGTTCCCTATGACAATTGCTGCCCCAGATAACCTGGATAGGATTGTAACGTCGGGTAGATTTACCTTTAATAATAAAATATGCTTCCTAAGAAATAAACTAAGCTCTAATAAAATAGAATTAGTTAATATTGATAATGAAGTAGAAATAGATAATATTGGTGAGTATAATCAAGATACTGGTATAGTATTACTCCAAGGGTTTAATCCAACTGAACTAGAGGGGGGATCTTCTGAATTAAAAATATCAGTGACCCCTGCAAACCAAAGTACAATAAGACCGCTAAGAAATTACGTAATTCAATTAGATGAAGACCTATCATTTGCACAATCTCAAATCGATTACCAAAACACAGTATTGACCTTGTAACATGTCACATAAACTAATTAATTATGGCCGTAGGCCTGTTAACTTCAGAAATCGTAGTGTTAAGGAAGTACTGCCGGAACACTTTACTGAAGATTATCCTGACCTAGTTCAGTTTCTAGAATATTATTATGATTTTTTAGATTCTGATGGGGGATTTGATGAAGACATACAAGAGTTATTTTCTGTTAGGGATATAAGTGAAACTGATCTAGCAAGATTAGATCAAATGGTTTCTTCCTTAGGATCAGGCCTACAGAATACCGATAATTTTTTAAAGCCTAGATTTTCTATTAGAAGGTTTGCTGATCACTATAGAAATAAAGGATCTAGATTTTCAATAGAAGAATTCTTTCGAGCATTTTTTCAACAAGAGGTAGAGGTTGAATATCCAAAAAAAGATATTTTTACTATTGGTAGAGATGCAATTGGTTATGATTCACAGAAATTTATACAAGATTATGCAAGATATCAGATATTCTCAATATTAATTAAAGTTGGTCTTGGCATACCAACTTATAGAGAATTATATAAAAAGTTTGTTCATCCTGCTGGTTTTTATTTTGAGGGTATTGTTGCAGTAGAAGGTGAAGCAAATCTTGGTATAGGTACTATGCCATTATCTATTGCAGATTCTGCAGAACTTAGTCTTATTGGCGAGGCATCTATTGGATTCAGTCTCTTTAGTACAACAACCGGACTTATCGATAGCGAAGGAACTAACATTAGGTATGGTATAGATAGAACCCCAGCGGCATTTTCGGCCCTAACAATTACTCAGCTGAACAATTACTATCAAAGTATTGCTGAAGTTATTAGTCCGAATTCGTTTACTATGGATGACAGTGGAAATTCAGGTTCACCGCTTATGTCACTTACAACTGAAACTATGGACGCAAATATGTTTACAAGATATCTAAGTGATTCGAGTTATTAAGTATAAATAGATGTAAATATTCTGTATAGGATAGAAGATGACAAGACAAAATATCAATATCGGCACAGTTGCAAATGATGGTACAGGCGATACCCTCAGGCAAGCTGGTGAAAAGCTAAATGACAATTTCGTAGAGATCTATCAGAGATTTGGTGGGGATAGTAATATTCTTATGCCAGGTATTCAATTTGATAGTAACGGTATTATTTTTGAAGGAACAACCCTTGATAATGTCACTACTAGAATTACAGTTGTAGACCCTACATCTAATCGTATTGTAACTATTCCAGATTATACTGGGGAAATGATTGTCGATAGCGCCACGCAGACTATGTCAAACAAGACTATCAATGACGCTAGACTTGTACATCCTGATATTGCAGATTCCGCCGACGCTACATATTTTTATTCATTCACACCAATTGATGCTAGTTTAATGTCGAAAAACATTAATCTGAATCTTCCTTCTCTTTCTGATAGTGATACAATAGTTACAAATACATCAGTATCTACTATGTCAAGTAAAACATTAACAGCTCCTACAATTATTGCGCCTACAATTGGTAGTAGAATAGATGATTCGAATGGAGCAGAAATTATTATTTTGACGGCTGCGGCTTCGGCAACCAATGAAATAACTATATCAAATGGAGCTACTAATACTGGCCCTACTATATCAGCTTCTGGAACAGATACTAATATTAATTTAAATATTAACCCTAAAGGGAATGGCTCAGTTGAGATTGGGAAAATAGCGCTAGACCATAACGATCAAACTAGCAGCGGCGCTGTTGATCCTACCTCGTCATATACTGTATTTAACCAAGGTACTCCTATCGCAGCGTCTTTAGCAAATGGTACAACAACTGGTGAAATGAAAATCATGTCTAATAAAGGTGCCGGTCTAGTAACAGTAACACCAACTAGCTTTCCACAAGGTAACTCTTTTTCGATCGCACAATATGGTGCGTGTCAATGTATATGGGATGGAACAAATTGGCTTTTGATCGGCGCGGCAGATTCTGCAGATGCGTATATTTCGATTAATTAATAGGAAATTAAAATGACGGCTATTGTAACAAATCGGTTAAAAAAAGACCTACTTGAATCAGTTTATAATGAAATTGTTAATCTAACAGACAATTACTACGTAGCGGTTGGTCGTACAGAACAATGGGATAGCTCTGATACTGTTCCTGATCCTAGAAATAGTCTCAGAGATGAACGTAATTTCAGACTATCTATGCAGTCTATTAAAAAGATTACAGACGTTTCATATGTGATTCCCCGGTATAATTGGTCAACGGGAACGATTTATAATTCGTGGGATGACGATCTAGCAGGTTTACCAGTAAATTCTTATTACGTATTAACAGAAGACAATCAGGTATATGTATGTCTTCAATCTGGTAAAAATGCACAGGGAACGGTAGTTGCATCTACAGTAAAACCTACTGGTTCATCAACAAGGCCCATAAAAACTTCTGATGGTTATGTGTGGAAATTCTTATATGGTTTAACTGGCGCAAATTCAAGTAAATTTCTTTCTGCTAATTTCCTACCAGTTCAATATGTTAATGATTCATCTGGATCCCCTGCAATTAACGCAGCTCAAGCACAACAGGCATCTGTACAAGAGGCAGCATCGAAGGGACAAATTTTAAGTATCCTGGTAACTGATGGTGGTACTGGATTTACTTCTACCCCGACGGTTAATATTCGAGGAGATGGAGTTGGGGCTTCAGCAACGGCATTTGTATCAGGTGGTTCGATCGTTAAAATCGATTTGGATTCATCATCAGATAGCACAATGACTATGGGACATAGCTATAATTTTGCTGATATTACCCTTACCGGTGGTGGTGGGGGTACAGGCTTTGCTGGAAGAGTAATTATTGGCCCTGATTCTGGTATCGGTGCAAATGCTGTTAAAGATCTTAGAAGTACTTCTCTTTTATTTAATATCAAGCCGGCTGGGGATGAAAATGAAGATTGGCTTATTAATGATCAGGATTATAGACAAGTAGGTCTTATTAAAAATCCTAAAAATAATAATAGTCCTGACTCAGATTATACTGCTGTTACTGGTAGAGCACTAAGATATCTACTTCTTACCTCACCATCGGATGCAACTACTTTTACACGTGATGTAACTATTACCGGTACTAACTCTGGTGCAAAAGCAATTATTGATGATATAGATAGTGATAGATTATATGCTCATCAATCTGAAGCTACTGGTTTCTTACCATTTAATGAAGGTGAACCTATAACTGGTGGTGGTGCATCTGGTACACTGGTTAGTGAGGGATCTGATGCAGACTCAGATGCTTTTTATGATGATGATGTAGATAGATTTTCCGGAGATTTACTCTATTTAGAAAATAGAGCAGCAGTAGCAAGAACAGCTGAACAAACAGAAGATATTAAAGTTATTATTACGCTATAAGGTAAAAAAAATATGGCTACTACTCTTACTAATGCAACTTTTTCGAATACCTATAAAGATGATTATACAGATAGCGATGGCTATTATAGGATCTTGTTTAATAGTGGACGAACCCTTCAGGCGCGCGAGCTTACACAAGCGCAAACCATTATTAATAACCAGATTAAAAGAATGGCATCTGACATATACGTAGAAGGTTCAGTTATAAGTGAAGGTAGCTTAAATCCAAATCCCCTATACGAATTTGTTAAATTAAATACTTCTGTTAACGCTTTACCCTCATCATATAATGATTTAATTGGTACCTCATTTACTGGACAGACAAGTGGTGTGGTAGCAAAGGTTATTGAAGTAGTACCTGTAGAAGGGTCAGATCCTGCTACTCTATATGTTCAATATACTAATACAGCATCATCGCCGGCTGCAACGACAGCGCCAATTAGATTTAATCCCGGAGAAAATATAGACAACGGTAGTACAACTTTATCTATCCAAACTACTAATACTGTTGCAAACCCAGCATTGGGGGTTGGATATAGAGTTTCTGTTGGTGCTGGGGTTTATTATGCTAAGGGATTTTTTATCTTTACTGAAGCACAGTCAATTATTCTTTCAAAATATACTGATGATCCAACTGCAGAGATTGGGTTTAAAATTACTGAAGAAATTGTAACTACAGCTGATGATGTCGATCTATTTGATAATCAGGGCTCGACACCAAATCAGTCTGCGCCAGGCGCTGACAGATATAGAATACGTTTAACCCTTATTAATAAAATTAACTTGGCTGCAGATGAAAACTTTATACACGTGGCCACAATAGATGAAGGATCCGTAAGATCTGCAGTTGTTGTCTCAGACAGATATAATGTTCCAAATGAAGTAACTGCAATAAGAATATCTGAAAATTCTGGCGATTATATAGTTAGTCCTTTTTCCTTATTATTTGAGCCTGACTCAGCTGATATTGCATTCCTTAATATGAAAGTAAGTCCTGGTGTTGCAGTTGTAGAGGGACATAGAGCAGCTAGAAAGGTTGGGACTCATATTCGAGTACCAAAGGCTACTAGTACCCTAGAAATAAACAACGAGGTTACGCCTGTCGACTTCGGTAACTATGTTATAGTTAACCCTGTCGGAGGTACCAGCGGCCTTCCTAATATTAACGTATTCGAATTAATGAATTTATATGATGCTACTGGAGGTACAGGATCGGTAATTGGTACTACTCGAGTAAGAGCTGTTACAGAAGATGGTGCAAATCTTAAGTACCATCTATTTGATATTAAATTAAATTCAGGTCAAGCATTTCGTGATGTAAAAAGTATTGGTACTGGTTCAACAAATTATTTCAATCCTATTCTAGAGAGTAGTAAAGCGGTTCTTAAAGAAGTATCTAAAAATAATCTACTCTTTAACCTACCAAACATAAGACCCCAGACTATAACCGATTTGAATTTTACAGTGCAAAGAAGATTTGGTAGTTTAACTGCTGATGCATCAGGTAATATTTCTATGCCAACTCTTACTAGTACTGAAGCATATACAAACACCGGTGATTGGCTTATCGCAGATGTTGATAGTGATGTTTGGACAGGATCTACATCAGTAACTCTATCTGGTGATGCTACTAACGGTACTATTTCAGGTGGCCCAACAAATGGCGGATCTGGATATTCCGGTTCGATTGAAGTTTTAGCTTATGTTAACAAATCTGCAGGTAGTATAAGAAGTAAAACTTTAACTAGTAATTCTGTTACTAGAACAATGGATTCGGATGGTAACGGATTTAAATATTTAAGACTTGATAAAGCTGATATCTATGATGTTCAAGAGGTAATAGATGCTAATGACAGTAGCATCAGTTACGCAAATAGATTTACTTTAGATAATGGTCAAAGGGATAACTTTTACGGCCTAGGTAAGATGGTCCTTAATAGTGGTAATTCTGCCCCTGGCTCAAATATTCATATCAAATATCGATATTTTAATCATGGTACTAGCGGAGACTTTTTTGCAGTTAACTCCTATTCTGGGCAAGTAAATTATGGTAATATACCTGATCATACTTTAGCAAATGGGCAGAAAGTCCAATTAAGAAATGTCTTAGATTTTAGATCAGTTCAAGATTCTGCTGAAGGATATACAAATAGTTCTTTAGGGGCAAGAGTCAGTCAGCTACCTCAACCAGGAAATCTTGTCTCCGGTGATGTAACATATTATCTTCAACAGGCAGGTAAATTAGTAATCGATACCCAGGGGCAATTGATCTATGTTAAAGGCGAAGAAGCCTTTGAACCTCGCTTTCCAACAGCTCCAGACAGAACCTTACCACTATATAATATTAGGTTTGGCGCTAATACACTAAATGATTCAGATGTAACAGTAAAAAGAATAGATCATAAAAGATTTACTATGAAAGACATCGAGTCTTTAGAAAAAAGAGTTGATGCTATTGAAGAATTAGCTTCTTTAAGTTTACTTGAAATTGCTACCTCTAATTTCGAGGTGTTAGATTCTGCTGGGTTAAATAGAACTAAGTCTGGTGTGGTAGTTGATAATTTTACTACACATGTTCTTTCCGCTACAAACTATGGCGATTATCGAGCTTCAATTGACCCCTTAAGAATGAATATGAGACCTTCATTCAATGAAGACAATATTAGATTAATTTACGATTCTGACAAATCTATTAATACTATAAGAAAAGGCGATAATGTATATCTTAAACACACCGAGAAAGCTTATATTGATCAGTCTTTAGCTAGTAAAGCAATTCAGATTAACCCGTTTTCGGTTATTGTGTATGAAGGGGTAGCTACCCTTTCACCAACCTCGGATGAATGGAAAGATGTGGTATATACAGCACCAAGAATAGTAAGTGGTGGAACCCTTCTAGATACAAAAAATGCCGTAGGATGGAAAAAATGGGAATGGAACTGGGGTGGTACAGCTCTAGAAGATCTAGTTGTTGGATCCAAGGAATCTAAGAAAAATGTCAAAGGTAATACTACAACAACTTATGTTAATAAGGTAGCCTCAGAGGAAACCATATTAGAAGTTATAGGGGATAAAGTAGTTCAACTTATTGATATCCCTTGGATGAGATCTAGGAAAATATATTTTAAAGTAGATGGTTTAAGGCCTAATTCAAAGGTGTTTGCTTTCTTTGATGAAAAATCGGTTGCAAATTGGGTAAGATCTGAACCATTTGAGTTTTATTCAGATGGTTCAACGGATTATGGAAACACTAAAAATAACGCAACTGAACATCCAGATGGTCCAACTGCCCTTCAAACAGATGCAGAAGGTAGTATTACTGGATCATTCTTTATTCCAAATAATAATACAATAAGATTTAGTACTGGTATAAGACAATTTAAACTTCTTGATATTAGTATTAATAAAGAAGAGGATGCTCTTTGTATTGCTCGAGCAAATTATGCAGCTAAAGGTACTTTAGAAAAAAGAAGAGAAACAATACTTTCCACTCGTTTGCTTGTAATTCAAGGAAGTAAAAAGAGTGTAACTAAAAAACCACCAAGCGGCGGCGGTGGCGGCTTCGACGGATATGAAGGTGGAGATGGTAACGGCGGCGGAGCACCTGACTGCGGCTCTCCCGATGATGGAGGCGGAGGAAATGGAGGTTCTTGTGATGCCGGCGGCTCCTCCGGCGGAGGCGGAGGCGGAGGCTCTACAGGCGGTGGATGTTTTGCAGCCGGAACATTATTTAGAATGGCAGACTATTCATTAAAACGTATCGAACACATTGTACCTGGTGATATAATGTTAGGTGGCGGATCAGTATATGCTATCATGCAAGGAGACGGCATGCGTGAAGAATGGTATAATTATAATGGAGTACATGTTACCGGAACACATCCTGTATACCATAATGGTACATGGGTAAGAGTACACGAAACAAATTCACCAAGAGTAGAAAAACAACCAGTATACTATAGTCTAATGAATGGTAAACATCTTATGATATCAGAAGACGGTCACACATTTACCGACTTTGTAGAAATTGATTCTGAAATCGGTGGAAGAAGTGAATGGATGATAGATATGTTAAATGATACACAAAAAGGTAAGGTGGCATAATGGCAACAAATACACAAGGTTATCAAATTAATAAAAACCCTATTGCTCAGTCATTTTATGTCGATACAATAGCTGGCATATTTGTAACTAAAATTGATCTTTTTTTTGCTACTAAAGATCCTGATTTTCCAGTTAACCTACACCTCAGAACAATGACAAATGGACTTCCGACATTCGATGTTATACCAGGTTCAAATGTTGTTAAAAGTGGTGGCTCTGTTAATACTTCTGTCGATGCTACTGTAGCAACTACCTTCCAATTTGATGAGCCACTATACCTTCAGGGTCAAACTGATTATGCTATGGTAATTACAGCTAATTCGCCTGATTATAAAGTATATGTAGCAGAAATTAATGAATTTTTAATTGGATCTACGGAAAAAAGAATTGACAGACAACCTATTCTTGGAAGTCTATTCTTTTCCCAAAATAATGCTACATGGACACCAGCTCAAGCAAAAGACCTAACCTTCAAATTATACCAAGCAGATTTTGGAAGGAAGAGTGGAGAAATATTCCTAACAAATGCTGTGTTACCTCAAACCCTATTAACTTCAGATCCCATCACTGTAGTAACGGGCGATGCTACTGCTACTGTATATCAACCTATGCATGGATTGCAGGTCGGAGAAGATATTACTATCAGAGACGCTATAGCCACAGGAGGCGTAAATGCTTCTAGTATTAACGGGGCTAGAACTATTACTGCCGTAGATTGGACTGGATACCAATTTGAAATGGATTCTACAGCGGATTCAGATGTAATAGGCGGCGGTTCAAATGTATTATCAAGTAAAAATATACCATTTAACGTACTTTGGCCAAATATATCCCAGATTGTTCCAAAGAATACCAATATGACCTCTTGGATTCGAATGACTAAGAGTAAATCGTTTGCTGGTACAGAAACAGCATTTGTTAAAGAAACAGAATTTAGTACTATTGAAATAAATGCGACAAATTTTACTAAAATACCATTTATGGTAGCACATGATAGCTCAGAGAGCAACGAATTGGCAGGATTAAAATCCTTGGACGTTTCTTTGCCTATGATAACCACAGATTCCGATGTTAGTCCTATGTTGGATTTACAAAGAGCTTCTGTTACTTTAGTTTCGCATATTATTGATAGGCCAGATTCTGTAGCCAGTGACGGATTTAATACCCATTTTAATTTTGTAAATGAAACCGAACCAAATGGTGGATCTTCTGCAGCAAAGCATATTATGGAACCTATTACTTTAGATCAGGATGCTGTAGGGCTAAAGATTATTCTATCTGCTTATCGACCACCTTCAACCGATTTCTTGGTATATTACAGAACAGCAACTGGCGATGAAAATATCATAGAAAAATACTGGACACTTCAGCCGGAAGAGACTAACAACCCCACGGATGAGATTTCTGTAAGAGAATATCGATACACCCCTGGGGGGATAGGGGGTAGCTTACCTGCCTTTACTCAATTCCAAGTAAAGATTGTTATGAGATCTACTAATACGGCAAAGGTACCACTATTTAAGGATGTAAGAGTTATAGCATTGAGTGTATAATGAAGGATAATTATATAGAAATTCCAGATGCTCCCGGACTAGTAAGGGATCAGAATACTACCGCTTTATTAAATATAAATAGATCTGAGGTAGAACAAGCAAGAGAAAGAAAAAAACTTCGTAAACAAAAAGAGAAAGAGTTCGAAGAATTAAAAAATGAAGTTAGTGAAATTAAGGGATTACTTCTTAAACTTATAGAGAAACAGTAATAATGGCAAAAGCAACGATAAATCTTAGCGATAATATAGCTACCTGGGTCACTAAGGCAAATACTACTGTCAACAGAATTGGTGATCTTTCATTATTAACAACTAGCCAAGACTCAAGCTTAGTTGGAGCTATTACCGGGTTAGATAGTGATATCAGAGGGCTTCTTGATTCGAATCTGCAAGCCTTTCAAAATGCTGATAGTGATATCAGAGGGCTTATTGATTCGAATCTGCAAGCCTTTCGAAATGCTGATAGTGATATTAGAGACCTTATTGATTCCTCAGCACAAGTGATTTTAGATAGTGCCATTGGTGATAGAACTTTATTAACTACTGATGCTAAGGATAACCTTGTTGAGGCTATTAATGAACTTCAGCAAGAAATATCAATACTTGATTCTGATTTAGCCTTTAATAGTCCTATTGGTCTAGTATCGGATCTTAATACTGATACTGATAGTAATATAGTAGCTGCCATTAATGAATTACATTCGAATATAGATTCAAATTATGGGGCATTAAATCCTACAACTGTAAGATCTTTATTTACTACTCAAGGAGATGCCTATCTTTCCTATGATTCAGCTACTGGGGCAATTACTAGTAATATAGCAATTGCTACTACTAGTACAGTAGGACTTGCATCTTTCTCATCGGGTGACTTTGCAGTTGCTGCCGGGGCGGTTTCGATAAAATCTGACGGGGTTAGTTATTCTCAAATACAAAATATATCAACTGCGAACAGAGTACTTGGATCTACATCATCCAACGGTGTAATTAGTGAAGTTCAAGTTCAAACTAATATGATTGCGGATAATGCAATAACTAAAGGTAAAATGGCAGATGACGCCGTAGGTCAAAATGAATTAGAAAATGTTGTTACATTACGAATATTAAACTCATCTGGAGCAACTTTAAAAACTTTATATGGCGCTGGTTAACATGTTACAAAGGTTTTATTATGGCACTTAGACGTCCTCTCTATTATGACTCTAACGGTAACCTTAGAGAATTCAATGATACCGATCTAGAAACTTTTCGGACATATTTCAGATATCTTTGGGCACTTTCACCTGGCGTGACTGTTTCCCAAGACAGTACTTTCCCATATACCTCTAACCTTCCAGGCGGTTATTGGACAAATACTTACACATATGCTGGTGTAGCAGATACTGGTACTACAGACTTCCCTACTGACGCGTCGACACCGAATATATCTGTGCAATCAAGTACTGCAGGCAAATTAAACCAGAACATTGGCACTGATGCAGCAACAGCAGATGCGACATTCGAGTATCCTGTATATCAAATTGTTACAGGTAGTGTTATCAGCATAAGATGCATGACACTGCAAGATATGTATGATACATTTGTCGACGATGCTATTCTCGATATAGTTAATGATCCTGAACATCGTGGTACTTATACAGTCCGCGGTCGGAACGATGCAACATTTACAGAATCGACCAAAACCTTCACCCGGCTGGGGAGTTCGGACCTATTCACGGATACCTATGCAAATCTTGCCGCGTATACCGCCGCCGGTATACCGGAAAGAATTGACCAATTAACTATCGGTACCTCATACCGGTTATATCGCGTTTCTAACGATACCGCCCTAGGTCGACCGTCCTATAGAAGACCGCTATTTGCTGAAGATACAGGTGGAAGTGACTGGAATTTAAAAGAAGGAAGTGATAGTTATATGGATGATAGATTTCAAAGTTTAATGCAAAACGCATCTCAGTCATTTGGGAATGGCAGAGGAATAAGATATACGTGCAACACTACTGCGGCTGGTTCAGAAACAAATCCTAGGATACAAGGAAATACTGTTACGGATACAAGATATAGTAATGACACTTCAGGATATACACAAAGTAGTGTTTATAATTCTGGTGATGATTATCGAGCACAAGATTTTCCAAATGGTACAAGACAAAATGTTAATCAATATGCACTTAGAATTTATGCAATTTAAGGGATAAGACTATGAATGAGGTAGAAGAATTTTATGAAAATGTTAATCCTAAAGAGCTTGAAAAAAGATTTGTAAAAGCTCGATTTTCAAATAATGATAGAACAGTTTTAAATATCACCTGGGCTCTTATTCATCCGGATACTGATAAAGAAATCGAGATGGATGAAACAATTGAAGTCCGCTTAGATGCTAATGGTGATCCAAAGGATCCACCGAAACAGTTTGAGGAGGTATTAAAGCACACTACAATAGATCAGATCCACGAGAATACTGCTATTTTTGTAAGAGAGCAACGAGAGCAATTTGAAAGATATGTCTTAGATTTAGCCAAAAGAGATGGACTTATTTTTGAATGGGAAAGTGGTAACGTAGAAGTATATAAAAAAATAATAACGACTTTATTCGCCGACTTTGATCCAATAAAAGATAAAGAAAAGTTATTCTATTTAAAGCTTCAGCTTTTTGAAATTGATCAGATTAAAAAGAGTAAAGATAGAGAAGCTAAGGCAGAACTGAGAAAAGCCCCAAATATACTTTTGGCGATGCAAAAGGCTATTGAGATCTATACTAAAGAATAACAGAAAAATCTTTATTAACACAATGTATGAAGTGACATGCTATCGATGGTTCTCTTGTTATATGGTCTAAAATAAAATTCCAACCCATACCAATATTAGTAAAAGGTATATTGTATCTTTCTAGTAAATAAGATACAAATACTTCATTATTTGGTATCCAGGCATCAGATATTAGTCCTGGATAAATATTATCATTCTTCGCCTGTTGCAATAAGTCCTTACATGGTTGTATATTTTCAGAAAATGCTAATTTTTCTATAGAATATTTATTAGCACCGAATACTCCTGTATTAACACATTCTTGACTACCAGTAACTCCTTCAAGTAGTAGCATTGCATTTTTAGCACAGCATTTAACAAACATCTCCATTGGATCCCATTCAAATTCCCATTCTGTTATTCTCCAATGGAATATATCGCGATCTGGTAATTTTGTAGATAAAGGATATATACAAAGATTATTTAAATCAAATCTATCAAAAAAATTTGTTAATGTTCTAGGTATTATATCAAAATCTAGATATAAAACTTCATCATAATATTTACATAGCTCTTCTATTTTTAAAATCTTATCGAATTGTATAATATTATAATCGGTTTCCTTTGTAGTGAATAATTCGTAATCAGCACCACAGGCTAAGGCATACTCTTTTTGTCTAGCCAATAAGAGATCTTTATATTCTAGAAATTGATTTCTTTTATAGCTAGTAGCTGATTGGTGTTGATCAACATTATCAGTATATAAACTAAATATTATTCTTTTCACACCAACCTCTTACAAAATTAAAATCTTTATTAATACAATGAATAAATTTCGTATTGTTTGGTATATAACTCCACTTATCCATAAAATAATGCCAACCTGTATCTAACAACTGTTGATAGGTTTTAACCTTATAGGCAAATACTGTTTCGTTATCATATCCAAATAAATTTCGAATATCATCTGGCCAGAAATCATCATTTATCAAATCGGTCATTAATTCTAAGGTATCGTTAAAATCACCGAAATAATCTAACTCCTTTAATCCTTCTCTGGAAGCACCTATAATACCGGTATTAAATGTTTCGGTTTTTCTACCTAACATAGCTCTGGCATTCCAGCTTTTGGCTAAAGGTGATCTTACGCTATGTCTTTCTCGATCTTTATCTTTCCATCGACTATTCCAATCTTCAGACATAATTGCGATACCCTTTGACAGATCCCACTCTTCGAAGAAATTTAGTTTTGTAACTGGGATAACATCCATGTCTAGATATAGTATCTCGTCATAATCTAGCTGATATAACAAATGCATCTTATAAAAATTAATAATATTATATTCAGATATTTCCGGGCCAAATTGTTTACTGAATTCAATATAGTTATCATCATAACCAAAGTGTTTATATTCTACGCCACAATGATTTGCGTACTGTTTATGTCTATCTAATAACCAGTTATAATTCTTATTGAATTTATTTTTATTTTCGAAATGTGAAACAGCATTTTGTATATCAACATAGAAGCTGTAGATTATTCTAGACATAACCGATAACCATAAATCGTTTATAGCCATTTTCCATCTTAAAAGAGCCTTTGTACATTATCTTTGATAGTCTAGATTTTTCTACAAGTTCATCCTCATTATTAACACAATTAATATGATCTTGAATGTGAAACATATTATTGCTTTGTAAAGCAAAAAGACAGCTAGACTTGTATTGTTTATCCTTTATTAATTCTGGAAGGTCTGGCATGTGCTCTGATGATGTGTTGATAACAATGTCCGTGTTAGGATCAAACTTATGAGGAGTCCTAACATCTCCACAAGTTGACTCTAATCGTTTATCACCAGTAGAATGTCTGTAATCCATAAACACGCGAATCGATTTTTCATCTAGATCAATATTATGAATTCTGTTTACGCTTAAATTTTGAGTTAGCAAACGCGTTATTAGTATACCGTTCCACCCACCGAATAATTGTATATTGGCGTTTTTTATATTTGCCATCATTAATGAGTCTGTTAACCATTGCTTAGACTCGATTTGTGATTTTGAAAAACTATCTAAGAAATGCTTTATGTCTATATTTAATTCAATAGCACGACGCATCGAAATGTATACAGCAGGGTCAATCCCAGTAATGTTCGAATCCATTATAGCCTTCATCATCTAGTAAATATCTAGTTCCATTCCATTCGGTTTTTCTACGCCAGCCATTGAATATGCAAATATTATAGTCTGGTTCATAAAAATATTTTACTTCATCATGACCTGCTCTAAAATAATTATTTTCATGAACACCATAAAGCCTAGAATAAACTTCACCCTTTGGAAGATATAATAACTTATCAGATTGATTATGGTGTAGATATCCATCGATACCGTTATATTTAACCATATAATAATCTAGATCATGATCAAAGTGTTTCCATATTTCAGTACAATCACCTGACCATATCATGATAGAAGAATTTAAATTTGTATCTAATGGCTCTAGTTCATAAGGCTTCCAATACGCCTTAATCATGCACAACATATCTTCAACACAATAATCTTTAAGGTGCGTGATATTATTTTGTATCACTACATCTAGATCTAAGAATAAGGTTGGGATACTGGTTGGATATTCAAAAAGAGTAAGCTTCCACCACCAATTTTCTAAATCATAATCTGGCAAAGGCTGTATTATTACATTCCGATCAATACCATCTGCATTTTCAGTATAACAAATAAAATTAAAATCATCATCAAAATTTTTACATACCATCCGATATAATCGATTAACGTGCTCGTGATTAAATTTATCACCCCATTTTAGACATACAATATTCATTAATTACCAACATATCCATTTCAGTTCTTTTATAAGTTGCTATTGCTTCTTCTGGTGTTTCAACAATTGGTTCTTGTGAATTAAAACTTGTATTCAATACCATAGGAATTCCAGTAATCTTATAGAACTCATTAATTAAATCATAATACTTTTCATTCTGTTTTCTATTTACCGTCTGTATTCGAGCTGTATTATCGACATGCGTTACTCCAGGAATCTGATCAGATTTAACTGGCATGATACGAGACATATACGGACTTGGTTGATTGGTATCAAAATAATGATGATAGTGTTCTTCCAATACAGATGGTGCAAAGGGTCTAAAATCTTCTCGCATTTTGATTGTTTTATTAATCCTATCCTTTATATTTGGATTACGAGGATCTGCTAGAATACTACGATTACCAAGTGCTCGATTTCCTGATTCAGATTTACCTTGAAACCATCCTACTATTTTACCATCAGCAATTGCCTGAGCAACTTCTGTCAGATTAACTTTATGTTCACCTGTATATTCATATGCCTTACCACCATACATATCTGGAATATGAATATTACCATTTAAAGTATAATCAGCATGCATGTAGGTTCCAAGAGATTGTCCCTCATCGCCCGGCGCAGGTGGTATATGAACTCTTGTATAGTGTTTAGTAAATTCTTCATTCATATAACCATTGTATGCTACACCTCCAGCAATACAAAGATTATCACAAGATTTTAACGGTAAAACAAAATCATTAATCAATTCTTGGGTAGCACACTGTAAAGTATATGCGATATTTTCTTTATTAAGTATCGGGTGCCAATAAGAATCAAATATTATTTTTTTTAGGTTTTCATGGAATATAAAATTATTATCCAAATAATAATCTATATAACAATGAATCTCAGAATTATATTCACCATATCCGGCGAGTCCCATTAACTTACCAGCCCCTAGATGACCGAATCCCATTTGTTTAGAAAAATAGTTCCACAAAATACCGATGCTCATTTTATCAGATAAGTCGGTTATTGTTCCATTCTTGTCTATAAAAATACAATTAAACTTCCAGCCTCTGCCATCAATTGCTAATATATCCGATTCTTTAAATCCCGAATTTAAATATGCATATGCTGCATGGGATTGATGATGATCAATATAGTATAGATTATCTTTTTGAAGATAATCCCAAAGTTTTTTGGGCTTAAATTCTAAAAATTCTTGATCAATATTATGATGTGGTATCTGTTGTAGTCCACCAATTGTAGTAGTAAATGCTAGGAGTTGATGATCCTTCGGTTTAAAATATTCATTATAAAATGCTATTCCTGCACTATTATCATCTTGATTCATTTTTTCAGATTCAGAATCACTCGGATATGCATCAAAATGCCATGGAACATTATGTTTTCTACGAGTATATCTTTCACGCTGATTGTGGAAAATACCATCATATGTATTATGATCATGAGGACTTAATGCTACACTAAAGATTTTCATATATATGTTCCGCTATTACGGCATGGCCCTTTCCAGTAGGATGGGCATCTCTCCAAGAAATCCTTAAATCTGGATTTTTATAAATTCTTAAGAATTCGGCTACAGTATATCCCCCGAGACTGGGTACTATTGGATATCCAATAAAATTATTTTTCTTAACTTTAAGATTTTTTCGAATGAATTCGATAATAATTTCTTCTTGATCAATATTATCTTTAATATTTCTTGTACTAACCATTTCTGGGGGTAGATCAAACCATTTCTGGTTAGATTCATCTTTTAGTTCTTCTAAATTTTTTATTTTATCGTTTACCGATAGCGATGATCCTAGCGCCACCCAATTTTCGTTTTTATTGGCCTCGAAATAATGTTCAAATAAAGCTATCATTTGGCAATGTTTATATGGTAATTTATGGTATGAACAAAGCATTTCAAAACTCATATAATATCGTAATGATTCTCTTACCCATCCCATTATATTACCATATGGCTTTTCTCTTTTTCTTAACCAATCTAGACCACGAATATTGGGATGGTCTTCATAATCCAATCTTTGTGATTGCGACCAGGCGGCTATAACCATGCCAATATTATTCGTATCATGGGCTTTAATATAATCAAGTAGACTAGAATAAATGTATTTATTTCCTGCACCAGATATCGCCAGATTAACAACTTCCATTCCTAGTTTTTCTGCTAATATTTCAGGCCATTTTGGCCAGCTTGTATCTAGTGAAGGATAAGATATACTTTGATATTCTGCAGCAGTAAAACTACAACCGGAAACTAAAAGGATTTTTTTCATACTGATCGTACCTGTTGTTTATCAAATTCTAATACATTAATACTGCATTTATGTTTACATTCATTTACTGGATCATTTCTTATGCTATCTTCTAAATGACGCTGAAACCAGTCATTATTTATTATTTCAGTTAACGGCTTATATCTTATGTTATTATCTAATCTATTTTCATTATATTTTTTTATAACTTCAAAATTGTAGAATCTTTCTTTATAGTTTTCTCTGTGATCAGCTGCACCAAAATAACAACATGGCCAAATTTGCCCGTCAAAATTAACATTTAAATGAGTTGTTTTTGCCCATCGACATTCTATAGTTTTGGTCATAGATTCTACATTATGATAAAGAAAGGGTTTTTCGAAAGTTATATCTGCCCATTCTAAAGTTTCTGTTTCACCTTTTTCATTATTAAATACTAATGGCAAATAGTTTCCTTCTTTATCCCGTTTAAACCTATCGCTCTTTACAAATTCGTGATATTGACTTCCATACTGATTAACTAGATCTCGTATTTCTTGCATATAATCTTGATTGTGTTTAAATAGTATCGTTTGGGAATAGGTTTTAGAACCACCAGACTCACTGAAGGCTTTCATATTATTTAAGGCCTTTTGTAGACTGGTGTTTCTTCTATACTTATTGTGCATATTTTGGTTAATGCCATCTATATCAAAGGTTACATGTAAACTGCTTCTGCTAATTTTATGTTTGTATGGCAAGCCCCCGAGTTTAAACCAAAAGTTTTCATCCCTCATAGAACCATTAGTATAAACGTATATGTTGGAGTGAGGTTTTAGATTTTTTAAAAAATGATTTATAATTTCGAAAATATCCGGATTAACCATTGCATCACCCCAGGTAGGACAAAGGGTTATGCTTTTTACATTGGCATTTAGTAATTGTTCTCTACTGTAATGTTTTCGAATATCATCTATTGACCAGTTTACAAGAGGTATATTTTCTTTTTTCTTTAAATTATTTTCTTTGTCTGTTCTATCACACTGTGGGCACTTTGCATTACAATAGGTTGATACGTCTATAACTAATGTTAACCCTTTTTTTAAATCCCACATTTATTATAAAGCTCCCCAGACAGCTGGGCTTTCAGTTGTTAAAATTCTAGCAGTGTGCGCAGCACCACGGTTAAGTGTTTCTGTACAAGTTTTACAATACTCTTCAAATTCGAATAGCTCAAAGTTCATCATCTTGTCTATATTTTCTTTTGTAATATCAAATTGTCTAGAACCTTTAATTACCTTTTTACTACAGTGCCGGATTTTTTGTAATTCAAAATCAATTACTGGTACTGATGGAAATGCTGCACATACTCTTCTAACGATTTCTGGCTCTTGTTCTTCTTTCTCCCACCCGGGCGCGCGGGAATTAAAATGTTTAAATTCGGTATTCTTATGATCAATTATTGATAGATCATGATTCTCTCTATACTTAAAATAATTAGGAGTCATTATTACTACATTATAATTGTTCTTATCATTCTCTTCAAAAAAATCATAGTTACCTAACTTTTCAATTCTATCCTCATAAAAATCTAAAACAAGATGTTCCATATAGAGAATATCTGGATCCTCTAATATCCATGGGTATCTTTTACGGATAAATGAATTTGAAAGAACTGAACAAACAAGATTATCATAAGATTTAATCCTATGAATAACTTCATCTAAATTTTTTATAAGACCTGGTTCGCCGCCGAGTAGATTGATTCTTGTTTTATATGGGCTTAAGTATTCTAGGATTTTATTCGCGAAATCCATGTCAACTGTTAGGTTTCGCATTTCTAATGTCCAAGCTGTACAATAGTAACATGACTTATTGCACGACTTGGACAAATAGAAATCTATACCTAGATGAGAATCTTTTATATCATTTAAAGAAAACATAACAAATTATACTTTTTTTATTTAAGCAACGTCATCCACTATAACGTGCTTATTATGTGATTGGAATCTTTTTTCAGTTTTGTGATGCATAAGCCTAGATCTAGTTGGATCAGGATATCCAATCCCCATTAATAATAACGCGGGCTCGGTTTCTCCTAATAATCTACTAATTTCCTCCATATCACCACATTGGCAACAACCTGAAGAATATCCCAGCATATTTGCAGTAAGTGTTAAATAGCCTGCTCCAATTCCTAGAGCAACACTTTCATCACGCGAAACTGCACGGTGCTCTAAGCTTTCATCTAGGTGTCTGCCAGTTTCTCGTTCTTCCTTTGTTCTATATCCCTCAGAAGGATCTCTATCTCTAATAAATGCTACAAGAAGATTTCCAAGAACCTGTGGATTTGTACTCATATCTGAGTTATCATAAATCCTTTTTGTCCAAAGATCCCCTGGTACTCTAAGATAATCGTTTCGAATTGCTTCATCTACGGATTTAAATCCTAATTGTTCTAATGTAAACCAATCTTCTTTTTCTTTACTCCAATACCCAGCACCGCCTGTTGTCTTATAGATCTTTTCGATGATATCTCGATTGGTTATGAATTTACATTTATAGAAGACGCGATTTTGTTTTGAAGAACATTGTGTAACTGAAGTCTTTAGTGTACTAATATCTTCAGCTGGGATCTCTTTACTTAAATCCCAATTTCTTTGGCATCTCTGACTTTTTGCTATTGTTTTTTCTAGAAATCTGTTAAATGACATCGTTGACCTCCCGTCATTGAATGCTTGTTTTTATACAGATTAAAAAGTCTGTATATTCACATTATTTATATTAGTTGGGTCAATTGTTGTCTCAATTCTATTCGGTTTTCCGTTGCATATCCTATAGCATCTTTGTGGCGCTATACCCTTGGATAAATTATCATAGAATTCTAACCATTCATCTGTTAACAAGATTTCTTCTATTGAATCATAATCATCAATCTTACTAACTTTTAATAATTTAGCTACATGAGGATCTTCTCTAGTAGTCCCGTTGTCTAGTTGGCAGCAAGGTATTAACTCGGCTAAGTTTGTTATAGCAAGTTGCATTCGATTACGCGGATTGTCACTACAGCATTGTGGGTAAAGGGGTTTTTTCATCATTTATCAACTCTATATTTTTTATCTGGTTTAAAAGGATCGATTTGGTCATCTGACCTCCTCCACCTAGATGAATTTAACATATGAAAGGTGATATCATTTTCTATAGCTATTTTCTTAGCTTCTTCTATGTTATCTTGATTATATTTAAATACGATATATTGCCAGCGCGGCTTTGGAATAAGATACTTTTTAGATTCTAACATCATGTCGAATAGTTTTTGGCCATCTTGATTTATTCTATATAAACAGCTTTCCTCAGGAAGACCATCAATACCAAACCACCACTGTGCATTAGGATTTGCTTTATATGCTTCTATATACCATTTCTTAGGACGAGCTGAAGATGCAACATGAACATGAGCGCTTACTTTTTTATCCTTAGTTAATTTTAAAAATTCTATAAATTGGGGATGATGAATTGGATCTGATAACTGACCACAAAAATTGATTTTTTCAAAATGATTAACTACTTTCTTAAATTGATCTATCGTTAAATTGTTACCTCTGACTGGCAATCCATTATTTGTAAATTCTATCTGTCTTTGACATCTTGGGCATTCTAAACCACATTTATTCCCGATATCAATATTTACTTCGTTTCTAGAAAAGAAGTTTTCATATGCGGAGAATTTAGTCATAGTACAAACCTCCTTCGGTTATACCATTATCCCTATAATCATACCCGTTGTATGAATTTCTTCTTCTGTAACCCAAGGATGAATAGGTAATGATAAAATAGTATCACTTGCTATTCTAGAATTTATACCAGTCTGGCTTTGAAACAGACTGTTACTTGATATAGGTGCTTCATAATGTATTTTTGCACCAAGCTCATCTTTTACTTCATCTCTTATTTGTTTATTCTCAAACCTTACTACATATTTATGGTAGTTATGAATAAGACCATCATGAGACGTCTGGACAACTGTAGGCAAATCTTCTAAAAGTTCATTATATTTATTTGCTATTTCTATTCTTTTTAGTTGGTACTCTTCCATTCTATCAAATCGAAATTCTATAAAGGCAGCATTCATATAATATAATTTTGAATTATACCCAAGTATTTCGTAGTCGTTACCCTTACCATGTCGTCTGAGTTTACGAATAAGATCTGCATCTTCCCTTTTGTCGGTAAGTACAATACCTCCACCAGAAATACCAGCAATTACTTTGTTGTTATTGAAACTAAATGAACTGATATTACCAATACTTCCAGCCTTTCTATTATTAAGACTTGATCCTAATGATTGAGCAGCATCCTCAATAAATACAATGCCTCGATCTTTGCAGTACTCTTCAATCTCCTTTGTTTCAGTCATGTTGCCGAACAAATGAGTGTATATAAGAGCTTTTGTTCTGTCGGTAGTTTTTCTCTTAATTTCCTCGAATGTTATATGATAAGAATCGAGATCAATATCACAAAAGACTGGCGTAGCGCCTGCCATAAGAATACATGATGCAGATGAAATCCATGAAAAATCGCTAACTAATACCTCATCCCCAGATCCTACACCATAGCACTTAAGAGAATAATAGAGAGCATCAGTAGCGCTACTAACTGCAATACCATATTGTCTTCCGGTATAGTCTGCTATTTTCTTTTCTAGAAATTCCACATTTCTATCATTATCTTCCTGCATTACTTTATCGAAGAGCTTCATGTACTCTTCTTTGTTTTCCAGGTAATCTTTATCCCAACCTTCATAATTCATTTACAATATTCTCCACGTCTGGTTCTAATATCCGTCTTTTCCAATATACCTGAGCACCTCTATTTTCAGCTTCAAATATAATAGGCTTATGATAGTATATACATTCCTGTATTATTCTCGGTGCAGGATCAAGAATGGGCTTTGTGTACACGTACGTATCAAAGATCCCAAGCAAATTATCTATTGGTACAATTATATGGTTTAGTCTTGGGTCAATTACACCTATATCATAAACCATTATCCCATGCGATTTATATTTCTTTATAACTGATCTTGCTGCATTATAGTATTGTCTATTTGTACCATTAAAAAGATATTTAAATTGCATATCTTTTTCTAAAGGCTTGTAAATATTAAAATAGATTCTTTTTTCAAATGGTTTACCTGTTCCATCCGGATAAACGTCATAATCACAAAGATCAACTATTTCTTCTGGATAAAAATAGTGAATAGCATCTTGGTATTCTCTTAAATGGTTTTCAGAATATACAGCTAAAACTTTACCCTTAAAGGCCAAATGTAGGATAAGAAGCTGATCCATAGTATATGATTCTCTATTCAAATAAGCAAGAGTCATCATACTTCTTCCCATGATCAAGGTCATAGGACCTTCATCTATATCATTAAATACAAGATTTTGTATTGTAATGTATTTTTGTGATAAAGAATTGAAATAATCTTCTACTGAAAAATGCGGATGAGTCACTATTACCAATTGTGTAGGTATACCTATAGAATTTAGATATGAGCAGTACTCATAACTGTAATACAGTAATCCGTCACATGGTTTAGCAGTACATAGTATATTAATCATATAATTTCATCGCATTAATTATTTTAGGTCATTTTATATATGCATTGGCTTAAGCCATATAATTTTTATCATAAATAGATCAGTACTGTTCTTTTATAAATAAAGAAAATAAGGATCATCTACTAATGGCTCATTACGAAGAATTTGTAATTCATCAAGGTGCAGATATAGCAATTCAGATAGAGTTAGAAGACGAAAATGGTGGCGCTAAGAATTTATCCAATTACAGCGTCTTTTCTTCTATGAAAAAAAGCTATAATTCAAGTACATCATATGATTTTAATACGATCATCGTAGATCCGCCGGCGAGCGGAATCCTGACATTAAGTATGAATAATACTCAAACAGATGCTATTCCATCTGGTAGATACCTCTACGATACCTATATTACATTTACTGATAGTGATGGCGCTACTGTGTCTGAAAAAATCTTAGAGGGACGAATAGAAGTAATTGCTAATATCAGTAGTATTTCTGGTGGCGAATAATAGGTAGGTTCAATGGCAACAAATATTAAAAACTTTGATGTTGGTACCGGTACCTATATCAAAAAGGTTACAATAGGTACCCCGATCAGAGCGGTTACCTCCGGTACTTTCTCACTCTTTAATATCGATGGTGTTACGGCTACTAGAGCTGATGTAGGTCATCATGCTCTCCTCATATTCGATTCTTCTTCAGAAGCAGCTGATGGTGGTGGATTTATAACTTCAACGAGTTTAGATAAACTACAAATTGGTAATGTTTTATATGATAGCACCGGTGCTAGAAATCTTGATGATGGTATCTTTAAAGTACAAGGAAGATTACAAGTTTCAGACTATACAACTGTAGCTGCTGATTCTGATCTTACTTCAAAATATTTTGTAGACAACGAAATAGAAAAACTCAAATATCTTGTAATCACAACAGATGATAATTTTACAGATTCTATAGGAATATATGACCAAGAGACAGTTAGAATATTTGGTCTGAATACTGTTAAAACCTCAGCACAAAAAATTGGAAATCAGTATCAGCTTAAGGTTGGCCTTGATAGCACAGCAAATACAGCTTTAGTTCGTAGTTATTTTAGTGCTGGAGGTGATCTTGCATATAATGAAAGTAGTGGTGTATTCAGTATTAATGTTGAGGCTGTTTATGCCACTGTCGATTTTGATTCTGATTTAGATGCAGCACTTACAAATAGTGTTAATATAGAGTATGATAGTAGCAATAATTCATTCGATCTAAGTACAACTGGAGTTGATTCCGGGACATATGGTACCGCTAGTTTAGTACCACAATTTACTGTAGATCGTTATGGTAGAATTGATAGTGTTGGTGAAATCTCAGTTGCTGGGGTTGATAGCACATCATGGGATTCTTCAACGTCTCAATTCATAATTAATACCGCTGACGGGGGAATATACAGAACTACTATTAATGGCTTTGGTGATAACCAGACATTGACATTTGGTGATGATGGTGATCTTACGATCAAACACGATGCAAATAATTTTAGAACAGTAATTAATAATGCAGGATTTGGTGATTTAAGGATCCAGAGCAACAATGTAAGATTGATGGGTGCAGCGGGAACAGAAACCCTTCTTCATGGTACAACCGGTGGATCAGTTAGTGTTTATTGGGACAATAGTAAAAAATTAGAAACAACTACTTATGGCGCTACTGTAACTGGTACACTAAATGCTGATTCTTCTACAGTAACAAACCTGACCGCAGACTCTGGAACAATTACAACTTTAAATAGTACGGATTTAGTTAGTACTAATATTACAAGAACTAATACTACCGTAGCTGCAGGTACTTATGGATCTGCATCACTCGTACCGAGTCTTACTATTAATGCATCTGGATTTGTTGATAGTATTGGCACGGTGGCTGTAGCTGGAGTAACTTCAACTTCATATGATTCTGCAACCGGTGTATTTACAATTAATACAGCCGACGGTGGGGTATTTACAACAACTATCCATGACTCTGACGATAGAATTTCTGAGATAAGAAATGCTATTAGTGCTGCAGGAGATTTATCGTATAATTCATCTACAGGTGTATTTAGTTTTGATGTAGAGCAGGTTTATACAAAAGCAAACTTCGACTCAGACTTTAATACCGCAATCGATGAAGCTGCTCTAGGTGGAACAGGACTTACATACGATGACGGCACAAATACTCTGAATATTACTAATACTGGAGTAACTGCAGGGACTTATGGATCTGCATCTCTAGTACCGGTATTAACGATAAATGCTCAAGGACAAATAGATTCGGCAGGCACTTTATCAGTTGCTGGAGTTACAGGATTTGCTTGGGATTCCTCAACTTCTCAAGCAACTATTACAACTGCAGACGGCGGTTCATTCCCTGCAACTATTAATGGTTTCGGTGATAATCAAAGACTGTATTTTGGCGATGCTAAGGAAGCATCGATACGACATACCTCTGGTGGTACAACTGTTATTGAAGCAGGGGCTACTGAATTAGATCTTGATGGTGGTGGTCATTTATTAATAAAAAATAATGTTGGTGGCGCGAAAATTGCAGAATTTACTCCTTTTGCAGGTGTCGATCTATATCATGGAAGTGTGAAAAAATTCGCAACAACTGATTCTGGTGCTTATGTAACAGGTAACCTTACTAATGAAGGTAATATTCGTGTACAAGGAAACGTATTACCTACTGCAGATTCTACATATGATCTTGGGGATTCAAATTATAAATGGAAAGATTTACATCTTTCCGGTAGTACAATTTATCTAGGCGACGTCAAACTTCAAGATAGTGGTGGAAACTTTAGGGTTACAAGCCAGACTGCCTCTAGTTCTATAATGAAGGCAGACCAATTCCATGTTGATTCAGCAGTTAGAATAGCACAAGATGGCTACATAGAATTTACTCCTACAGATTACCTATCAGCACCATCAAGACAAGAGGGAAGATTATGGTATAATGAAGATGCCAAGACTTTATATCTTCAAGGTGCTGGATCAGATTTTGATATTCAGATTGGTGAAAGAGAATGGGTAAGAGCTAGAAATAATACTGGTTCAACTATTGAAAAAGGTAAACCAGTTTATATAACAGGGGTTCATATACCAGGTCATCCTGTTCACGGTCATCATCCTCATATCGCATTAGCGGACGCGTCTGATGTAGCTAAAAAGGATGTTCTTGGTATTGCTGGAGAGGATATAGCACCTAACAACCATGGTTACGTAGTTATTCGTGGTTATATAGATGGTATCGATACATCCAATTTAGTAGAAGGTGCAAGAGTACATCTAGGATTTTCAAGTCCTGGTAGTTTAACATCAGCAGCTCCTGAATATCCAAATTATCCTATGGACGTCGGAACATGTCTAACCGCCGACTCTGCTGGTGCTGGTGGCGCGCTTTATGTTACTATTTTTGACCATACCTTTGAAAGATTCCGTGTTACAGGCGGCGCAAGAGTTGATGGAAACGTTACTATTGCTGGAAACCTAAACGTTCTAGGAACACAAACCGTTTCTTCGACAGGTGCTTTGTCAGTAGACGACACATTTATCTATCTTGGCGGTGGAGATACAATAGGAACAGTTGGTACTAACTTTACCGGATCCGGTTTAAATGATGCAGAAATTAACGGACACTTCAATGGTGAAACTGCAACTAGCTACTATGTTCGTATTAAGGAAAGCGATGGATCTGGTAATGATGTTATTGAATTTGCTCTTGATTCTGATTTTGCATCGATTATAGACTTTGATTCAAATGGTTCCGGATTATCTAGTTGGAATTTATCGGGCGACGGTTTAACCGCTTCTTTGAGAGACAACCAGACTATTACCTTTACTGCTTCTTCAGGTCATACTGTTGGGGATCGTTGGTACGGTCAGGCTTCTCCTATAAATGTTCAGATTGGTATTGCTGGTAACTATAATAATCCTTCGGATTCATATGCACATTCAGGATTATTTAGAGACGTATCAGACCAAAGATGGAAATTCTTTACAGGGTATCAACCAGAACCAGAAGGAAATATTAATACTAGTGATCCTACATTTGCCTTTGCAGATCTTCAATTTAATACGGCATACGGTAACCTAACTGGTAATGTCGAAGGTGAGGTTTCCACATTATCAAATCATAATACCGGTGATTTATCAGAAGGATCAAATCTATATTATACGACTGCTAGACATGATTCAGATACAAATATATTAGTAACAAAATCTTTTGTCGATGCTCTAAATGTAGATGCTGATACTCTAGATGGGTTAAATAGTCTTCAATTCCTAAGGAGTGATTTAGCTGATACTGCTTCTGGTGATATAACTTTCACCGGTGTAATTGATGCACAAAATGTTGTTACAAATAGTACTTCTGATTTAGTATTAAAAACTTCTTCCGGTAATACATTCAATCTACGTAAAGATAATAACAGCGAACTTATCCAGGTCGATAATGATACTGGTGTAGTTGAATTATATCATAATGGTAATAAAAAATTAGAGACTGTAGCAACAGGTATTACGGTTACAGGAGAGGTAAATGCAGATTCTGCTACATTCACTGGTGATATCGATGTAGGTGGACAATTTACTACTGTAACAACAGATGGTCTTACAGAGGGATCAACAAACTTATACTATACAACTGCTCGCGTAGATTCAGACTTTGATGCATCATTTGCTTTAGCATCAACAGATAGCTTAGGTGAGGGATCTACAAATCTATACTTCACTGAAGCAAGAGCTAGAGCTAGTTTAAGTGCATTAGGTGATTTATCATACGATCAAGGTACTGGTACATTTAGTATTGATGTTGAAACAATATACACCAAGGCAAACTTTGATTCCGATTTAGGCTTGGCAAATACAGGTCAACTCCCAGAAGGTAATAATTTATATTACACCACTGCTCGAGTCGATTCAGACTTTGATGCATCATTTGCTTTAGCATCAACAGATAGTTTGGGCGAAGGATCAACAAACTTATACTATACAACTGCTCGATTTGACAGTGACTTTACTGATAATAATACAGATCAGCTAAGTGAGGGATCTACAAATCTCTATTACACTACTGCTCGCGTAGATTCGGATTTTGATGCATCATTTGCTCTAGCGTCAACTGATAGCTTAGGCGAAGGCGCTACAAATCTTTACTATACAACCACTAGATTTGATAGTGATCTTGCAGCAACTGATTCGCTTTCCCTCAATTATCTAGATCTTTCAAAGGGAATCAATAGAACATATTCTGGTCGGGATAGTGACACTGTTGGTCCTGCTTCTGGCATTGATAGTTCTGGTGATTCTATTGTTAATCTTTATGTCCGGTCAGGTACTAAAACTACTAATCATAGACATTATGGAAACGGATCTCTAAACGGATATTTCATTGCTTGGGATAACGCAAGTAATCTAAATACATCATTAGAATTAGAATCACCTCATTTAGATCTTGTACCTGGTGTAACTTATAGATTCCACACAGATGATGCTTCTATGAGTACACATGATGTACGATTCTATTATGATGATGAAAGAAATAGTTTAGTAGCCGATAGTGCTGCAGATATAGTTTACTCAGGCACTGCTGGTGTATCTGGAGCTTATTCTCAAATTCGAGTAAAAGATTATGGTCCTAGATCTATTTCATATCAATGTCTAAATCATCCTTATATGGGTAACTCTGTGGTAACTAATGCAACTGGAGGATCTAGAATTTGGGGTACATCAACAGGTATTATTGTCGATGGAAATATCGAAGGAACCATCGATGGTGGAACATATTAAGTATAAATAAATGTATAGTCGGGTTTTTACCCTATAGACTACCTTTTTAGGAAAGAAAATGGCTACTAGTATTAGACTTAAAAAGTCCTCGGTTGCAGGTAGGGCTCCAACTTCATCAGATCTTGCTTATGGCGAACTTGCCCTTAACTATTCTGATGGTATTCTCTATTATAAAAATTCATCAAATTCTGTTTCTAGTATTTCCGGCGGAGGTGCTACTACAGATAGCGATGCGCCATCCGGGGGATCTGTTAGAGATGGTAATTTATGGTGGGATGCTACTAATGGTAGATTAAAGGTTTATGTAGATGACGGTGATCCGTCCAGTACTCCTATTACTGTATCAATGACGGTAGATGGTGGGGCAACTACTAATACCTATTATGAATTCTCAAATGCTTGGACAGATAGAACTGGAACAAAGTCTACAGGATTACAAGATCCGAATATTGTAATTCAACAAGGTGATACAATAACCATTACTAATAGTGTGAATGGTGTTCATCCACTATTTTTTGTGACTGCTCTAGGATTAGGTGACACATACGACTCTTCCTATAATGTAGAACTTCCAGCATCTAATTATGGCGGTGGTACCGGTACAGTTTCTTATCAGTTTAATAGTCCGGGAACATACTATTATATCTGTAGCGTACATTCAGATATGATAGGGACAATTACAGTTTTAGATTCCGGAACAGCTTCTAAACAATGGGTTGATGCTTTCCAAACTGGTAAAGGATATACCGGTTCAGCTGGAGCAGTTACTCAATCTGATTCTGCACCAGTTAGTCCAACAGGAGGTCAGATCTGGTATGATACGGCAACTGGTAAAGCATTTATCTGGTACATTATCTCTGGAAATGGTCAATGGGTATTATTCTCAGATCCAACAGTAACAGATGGTGATACTGGTTATACAGGTTCTAGAGGCTATTCAGGTTCTCGAGGTACTATCTCACCAAGAATTATTAATTTTTTGACACCTAGTTCTCTAGACGAAGTAACAGTTTTTTATACACCTTCTCAACTAACAGTCTCGGAGGTAAGAGGTATAATTAGAGGTAGTACAGATCTAACTTATACTTTAAATTATGGAAATAGAAATGCTGCTGGTACAGTTATAGCTACAGATACTGTTAGTAGTACTACTACCGGTGACATAGCGGTTATTTCAAATTCAGTAATACCAGCAAATAGTTGGGTTTGGTGTGAAGTTACCAGTGTAAATGGTAGTATTAATGAATTTTCACTTAATTTGACATTTAGCGAGTAAAAAAATGGCACTTCTTTTTCCTTCGTCACCAACACATTTAGATAATTATACAGATCCAAATCAAGCTATCTGGCAATATGATAGTGACGGTCCTTATTGGACTGTTATAACATCTACGACTAGAAAAAATTTTAGTGGCATTAAAAGAAGTAGCTCTGGTACTTTTGATTTAACTACTTCATATACCGCAGTCGACTTCGATACTGCAGATTTTTCAGTTGATTCCTATTATGTTTCAGACAGTAGGTTTCAAGCTCCTACTACTGGATTTTATAGGCTTTCTATTATTTTAAATTCTAATAGTAATGGTGAAGGCTCATCATATACAATACAAATTAGGAAGAACGGAATCGCTATTGATACCTCGACATTAGGCCCAAATCAATTTGCATCATATGACGAAACTTTAGATTTAGTTGCAGGAGACTACGTAGAGGTATGGGCAAAAGAAACTACTGGGACTGGTGGATTTACAACAAATAGTTTATTAACTTTTTATAGAATAGGATATTCTCCTGGCACTGGTATTAGCAATCATAGTGCATTTAGTGGGGTTCGGGCAACTCTAACATTAGCTGCTAGCACCACCTCAACACCAACCGCTACTAGTTGGGCAACGACAGATTTTAATGCAAATGCAAATGTTCTCGGTGATTTATATTGGTTTAATTCAGTACCTACTAGAATAACAGTTAGATCGGATGGTTATTATAAAGTTAGGTGTTTTGTGAAAGCAGGTACTTCAGGATCTAGTAACTCTTATACAGCAACGATTAGAAAAAATGGATCAACGTCTCTTACTACTGTTAATTTAAGTCCAAATGATTTTGTAGATTTAGACGAGATATATAGCTTAGTAGAAGATGATTATTTAGAACTTATGATAAGTAATTCCGATAACACAGGAAATATTTTACCAACAACTTATTTAGAACTCGTCAGAGAGGGAGTGTAATAAATGGCATTCATTAAATCAACCAGCACTCTTTCTGCCGATGCTGTTACTGTTCCTGGAATATCTGGTGGAGATAATGGTAAGGTGGTTAGAATATCTGGAGCAAATACCGCAGTAAATGCAGCTAATACCGATACGGCTACTCAGTTAATGTCTATATTAGTAAAGATAGGAGATGAATATTATGCTTCTGGAGTAATATCCGGATTTAGCGCGTTAACACCAGGAACTCCATATTTCTTAGATGCTACTGGAGGTTTAACAACTTCACCACCAACCCCAACTACTAGTACACGGGCACTTCTTATCGGATTTGCTATTAATACTACAGATATTGTATTCAGACCAGGTACACCAATTTCAGGAACCTAATAAATGGCAATTGCTAATTTAACAAGAGAGATATCGCTAGCGCTAGACTCAGATTTTCTAGGTTTACCGGTACAACATCATATTTCAAATGATGGCTATTGGTATACATACCACCCATCTGATTTTGATTCTAATAATGTTTTAGCTGGAAATTCTATAATTGCTTATGAATGGGATAGCGTTCTTTCTGTTGTAAGTGCTGATCGGTTATCTGGTGGTCACTCAATAAACCAAATAGAAACTGATGGAACTTTTGGGTTTATTGACGATTCCCATGGTGTTCCTGATGTTGCAGGACTTATTGATTACAGATATCATGGTGGATCCATTGTGCACATTGGTCCTGGAGTAAATGATATTACCGGTCAGACTGAAACCGATGCATTTATGATGGCTCATTTAGGAACCTTTGGAGATGACAACACATCAGCGTTCTTACCTGGCGGTGGTTCTCTTGAAGACGATGCATTCTATTGGGATAGAATCTATTTAGCAAGTGGTGCGTCCGATTGGGCTTTTTATCAATATCATAAACATCTTCCTTCAAACTATCTAAAATTTGATGATGGTCGTGTAGTTTATGAAGCCGACGGATATATCAATCCGTCGGATAAAGAATATGGATATATGATTAGTATACAAGCAAATAGTGGCGGCAAAGCATATGCTGTTCCACTTGCTCGTATTCATACACCCTCTGTTGGTGGTGCCCATAATTCCCATAATGATGTTACCCTACCAAATACGGCTGGTATTAATTATGTCGCCGGTGGAATCCTTAAAGGTAGCTCAAACCGATTCCATGCGTTCTATCTAGATTCTGCGGCAGGAAATACCTGGAACGTTTATTCTCGTACATATACTACTTCATCCGGAGCATTTACTCCTGAAGTAAGTTATGGCGCATATGATATTGCCAATCCAAATTTTGACCCATATCCTACAGGAGATCAAGATGGCGAAGGAACACAAAGTGGTGTAACTTTAAAAGCATCTAGTGGTCACGTCTTTGGATCTAAAATATATATTCCTGTTACTATGAAAGCTATAGTAAGATCATACGCCATGGCAGTGGAGGCGGTTAATGCTAATAGATATCAAATCTCAGGATCTGATAGGGAAGGTAGTCAGCCATTAGTACAACAACCGACAATGAAAATTAAAGTTGGTGATACCCTTACAATTGAAAATCCTCAATATAGTGCACATCCCATGTATATTCGGACTAGTACTAGTCTTAGTCCATCTTTTTCAAATCATAACGTGGCTGGCGCTAGCGGAGGAGGATTGGGTAGTTCTACCCTAACATTTACCCCTACATCAGCAGGAACTGTATATTACGTTTGTTCATTACATAGCGGGATGTATGGAGAAATTATAGTATCTGAAATAGAAGGTAAGTATGATCAGCAAATTTGGCGAATGACTGATGCAAATACAATTTCTCCTGGTACCCTAGAAAGAATTGATTTACCTTATAAATTTCATGGAACTGATGTAAAATCTGATGTATTAATTACTAGTGTTGGTTCAAAAATGTATGTTGCCGCGGCTGGTACATACCCATATGGTGATGGTGGTGTAGTTCTTTATAGTACTGTCAATGGGGATTCTACGGGCTCATATACAGAAGAAGGACATATAGTTACAAATATTTCCCCAGAAAGCAAACGAAACCAATTAAGATTACATGGTTTTAAATATAATGCATCTAATACTAAATTTTATTGTCTAATCAGCGGGAATACTGACTCTTCCCTTGGCGGATCAACATTTACCGGTAAAGGTTTATATAGTTTTGATTTAGCTGGCGGTTCATATGATGGATATGAGCATTTGGATTGGAATACTACTTCTGGGCATTTACAAACTAGAGGGGTTTTAACTTCAGGACATCTTTCATATGATCATGCTACTAGTGTTATTTCATATGTAAATTCTCCAGAACCTGAGGGTATTCCAAATGGTACTTCTATTCTTCAATGGGATGTTGCTTCCCCTAGTTTCTTTAATAGAAAAGAAATTAATACTAATTCAGAAGAATATTATTTCCAGGGAATATATCTTAGTGATGGAAGAAAAGCCCTAGTTGGACGGGTAGAAGGACATGAAGATAATACAGGTGGGGCGAATACCGGAGATATTCTTTTAACAATTGTTGATAACCAAAATAATGCTGTAAGTTATACTTTTAATGCAACCGGTGACGATTTTGTTACAGGAATTATTGAAGATGTTGAAAATGACAGATTGGTTCTATCTGGTTATGCAAAGGGTGAATTAGTATCAAAGGGACAACAATGGGTACACGGATGGGCTAGAAACGTACATCAAAGTAATGATTCTGCAGCATTAAGATTTACAGATATTGTTAGAGATTCTGATGGAGGATATCTAGTATCAGCAATTGATGATCTAAATAAAGATCCTAACATTTATAAATTTGATCAAAATTATTCCTGTATAGAATCTAAATATTTTTCTATAGGAGCTGAATCTAGTGGTTTCGAAAATATTACAGTCCTAGATGATAATAGTTATATCGCTTCTGGCTATACGTATAATGGTACTACCGAAAAACATGGTTATATAACTAGATTCGATTCTTCTAGAACTACTATAGATTGGGCAAAAAGATTCTTTTCTGTTGGAGGTAACTATCATAATATTGTAGATCATACGATTGTAAAAAATGCTGGTATAGAATATATTGTCGGTTTTGCTACAGATCTAAATGCTGATTCTGATGTTTATACAAAGGGTATACTATTTACTGCAGATATTAATGGTAACGTATTAACTGCAAAAACTACTAGTTCGATTTCCACTACTAAAGATACTTTTGAGCGTACAAGCAGCGGCTTTCAACTAGATCAAAATGATGTATATATTAATAAAATTATACCAGGGAAACCAAACTCTGGTGAATTTCTTTTTGCAGGAACCCACGGCAAAAGTACTGCTATAACTCCGAGTAAAAAGCAACTATTCGGTTTCGGTAGAGTCCAAGATGCTGACTTAGTTAAGATGGTTATGGCAACATCTGATGATCACATCGCTGATTGGAATACTGCTGATAGTGATCAAATAAGTTGGGCAGAATGGAAAAATCTTGCTTTATTAAAATATGATAGTTCAGCAGAAAGTGTAAATGGTGCATATACGTATCAGGTAGTATTAGTTGGATCTACAAGTAATTCTACTGATGATGGAAGAATACCACTTGTCGCTAAAGTCAAATTTAAAGATAGTGGGGGTGATTTCTTTGCAGAGGTTCCATGGGTTAATACAATTAGCACTACTTACGGATCTACTGAATATCTTTCATCAGTATTAGTAGAAGATTCAGATCAAAGAGATTGGTGGTGGAATGAAACAGCATTCTTCCATAATGGTAATAAAAGAATTATCATAGCAGGAAGTGGTACTGATCTAGATAGTGATGCTATTCACCCTGATTACACTAATGATATCTTAATGCGGCGTGATACATTTATGGTTATGCTAAATGATTCCGATGGTACTTTAGAATGGAGAAATTCATTCGGTCATATGGGTCAAGATGATATTAATAAGTCTATGGTTTGGGATGCACATGATAGAAATGCTGTTGTAGTAGGATCTTCAACTTCTCACTCAGTAGGTCAGGATGGTGTCTTATTTAGATTCTGGAAAGATGGATGGGGACAAGGAGTATATCATACTGCAGCTTCTACTTCTAATGCCTATTATTACGATTCGGCTCATTTACAATCTATAACTTGTCCAGTGGCACAAGACCCATTTGCAGGAATACTCGATTATACTTCTGCTAATGCTAGTCATGAAGTTAATCTTTATCAGAACGGGGGTACAGCTGCTAGAGACGGTCTAACATTTGCAGGGGGATCTTTCAGTTCTGCTGATATAGGTACTTCCATTATCGATAGAACAACTGTAGCAACAGATTATAATGGATCATATGGAGAAAATGGTCTCTTTACAGCATTCTTAGCGATCGTAGATAAAGCTAAATTGCAAGAATTTAAAAACACTGAGACTTTTCAAAATAATATTGCAGCAGGTAAAACTATACACAGTGCAGATGATGTATTCGAAATACATCAAATTTCAACTGTAGGAGATGCAACTGCTGATGATGGTAATATATTTGGATATGATGTTATTAAATCAGCTGATGGAGAGTATTACTATATAGCAGGTCAGACTTCTGGTAATCTAGCAAAACAAAATACTGGTCAATCAGGTGTTTATGATTATACTGTCTTCCAGTGGGATATCGCTAGTAAACAATTTAGAATATGGCAAAATGGTACAGCACAGGATGAAGAAATTTATGCACTAACTGAACTTCTACCACCATCTTATCATGTTACAAGCAACGAAGCAACCGATAATGGATTATCAGTAGGTACTGTTAGCTGGATCCCTGGATCAGTTCAAACTGCATATTATCAGTGTGGGCAGCACGCGGGGATGAACGGCCAGATTACTATCGATGCAGCAAGTGGTGGTGCACAGACATTTAATATCGAAATTTCATATGCAAATGCTCCTGGTGCATTCAGATTTATCGGAAATGATAGAAATGGTTCAATTAACTCAGCTACAGATAATCCTACACTTACATTTAGGGTTGGTGATACTATTAATTTTAGGGTTAACTCTGTAAACCATCCATTCCATATCCAAACACAAGCTGGATTATCCGGAGTACGAAATGGTCATATAGCATTTACTGGCAGATCGACCGGTAGTCTTGGGGGTCATACAAATCTGGGTGGATATGATATATTCTTAGGTATTCTAGATCCTCTTAATTGGAACGCATCTTATTATCAAAATGGGTCAGGCTTTAATGATAAAGGTATGAATTTACATGATATATCTGCACATAAAGATGATACCTTATCAATTGTATATACTACCTTTGGTTCGGTAAATGGTGGTAATACATTTGGATCTGAAGATATCGGTGTTATAAACTTCCACTATAATCTAGATAGTTGGGACGTCGGGCAATCAACAGGATCAGAAACTTCTGAAGAAATTGAACAGAATGGTAAACCAAGTACCCTATTACAAGATGGAAGGATAGCGGTGGTTTGTAATACATCTGGTGCATTTGCAGATAATTCAAATACATTTGGTTTATTAGATATGGGATTAGGTATATTTGATTTAGATAGTGACGGAAATGGCAATTATAAAGGTTGGAAAAAATACCAGGTTGGATCCGGATCATCTGACTTTTCATATAGTGTAGATAATAATGGTTCTACTTTACTTTTAACCGGTTACTCTGAAGCTACGTGGGATAGAGCTGTACATGGGGTGTTTGTTGAATTTGATCCTGAAAGAAACATATTAGCAAAAAGGGCAGGATAGATGGCTATTTTAAATTTTCCAGTTAATCCTATACATGAACAATCATATAGTGCCAATGGGGTTGATTATACTTGGGATAGCGACACCAGTTCTTGGTTATCTGGAGGTGTGGCAGGATATACAGGATCACAAGGTTATACTGGGTCAAAGGGATCTGGGTACACTGGCTCTAGAGGGGATCTGGGATTTACTGGATCGGCAGGCGATCTTGGTTATACCGGCAGTGAGGGAACAGGGTATACTGGTTCTTCTGCAGCACAGGGATTAAAATATAGATTTGATACCACTACCGGCAGTCTTACCTCTACTGCTTCTGGTCATATCCGATTCGATGCTTCTCCTGGATCTGCAACAAAATTAGCTTTTCACAAAACAGGATACGATGGAAATCCTCATAATGGATTTTTGCAGACCTGGGACGATTTTGGCAATTCTTTAATTGGATATGGATATATTCATATTAGATCAGCAGATACTTCAAGTTCTGATTTCCTTCTTTTTGCTATGGATAGCGATGCAACTACTACGACAGACCATGTTACAGTAGGCGTAAATCCATTAGCAGGTTCAGCATCTTTTAGTAATGATGAAGATATAATTATTCAATTTAACCATTTAGCAGAAGGTATTCAAGGACCAATTGGTTTTACCGGATCGCAAGGTGATATTGGTTTTACCGGATCTAGAGGCGATACTGGCTTTACTGGATCGCAAGGTGATATTGGTTATACAGGATCGCAGGGCAATAATGGGGCAGATGGTTCATCAGTTACTGTTTTAGGGTCGGTTGCAACAGTTGGAAATCTCCCGTCAGTAGGCAATACTGTGGCTGATGCATATGTCGTACAGGCAGACGGCCATCTTTATGTTTGGGATGGATCAGCATGGCAAGATGCTGGAGAATTTAGAGGATATACTGGATCCCGTGGTAATATTGGCTTTACCGGATCTAGAGGTGATACTGGCTTTACGGGATCGCAAGGTGATATTGGTTATACAGGATCTAGAGGTGATACTGGCTTTACCGGATCAAGAAGTACAGCTATAGGATATACCGGATCGAAAGGTGATATTGGTTATACCGGATCCGCAGGTACTAATGGTTATACTGGATCACCAGGTACTAATGGCTATACCGGTTCAGCGGGCCAGGTTGATCCAGGTCAAGCAGTACTATTTGCTTTAGTATGGGGAGGATAAATTATGGGAACTCAAGGAAATATGGCTTATCCCAAAGGCGACTTTCCGTCAGATCCTTATGCGTATATGTATGGTCTCACGAATACAGGTTCTTTGATTACAGATGGCACGACCTGGTCATATTCAAATAATGTTTCGAATAAGGTAGTAATGCTTCAATCTTTAACTCTTACTAATGTTGACGGGGTTCCTTCTAAAGTTAGTGTAACTACTCAAACTAATTACCCCACGAGTACCACTTCTCATATTGTAAAGGATATATGGATTCCAGTAAGTACTTCGTTAAAAGTAATAACTGAAAAAAATAGGGTCTATCTCCAAAAACACGATGGAAGTACTACTCCAAATATTACTGTAACAAAGGTTGAGGGCGGGGCGATTCATATAATATTAGGCGCCCATATTTCTAGAAATAGTATCACCGGTAATTGAGCAATAATAATTTATTCTAAAAAAGGAAATTTTAAATGGCAGCACCTAATCTAAAAAACGTAGCAACAATATTTGGAAACACCGATTCGGCTCTGTTGACTACTACATTAACAAGTATTGTTACTAATTCATCATCATCTGGTAAAGTATATAAAATTAATACTATTATGGTTTCAAATGTTGATGGTACAAATGATGCAGTTATTGATGTTGCATTTTCTGATAACGGTACAACTCGTTATCTCGGTTATCAGATGGCATTGCCAGCCTCGACAACCCTTGTAATTACATCACGTGACCAACCTATATACTTGGAAGAGAACGATTCGATACAAGCTAAATGTAATACTAGCAGTGATGCTCATATTGTTATTTCTTATGAGGATATGGCTGATTAATGGCTAAAATATTAGGAAATGGTGGTATGATAGGTACCTCAAGATTCTGGGGAGATTTTAACCCGAGGATGAATCGTATTGAGGACAAAAATGGAAATAGATTAAATATTCGTAACGGTACGATCCCAGCTGGTAATACCGGTGTTCATTCTATGGAAATGGCTAATATCAGTATAATAGATCTGCAAAATTCGGAGCAGAATTTATATAACACTTCATCCGCAAATGATTTTAACAATTATCCCAATAGAATATACGATCGAGTCCTCGGTTTTAATGCTGGTCAAATATATTCTGAGGGGAATACCCAAGTTGGGAATAATAGCACTACCGTACCATCAACAAGTGGTCAATTCTTAGCTGGAGGACCATCGGGAGTCTCCGGTAATCAGGGTAATGCGTGGTTTCAGCTACCTGACGCGTCAAACAACGTAGGTGCTTATTATCTGTCGGGCACAGCCACAAACCAATTTGCAGGCAGACTAGTTTTTTGGTACAGAAGCGGTACTACCTTTACCGGCGACTGTCAGCTTGCAAATGTTTTATGGAATACCGGCCAAAGCGGTGGGAGCACCTCAGCGAAAACCGCGCAGAACGGCGTTCTGAGTGGTCAAAAAGTACCAGATACTACCACCGGTGGTACCAATATAATTAATAATTGGAATTTCGAAAGCGATGAGGCCCTTGCAGGGTGGGAAACAACCAGAAGCGCCAATGCAACAAGCTATAACGCCGCTGTTTCCGCTGGGTTTTATCAGGTCGCGACTGGCGGCAGTGCCGGTAGATGGAATTATGTGGCATCCGGCGGCACCCCATCCGGTAGTACTGGTGTTGTGTCGGCAAATAGTTCAACGCAAGAAGGTTCCGGATTCGTATATGCTGAGGTCAGCGGATATTATAGTAGAGATATATGGCTTCGAAGTCCTGTATTTAATTTTGGTCATGGTGATGCTTTTAATTTAGTATTAGGTATGTATGGGGCAGCAGTGGGTACATTAAGGATCTATTATATAATTGAGGATAGAGATTTGTTGGATATATATCCCGGGAGTTAATAAATGTATTCAAGATATGGAAGTTATATTAATGCTCGACAAAGATTATCTAAATTAGGATATCATGACAGATATAATAAAGTCCGATTTATCGGTAGGGATTTAATAGGCGGTATTCATACTTTAGAAGATCTTTATGATTTTCATGACGGAGATACCATTTCTGCGTATTCAGCTAGCGTCGTCGGTCAGTTTGAAGTGGCACACCAAAGCAGTGCCAATACTACCCAATCTCTTTCTGGAACATGGACAGTTCCCAGTGGGGTTACTAGTATATCTGTATTAGCTATTGGTGGCGGTGGTGGTGCCGCGGCGACCGGTTCAAACCGTGGTGGTGGTGGAGGAAGTGGTGGTGCAATGGCATGGGTTAATGATGTTTCAGTAATCCCAGGGCAAGTTTATCAATATTTTGTCGGCGGTGGTGGAGATGGGGGCTATCAGCTATCGCAAGGCGGTCAAAACGGTCAAGCTACTTATATAGGACCGGCAGCTGGTACCCAATCTTATATTACAGGATATGGGGGCGTCTTCGGCCGGCTGGGTAGGACCTCTAGCGGGACATCATTTCCCACTATACAACAGAATGGTGGTTATACCGCGGGCGGATTAGTTGGATCTTGGCTAGGCAATGCCGGTCAGCAAGCTGGTGTAGATTATGGTGGTTATGACGGAGGCGCCGGAGGTGCTGCTCGATATAACGACGCAGGTGGTGGTGGCGGTGGTGGACCTGGTTACACCGGTCGCGGCGGTACCGGAGCTTACGGTAATCAAAACACGGGCGGGACATCTGGTCAAGGCGGCGGCGGTGGTGGCGGTAACACAGCTAGCAGCTTTTGTCGAGGCGGCGGTGGAGTAGGTATATATGGTATTGGTGCAAATGGTGGCGTCGGCGGCAATGGTGGTTCCGGAGGATTTGGAGGCAATAGCGGCAACGGAAATTCATATGGTGGTCTTTATGGGGCCGGGGGTGGTGCTGATGATGATGATTATAGTTCTGCTACTTCGGGAAATGGCCCTGGAGGTGCAGGGGCTCTAAGAATTATATGGCCGGGTAATGAGCGGCAATGGCCGGGTACTAGAACAGCTGACGAATAATTATAATATATACTTACATGATGAAAATAGCGATTATTGACCTTTTAGGTCTTACATATGATGGTTCTACATTATCAAAAAGAGGATTAGGCGGATCTGAATCAGCAGTTATCCTCATGTCAAAGGAATTAGTAAAGATAGGATTTGATGTTACTGTCTTTAATAATTGTATTGATTCAGAAGCCAGCCCGGGCGAATATGATGGTGTAAAATTTATAGATCATACCCAATTTAAAGATAATATCAATTATGATATTATTATTTCTTCAAGATCTGTTTATCCTTTCTTTTCTGATAACAAATACGCAAGAGTATGTGCAAATGCCAAACATAAAATAGTTTGGATGCACGATACTTTTTGTGAAGGTGATAATCATATTGAAGATATGCTAAATCAAGGGGCAATAGATGAGCTATTTACCTTATCAGATTTCCATTCTTCTTATGTTTTAAATTGTGATCATGGTAATAAAAGAAATTTTGAAGTTCTAAAAAATAAAATTTTTATGACAAGAAATGGTGCAGTTAAACATATTAAAGAAGTTGATCTTAATAAAAAAGATCATAATATGTTTATTTTTAATGCTTCTGTTACTAAGGGATTAACTCCTTTATTAGAAGATATCTGGCCAGAGGTAAAAAAGAATATCCCGGCCGCACACCTAACTGTAATAGGTGGTTACTATAGATTCAGAGAAGGTGCAGAGCCAGATGCTCAAGAGAAAACCCTTCGGAAATTTGTAGATGAATATCCAAAGGAAATGGATGTTACCTTTACTGGTGTAATACCACAATTTGAAATAGCAAATCTTTTAGCAAAATCTACCTTTATGATATACCCAGCAGATTTTCCAGAGACTTTTGGCATATCTTCACTTGAATCTTTATTATATAAAACACCTATTATTACATGTAACTTTGGGGCTTTAGAAGAAACTGCAATTGATTTAGCTTGTTATAAAATTGATTATGCAAATATGCCAAATAGTTTATTTCCAAATATTAATCGGAAAGACCAAGCTAAGAAATTTATACAGAAGACTATTCAAGCTTATAAAGACAGATATCTTTTGCAGCAAAAACAAAATTATTGCGATGTTGTTGATGATGTTTATGGCTGGGATACAGTTGCTTTACAATGGAAACAACATTTATATAGAAAATTAGAAAAATATTTACCGGTTAATGAATATAGAGAAGTAACTCGTATTAATCAAAAGGTTGCAAGAATATATGGTAGAAGATTTGCAAATCTAGAAGAAAGAGAAGTATACCAGAGTTTCGGAAAACAAAATAGAATTATTATTATCTCTCCATATCGTAATGCTGATAATTACATTATAGATCATTGTTTATCTATTGATCAACAAGACTATGATAACTATATGCATATAGTAATTGATGACTGTTCGGATTATGCAATACAGCTACCTCAAAGCGATAAAAGACAATATATTAGAAATGTAGAAAGGCGCGGTTGTATTGCTAATCAACTTATGGCATTTAAAAAATATGTCAGAGATGATGACATTGTTATTCTTTTAGATGGCGATGATTTCCTAGTTAGCAATAATACACTATTTCACTATTATAATGATTGTTATAATAACGGCATAGAATTTACATATGGTTCATGCTGGAGTATGGCAGACGAGATACCATTAGTTGCGCAGGATTATCCAGCAGAAGTAAAAGCAAATAGATCCTATAGGAAGCATCATTTTAATTGGATAATTCCTTATACACATCTTCGTACATTTAAGGGTAGTCTTTTAAAAGATTTAAATGAATCTATATTTAAAAGGGATGGTGAATTTATGATGAGTGGTATGGATAATCCACTTTTTTATGAATTAATTGAAAAATGTGATCCGGATAAGATCAAAGCAGTAAAAGAAATAATGTGTTTTTATAATGATATAAATCCGTTAAATGATTATAAAATACATTCAGATGAACAGAACTTAAACGTTGCTGTAGCACTAGGTAATGAAAAAATGAAAAAAATATTAATTGCTATACCTACTAATAAATATATAGAGCCTGAAACATTTAAATCAATTTACGATTTAGATATTCCTGATGGTTTCGAAACTCAATTTGAATTCTTTTACGGATATCAAATTGATCAAATAAGAAATCTAATTGCTGATTGGGGTAAAAAATACGATTATCTTTTCTGTGTTGATAGTGATATTATATTACCTAAAGATTCTTTAACAAAGCTTTTAAAAGCAAATAAAGATATTATATCTGGTCTTTATATTCAAAGAAAATATGGACAACAAATACCGGAATTATTTAAAAGGGTATCTACCGGTACAATTCATTATGATATTAATGAACTTATTTCTGGTGTTATGGAGGTAGATGCATGTGGTTTTGGGTGTGTTTTAATAAAGGGTCACGTACTAAAAGAAATGCAATATCCACATTTCTTATATAGGTCCTCAATCGATTTTAACGATACTGAATCTGAAGATACATATTTTTGTAGAAAGGCAAAGGAAAATGGGTATTCTATTTGGGCAGATACAACTATAGTTTGCAGTCATAAAGGTACCTATGAGCATGTTCCTAAAGTGAATTCAGTACAGCCTGATGTATATGATGTAAAAGAAAGACTTAGATTTCTTTCTAATGAGAAACAACTTTTTCCAAGAGATCATGTAAATTATTTAAAAGAAATAAGCCGAGAATATACGCCAAAGGTAATATATGATATTGGCGCTTGTGTTTTACATTGGACAAATGAAGCAGAAAAAATTTGGCCGGATTCTAAATTTATTGCTTTCGAAGCAATGGATGAATGTGAATTTTTATATAAAGAAAAGGGTATAGAATATGCAATAGGTGCATTAGGAGATAAGCAACGAATAGTTGATTTCTATAAAAATACCTATCATCCTGCGGGAAATAGCTATTACCTACAGAATGTATTAGTCGCGCCGGAAACACCTCAATATTTTAATGAGTCGCATAAGATTAAGACCGGTTTAATGCCCTTAGATACTGTAGTTAAAATGGGTAATTTTCCTGCACCGGATTTAATTAAGATCGATGTTCAAGGTGCAGAAATGGATATCATAAAGGGTGCTCAAGAAACCTTAAAAACAGTACAACATCTAATATTAGAACTACAAGAGGTAGAATATAATACTGGCGCACCGTTAAGAGAACAAGTAATTGATTATTTAGATTCTATTGGATTTACTTTAATTAAAAGATTTAGTAACAACGGTCCAGATGGGGATTATCACTTTAAAAGGAAAAGTGTATAAATACACAGATATAACGATAAAAACCCTAGGGGATCTTTATGGCTAATCCAACATCTCGAGCAACACTTATAGAATATTGTAAACGGAGACTCGGTGATCCTGTGATTGAAATTAATATCGACCCGGATCAAGCAGAAGATCGGGTTGACGAAGCGCTTCAATATTATCAAGAGTTTCATTCTGACGCAACTACTAAAACTTATCTCAAACATCTTGTTACTTCAACAGATGTGACAAACGAATATATTCCTATTTCATCGGATATACTTTTTGTTTCAAAGCTGTTTCCTACGGCAAGCTCTTTTAATTCATCATTCAACTTTTTTGATATTAAATACCAAATGATGTTAAATGATATTGCAGATCTTCAGAATTTTGCCGGAGATCTCGCATACTATGAACAAATGCAACAGTATTTAGGTATGCTTGATATGAAATTAAATGGTTCACCACAAGTACAATTTAGTAGACATCAAGATAGATTGTATATTTTCGGGGACTTTGCAGATGGAGATATAAAAGCTGGTGAATATATCATAGCAGAAGTTTATACTATTATCGATCCAAATACACACACATCAATATACAATGATATATGGCTTAAGGAATACACTACTTCCCTTATTAAACAACAATGGGGTCAGAATTTAATTAAGTTTGAGGGTATGCAACTACCTGGTGGTGTTACCTTAAATGGTAGACAGATATATGATGATGCAACAGGGGAAATTGCTTCACTCAGAGAAACTATAAGACTAGAGCACGAACTTCCAGCAGATTTTTTTGTAGGTTAATATGGCAACCAACGTATACTTTAGTCAAAGAGTAAGATCCGAACAAAATCTTTATGAAGATATTGTAATTGAATCTCTTAAAATGTATGGACAAGATGTCTATTATCTTCCTCGTGATATTGTAAACGAGGATTCTATTTTTGGTGAAGATATTCCTTCTAGATTTAATTCTTCTCATAAAATCGAAATGTATATAGAAAATACAGAAGGGTTTGATGGAGAAGGAGATTTATTTACAAGATTTGGTGTAGAGATTAGAGACGAAGCAACACTCGTCGTATCGCGACGTAGGTGGGTTCAACAAGTTTCTAGGAAAGATAATGAATTAAATAGTGCTAGACCAAGAGAAGGGGATTTAATTTATATCCCTCTTTCAGGATCTTTATTTGAAATAACACACGTAGAACATGAGCAACCTTTTTATCAATTAAGCAATCTACCAGTTTTTAAAATGAGATGTCATCTCTTTGAATATAATGATGAAGATTTTGATACAGGTGTTCAGGCAATTCAAAATATTGAAAAAGAACATGCTTATCAGTATATATTAACATTAGGAGAAGATGGAGCTATTACTATCGGGGGTACAGCTTCTCAAACTCTCAGCAGTGGTGTAGTTATTAGCGGTGAAGTACAGAAATATTCAGACTCTGATAACAAGATGCATCTTTCTCATGTAGGCGCAGATGACGGTTTATTCCATACATTTGTCACTAGTGAAACCATTTTGGTAGATGGTGTTAGTCGTACTGTTATAGCTGTTACAGAAGATAATCAGATATCTGAAAATGAACAGAATGATGACTTTAGTCCGTCTGGATTAAGCTTCCTTGATTTCAGTGAAGATAATCCATTCGGCGATCCGGAGCTTAATTAATGTTTGGTACCCATTTTTATCACCAAAAAATTAGAAAATGTGTTGCTATATTTGGCGCTCTTTTTAATAATCTATATGTACTAAGAAAAAATTCTTCTGGACAAGTCGTTAGTCAGATTAAAGTTCCTTTGTCATATGCACCTAAACAAAAATATCTAGAAAGAATTAGAGAGCAGCCGGATCTGGATACGACAGATACAAGAGTTGCTATTAAGTTACCTCGTATGTCTTTCGAAATTACTAGTTTTACTTATGATACACAAAGACAATTGACAAAGATTTCTAATTTTAATACTACAGGAACAGCTTCGACAAACAGACAAAAATTCTATTCACCTGTACCGTATAATATTAATTTTCAATTAAATGTATATGCAAAAAATCAAGATGATGCGCTGCAAATTGTAGAACAGATACTGCCAACATTTAATCCACAGTATTCTTTAACTATTAAACCATTCGGTGTAGAATATCCAGATTTTAAAGAAGATATACCAATTGTAATACAAAGTGTTTCTTTCTCCGATGATTTTGAGGGAGCAATGGAACAAAGACGTACTATTGTTTATACTCTAGATTTCGAAATGAAAGTCAATTTCTATGGAGCTATAGCTACTAAGGGTATTATCCGTAAAAGCATCGCAGATATATTTGAGATGAATACTGGATTAGCAGACTCGGATTTAAAATTAGAAAGAATAGCAGTTGAACCAGATCCATTGTCTGCGATCGGATTAGCTGATAGTGATTTTGGATTTACGACTACTATTACACCGTCAATTGATAGTGCATAAGGAAATAAATTATGGCTGAAAAAGACTACTCTACTCCATGGGATCTTCCGGAAAATTGGGACGAATTAACTGAAGAGGAAAGAGAAAATATATTAGATAATTTGCTGCCTACTAATCCAGATTTCGTGCCTGAGATTTGTCCTAATTGTGGACATGATTGTCACGAAGAAGGCTACCCATGTCTTGAAGAAAATTGTTCATGTGAATCTTGTACTTGCGGTACATGTACACCGGATTATGTAGAATGAAAGAGTCAAAAGATAATTTAAAGAATGATTATGATTATTCTCGAGAAACATATTACGAATTAATTGAAAAAGGTAAAGATGCTTTAGAGAATATGATTGAGGTCGCCCGCGAGAGCGAGCACCCGCGAGCGTACGAAGTATTATCAGGTATGATTAAAAATGTATCTGATGTAAATGATAGATTAATGGATTTGAACAAGAAGCAGAAAGAAATTAATCGAGAAGAAGTAAAACAAGTTGGTAATACTACTAATAATGTATTTCTCGGTTCTACATCTGATCTTCAAAAACTATTACAAAATGATAAAGAAATTATAGATGTTACACCAAAATGAGAATTACCTCGGTAATCCAAATGTAAAACGTGACGGTGTACTTCAAGAATGGTCTGAAGATCTAGTTAGAGAATATGCAAAATGCATGGGTGATCCTATATACTTTGCAGAAAAATACTGTAAAGTAATTTCTCTAGATGATGGATTAGTTCCATTTAAATTATATCCCTATCAAAAGAATATGTTTAGGCACTTTAATGAGCATCGGTTTAACATTGTATTGGCTTGCAGACAATCGGGAAAATCGATATCGGCATGTGCGTACTTACTCTGGTTTTCATTATTCAATTCAGAAAAAACGGTGGCGGTTCTTGCGAATAAGGGGGCAACTGCTAGGGAAATGTTATCTCGTATCACGCTTATGCTGGAGAACATTCCGTTCTTTCTTCAACCGGGATGTAAAGCGCTTAATAAAGGATCAATCGAATTTAGCAATAACAGCCGGATCATTGCTTCTGCTACTAGTGGTAGCTCTATTCGCGGTCTTTCAGTAAACCTCCTATATCTAGATGAATTTGCCTTTGTAGAAAGGGCAGCAGAGTTTTATACGTCAACCTATCCTGTGGTATCTGCTGGTAAAGATACAAAGATTATTGTTACCTCTACTGCAAACGGTATTGGTAATACTTTTTATAAGATATGGGAAGGCGCAACTCAAGGTATAAATGAATTTAATCCATTTAGGGTTGATTGGTGGGATGTACCAGGTCGTGACGAAGAATGGAAGAAACAAACAGTAGCAAATACCTCTCAATTACAATTTGATCAGGAATTTGGCAATACATTCTTCGGTACCGGTGATACACTTATTAATGCAGAAACATTAATGGGATTTAGAGCCGGTAAATATGAAAAAATATTAGAAGGTGGTAACCTTATTGTTTATAAGGAACCTTTAAAGAATCATGATTATATTATGACAGTCGATGTTGCGAAGGGAAGAGGTCAGGACTATTCAACTTTTAACTTGATCGATATTAGCGTCCGCCCGTTTCAACAGGTTGCTGTATATCGCAATAACACTATCTCTCCTTTGCTCTTCCCGAATATTATTTATAAATACGCAAAGTCTTATAATGATGCTTATGTAGTAATTGAATCAAATGACCAAGGAACAGTTGTCTGCAATGGTTTATATCATGATCTAGAATATGAAAATGTACATGTTGAATCTGCTGTAAAAGCAAATGCAATTGGTATTGAAATGAATCGTAAGGTCAAAAGACTTGGATGTTCAGCTATTAAGGATATATTAGAAAATAATAAGCTAAATATCGTAGATGAAAATACTATTATGGAAATATCGACATTTGTTGCAAAGGGGCAATCCTATGAAGCATCTGATGGTAACCATGATGATTTAATGATGAATCTAGTTATGTTTGGTTATTTCTCATCGACTCAGTATTTTGGAGATATGACCGATATTAATTTAAAAGATATGTTATTTAAACATAAAATGAAAGAAATTGAAGATGATATTGTACCGTTTGGCTTTATTGACGATGCATCGGAACACATTCAAAGGATTGAACAAGAAGAGTCGCCATGGGCGATAGAATACTCCAACGAGTTATAAAATTACAATTATTATAAATAATACTAATTGAAGATAACCGTATCATGAAATTCTTATAATTCGTAACCGAGAAGGAAAATAATATGGCACTCTTTACACCGTCCGAATCACCAGCGGTTGTCGTCAAAGAGATAGATCTGACTGGCGGTGTGCCAAATGTCCAGTCAACTACAGGCGCAATCGTAGGTAATTTTAGATGGGGTCCAGTTGGTCAGCGCACAGCTATCGCCAATGAAGCAGAATTGGTAAGTACCTTTGCTTCACCAGACTCGTCTAATACAATAGATTTCCATAACGCAGCATATTTCTTGCGTTATTCAAACTCTTTACAGGTAGTAAGAGAAGCTACTGCATCTGCATATAATGCTCGTTCTACAACAGGGCAGACAGCAGCTGATAGTAACGGATCTTTACCTCTAGAGACTGTTAACAATAAAGATGATTTTGATGCACAACAATCTGCATTAGATTCAGATAGTCATACATTTTTGGCTAGATATCCTGGGGAAATTGGTAACTCTCTTAGAATTTCTATTTGTCCATCAAGTGATTCAGCATTTTCCGCATGGTCATATGCATCATCATTTGATACAGTACCAGGAACAAGCACATTTGCCACTAATAAAAATGCATCAAACGATGAAATTCATGTGGCAGTTATCGATAAGAATGGTACTCTATCAGGTACAGCCGGAACGATTTTGGAAACCTTCCCCTATGTTTCAGTAGCTTCTAACGCTAAAACTGACGAGGGACAAACCAACTATGTTGTTGATGTTATCAATGAAAGATCTCAATATGTTCATATGGTTGGATTTGATTCCAATTACGCAAATGCATCAGCAGGAGCGGGATCAACTGCAGATAGCGGAGATAATTTCTCTCCAGGATTAACTGCAGCAACCAACTACGATTTTGCAAATGGTGCTAATTCAGGCGCTTTGACTACATCAGAATTTCTATCAGGATTTGATCTTTTTGAAGATAAAGACACTGTAGAAGTTGACTTTTTGATTGCGCCAGGTATGGTAACTCGTGTAGATCAAACGACTGTTGTTAATGATTTGGTTTCAACAGCCAGTTCATTAAGAAAAGATTGTGTTGTTATAGGTTCACCAGCAAGAAATGATGTTATTGGTATTACTTCTGCAGCAACAGCGGTAACAAATGTAGTTGCAACTGCCAATACCTTTACTAAGAGTTCTTATCTAATAACTGATAATAACTATCTGAAAGTCTACGACAAATATAACGATCAGTATATCCAAATTCCAGCTTCTTCTTCAACAGCTGGTATTATGGCAGCAACTGATTTGAATAGAGCCCCATGGTTTTCACCAGCAGGTTCTAGACGTGGTCAATACTTAGGTATTACTTCACTAGCATATACACCTTCTAAATCACAAAGAGATACTCTTTATAAAGCAGGTGTAAATCCAATTGCAAACATTCCTGGTCAAGGGGTACTACTGTTTGGTGATAAAACCAATCTTGGAAGACCTTCTGCATTCGATCGTATTAACGTACGTCGTCTTTTCTTGGTTCTTGAAAGAGCAATCGGTAGAGCAGCAGAACAAGTTATGTTCGAATTCAATGATGAATTTACAAGAGCAGAATTTGTTAACATCGTAGAGCCAGTATTAAGAGAAGTAAAAGGCAGACGTGGTATTACTGATTTCCGTGTCGTTTGTGACGAAACAAACAATACAGCAGCAGTAATTGACCGTAATGAATTCATCGCCAATATCTTCATCAAGCCGGCACGTTCCATCAACTATGTCACTTTGAACTTTGTGGCAGTTAGAACTGGCGTCGACTTCGAAGAAGTCGTAGGCACAGTTTAATAGCGCTAAGGAGATAATAAAATGGCAATTTTAGGAGTTGATGATTTCAAATCCAAACTTAGAGGTGGTGGCGCTAGGCCTAATCTGTTTAAAGCTACTATTAACTTTCCAGGTTATGCAAATGGTGATCCTGAATTAACGTCTTTCCTTTGTGAAACGGCGCAACTTCCAGGATCTACAATGGGTATTATTGTAGTACCATTTCGCGGACGTCAGTTAAAAATGGCTGGTGATCGTACATTCGCAGAATGGACAGTTACTATCATTAATGACACCGACTTTGCAGTTCGGAATTCAGTTGAGCGTTGGATGAACGGTATGAATGCACATAGTGCAAATACCGGTCTAACTTCACCAATTGATTACGAAGCAGATTTAAGAGTAGAACAATTGGATAGAGATGGAAGTTCACTTAAGGAATATATTTTCCGCGGTGCATTCCCAACTGATCTAAGCCCAATCGATCTGAACTATGGATCAAACGATGAGATCGAAAGATTTCAGGTTACGTTCCAGTATCAATATTTTGATAGCTTAAATCCGTCTACTACATCTTAGATAAATATACGAAAGAGAGCGGGTTCGCTCGCTCTCTTCTTACTCTAATTAGGAATTTATAATGGCAGATAATAGATCACTTAAGTTATTTGGCTTTGAAATTAAAAAAGCAGAAACCGAAGATCCAAACAAAAAGCCTTCGATTGTACCTGCTCGTGACGATGACGGCGCAGGTTATGTAACTGCAGCTGGTACTCATTATGGGCAATACATTAATATCGATGGCGATGATTCAAAGGATAATTACCACTTAATTATGAAATATCGTGGTGTTGCTATGCATCCTGAAGTAGACATGGCTATTGAAGATATTACTAATGAATCAATTTCTGGTGGTGAACTAGAACAATCAATTGATATTAATATGGATAATCTTGAGCAAAGCGATAAGATTAAAAAGATTATTAAAGAAGAATTCGATAACATTTATAGTATGCTAAACTTTAATGAATTAGGTCATGATATTTTTAGAAGATGGTATGTAGATGGACGTATTTTCCATCACTTAGTTGTAAATGAATCTAATTTAAAAGCAGGTATTCAAGAGATTCGTCCTATCGATTCTGCAAAAATGCGAAAAGTTAAACAGGTTAAAAAGAAAAAAGATCCTCAAACCGGTGTTAACTTAATCGAAAAAGTAGACGAATATTATATTTACCAAGAAAAACCAGGACAAGCAAACTCAGGTGTAAAACTTACACTTGATTCAGTTTCATATTGTACATCTGGTCTTCTCGATGAAGGTCGTAAGAAAGTTATTTCTTATCTTCATAAAGCACTTAAACCAATTAATCAATTACGTATGATGGAAGATTCTTTAGTCATCTATCGTCTCGCACGTGCGCCCGAGCGTCGTATCTTCTATATTGATGTAGGTAATTTACCAAGAGGTAAAGCTGAACAATATATGAAAGATATTATGACTCGTTATCGTAATAAGCTTGTCTATGATGCATCATCCGGGGAAATCAAAGATGATCGTAAACATATGTCAATGCTTGAAGATTTCTGGTTACCAAGGCGTGAAGGTGGGCGTGGTACTGAGATCAGTACTTTACCCGGCGGGGAAAATCTAGGACAAATTGATGATATTGTTTATTTCCAAAAAAGATTATATCGTTCTTTAAATGTACCTATTTCTAGATTAGAATCTGAAAACCAATTTAGTCTTGGAAGATCTACAGAAGTTTCAAGAGATGAATTAAAATTTCAGAAGTTTATCGACAGACTTCGTACAAGATTTGCACATCTTTTTTATGATATTCTAAAAAAACAATTAATTCTAAAAGGTGTTATTGCTGAAGAAGATTGGAATGGTATTAAAAATGATATTGTTCTTGATTTTGTTAGGGATAATCATTTTACAGAATTAAAGAATGCAGAACTATTAAGAGAAAAATTACAAACATTAGATCAAATTTCTAATTACGTAGGTGAATATTTCTCTAAAGAATGGGTCCAGAAAAATATTCTTCGATTTTCTGATGAAGATATTGAAAAAATTAATAAAGAAATGTCAGGGGAACAAGAAGAACAGCCTGATGAAGAAGAGCAGCAGCAAGCTGAGCCATCTCAAAAATTTGAACTAAAACCAGTTGCAACTCAAGGAGAATAAATTATGAGTGAAGAAGTACAAGCGGAAGTAGAAACCAATCCGATTGAAGATATGATTAATTATGCTATTGACCAAAATTTTAATAAAGCCAACAATTTATTTAATGATATGGTTACTATTAAAATGTCAGATCTACTTGATCAAGAAAAAATCAATGTAGCTAATCAAATGTATAACGGAGTAGAGCCTGATGATGAGGATGATGAAGACCTCATGGGGGATGAGGATGACTCACAGCTCGAGCTTGACCTTAACTCAGAAAGCGGCGATGAAGAAGAAGAAGATGACGAAGAGTCCGATAGTTACGGAGAGTATGATGAGCTCGAAGACGAAGATTAATTTAAAATAAAAAACAACATTATTATAAATAATAAGTAGAAAAAGAAATGAAATCATTTTTTCAGATTCGGGAACTAACCGGCCGGATGCCAAAGGGTAAACATGTCTTTGATAAAAAGATTAAGGGTGTGTCTGTCATGGTACATAAAGATCAAGGTCGCTATGTTACGTATGTGGATGGCGATAGGCTTGATGCTTATTCGTCTCAAAAAGAAGCTGAGAAAGCAGGATTAGAATTCGTAAAGGTTTATAAAAAATGAAACTGATATCAGAATATACTGAAGATAATTTAGAGGTGCTTACTGAAGCTCGTAAAGATGGAGGTAAATCCTACTCTATCGAAGGTGTATTCATGTCAGCTGAACAAAAAAATAGAAACGGTAGGATTTATCCTAAAGACGTCATGGAAGGTGCTGTTAACAAGTATAATGTTGAACAAGTACAAAAGGGACGTGCAGTTGGTGAATTAAATCACCCTGAAGGACCAACCGTTAATCTAGATAAAGTTTCACACAAGATCGAATCCTTGAAATGGCAAGGTAACGATGTTGTTGGAAAGGCAACCATTTTGGAAACTCCGATGGGTCAGATTGTTAAAGGTCTACTCGATGGTGGTGTCAAACTGGGTGTTTCGACTCGTGGTATGGGAAGTTTGCAGCGAAATAATGACGCAATGATCGTTAAAGGCGATTTTCTACTGAATGCAGTAGATATTGTTCAGGATCCCTCCGCACCTAGCGCTTTTGTTAATGGAGTTATGGAAGGTGTTGAGTGGGTATGGAACAACGGCATTATTGAGCCACAAGCTATTGAAAAAATGGAGACTGAAATTAAAAAGGCTCCACGTGCTGATCTCTATGAGGCTCAGGTTCGTGAGTTTAAGAATTTCCTCTCGTTGCTCAAAAATAAATCGTAAAAGGAGTCAATTATGACTGATGAAAATCAAATCGAAGATCAAGAGATTGACCTCCATGATGACAACGAAGTCGTGGAAGAAGCTCATGATCCAAAGAATGCTGAAGCACAGTCTGTAGCATCTGTTGATAAAGCAGGTGAAGCAACTGGTACTGCAGCAAAGCGTAAAGGCGATTCGGGTAAACAAGATCCAATGCCAAAAATGCCAGGTACAAAAGCTGGTATGATTAATGCTCTGTACATGAAAGCATCCAAGATGAAAAAAGAAGATCTTGCTGCTATGTACGGTAAAATCATGGCTGAAGATTTCGATACCGAAGATGGTGTAGTAGTTGAAAATGATATTTCAATTAACTACCAGGCAGATTTCTCTGATGACTTAAATGCAATTATGGCTAATGAAGCTACATTGTCTGAAGAGTTCAAAGAGAAAACCGCTATCATTTTTGAAGCAGCTATTAAATCAAAGCTTGCTGAAGAAATCGATCGTCTTGAAGAAAAATACAACGAAGAGCTCGAGGCAGAAATTACTTCTACCAAAGAGGATCTTGTAGAGAAAGTTGACAGCTATTTAAACTACGTAGTTGAAAACTGGATGGAAGAAAATAAAGTAGCCATCCAAACTGGTCTAAGAACTGAAATCGCCGAAGACTTTATGAATAAGATGAAAGATCTGTTCACTGAGTCATACATCGACGTTCCAGAATCAAAGATCGACCTGGTTGACGAACTCGCTGAAACAGTTGAAGAGCTAGAAGAAAAACTAAATGCTCAAACTGGTAAGGCAATCGAAATGGCTGAAGAACTTGAGTCATTCAAGCGCGATGCAATCATTCGTGAAGCATCACGTGATTTGGTAGAAACCCAAGTCGAAAAACTTAAATCTTTAGTCGATGATATTGATTTCGATGACGAAGAGACTTTTGCTAAAAAAGTAGCTACTGTTAAAGAATCATATTTCAACAAAGTAACTTCAACAGAGTCTGCAGACTTTGATACAGATGAAAGTGATGACGATGCAATCGTAGAAGCTTCTGGATCAATGGCTCAGTATCTTACAGCACTTAAAAGAACCCAATAGGAGTTTATAGAAATGCAAAATGTAATTTCTTACGATAAGCTTGTAGAAAAATGGGGTCCAGTACTTAATGAAGAGTCTGCTGGTACCATTCAAGACAAGCACAGAAGAGCAGTTACAGCTGCTGTTTTAGAAAACCAAGAGAACGCACTTCGTGAAGAAGGTATGATGTTCGAGAACGCAGCAGCACCTGCTAACAGCACTGCTAGCACAGCTAACTGGAATCCAGTACTGATCGCACTCGTACGTCGTGCAATGCCAAACCTTATGGCATACGATCTTTGCGGCGTTCAGCCAATGACCGGTCCAACTGGACTGATCTTTGCTATGAAGTCACGCTACGGCGGGGGTTCAACATCTAACCGTGAGGCTCTGTTCAACGAAGCAGAAACAAAGTTCTCAGGCGATTCATCTGCTACACATGACTCAGATAACGCTTCTGGTCTGAATGGTATTACTGACTCAAACGGCGATTCTTCAATCGATAACGATCGTCTTACAGCTCTTGCAGCTGGTGGTATGCCAACAGCCGATGCGGAAGCACTTGGCTCAGCTGGCGGATCATCTTTCCGCGAGATGGGTTTCACCATCGAGAAGTCAACAGTCACTGCTAAGTCACGTGCACTGAAAGCTGAGTACTCACTGGAACTGGCACAAGACTTGAAAGCAATTCATGGTCTTGATGCTGAAACTGAGTTGGCTAACATCCTGTCAACTGAGATCTTGGCTGAAATCAACCGTGAAGTTATTCGTACGATTAACTCACAAGCTAAGACCGGTGCTGGTACAACCAACACAGCAATCAATGGTATCTTCAACGTACAAACAGACGCTGATGGCCGTTGGTCAGTAGAGAAGTTCAAAGGTCTTATCCTCCAAATCGAGCGTGAAGCAAACGTAATTGCTAAAGAAACTCGTAGAGGAAAAGGTAACTTTATCGTCTGTTCTTCAGACGTAGCTTCTGCTCTTGCAGCTTCAGGTATGCTCGACTATGCTCCTGCAATGTCAACTTCATTGAACGTTGACGATACAGGTAACACCTTCGCAGGTGTACTGAACGGTCGTACACGCGTATACATTGACCCATATGCATCAGCTGACTATGTCACTGTTGGTTATAAGGGTACAAACCCATATGACGCAGGTCTGTTCTACTGCCCATACGTTCCATTAACAATGGTACGTGCGGTTGGTGAGGATAATTTCCAGCCAAAGATTGGATTTAAGACACGCTACGGCATGGCTTCAAACCCATTCGTTGGTGCAACACCTGCTGATGGTCTTGCAGCTGTTAAGACTAACCAGTACTATCGTATCTTCCGCGTTGACAACATCCTCGGCGCATAAAAATACAATAATAAAAGAATAATATAACTAGAGGCGGCTTCGGTCGCCTCTTTTTTATACTATCATATATAAATAGTAATATGGAAATTATTTGGCATATATTATTAACGGTTTGTTTAGGTTCTACTTGTATTAATCAAGACGTTCAGTGGTTTGATTCAAAACAAGAATGTGATACTATGTTAGCCGTATATACAGAAATACCTTCAGATGGTGATTGGGATACTGTAGAATATAGATGCAAACCGGTGGGAAGTACAGGGACTTAAATGGCAGAATTAACAGATAATTTTAATTACCTTCAACCCACTAGTTTTAAACTTTCGGTTGACAGACGTAACTATCCAAACTTGGAATTCTTTCTCCAAAGTTTTATTCATCCTGGGATGATTATGAACTCTGTAGAAATCCCATATAAAAAGATTACTGGTATTCCCTTTATTGGTGATAAATTAACATTTAATGAATTACAAGCTAATATACTTCTTGATGAAGATATGAAATCTTATGATGAAATGTATTCATGGATGAGAAGATTATTAGATGTAGGTAATATTACTGCTTATGAAGCAAATCAGGATTTACCACCATCAATGGCTGATATTACACTTAGTATTTTATCAAGCCATAATAATTTAACGAGACAAGTTAGATATATCGACTGTATACCAACAGCATTGACTGATATTCAATTTGAATCTACATCAGGTGGTGAATCATTTATAACATTTTCTGCATCTTTTAGATTTTCATATTTTGAATTGGTAGGCGCTTCTTATACTACGAATGTAGATGGATCACCTAACATAACGGTAAATAGATCTATAGCAGGTTCTACTATTACTGAATCCTAATTACTAAGGATATATTATGATTGACTTGAAAACTATCCACGAAATGTGGGCAAAAGACTGTATTATTGATTCTAATAAACTTGACGAATCTTCACGTCAAGCTCCTTTACTTCACGCAAAATATTTAGAAGTATTAACTGCATATAAATTGCAGCTTAAAAGAGCTGAATTTGATCAAAAGAAACTTCTTAAAAAGAAATGGTTATACTATAATGGTAAGATGGATCAAGAAACCGTTGAGGCCCTTGGTTGGGAAGCTGATCCATTTGACGGTCTTAAAATACTTAAAGGTGAGCTTGATTATTATTATGATAGTGATCCTGAAATTCAAGACTCAGAAGGCAAAATACAATACTATAAGACAGTAATAGATACATTGTCTGAAATTATCAGTAACGTTAATTGGAGACATCAAACTATAGGGAATATGATTAAGTGGAGACAATTCGAGTCAGGAAGTTAGATCACTCTAATCTACATGTAGATTGTGATTCTGGTATTGCTCAGGAATTAAATGAATTTTTTAGTTTCTTTGTACCAGGATATAGATTTATGCCTGCTTATAAAAATAAAGTATGGGATGGTAAGATTCGATTATATAGTCGAGCTACCGGAGAATTGCCTGCTGGATTATATCACCATTTAGTACAGTTCGCGCGAT
>Ga0255771_1000090_pt1 | contig 86518 bp, 79 predicted proteins | sample 011ome_19_FD_179969 | JGI IMG/M metagenome (GOLD analysis project Ga0255771, IMG submission 179969) | Coastal salt marsh microbial communities from the Groves Creek Marsh, Skidaway Island, Georgia - 011510BT metaG (version 2) | ecosystem: Environmental > Aquatic > Marine > Intertidal zone > Salt...
GTCGAAACACCTTCTGTGTGTATTGATGGGGGATGGCTTGTGGGCCATCGGGGCGTAGCTCAGCTTGGTAGAGCACCCGCTTTGGGAGCGGGGGGTCGCAGGTTCGAATCCTGTCGCCCCGACCAGCCCGCAGTAGGAAAAAACAATTCATGGAGAGAACTCTTGCCCACCACCACCACTGAGAAGCTCGGCCCTACTCGCGTAAAGCTCACCATCACGGTGACTCCTGAGGAGCTCAAGCCCAGCATCGACCACGCTTATAAGCACATTGCCGAGCAGGTCTCCATTCCTGGTTTCCGCAAGGGTAAAGTTCCACCTCCCATCATCGACCAGCGCGTCGGTCGTGGCGAAGTACTCAACCACGCTGTGGGTGAAGGACTTGACGCACTGTTCCAGCAGGCAGTTGCCGAAGAAGGTATTCAGACCCTCGGCCGCCCCGAAGCAGACGTGACTACCTGGCCGAAAGAAGAAGACTTCTCGGGTGACTTGGTGATGACCGTTGAGGTGGACGTTCGCCCAGACTTTGAACTGCCCGACTTCAAGAAGTTCTCACTCGAGGTTGAGCCAGTCAGTGTCGACAAGAAGGCTGTTGACGCCGAGCTTGACTCGCTTCGTGAGCGCTTTGCATCGCTTGTCAGCGTTGACCGCCCCATCAAGTCCGGTGACTTCGTCCAGATTGATCTGGTCGCAAAGATTGGTGACAACACCATCGACACCGCGAACTCAATCAGCTACGAAGTAGGTTCTGGTCAGCTGATTGATGGAATTGACGATGCGCTCGACACTCTCACCGCAGGTGAGTCCACCACCTTCTCGTCAGAGTTGCTCGGTGGCGACCACGCGGGTGAGAAGGCTGAGATCGAGGTCACCGTGTTGAGTGTCAAGGAGCGCGAGCTTCCTGACGCCGATGATGACTTCGCTCAGATTGCAAGCTCTTTCGACACCATCGACGAGCTGCGTGAAGACTTGAAGAAGGAAGTAGAGCGCAAGGGCAAGCTGGGCCAGGCTCAAGAAGCCCGCGACAAGCTTGTTGAGAAGCTTCTCGCCGAGCTCGACCTTCCCGTTCCAGAAGGCGTTGTTGAGGCAGAAGTAAACCGCCACCTCGAGCAGGAAAACCGCCTCAAGGATGACGAACACCGCAAGGAAGTTACCGAGTCGACTGAGAAGTCGCTTCGTACTCAGTTCGTCCTCGACGCACTCATCGCAAAGACTGAAGTACAGCCCACTCAGGAAGAGCTCTCCGCCTACATCATGCAGTCGGCGAGCCAATACGGCATGGAGCCTGCTGAATTCATTCAGGCCCTTAGCCAAGGAAACCAGTTGGGCGCTGTGGCCAACGAGGTCTCACGCTCCAAGGCTCTGAGCGAAGCTCTGAAGGCTGTGTCGGTCAAAGACACCAAGGGCAAGAAGGTCGACCTGTCGGACTACCTCGGTCAAGCCGCTGAAGAAGGCGTCTCGAGCGACGACCACGACCACGAGCACTAAGCCACACCCCTTAGCCCAGGGCGAACAGGCCCAGCTATTGGAGTGTCGCGAAGTACGCTCGTAGAAACCCCAGTTTTCTACCTGTGAGGACACAATGGCCGAACCGATGATGCAGCAGAGTGTTTTTGACCGTCTGCTGAAGGACCGGATTATTTGGCTGGGCTCTGAAGTCCGTGACGACAACGCCAACGAGATTGCGGCGAAGCTGTTGTTGCTGGCGGCGGAAGACCCAGAAAAAGACATCTACTTGTACATCAACTCACCCGGTGGTTCGATCACCGCGGGTATGGCCATCTACGACACGATGCAGTTTGTTCCAAACGACATCGTCACCGTCGGAATTGGAATGGCAGCCTCGATGGGTCAGTTGCTACTCACCTCTGGTACCAAGGGAAAGCGTTACATCACGCCAAACGCCCGCGTGCTGCTTCACCAGCCACATGGTGGCTTCGGCGGAACGGCGAGCGACATCCAGACTCAGGCTCAGCTGATTAACGACATGAAGCGTAGCCTCGCGGAAATCACCGCTGAGGCAACGGGAAAGACTGTTGAGCAAGTCACGGCCGATGGAGACCGTGACCGTTGGTTCAATGCTGATCAAGCTCTCGAATACGGCTTCGTCGACCACATCCGGGCATCTGCCAGCGATGTGATTGGCGGCGGCGGTACAGAGCAGGGAAAGAAATAGTCGGGGAGAACATTATGGACAATCGTTTTATGCCCGAAGCCCGCTACATTCTGCCCAGCTTCGAAGAGCGCACCAGCTACGGATTCAAGCGCCAAGACCCCTACGCGAAGCTGTTTGAAGACCGCATCGTCTTCCTCGGCGTCCAGGTCGATGACGCGTCCGCCGACGACGTGATGGCCCAGCTTTTGGTCTTGGAAAGCCAAGACCCTGAGCGCGACATCGTGATGTACATCAACTCACCCGGTGGCTCGTTCACCGCAATGACGGCGATTTACGACACCATGCAATACATCCGTCCAGAAATCCAGACCGTAGTGCTGGGCCAGGCCGCCTCTGCCGCCGCCGTGATTTTGGCCGGTGGAACCCCTGGTAAGCGTCTTGCTCTGCCCAACGCCCGCGTTCTCATCCACCAGCCCATGGTCGGTGAAGCAGGTCGTGGACAGGCGTCAGATATCGAGATTCAGGCGAACGAGATCGCTCGTCTGCGCAGCTGGCTGGAAGAGACGCTGTCGAAGCACTCGAACAAGTCAGTGGAGGACATCAACCGCGATATCGACCGCGACAAGATCCTCACCGCTGCAGAAGCCCTCGATTACGGTCTGATTGACCAGGTGCTGACCTCGCGTAAGGGCGGCGCCGTTCCCGGCCCTCAGCCTGTCGCTGCTGGCTAACGACGCTTCCGGCGCATCAACACGGCGCTGATGGCGCCGATCGCGGCGAGTGTTCCTACCGCGCCTGCGATCAGCGTGCCCGGACCTGGCGTCGAATCAACCACGCTGCTCGATGGTTCACTCGTCACTGCGCGCTCGGGAGCTGGAGCACTCTCTGAAAAGTCTGGGTCTTCTCCACAGACTGGTGGCGACGATTGTCCCTGAGCTGCGACGTAGTCCCCGGTGGGGGAGTAGGTGAAGCTCCAGCGGTCAGAAATGGTGTGACCGTCTGCTCCGACGAGCTGGAAGACCACCTCGTAGTCGCCCGGTTCGCCCAGTTCGACGGTGGTGCTCATCGTGTCCTCAGTGAGCTCCACACAACCCGTGCCGTAGTAGAGGCCAGCGTGGTCCCTGGTCACCATGGCAAAACCGGCAGATCGTCCGCCCAAATCCAACAAAATCTCCAGTGTCGTCAGCGACACCTCGACAGGAGAGGACGTGATGGTCTCGCCTGCCTGTGGCGTGGTCTCCACCACGTTGTTGTGAGCACTCGCGAGTGCCGGGACGGCCACCCCGAAAAGGGCAATCAGAGCGATTGTTACGCCGCGAGCAAGCCTGGAGAACACAGTGCCAGTGTAGAGGGGCGCCTTGGCCGACACAGGGGGGCGCTAGTTCCTGGAAATGTGGGTGGTGGCGGGTAGCCTTTTAGCAATTGGGCACCACGATGAGAGCGGGGGCGGTCCACCATGGCGCGTGCAGGCGAAAGCGGCGAGCTGCTGAAGTGTTCCTTCTGTGGCAAGAGCCAGAAGCAGGTTCAGCAACTCATTGCAGGCCCTGGCGTCTACATCTGCGACGAATGTGTGGAGCTGTGTAACGAGATCATCGAAGAGCGCCAAGCAGAAAAAACCGCTGAAGGCCTCGCGGAATTTGATCTTCCCAAGCCCAAGGAAATCTATGACTTCCTTGAGGAATACGTCATCGGACAAGAGGCAGCCAAGAAATCACTCTCGGTTGCCGTCTACAACCACTACAAGCGAGTGCGTGCCGAAGCTCACGTGGGCGGCGAGCACGATGATGTGGAAATCCAAAAGTCCAACATTTTGCTCATTGGCCCCACCGGCTGTGGAAAGACCTACCTCGCTCAAACCCTGGCCAAGCGCCTCAACGTCCCCTTCGCGGTTGCTGATGCAACGGCCCTCACCGAAGCAGGTTATGTCGGTGAAGACGTTGAAAACATTTTGCTCAAGCTGATTCAAGCCGCTGACTACGACGTCAAGCGTGCCGAGACTGGAATCATCTACATCGACGAGGTCGACAAGATTGCCCGCAAGGCCGAAAACCCCTCGATTACCCGCGACGTGTCAGGTGAGGGCGTCCAGCAGGCACTGCTGAAGATTTTGGAAGGAACCGTTGCGTCAGTTCCTCCCCAGGGCGGACGCAAGCACCCGCAGCAAGACTTCATCCAGATCGACACCACGAATGTGTTGTTCATCGTCGCCGGCGCCTTCTCCGGCCTCGACGACATCATCTCCCAGCGTGTGGGTCGCCACGGAATCGGCTTCGGCGCTCCTCTTCACACTAAGGGTGCAATCGAAGACCTCTTTAGTGAAGTGTTGCCAGAAGACCTCCACAAGTTTGGGTTGATTCCAGAGTTTATCGGACGCCTCCCCGTGGTGACCACGGTCTCGCAGCTTGATCGCGAAGCGTTGATGGACATTCTGCAGACACCTAAGAATGCGCTCACCAAGCAGTACAAGCGGATGTTTGCACTCGATGATGTGGAGCTCGAGTTCGAAGAAGGCGCCCTGGAAGAAATTGCAGACTTGGCTGCGCTTCGACAAACAGGTGCCCGTGGTCTGCGCGCAATTTTGGAAGAAGTGTTGGGGCCTGTCATGTTTGACGTTCCCTCGTCTGATGAAATTGCCCGCGTGGTCATTACCAAAGATGTGGTGTTGAAAAACGCTTCGCCGACGATCGTTCCGAAGTCCACGAGGCGCCAGGAAAAATCGGCTTAACCTTCGAGTTTCACTCCGCCGTCCAACTCCACAATCGGACGGTTTTCTAACCAGGTGAGAGTCCACCGCTTGTGAGCTGCTTCGTCGGCGCTCAATGTGGCCTCCACTTCCCTAATGCGAGTCGCTAAATCCTGCGAAATACCGCGGGGGAGGTCTGCTCCTACGCTAAAGCGCGAGCCAAGCATCATGAGGGCGCGTCCGTTTCTTTTTCGTACATCACCCAGCTGGTCTTGCTGGCGATCTGGTCGTAGAGGCCCTGCGCGGTGTGGTTATCAGCCGCGGTAATCCAGCGCAGTGTTCCACCTCCGTGGGCGAGGGCGTAGTCGCTCAGGTGACTAATCAACGCCCTGGCAATTCCTTGACCCCGGTGGTCGGGGTCGACAAACAGGTCGTCGAGAAACCAGCCAGGACCCGCGGTAAACGTGTCTACCTGGCGCTGGAGATGAGCAAAGCCCACCACACGTCCGTCGCGCTCAGCGACCAAACATGTTTCGGGATGGCCCTCATCCATGAGCCAGGAGAACACACCAGAGAGGGTGTGTTCATCAAAAGAGGTCTTGTAAAACACGCCATAGGCGCTAAAGAGCGCCCGCCACGCCTGCTCATCTGAGGCGCTTAGTAGTCGAATCTCGGTGGTCACAGCGTTACTCGGGGTCTGGCGCCTCAAACTCCACCAATTCGATGGTGTCTGAGTCGGTGAGCTCGAGTGATTCGATGTGCCCAAGTGCCTTGAGATCCTCTGCCGCCTGGCCGAGAAGACTTGGTGCTGCCAAGACCACGCGGGTGACAGGGTGGCGCTGGGACAGCTGGCGATCAGTCTTTGCCCGACGCACCTGAATGAGTGCTTCACTGGCCACAGCAAATACTCCCGCTGCGGGGTTCGTCGGAAGGCCCAACTCTTCGGTCGTTGGCCAACTTGCACGGTGAATGCTTCCCTCGTGTCGCCAGCTCCACACTTCTTCGGTGGCAAAGGGCAACACAGGAGCGAGCAGGCGCAGCATGGCGTCTAGGGCTAGGCGAAGAGCGGTCACCGCGCTTTGCTGGCCAGGATTACTCGCATCGCGATAGGCGCGCTCTTTCACGAGCTCTAGGTAGTCGTCACAGAAGGTCCAGAAGAATGACTCGGTGACTTCCAGGGCTCTGGCGTGGTCAAAGGCTTCGTAAGACTTTGTTGCTTCGTCGATCACCGATGCCAGCTGGTGAAGCATGTCGATATCGAGTGGTTCGCTGAGTGCTCCGCCGTCGCCGGCGAAGGAGTAGGCGAACTTCGAGGCGTTTAAGACCTTGATCGCAAGACGGCGACCAATCTTCATCAGCTTGGGGTTTTGCGGGTCAAACGCCGCATCTGTTCCAAGCCGCGATGATGATGCCCAGTAGCGAACCGCGTCAGAGCCATGGTCATCGAGCATTGCTTGGGGGGTGACCACATTGCCCTTGGATTTGGACATTTTCTTGCGGTCAGGGTCCACGATGAAGCCAGAAATACCCGCGTTCTTCCACGGGATAACTCCATGTTCTAGCTCTGAGCGGAGAGCAGTGGAAAACAGCCAGGTGCGAATGATGTCTTGGCCCTGGCTGCGCAGGTCATAGGGGAAAACCAATCCAAAGAGTTCTGGATCATTCACCCAGCCACCCGCGATTTGAGGAGTGAGCGAGCTGGTCGCCCAGGTGTCCATGATGTCGACCTCTCCGACGAATCCTCCTGGGGCGCCTCGCTGGTCTTCTGTGTAACCGGGTGCAGGGTCAGAGGCAGGGTCAACCGGAAGTGACGCCTCGTCAGGAGTGATCACCTGATCGCGGAGCACTTCGCCTGACTCGTCGACTTTGTACCACACAGGGATGGGGACACCGAAGAAGCGCTGCCTGGAAATCAGCCAGTCACCGCTTAAGCCACCCACCCAGTTGTCATAGCGCACCCGCATAAAGTCGGGGTGGAAGGCCACTTCCTGCCCGCGGGCGAGCAGGCGCTGCTTGAGGTCTTCGTCCCTGGCGCCATTGGAGATGTACCACTGGCGGGTGGTGACGATTTCGAGTGGCTTATCGCCTTTTTCAAAAAACTTCACCGGGTGGGTGATCTTTTCGGGTTCCTCGAGGAGGTCGCCCGATTCAGCGAGCAGCTCCACGATCCGAGCCTTCGCCGAAAACACTGTTTTCCCCGCGAGTTCGGCATATTTGGCTTTTGCATCGTCGCTAACTAGCCATTCAGGGGAATCGGCGATGATGCGGCCATCCTCACCGAGAATCGGGCGAGTGGGAAGGTCGAGCTCTCGCCACCAGACCACGTCGGTAACGTCGCCAAAGGTAGACACCATGGCGATACCTGTTCCCTTGTCCTGCTGGGCCAGGTGGTGGGGCTTGACCGGCACCTCCACCCCAAACAGCGGGCTTTTCACGCTTTTGCCAAAGAGGTGCTGGTAGCGGGGGTCATCGGGGTGTGCAACAAGAGCTACACATGCAGGAATCAGCTCGGGCCTTGTGGTCACAATGGTCACCGTCTCGCCAGCGTCTGGGCCGTGGAAGGACACCTTGTGATAGGCGGCAGGCTGGTCGCGGTCTTCAAGCTCGGCCTGGGCAACGGCAGTCCGGAAAGTGATGTCCCAGAGAGTCGGAGCGTCGGATTGGTATGCCTCACCGCGGGAGAGGTTGTTCAAGAAGGCCTGCTGAGCGGTGCGCTGAGAGTGGTCGTCAATGGTGCGGTAGGTCAGTGACCAGTCGACACTGAGGCCCAATGTGCGCCACAGGTCCTCGAACTGCTTCTCGTCCTCGACGGTAAGTTTCTCGCACAACTCGACGAAGTTACGTCTGGAAATGGGCACCTGCTGGTGGTCTTTTGCGCCTTCGCCGCGCTCAAAGGGGGGAGTAAACGACTCGTCGTAGGGAAGTGAGGGGTCACAGCGCACGCCGTAATAGTTTTGAACTCGGCGCTCGGTAGGCAGGCCGTTGTCGTCCCAGCCCATGGGGTAGAAGATTTCCTGGCCGCACATGCGCTGGTATCGCGCCTGCAAGTCCATGTGGGTGTAGCTAAAAACGTGGCCGATGTGCAGGCTTCCTGACGCAGTCGGCGGGGGAGTGTCGACCGAGAAGACACCCTCTGAACCGCGCTCGAGACCGCGCTCGCGGTTAAAGCGGTAGGTGCCATGGTTATCCCACGAGCCAGACCATTTGGCTTCTAAGCCCTCCAGCTGCGGTTTGTCAGGAATCGAGCCGGTCATGGGGCCTGCTTTCTATTGGCGGCACTGAGTCCAAAGTGCCTTACATAAAGGTGTTTCTCTATCGTACAAAACCAGAGGCTCCCCGTTTACTCAAAACGGGGAGCCTCTGGTGATTGGTTAGTTACAGCGAGTCTGAAACTTTCATGCGACCTGCTTGGGCTGCTGACACCAGGGTGATCAGAGACAAGACAGCAAGCACAACTCCTGGGTGCCACCATGCGTTGTTGGTTGCCTCACGCATGACCACGAGCAGGAATGGCAGGGTTGCTGCCACTGATGCGCCGATGTTGTAGGCCAGGGCAAGTGCGGTGTAGCGAGTCTTCTCGTCGAAGATGTCGCTCATCATGCCGCCAAGTGCAGCCCATGAGGCAGTCGGCAAGATTCCACCGATCACCATGATCAGCACCAGGGTCAAGAAGGTTGCATCGAGGATGATCCAATACAGCGGGAAGCTCGCAATAAGAGTTCCCACGGCACCCCACAGCACAACCTTGGCTGAGCCGTACTTGTTGGCAAGCCAACCGAAGGTGGGGATGGTCACTAGCTGCAAGAGGCTTCCAATGGTCAGCGCCATGGTGAACTCCATGGCCTGGTAGCCAAGGATTTCCACGCCGTAGTTGGTGGTGTAGGTGTTCATCAGGGTGTAGGAGCCGTGTCCTAGCAGGGCCCCGCCCACAGCAATCAGCAGCGCGAAGGGGGAGCGCTTGAGAACCTCGATGAAGGGATAGCGCACGCGGGCGTCGCTTTCTACGAGCTTCTTAAACACAGGGGTTTCGTCGATTGACCAGCGCAGATACAGTGCGATCAACAGCAGTGGGAACGCGGTCAAAAGCGGCAGGCGCCACCATCCATCCACCACGATGTTTTCGTAGGGGACCAGAAGGAAGATTGCGAGCCACACCACGTTGGAGAGGATGGATCCCACGGGGGAGCCAAGTTGAACCAGCGAGGCGAAGAAGCCACGGTTTTCCTTGCTGGCGTGCTCAGTGGTGAGCGCAACTGCGCCACCCCACTCGCCACCGAGGGAGACTCCCTGGGCGAGGCGGAGAAGCACGATCAAGATGGCTCCCCACCAGCCGCCCTGCTCGTAGGTGGGCAAGATTCCGATTAGGCCGGTTGCCACACCCATCAAGGTGATGGTGATGATCAAGGTGGTGCGACGTCCGACGCGGTCACCGATGTGGCCAAAGAGGATTGCACCGAGTGGGCGCACAAAGAAGGTGGCCGCGAAGGTAGCAAATGATGCCAGCACACCACCGGTGGGTCCGAGGGGTTCGAAGAACAAAGGGCCTACGAACAAGGCGGCAAGCCAGGCGTAGACGTATTGGTCATAGGACTCGAGCGCGGTACCCACGAATGAGGCGACGGCTACTTTCCTCGACTGCTTGGTAGTTAGCGGACTCGCGGAGGAGGCCATGGTGATCCTTTCGATCGGAAATAGGACAAAATAGACTGAGTCTAAAAACTAAGAACACCAGTATAGGAGACGACATGGCTAAGACGGGCCGCCCCAGGGTGTCCTCCCAAGCCGTGTTGGAAGAAGCGGCCACTGAGCTGTTTCTGGAGCAGGGCTATCAGGCGACTTCTATCGATGACATTGCCTCGCGGGCGGGAGTCTCTCGTGCGACGTTCTTTAACTACTTCGGCGGCAAGGCTGACGTGTTGCTGGTGGAAATTGACCGGGCGCTCGAGGCATTCGGCCACGCCATTGACCACAGTGGAGACGTCCTCGCTGCAGTGTTGTCTGTGGCATCGTCGGTGAGTAGGTCCGACATCCCCCTAATCGCCCAGCAGGCAGAGACCATGGGCGCTACCGACGACGTCACTAAGGCCCTGCTCGAGCGCTTCGCGATTTTGAAAGAACACGTTGCGAAGACAGTGACAGAGCCCGTGTGGCAATGGGCAGTAGCGGGAGCAATCGCTGAAGGTGCAGCGTCGTGGGCAAAGGGCAGCGAAGGCGGCTCCTTGCTGGAGACGATTACCGATGCAGTCAACCAATTGCCCCCAGCGTTCATGCATAAACCACATGAATAGTGCCCTAGAATTTTCTCGAGCGTCGATCCGGCAATCACCGGGGAGCTAACGGAAGAAAATCACTTCGGTGGTGAGTAGAACCGTTCGGTCGGGCCCGAAATCGCCCCACAACGAGTGGTGTGCATCGCACACAAGCGGGGTGGTACCGCGTTGGAGACAACGTCCCCGCAAGAATAAGAAACCGTTGTTGGGAGCCCCATGACCTACCCCCGTCACCGCGACGATGCCTCCGTCGTCCCTTCGCCCTCCTTCCCCTCGATTGAGCACGAGGTCCTTGCCTATTGGGCAGGACACGACACGTTCCAGCGCTCCATCGACCAGCGTGAAGGCTGCGAAGAGTGGGTGTTTTACGACGGCCCTCCGTTCGCCAACGGATTGCCCCACTACGGCCACCTCCTCACCGGATATGCCAAAGACGTGTTCCCGCGCTTTCACACCATGCGCGGAAAGCAAGTTCACCGTCGGTTTGGCTGGGACACCCACGGACTTCCCGCCGAATTAGAGGCCGAGCGCCAGCTCGGCATCACCGACAAGTCGCAGATTGAAGCGATGGGTATTGCCCAGTTCAACGCTGCGGCTAAAGAATCGGTCCTTCGCTACACCAAAGAGTGGGAAGCCTATGTGACCCGCCAGGCGCGCTGGGTTGACTTTGAAAACGACTACAAGACCCTTGACATCACCTTCATGGAAAGCGTGGTCTGGGCGTTTAAGACCCTCTACGACAAGGGACTTGCCTACGAGGGATACCGCGTGTTGCCCTATTGCTGGAGAGACCAGACACCGCTGAGCAACCACGAGTTGCGCATGGATGACGATGTCTACCAGCAGCGACAAGATCAATCGGTGACCGTCTCGTTCCCGCTGCTGGGGGAGAAGGCGACAACCCTCGGGCTAGAAGGGGTTCGGGCGCTCGCCTGGACAACCACTCCCTGGACACTTCCGACCAACATGGCGCTCGCTGTAGGGCCAGACATCACCTACGTCGTCGTGCCATCTGGGCCTCATGGTTCAGCCGATGGTGATCAGGGAGGCCGCCGAAGCGATGGCCGTTACCTGCTCGCGAAAGACACCCTGGGTGCCTACGCAAAGGATCTGGGCTACGAATCTGCAGGTGATGCGGCGGAGGCTATTGAGCGTGAGCTGATGGGTTCGGAGCTTGGTGGAGTTCACTACGAGCGCTTGTTTGACTATTACGTCGACACGGAAAAGTTTGGGACCCAAAACGCGTGGCAGATTCTCGTCGCGGACTACGTGGCCACGGGAGAGGGAACAGGAATTGTTCACCAAGCACCTGCCTACGGTGAAGATGACCAACTCACCTGTGAAGCAGCAGGAATTCCGGTGATTCTCTCCGTTGACGATGCCGGTGTGTTCCTGCCCCAGGTAGACGTCGTCGCTGGCCTGCAAGTGTTTGAGGCCAATAAGCCGCTTACCAAGTTGGTGGCAGCAGCCGGCCGTCTCGTCCAGCAGCGAAGCTACGACCACTCGTATCCGCACTGTTGGCGTTGCCGAAACCCCTTGATTTATCGGGCGGTATCGAGCTGGTTTGTCCGGGTCACCGAATTTAGAGACCGCATGGTTGAGCTAAACCAAGACATCACCTGGGTGCCAGGAAACGTCAAAGACGGCCAGTTTGGAAAGTGGCTCCAAGGTGCCAGGGACTGGTCGATTAGCCGAAACCGCTACTGGGGCTCGCCCATTCCGGTCTGGAAGTCAGACAACCCTGAGTACCCGCGCGTGGACGTCTACGGCTCGTTGGATGAGTTAGAAGCAGACTTCGGAGTGCGACCCACTGATTTGCACCGCCCCGCCATTGATGAGCTCGTTCGCCCAAACCCCGACGACCCTACGGGCCAGTCGATGATGCGCCGTATCCCCGATGTGCTGGACGTGTGGTTCGATTCGGGCTCAATGCCCTTTGCCCAGGTGCACTATCCCTTCGATAACCGTGAATGGTTCGACTCGCACAACCCTGCGGACTTCATCGTGGAATACATCGGCCAAACTCGTGGCTGGTTCTACACAATGCACGTGCTGGCGACCGCGTTGTTCGATCGCCCCGCGTTCTCGCAGGTGATTAGTCACGGAATCGTGCTCGGCTCTGACGGTCAAAAGATGTCGAAGTCGCTTCGAAACTACCCAGACGTCTCTGAAGTATTCGAGCGAGACGGTGCCGACGCGATGCGGTGGTTCTTAATGTCGAGTTCGGTGATTCGAGGGGGAAACCTCATCGTCACTGAAGAAGGCATCCGAGAAGGTGTTCGTCAGTTCTTGCTTCCGCTGTGGAGCACGTATTACTTCTTTAGCTTGTATGCGGGAGAGCACGAGCCCACCTGGCGCACCGACTCCACCCACATCCTCGATCGCTATTTGCTGGCGAAACTGCGCGACACCATCGATGTGGTCACCGATCACTTCGAGCACCTTGACAGCCCGCTGGCTGCTGCGGCGCTGCGCGACTTCGCCGATGTGCTGACCAACTGGTACGTGCGTCGAAGCCGCGACCGTTTCTGGTCAGGCGACGACACTGACGCAATCGACACGCTTTACACCGTGTTGGAAACGCTGTGTCGAATTGCCGCTCCTCTGGCACCGCTGATCACCGAAGAGGTGTGGCGCGGCCTCACGGGTGCTGAGAGTGTCCACCTCACCGACTGGCCAGACGCCGAGCAGTTCGCAAAAGACGAAGCCCTAGTTGCGGAGATGGACCTCGTACGAGATGTTGCGCGTGCGGGCCTCTCGCTGCGAAAAGCACACCAGTTGCGCGTGAGACTGCCGTTGTCTGAGCTCACTGTGGTGACCGGTAACCCCGCCCAGCTCGAGCACTACCGCGACATCATCGCCGAAGAGCTCAACGTGAAGACCGTGACGGTGGTCCAACAAACAGACGACACCGCAGCGTCGTTTGGAGTGACCAGGAAGGTTGTGGTCAACGCACGAGCGCTTGGTCCGCGTATTGGAAAAGATGTCCAAAGCGTGATTCAGGCCACCAAGGCTGGCGATTATGAAATCACCGCGGAGGGTGTGCTCACCGCTGGCCACACGCTAGTTGATGGTGAATTTGAAATGGTGCTCGATGTAGAAGACCAATCACAGGCAGTCGAGTTCATCGGAAACAACGGATTCGTGTTGCTTCACACCACGTTGACCGAAGAGTTGGAGCGTGAGGGTCTCGCCCGCGACATTGTCCGTGTGGTCCAACAAGAGCGCAAAAACAGTGGCCTTGATGTGTCTGACCGGATTTCGCTCACCCTCGATGGCGACGAGGCGGTTGCCAGCGCGCTTGAGGTTCACGCAGAGATGATTGCGGGTGAAACTCTTGCCACTTCTGTTGAAATGGGAAGCACCGATGGAGAGCGCCACCCTGTAGGCGACGGATCGAGTGTGGCCGTATCGATTGCCAAGGTGTAACCGGTGGCTGAACACGACGACGCACAAGCAGTAATTGACGAGCTCTATTCGAGAATCGGTGAAGGCTCTCCTCAGCCGCGCTTGCAACCAACCCGGCGCGCGATGGAGCTGTTGGGTGACCCGCAACAGATGTTTGGTGTTGTTCACATCACGGGATCTAATGGCAAAACCTCAACCGCGAGGATGATTGATTCTCTCCTTCGCGCCCACGGCCTGCGGGCTGGCTTGATGACTAGCCCTCACCTGACGGTGCTTAATGAGCGCATCGTGATTGATGGAGAGCCAGTCAGTGACGACTCTCTCGTTGCGAACTACAACGACATCGAGCCCTTCCTCGCCATGGTCGACACCGAGCTCGAAGGCCAAGGCGAACCTCCCCTCACCTTCTTTGAAGCCCTCACCGTGCTGGCTTTCGCCTGTTTTGCCGATGCTCCAGTCGATGTGGCTGTGGTCGAGGTAGGCATGGGAGGCGAGTGGGACTCCACCAACGTTGCGAACGCTGACGTGGCGGTGCTTACAGCAATTGGGCTTGAGCATGTGGAGAAGCTTGGCCCTACTCTCGTGGACATCGCCCGCACAAAATCGGGCATTGTGAAGCCCGCCTCACGCGTGGTGTGTGCACCGCAGGCCCCAGAAGTAATTGACGTTGTTGTTGACGCGTGTGAGAAAAATGAAGCCCCGCTTTTTGTCCTCGGTCGAGACATCACCTTGGGATCAATCACCCCAGGAGTCGGCGGCCAACTCATCGATGTCACCACACCCGCTGGTTCTTATCCGCAGCTTGCACTCCCGCTCCTTGGGCTCCACCAAGCAGAAAACGCCGCCCTTGCCATCGCCGCAGTCGAGCAGTTCTTGGGGGGCGGAGAGCAGTCGCTTGAGCGTGACGTGGTCGCCGAAGGCCTTGGTCAATCGTCTAGCCCAGGCCGTTTGCAGGTGATTGCGAGCGAGCCAAGCGTCATCGTTGATGCCGCCCACAATCCACATGGTGCAGAAGCACTCAGCCGGGCTGTCATGTCTTCGTTCCAATTCGACACTCTGGTGGTGGTGTTGGGGGTGCTTGGCGATAAAGACGCCAGGGGAATCGTGGAAGCACTTGACCCTGTGGCTGATTATTTCGTGGTCACCCAACCCACGTCAGACAGAGCCCGCGACGTTGCTGATTTGGCCGACACCGTGAGCCAATTGGCCGGCCCTGATCGGACCTCGTGGCGTGGATACTTAGGCGATGCGATCGATCTTGCGAAGCAACAGGCAGGCCCAAGCGGGGGAGTGCTGATTACGGGATCTGCTGTCCTGGTGGGCGAAGCAATGACGATTGTGAAAGGTGAGTAGCGATGGCGAAGTCTGAACAAAGTGCCACTACTGCGCTCGTTCGCGTCGCGGTAGGAATTGACCTCGCCGTGTTGTTTTTTGGCGCTCTTGCGCTTCGCGGGCTTGGTGTGGTGGATGGCGTATGGCTGTGGAGTGGCGTGGGCGCATCAGTTGTGGTGTTGCTCGTGATTATGCGCACCGCCCCGTCTGCATTTTCGCTCTGGCTTGGGCACATCTTCCACCTGGCTCTGCTGGGGCTCTTTGCAATTGACCCCGTTGCGGGCGTGAGCATGTTGGTGCCGCTTGGCTATTGGCTATTCGCCGCTATTCGCGGTCCCCAACTTGATGGCATGGCTCGAGGAGACCAGGCCTAGTCGACCTACACTGGGGGCGGACAATTTATAGAGAAAAGAGTGAGCAATGAGCGACATTGAAGAAACCCTCGTTCTGATTAAGCCAGATGGTGTGGCCAGGAACCTCACCGGTGAGATCCTTCGCCGCATTGAAGCAAAGGGCTACCAGCTCGTCGACATCAAGCTCATTCACGCCGATCGCTCACTCCTCGCGGAGCACTACGCCGAGCACGAGGGAAAGCCTTTCTACGAACCACTCATCGGCTTCATGGAGTCAGGTCCCGTCGTGGCCATCCGTGTCGCAGGACACCGCGTGATCGAAGGATTCCGCTCTTTGGCGGGAACCACTGACCCCACTACCGCAGCGCCGGGAACTATCCGTGGTGATTTGGGCCGCGACTGGGGCCTCAAAGTTCAGCAAAACCTCGTCCACGGCAGCGACTCTCCAGAGACCGCGGCTCGCGAGCTTGCTCTGTGGTTTAGCGCCTAGCTAAACAGAAGCGGGAATTGCACGTAAATCGAGAGTGCAATTGTCGCGAAGTTCGCCACGATGGCGACCCATGAGTAGGGCATCACGGCTTTTCCCAAGCGCTTGAGCCATTGAGGGCCGCCCAACAGGCCGTTTCCAAGCGCCCACGGCAGGTAAATCCACCACAGGATCGAGTGTGATCCCCACACCACCATGCAGTACAGGCACAAGAATCCAATGGAGAAGACGGCCTGGTAAAACAGCCACATTAAAAACGCCCACGCGGCAAAGATTCCACCGGTGAAAAGCCCCCAGAACCAGCGGGGGAACCGGGAGCCAGTCAGCAGAGCAATAGCAACGGTGATGACCGCGGCGAACCCGGCAATACCCATCAGCTGATTTGGCGCTTCAATAAACACCCTGGCCTGCCAGCTTTGCATGACATCACCGCAGGAGAAGAAGGGGTTAATGTCGCAGCTTGGCTCGCGACCTTCGGCGGCGAGGAGGTATCCCTCGCGGGCAAGACCAAACGACGACACGAACGACACGATCGCTGAGACGAGGATTAACCAGGCCATTGCCAAGGGGCGCTTAGTGGGTAAATTCACGCCTGTAAGTATGGCACTAGGCGGCGCAGGGGTTCCTGTGCGATAATGATGTATAGGGACATTGCCCGCGACCGCGCTCCGGGTGCACCCCGACAAGCTTTTTGAAGTGACGAGCTTCGGCCTCACTTCCCGTAATCAACAAAGACGTGGCAGCCGGATTGGCGCCACCACATATTGGGCCCACACCGTGCGCGGGGGGAGGGCCACACAAGGAGTCCACCAGCGATGGTGAAGAAAAACGAAAACGAAGTAGTAGAAAAAGCACAAAAGCCGGTTACGAGATCTCGCTCAACAAAGAAGGTTGATGCGCAAGACGCTCCGAAGGCTACTCGCTCCAAAAAGACGGCGGCCGAACCTGCTGAGAGCAAGCCCGCGGCAAAAAAGCCCGCGGCAAAAAAGCCCGCTACGAAGAAAGCTGCTGAGGCGCCAAAGCCCATCGATCAGCCATCGTCGGCGAAACAGTTGGTGTTCGCAGGGCCAGACCCGGAGCTGTTTGCCAAATTCCACGAGGCTGAAGAGCAAGCAGAGCGCAATGTGCGAAAGCGTCAGCGAAACCGCGGAGGCGACTCTGAAAGTGGCGATGCTCCCACCCGGACCAGAACCCGCCAATCCAAGCAGGCAGAAGAGGCTCCATCGAAGCCTCAGCGCGTGCGCGGCTCGACCAGGCTCGAAGCGAAGCGCCAGCGTCGCCGTGAAGGGCGTGATCAGGGTCGTCGCCGCGCCGTCGTTACTGAGTCAGAATTCTTAGCCCGCCGCGAGAGCGTTGACCGGGTCATGGTGGTTCGTGAAAAAGCCAACCGCACCCAAATCGCCGTTCTCGAAGATGGCATCACCGTCGAGCACTATGTCGCCAAGAGCGAAGAGGCAAGCCTGATCGGCAACGTCTACCTCGGTCGCGTGCAAAACGTGCTTCCCAGCATGGAAGCTGCCTTCGTCGATATTGGACGCGGTCGAAATGCCGTGTTGTACTCGGGTGAAGTGGACTGGGATGCCGCCACCGAAGAAGGTGGAGAGCGCCCTAAGCGAATCGAAGCTGCTCTGAAAACTGGTGACACCGTCTTGGTTCAAGTCACCAAGGATCCCATCGGGCACAAAGGTGCTCGCCTCACTAGCCAGATCAGCTTGCCTGGTCGCTACCTGGTCTATGTGCCAGGCGGGGGAATGAACGGTATTTCGAGGAAGCTTCCCGATACCGAGCGCTCGCGCCTCAAGGCAATTTTGAAGACCCTTGTTCCCGAATCCGCTGGTGTAATCGTGCGCACCGCGGCTGAAGGAGCTACCGAAGAGCAGCTCACCACCGATGTGAAGCGACTGCAAGCCCAGTGGGAAGCTTTGCAGAAGGCCGCCGAGAGTGAAAAAGCTCCAGCCCTGCTGCACAGCGAACCAGACTTGTTGATCAAGATCATTCGTGATGTGTTTAACGAAGATTTCAACAAGCTCGTTATTTCCGGTGATGAACAACACAAGGTCATCACCAGCTACCTGTCTCAGGTGGCACCTGATTTGCTCGAGCGCGTAGAGGTCTACGCCGAAGCCGTCGATGCTTTTGAGCACTTCCGTGTCCAAGAAGCAATCCACAAAGCTCTCGACCGTAAGGTCTGGTTGCCAAGCGGTGGTTCTCTCGTGATCGACCGCACAGAAGCAATGACTGTGGTCGATGTGAACACCGGAAAGTTCGTGGGATCGGGGGGAAACCTCGAAGAAACCGTCACCAAGAACAACCTCGAAGCCGCTGAAGAGATTGTGCGTCAGCTTCGCCTGCGCGACATCGGTGGAATCATCGTGATCGACTTCATCGATATGGTCTTGGAGTCAAACCGTGACCTGGTTCTTCGTCGCCTCGTTGAGACTCTCTCGCGCGACCGCACAAAGCACCAGGTTGCTGAAGTCACCAGCCTGGGTCTCGTTCAGATGACCAGAAAGCGCCTCGGGCTTGGCCTTCTGGAGACCTTCAGCGAAAACTGTGACCACTGTCAAGGACGTGGCGTGATCGTGCACCAAGAACCAGTGGGTAAGTCCAAAAGTTCTTCGGATTCGCAGCCGTCGAAGAGGCGCCGTGGATCAAATAGTAAGAGCGACTCAAACAAGGTCGCCACGCACGAAATCACCGATGACACGAGAAATGCCATCGCAAAGATTGCCGCAACGACAGTGTCGAATCCTCCGACGGAGTCCATCCCTGTGATTTCAGAGGCAGACCTTGCCCCAGCCAGTGGGGTCCAGGCCCCAGAGGCCAGGGCCGAGAAGGACACGTCCTTGCTGGATTCAGTTCTCAACGCTTTGCCTGAAGCTCCAGAGCCCGGCAAAGGTCGACGCCGTCGCCGGGCGAGTAGCCAGGGCATCGTGACGCCAGACGCGGGGTCGGACGCTTAAGACTTTGGGGACTGGGGAAAGACCCACTCCATCCATAGATTTTTCATAGGGTTCGCACAGGATTCTCTGGTGTTCTGTGAGGCATGGAAGAACATGCCCCTGCAGAAGACATCAAGGCTCTCGTTGTTGACGACGAAGAATCTCTTGCTGACCTAGTCGCCATGGCCCTTCGTTACGAGGGCTGGCAGGTCAAGACGGCTCACAACGTGGCCGACGCAGTGGCCGCGCACAAAGAATTTTCACCAGACATTGCCGTGCTGGACATCATGCTCCCAGACGGTGATGGATTGGGTCTGTTGAAGAAGCTGCGGGAGAAAGACCCCACGCTTCCCGTGTTGTTTCTCACGGCAAAAGACTCGGTGGAAGACCGGGTTCAGGGTCTCACCATTGGCGGTGACGACTACGTCACGAAGCCATTTAGTTTGGAAGAGCTCGTGGCGAGGCTTCGCAGCGTGCTGCGGCGCTCAGGCCGTGGAACAAGTGCCGAGCAGTCGATCCTTCAGGTCGGAGACCTCACCTTGAACGAAGACAGCTACGAGGTATTCCGGGGAGATACACCCATTGAGCTCACCAGTACAGAATTTGAGCTGCTGCGGTATTTGATGTCAAACCCCAGGCGGGTGCTGTCGAAGACGCACATTCTTGACCGGGTGTGGGACTACGACTTTGGGGGCAAACAAAGCATCGTCGAGATTTATATTTCCTATCTGCGTAAGAAAATCGACACTCTCGGCCCTGCGCTTATTCACACCGTGCGCGGTGTGGGTTACATGATCAAAGCCGCGGACTAGTGGTCCAATTTTTGCGGGCAGATAGGGCCCGAGCACCCCAGGACTTCCGTCGCCGTTTCATTCTCGGGGGAATCGGTTTGATCTTGTTTGCCGGGCTCCTCATCGGCTTTGTGAGTACTGCGACAGTTGCCAGACAGCTCATCGGCGATCTCGACCGTGATTTATTTCAAGCGTCTGCGCGGTTAACCGATGTGGCAGATCACTCACTTCCTCGCGGGGTGGATGGCGCCAGAGGAAGGCTCGATCGACCAGGGTTTGATGTCGGAACGCTCATCGCCGTGGTTGGGCCCAATCAGGTCGCTGGAGCATTTATTGACACCGACGGCCAGCTCAAACCCATCGCAGACGAGGACTTGAGCGAGCTCCAGCAAGTCTCCTGGCCCGAGGGGACCCCGGTGAGTGTTCACCTCGACGGTGGCTTCCATGAAGTGCGGACCCTGTTAGTGGGAACTGCCGGGGATTCACAGATCGTCATCGGGTTGCCGATGAATGAGATTCGAGAGACCATCACCAGGCTCACTGTGGTGATCTTCCTCGTTGTCGCCCTCGTCGTGGTGCTCGCTGCCGCAATTGGTTTCTGGGGAATCCGTTTTGCCCTTCGCCCGCTCGATCGGATGCGACAAACAGCTCAGGCGGTGTCAAACCAGAGCCTGAGCGACCGGGAAGCACGTCTGCTCGAGCGTGTTCCCGAGTCCTTGGCGAATCCCGATACTGAAATTGGCCAGCTGGGGGCGTCGTTTAACCACATGCTCGACCACGTCGATGCGTCCTTGGTGGCGCGTGCAAAGTCTGAAGAAAAGCTCCGCCACTTCGTCGCTGATGCGTCTCACGAACTGCGCACGCCACTCGCCTCAATCAGGGGATATTCGGAGATCACCCTTCGCCAAGGCGCAAAACTTCCCGAAGAGGTCCAGAAATCTCTCTCTCGCATCGAGTCGGAATCGATTCGGATGTCACACCTGGTCGAAGACCTCCTGCTGCTAGCGAGGCTCGACGAAGGGCAAAAGGCTGAAATGGAGCCTGTCGACTTCGGTGATGTGGTGCGCAATGTGCTCTCAGATGCCAAGGTACGAGCCCCTGGCCATAACTGGAGTGCGAAGATCCCTAAGCGGGCGGTAATGGTCACGGGAAATCGAAACCAATTGGTGCAGGTGGTCACCAATTTGGCCCAAAACTCCTCGATTCACACTCCGAGCGGCACACTCGTATCCCTGGAGCTTAAGAAGAAGGCCGACGGGGTTGAATTTTTGGTCCGCGACAACGGCCCAGGAATCGACAAGGAATTGCAGCCTGAGTTGTTTGAGCGCTTTAGAAGAGCTGATAAAGGCCGCTCTCGCGCCAAGGGCAGCACCGGCCTGGGGCTCGCAATCGTGCAGGGAATTGTGGAATCCCACGGCGGCAGCGTTTCTGTCGAAAGTGCACCGGGAAAGACCGTATTTCGCGTACACTTGCCTCAGGCCAACTAATGACGGTTCGGCCACTTGCTGGCAGGGCTTCTGTCGGCTATTCTGTTGTGTTGGTTCTGGCTGGCCATTCTGATCTGGCGTCCAGTAAGTATTTTCTCCAAACAAGGTGGTAATTCGTGGTGTATGCAGTAGTGCGCGCAGGTGGGCGCCAAGAAAAAGTTGAGGTCGGTTCGGTTATCACCGTCGACCGTGTTGCTGCGGGCGCCGACAACACCGTAAGCCTTCCGGCATTGCTGTTGGTTGACGGTGAGAAGGTCACCCACGACCCCAAGGTGCTGGCTAAGGTCAGCGTGACCGCTGAGGTCATCAACGACCTGCGTGGACCGAAAATCACCATCCACAAGTTCAAGAACAAGACTGGGTACCACAAGCGCCAGGGCTTCCGCGCGGAGCTCACCAAGCTCAAGGTCACCGGCATCTCACAGGGCAAGTAGTCGAGGAAGGTTTAGCCAATGGCACACAAGAAGGGCGCATCGTCCACTCGTAACGGCCGGGACTCGAACCCGCAGTACCTCGGCGTCAAGCGCTTCGGCGGCCAGGTCGTCAAGGCCGGCGAAATCATCGTCCGTCAGCGCGGAACCCACTTCCACCCCGGCGACAACGTCGGCCGTGGAAACGACGACACGTTGTTCGCACTGTCTGCGGGCACCGTGGAGTTTGGTCACAAAGGTGGCCGTCGCGTCGTTCAAATCGTTTCCTAACTCGCGTCAAGGGACAACGTCCCTCGGGCGAGTGTTGACCTCCACTCCTGATCCGGGTGGCTGGAGGAGAGACTCGTGATTACGTTTATCGACCGCGTGGTCTTGCACCTCGCAGCCGGTCACGGCGGTAAAGGCTGTGTCTCGGTTCACCGCGAGAAATTCAAACCTCTCGGTGGCCCAGATGGCGGCAACGGCGGCAACGGGGGAGACATCATCTTGGTGGCAGACCCCACCGTCACCACACTGTTGGATTACCACCGCAGGCCTCACCGCTCGAGTGACTCGGGCTCACCCGGTATGGGTGATAGCCGCTCAGGAGCGAGTGCCCCCGACGTTGAACTTCCGGTCCCCGTAGGCACCGTAGTGTCCACTCCAGCAGGGGAAGAGATCGTTGACCTCAACGAGGCGGGTATGCGCGTCGTGGTCGCCTCAGGAGGTCGTGGGGGACTGGGTAACCAAGCACTGGCTACTCCTAAGCGAAAAGCGCCTGGATTTGCGTTGCTCGGAACAGACGGTTTCCACGGTGACGTGGTCATTGAGCTAAAAACCGTTGCTGACGTCGCACTGGTGGGTTTCCCGAGTGCCGGAAAATCGAGTCTTATCGCTGCGATGAGCCAAGCTCGGCCAAAGATTGCTGATTACCCCTTCACGACCCTGCAGCCAAACCTGGGCGTTGTCGAAGCGGGTGAAGTGCGCTTCACCATGGCCGACGTTCCCGGACTCATTGAAGGAGCAAGTGAAGGGCGAGGCCTCGGCCTTGACTTCCTGCGTCACATCGAGCGCTGCAGCGTGTTGGTGCACGTGATCGACCTCGCCACATTGGAGCCAGGTCGCGACCCCATGAGTGATTTTGAGGTCATCAAGAACGAACTGGGTGCCTACGAGGTGCCAGAGGGTCAAACGCCTCTTCTCGAGCGCCCCCAAGTCGTCGCACTCAACAAGTCTGACTCGCCCGATGCGGGACCGATCGCCGACATGGTGCGAGCTGATTTTGAAGCGCTCGGCATGCCAGTGTTTGAAGTGAGCGCCCTGTCCCATGAAGGTTTGCGGGAGCTTGGCTTCCGACTTGGCCAAATGGTCACCGAAGCGCGTGCGGCAAAGGCTGTTGAGCTCGAGGAAAAGCCCCGCGTGGTTATCCGGCCTCAAGCCGTCGATGCGTTGCCCTTTGAGGTGCGCCGCGAGGGCCGCGCCGATGGGCCACTATTTCGAATTGTCGGCGACAAGCCGGAGCGTTTTGTTCAGCAGACAGAGTTTGAAAACGATGAAGCTGTGGGATATCTCTCTGACCGCCTCTCCGCATTGGGCATTGATGATGCTCTATTCCAAGCAGGTGCCACCCCTGGCGACACGGTCGTCATTGGTGAGGGTTCTGGTCGAGAATTTGATTGGGAGCCCACGGTGTCCTCAGCCGGGTATTCAGCCCTTGGCTCGCGCGGTAGTGATGATCGCCTGAGCGAATCTGGGCGTGCCACCAGGCGCGAAAAGCGTGAGGCGTATTACGAACTGATGGATTCCAAGGCGGCCGCCAGGGCCGAGCTTGACCAAGAGAGGGAAGCGGGGATGTGGGCTGATGATTCAGACGAAAGCTGAGCTTCCTCTCGCTAAGCGCCTCGTGGTCAAAGTGGGCTCGTCATCGATTAGTGGCGAGATGGCCCACCAAATGAAGGGCTTAGTGGACGCCCTTGCCAAAGCCAAGGCCAGAGGCCAAGAGGTCATCCTCGTCTCGTCTGGAGCGATTGCAACTGGAATGCCGCATCTCGAGCTATCTGATCGTCCGCTTGATTTGGCAACCCAGCAGGCCGCTGCGGCGGTGGGTCAAAACCTCTTGATGCGCAACTATCAAGACCTGTTCGATGCCTACTCGGTCATCACTGGCCAGGTGCTGTTGACCGTCGGAGACTTGGAGCAAGATCCTCACCGCTCCAATGCCTACCGCACCCTCGAGCGCCTGTTGGGCCTGGGAATTGTTCCCATCGTCAACGAAAACGACACTGTTGCGACCCAAGAAATTCGATTCGGTGACAACGACCGCCTCGCCGCGTTGGTGGCAGAACTCGTGGACGCAGATGCTCTGGTGTTACTCAGCGACGTGGACGCGATTTACACCGCGCCTCCATCCACTCCTGGTGCAACCCCGATTGACGTCGTCGCGCCAGATGATGACCTTTCTGGCATTCGTGTAGAAAGCGCTGTGGTGAACAGTGTGGGCACAGGGGGAGCAGTCACTAAGGTCAGCGCCGCCAAGATGGCAAACGCCGCGGGTATTCCAGTGCTCGTGACCGCAACTGACCAGGTGGGCCTTGCTCTTGACGGCGAAGGGCCCGGCACCTGGTTTCTCGCCGCTCTAAACTAGGCACTCAGGTCAGGAAAGGGGTCTCATGTCTGCAGATGACACGATGGATCCAGGGTTCGTTGCTCGCCTTGAAGCCGTTAAACAAGCCTCTCGAGTGCTCGGTGGTCAGCCCACGGGCAAAAAAGACGATGCTCTTCGCGCCATTCAGGCGGGCCTTGCCGCCAGGCAGCAAGAAATTCTCGACGCCAACGCAGTCGATATTGCCGGTGGAGAAGCGGGTGGAACCTCTGCCTCGATGCTTGATCGTCTGCGTCTTACGCCTGAGCGCGTCCAAGGCCTGATCGATGCCGTGGGAGACATTATTGGGCTTGCCGATCCCGTCGGCGGGGTCGTTCGCGGCTCGACCTTGCACAACGGCCTTCGTATTCAACAAGTTCGCGTCCCCTTTGGCGTCATTGGGGCAATCTATGAAGCCCGCCCCAACGTCACCGTTGATATCGCGGCGCTGTGTATCAAGAGCGGAAACGCGACTTTGTTGCGTGGTGGAAGCTTGGCGGAAAACTCCAACCGAGTATTAGTCGACATTATTCAAAGTGCCCTTCGAGAGGCGGGCCTCCCCGGAGACGCAGTCGCTACCGTGGACGACTTTGGGCGTACGGGTGCTACCTGGCTCATGCGCGCACGCGGATATGTTGATGTGTTGATTCCCCGAGGAAGCGCGCAGCTGATCAACGCAGTCGTCACCGAATCCAAGGTTCCTGTTATCGAGACGGGCTCTGGCAATGTCCATATCTACGTGGACGAATCAGCTGACTTGGGTAACGCCGTCGACATCATCGTCAACGCCAAGGTTCAACGCCCCAGCGTGTGCAACTCGGCTGAGACTGTTTTGGTTCACCGGAGCGAGGCCACAGCCCTGATTCCAAAACTGGTTGCCGCCCTTCAGGCCGACGGTGTCACGGTGCACGGCTGTGCGGAAACCGCCGCTCTTGCTGACGTTGTTCCCGCGAGCGATGAGGATTGGGATACCGAATACCTGTCTCTGGATATCGCGATGCGTGTGGTGGATGGTCTTGATCAGGCGATTGAGCACATTCAGCGCTACTCCACCGGGCACACCGAGGCGATTTTGACTAATGCTTTTGACCGCGCCGAAGAATTCCTCCAGCGGGTCGACGCCGCCTCGGTTATCGTCAACGCCTCCACGCGGTTTACTGATGGGGGAGAGTTCGGTTTCGGGGCCGAAGTGGGCATATCCACCCAGAAACTCCATGCGAGGGGTCCGATGGGGCTCCAAGAACTCACCAGCACCAAGTGGTTGGTGCGTGGGGATGGCCAAGTTCGCGCCTAGTGCGCACGCATTTAATGCTTCAGCCCGGTAAGTTAGTGGTGACGAGTCGAGAGGAACACCCGTGGATTTGGTATCTGTTGTCCTGGCCAGTGAAGTAGTGCACGAGTTGCCTATGCCTGCCTTGGCTTTCGGTGGAATTTTCATGGCTGGTTTTATTGCCCTCGGGATCGTGACTTTTAGCTACCGCGATGTGGCAAACCGCCACTCGCAGAAGCGTCCCCCATCGGGTGGGCACCACTAGGACCTAAATGACCACCCATACGCGCCCCCGTATCGGGATTATGGGTGGCACCTTCGACCCGATTCACCATGGCCACCTTGTGGCAGCCAGTGAAGTTCAGGTCAAATTCGACCTCGATGAGGTGGTCTTTGTTCCGACCGGGAAACCAGAAGAAAAACCGGGTGTCACCGAGAGCGAGCACCGCTACCTCATGGCAGTTATTGCCACCGCGTCAAACCCGAAATTCACGGTGAGCCGGGTTGATATCGACCGTCCAGGCCCCACCTACACCGTGGACACCCTGACGGATATTGCCCAGGAATACCCTGACGCTGACTTGTTCTTTATTTCTGGCGCAGACGCGATAGCCCAGGTATTTGGCTGGCACGACTCGGAGAAGCTGTGGGATCGAGCGCACTTTATTGCCGTGAGTCGTCCCGGCCACGAACTCAGTGTGGAAGGGATTCCCGCGGGGGTTGTTAGTGTGTTGGAGGTTCCTGCTCTGGCGATTTCCTCAACGGACTGCCGCGAGCGGGTGAGCAAACGACACCCCGTCTGGTACTTGGTGCCCGATGGTGTCGTCCAGTACATCGCTAAACACCAGTTGTATCGGGGTAATTCGTGAGTGACGTGAGCGAGAGCAACGAGCTCTCGAGGCGCGCCCTGCGCGAAGCCGAGACAGGTTCTATCCCTGTGTTCGATGGTCCTCCGCTCACGCGTCGTGAGCGCAAAATGCGCGAAGAAATGATTGCAACAGGTGTCATCCCCGTGCAGGCTCCTGCCACCGAGCAGGTTGGCCCAGAAGCGGTCAGTGTTCAGGCTCCGGCGCCTGTGGCACCGGCAGAGGTTGCCACCCCTCCTGTGACCGTAGAGGATTCTGTCGCAAGCGGCCCCGTGGTGGCCGAGCCTGAGCCCGTTGTTGAGCAGGTTGTTCCTGAACAGCCCGCACAGCCGCTGACCAGGCGTGAGCTTCGCGAGCAACTCCGCGGCCGTACGCCCAAGAAGCGACCCGAGGCATCAGTCCCTGCGGCAGCCCCAGCACCCCCTGCTCCAGAACCGGTGATGGATTTTGCTGTGCCGGTAGGGTCCGTGGAGGAGGCGAAGACTTGGCCGGTACTTGACGCACCGGTTGTTGACGATGTGGCCATCGACTCCGGTGAGGTTACTCTTGTTGACCACCCCGCCACGCTCCCGACTTCTGCTGACGCGCCAAGTGATGACGAGCAAAAAGAAGTCATTGAGCCTCCGCTGCTACCTCTCCCGCCAGTCTTTGCGCCAATCACATCTCGGGATACCGAAACCGCACCCGCTCTTGAGGTGGGGCCAGCGGCGCCCGCGACAAACGCGTTGATTCTCCCGGTCGCACCATCAATTGATGTCACGGGACCACTGGGCGATACCGGCGAAATTATTGTCACCGGAAACATCCCTCTGCCTCGTTTGATCGCAGAAACCGGCTTAACTGGGGTGGTTGACGCGGACATCGATGACGACGACTATTCCGACTATGTTGACCCCGACTCTGGCACTTACACCCAACCAGTTCGCGCGCTCGATGCGGTGTCGTCAAGGTCTCTCGAAATCGACCAGCCGCTAATCCAAAAACCTCGCTGGGGTTCTCTCGCGATCACGTTGGGTGTATCCGCTTCGATTCTGGGCGTGACGGCTATTTCCTTGCTTGCCCTTGCCCTATTTACGAATGTGTTTGGACTCTAATGGCTGTAGACGACACCGTCACTCGCGCGCTAAATATCGCTGTTGCCTCCGCCTGGGCAAAAGGTGGCTCGAACTTCGTGGCACTTGATGTGTCGGAAAACCTTGTCCTGACCGATGCTTTCCTCATCGTCACGGGTCGAAACGAGCGCAACACCAAAGCCATTGCCGATTCGATCGAGGATGATCTCCACGATGCAGGCGTAAAGCTCCACCGTAAGGAGGGAAAAGCTGATGGTCGCTGGATCCTGCTCGACTTCGGGTTCCTCGTCGTTCATGTTTTCCACGAAGACGAGCGAGAGTTTTATGCCCTCGAGAGGCTCTGGAAAGATTCACCCGTGGTCCCGGTCGAGCTTCCTTCAGGGGAGCAGCCAGACGCCGAGTAAAGGCGAAACGACACTCCGATTCGTGTAGTAACCTTGAGGCTCTTGGGCCTGTGGCGCAGCTGGTAGCGCACCTGCATGGCATGCAGGGGGTCAGGGGTTCGAGTCCCCTCAGGTCCACAATTTTCCAGGTCGCAGTGAGCCTTTGGTTCTAGGCTCAACTCATGAGTGGTTCTCTTGATCGTCATACTGACTACGGTGAGATAGCGCTTGAGGAAGGCTCGTTGAGCGCGGACCCGATCGAACAATTCCGGGTGTGGCTTGACGAGGCTGATTCGAGTGGGGTTTACGAGCCAAATGCCATGGTGCTCTCCACCATTGACCCTGATTGTGCACCCACCATTCGCACGGTGCTCCTGCGCGGTGTAAGCACGGAGGGCTTTGCCTTTTACACCGACTACACCTCGCAAAAAGGCAGGGCTTTGGCGGTTAACCCCGATGTGGCAGTGGTGTTCCCTTGGTACACCCTCCATCGTCAAGTAATTATTCGAGGAGCCGTTGCAAAAGTCTCTGAAGCGGACTCAGACGCCTACTTCTCGACACGGCCGCGCGATTCACGCATCGGCGCGTGGGCGAGTGATCAGTCTCAACCCATTGATTCCCGTGACGCGCTTGAGCAAAAAGTCGACGATGCGACTAAGCGCTTTGAGGGCGTGGAAGAGGTGCCTCGCCCCGAAAAATGGGGAGGGTATCTGCTTCGCCCACGCACGATTGAATTTTGGGCGGGGCGTCGCTCGCGCCTGCACGATCGAATTCGGTTTACCACGACCGAGTCGGGGTGGACCACGGAGCGCTTGCAGCCCTAGTACCCAGCAAACCCTGAGCATCACGGGCAATACTTAGATACTCATCTATCTATTTCAGAAAAGGCTAATCAGTGGACTTTGAGTTGGAGCTCGGGCTCGACACTTTCGGAGATGTGACACACGACAGAGGAACACCCAAGTCGTATTCACAGGTGCTTCGAGACGTAATTGAACAAGCCGTACTAGCCGACGAGGTCGGAGTATCGGGAATCACGGTGGGGGAGCACCACCGCGATGACTTCGCGATTTCCAATACAGAAACGGTGCTTGCCGGTATTGCGACCCGGACCTCACGGATCAAACTTGCCTCGGGTGTCACCGTGTTGAGCTCAGATGACCCGATTCGCGTGTTCCAGAGCTTTGCCACGATCGATGCCCTCTCCAGTGGAAGGGCGGAAATCATTGTGGGCCGAGGCTCCTTCACCGAGTCTTTCCCACTCTTTGGCTACGAGCTCTCTCAATACGAGGTGTTGTTTGAGGAGAAGCTAAATCTCCTGGCAGAAATTCTCACAGAAGGCCCCGTGACCTGGCAGGGAACCCACCGGGCACCCCTTGTCAACCAAGAGATTTATCCCAAGTCGCACTCCGGCCACATCCGCACCTGGGTGGGAGTGGGTGGAAGCCCGGAATCAGTGGTGCGCGCAGCCCGATACGGGTTCCCGCTCATGCTTGCCATTATCGGCGGAGACCATGCTCGCTTTGCCCCCTACGCCGACTTGTATCGCCGCTCACTCGAGCAATTAGGCCACGACCCCCAACCCATCGGAGTTCACTCACCGGGGCACGTCGCCGACACGGACGAAGAAGCCATTGAGCAGTTATGGCCCCACTATGAGGCGTCGTTTGGCCGCATCGGCAGGGAGCGCGGCTGGGGCCCAATGACCAAGGAGCACTATCTCAACGAAGTCCACCACGGCTCGCTCACCGTGGGCTCACCTGAGACTGTCGCGAAGAAGATTGCTAACGCCCTGATCGCATTGGGGGCAAGCCGCTTCGACATGAAGTACGCGACCGGCCCGATGGGGCACTCCATGCTGATGAAATCCATCGAGCTCTACGGGCAAAAAGTCATCCCCATGGTCCGCGACATGGTGGCCGACGCGGCGGTATAAAAAAATGTGGCCCAGGCAGATGCCCGGGCCACATTCGATGGAAACTCGTTATTGAACCAGCGCGATTCCGGTTGCGTTCGAGGCGTCTTGGTAGCCACCACCGTTAGTGATGTTTTCGCCGTTGAAGCCCATCTGGTTCATCCACGCGATTGCCTGGCTGGAGCGATTTCCCGAGCGGCAGTACACGTAGTACTCGCCGTTGGGGTCAAGCTCCATCATCTTTTCGGCGAAGTCTGCGGACTGAACGTCGATGTTGATCGCGCCCTCGAGGTGGCCGCCCTGGAATTCTTCAGGGGTGCGCACATCGATGATGACGGTGTCGTCGGTAATTTCCACTGTGTTTGCTCCTGAACATCCGGCTAGACCGAGGGTAGCGCCGAGGAGCAGTGCGAGTGAGGCAAAGAATTTCTTCACGAGAAGAGCCTTTCTAAAGTCAACCAGTCACCCCAGTATAGCAATACCCCGGGGGGTATTAGTCACTATTTCTGTTTTGCTCAATTCGTTCTCTCACACCGCTGACCACGGAGTGCGCAGCCATTTGGAAGGGGCGAACGACAGTGACCTGCTCATAGGCCTCAAATGTTTCGGCAGTTTTGCGATCGAGTGCGGTGAGACACACATTGCCCATAAATCCAAGGCGTTGCAGAGTTTCGAGTACCACGAGGTTTGTTCCGCGGTCGGGAGCCGCACACACCACGGTCCTTGTTTCGTGGATGGGAAGGTTTTTCAAAAATTCAGGGTCAGATGCATCGCCAAAGAGCGTGGAGACCTCCTGCTGCGCAATAGCTTTCAAAGCCCTTGGGTCTTGGTCGACTACGAGCAAATCGGCCCCTTCTTCCCGGAGGCCTCGGACAATGTCTGAACCGAGGCGTCCGGCGCCGATGACAATCGCGTCATAGGGGTGGGATTGTGCTGCGTTATCACCGCGGAGCCGGCGATCGCGGTCAATGGCGCGAAGAAGCGAGTCCAGCGCGACGACGATTCGATCTTGGAACGAAATCAGGTAGGTCGAAATGGTGATGGTGAAAATCGCAATCAACGTGACCAGGCTCACAATGTCCTCGTTTGCTTGGCCAACACTTAAGCCAAGTCCCACCAGAATCAGCGAGAACTCGCTAATTTGCGCGATGACCAGGCCGGTGCGCAGGGAGACCTTGGCGCGGTATCCCTGAAGACTCATCACCATCAAGACAATCAGTGGCTTTCCGATCAGCACCAGGGCGCTGAGCCACAAAGCGGGCACCAACTGGCTGTAGGCGCCCTCGAGGGTGAGCGATGAGCCCAACTCAATAAAGAAAAACAAAATCATGATGTCGCGAAGGCTGACGAGTCTCGCCCCCAAGCTCTCCCGATAGGGAGTTGAGGCAAGAGCAACACCGGCGACGAACGCTCCAATTTCCATGCTCAAGCCCAGCCAGGCACTCGCAGCGGCGAGGGCGACGGCCCATGAGACTCCAAAGACCAGGGTGAGCTCTTGGCTCTTTGCCATCCAATCCAGAAGCCTGGGCAAGACCCACCGGGCGAGCCCTGCGACAGCGAGCAGGAACACAATGCCGCCACCGAGAGTCCAGGCGATGTCTTCTGCGAGCACGCTTTCACCGGGGCTGCCTACCGTGACGATGGCGAGCATGGCCACTACGACGAGGATGTCTTGAACAATCAGCACACCCACCGCGATGCGTCCGTGGAGCTGGTCGAGCTCTCGCCGATCGCCCAACATTTTTACGACGATGATGGTCGACGAGAATGTCAGCGCCACCGCGACATACACGGCGGCAATCCCATTGAGCCCTATGGCCCACGCGGCAAGAAGGCCGACACCTGCAGTCACGACAACTTGGCCAAGACCGGTTAATAGCGCCACCGGGCCAATTTGCCGGATGAGATTCACATCGAGCTTGAGTCCCACGAGAAACAACAACATGGCGATACCTAGTTTCGCCAAGAGTTTCAGATCGCCCTCGCCGCTGACGATTCCTAAGAACGCTGGTCCGCCGATAATGCCCACGAGCATGTAGGAGACAATCACGGGTTGCCGAAGAAGCTTTGCGAGAAGGCCCCCGAGGAGGGCTAGGCCCAAAATAGCCCCAATTTCAATGAAAGAGGAGTCGACCATGGCCACACGCTATCAGCGCCTTCCCCGAAAATACCTGCTTGCCTATTAGCGTTAAGGGGTGTCGTTCGCTCCGTCTCGCCGTGTCCTGATGCGAGCAAGTGGGCTCGCCGCACTCGCGGCACTTCTCCTGTCTGGCTGCCAGGCATTGCTGGTCTCCGCGCCTGAAGACAGCTTCAACGCGGCGTCGATCGATGGACAGGCCACAGCCGGCGATGCGCTTCAATTCCCCAACCTTGACGAGGGAGTTGAGCAATTAGGCGTGGAGTCCGGAGATGGCTCGCCTGCGGGAGAGTTGGTCGCGAGCTGGAGCTTGGAGCAAAAGATTGCGTCGTTGTTCCTGGTTCACATCGCGGGAACCAACGTCACCGATTTCGAGCAAGCGGCCTCGACCGGTCTTGCGGGGTTCCTTGTGCTTCGGAGCAACGTTCCTGGCGATGCAGAGGCGAGCCGCCCGTTTTTGAGTTCTGTCCGCACGCTGGGCGAGCCGGAGCTGTTGATCGCAATTGATCAAGAAGGTGGAGCGGTCCAAAGGCTTCGACCAGATCCCTTTCCCTCGCCGCGCGAGTTGGGTGAATTGGGAATTGCGGACACAGTCGATGCGACTCGTCAGCGCAATCAGCTGGTGTTTGATTCTGGAGCCAACGTCAATTTGGGCATCATCGCCGATGTGAGCCCAGGCCCAGACGCCTACATTCACGAGCGCAGCTTTGGCACCGACCCCGTGGGGGTCTCAAAGTTCGTTGAGGCCGCAGTTGGGGGCTATGTGGGCGGTGTGGCAACGGCAGTCAAACACTTTCCAGGCCACGGGCTCACCCCCAATGACACGCACGATGGTGTTGCCCATTCATCAATTTCCTATGACAATTGGCTGGCTCAGCACGCATTGCCGTTTCAAATAGCGATCGATGATGAGGTACCGCTGTTGATGTTTGGCCACCTCGTGGTCGACTCCGTGGACTCTGAGCCAGCGTCACTCTCTTCCGAGTGGGTGTCGCTGGTGCGCGACCAGTGGGCCTACGACGGTGTGCTGATTACGGACGACCTGTCGATGCTCGAAAACGCCGGGGATGATGCTTACGCCGACTTCGCCACAAACGCCACCAAAGCAATTGCCGCGGGCATGGATTTGATTATCGACGCGGGCGGAACGTCCCTCAACGGTGAAATGAACCGCGTCGATGAGGCAATTGCAGCGATTGCGTCTGCCGTCGAATCAGGCGCTATTAGCCAAGACCGAATTGATGCGGCTGCGACCCGGGTGGCGAGCCTCAGGTATTTACTCGGGGGAGTGAGCAGGCCACTCGAGAACGCCGACGCGGGCTAGCTCAGCCGCAAGTCCTGCTCCAGTGGCAGCGGAGACCCAGGGGATTGAGTCGGGGTCTTCGGTGCGGTTTCTGTGTGAGCGACCGCCCGCGAGGAGGGCTTCCTGCGCGAGGAGCTCTCGAATCGCTACGGCGCGGACGTTTTCAGGGTGAGCTTCTGCAAAGTCTTGGTAGATCTCTTCATCGTGTTGGCCGTCATCGCCAATCAGGATCCAATGCACACCAGGGAAATCAGCTGCGAGGCGCTCCAAGCTCTCGACTTTGTGCTCTCGCCCACTCCTGAAGAACCTGTCATAGGTGGGTCCCCAGTCGGTCAACAGCAGCGCACCCATCGGGAAAAGGTGGCGCTTGAGGAAACGGATGAGAGTCGGTTGAACATTCCACGCACCGGTGGAGAGATAGACCACGGGGGCGCCGGGGAATTCCCGCACAATTCGCTCAAGTAGAACCGCCATCCCGGGGACGGGGCGTCTGGCGTTTTCGTCTCGCACAAAGGAGTTCCAGGCGGCGAGGAAGGGCCTGGGGAGCGCAGTGACCATCACGGTGTCGTCGATGTCACAGATGACGCCCATCTGCTGGTCGTCGCCCACGACGAAAACTCGGCATCGTGTAGCGACTGTTTCTTCCACACTCAGCCACACGTCGTGCCAGCCGGGGGAAAGCGACAGGGCAATGGTGGCGTCGACGACGCCGCCGCGGTCGGCGGTCACCTCAACTTGTTGGCCATCGGCGTGGATCTGAAGGGTGGCGTAGGGAACAGGAGCAGAGGTGAAGGACCTCCAGCCTCGAATCTTGCGGGGGGTCTTCTGAGAAGGGTCTGGCCTGCTGCCGAGCACTACTCGGGCCAAGATACGGATTGACGAGGTGGTGCCCAACCCGCGAAAAGGAACTACTTGGGGAATGAGGCCTCGCCTGGTGCCAAAGCGAACGCGCCAGTCTTGCCACCAGTCTTCGATGATGGCGGCGCGGTGACGACTCAGCGGGGGAGTCTCCGGGCTGGTAGGTGGCACCCGGTAAGCCTACTTGTCACCCTGGGATGACAAAGATGAATTTCGCTCACAGACTGGGCTTACGCGCTGTTAGACTTTCGCAGTCTTGATCGTCGCCACTCTGGAGACGAAAGACTTTTTCAGCCGAAGGGTCCCAGTAGCACGTGTCCACCGCCGAACAATCACTCGCCCAAGCCACGCAGCTTAGGGCCGACCCGATTCAGGCAAGAAGCACAAAGCGGCTAGAAGGACTCTTGGATGCTGCCGCGGCATACATTCACTCCAGCGGCTACGAAACCCTGACCACCAATCACGTGGCGTCGCTGTCTGGTTCGTCAATCGGCACGGTCTATCGCTATTTCCCCGATCGCATCGCGCTCCTGGACGCGCTGATTGTGAGAAACCTCGAGCGCACGCAACGTGCCGCCCACGAGGCTATTCACACTGCAGCTCCCTCGTCTCTTGACGGAGCAATTGACGAACTAGTCGACGTGATGGTGGGCATGTTTTCTCGCGAGCCTGGTTTTCGATCAATCCGCCTTGGTGACAGCCTCGATATTCGCCCTGCCCGTCCAGAACGCTGGGGCAATCGCACCCTTGCTGAGTCAGTGGCCGTAAGCCTTCAGCAGGTATGGGGGGCAAAGAAGGCCCAACACCAGTTGTCACTGGAGCACGCAATCGACACGGCGGATGCGTTTTTGGCGAAAGCGTTCTTGATGAGTGACGCGGGCGACAAGAAGACGATCTCTGTGGCGAAGCGGCTGGCACAGGCAGCTTCTGCTGCGGGGTAACTACTCGACACTTTACGGGCGTGATGGTCGCGGGTGTGGAATGACAGCTTGGCATTTCCTCCCCGTGACTGATTGACTAGGCAGACCCTCGCGTCGGCGTCTAGTGGAGCAGTGGTCTCATGATTGAGTTTCAACACGTCTCCAAGGTGTACCCCGGTGGAACTCTTGCGGTAGAAGATTTTTCGCTGACCGTTCCCACTGGCACCCTCACCGTTCTCGTTGGCTCGAGCGGTTGCGGCAAAACCACTCTTTTGCGGATGGTGAACCGCATGGCCGAGCCCACATCAGGTGAGGTCCAGATCGATGGACAAAATATTTCAGAACGTGACCCCGTCGAACTTCGACGATCCATTGGATATGTCATGCAAAGCGGTGGGTTGTTGCCCCACAAGAGCGTGGTCGACAACATTGCAACCGTGCCTCGACTGTGTGGGGTGGGAAAAGCTGAGGCGCAGGATCGAGCCCATGAATTAATGGCAGTGGTGGGACTAGACCCGGAACTATGTGAACGGTATCCACAACAGCTCTCCGGAGGCCAGCAACAGCGGGTCGGAGTGGCCAGGGCGCTCGGCATGGACCCCAATATTTTGTTAATGGATGAACCCTTCGGAGCGGTCGACCCGGTCGTTCGGCGGGAACTCCAACGCGAGTTACTGGATTTGCAGGCGCGACTTAACAAAACGGTGGTGTTTGTCACCCACGATGTGGACGAGGCGTTCTTGGTGGCCGATCAAATGGTCATTTTGAGAGAGGGCGCAGAAATCGTCCAACAGGGGACCCCCGAAGACATCCTCACCGCTCCGGCGGATGAGTTTGTCGCGAGCTTTATCGGGGCGGCGCAGGGAAACCGCGTGTTACACCGCAGTGACAAAGACCCCCGTGTCGTAATCGATAGCGACGGGCGTATCCACGGTCGCCTCGAGGCCTAGAGCACGATATGGGGTGGGTGGCACACAATCTCGGTCTGATTGCCGAGCTCACTCTTGCTCACATTGCCCTCTCAATACTTCCCATTCTTCTCGGCGGAGTGTTGTCAATCCCTGTAGGGTGGCTAGCCTTCCGGTTTCCTACCGTGAGAGGGAGCGTCCTAGGGCTCGTGGGGGTTTTGTACACCATCCCCTCGCTCGCGCTGTTCGTGCTCTTACCGCCCCTGTTTGGCTTCCCGATTCTCTCCGAGCTCAATGTGATTGTGGCGCTTGTGATCTATGCCGTGGCCATCATGGTCCGAAGTGTCTCTGATGGGTTTTCGAGCATCGACGCGGGCTCCCTCCGCGCTGCTACGGCAGTGGGATATGGGCCGTGGCAGAGGTTTTTCCAGGTGGAGCTTCCTCTTGCAGGGCCGGTCTTGCTGGCAGGCCTTCGGGTGGTGTCGGTGAGTACGGTGTCGTTAGTCACTGTCGGAGTGTTGGTGGGCGTGAAAAGCCTCGGATATTTCTTTACCGATGGCTTTCAACGTCGAATCGAGGCAGAAATTCTCACCGGCATTGTGATGACCCTGGTGGTTGCCCTCCTTTTCGACCTATTACTGCTCGCACTTGGCCGAGCTCTGATGCCGTGGTCACTGCTTGCGAAGAAGCGCCTCGTGACAAGTGAGGCGGAGTGATGGAGCTTTTTCGCGACGCCTGGTTATGGCTGACGAACCCCGCCAATTACACCTCGGAGGGTTCGGTTGCTGAGCGCTTCCTCGAGCACCTCACTTACACCGGCATTGTTGTAGCCGTGGCCTCGTTGATTGCGTTGCCACTGGGGCTGTTCATCGGCCACACGGGGCGGGGGAGGCGCTGGGCGGTGGGAGTTGCGGGTGCTGCTCGGGCGTTACCAACTTTCGGGTTGCTCCTCTATTTAGTGTTACTCCTCGGCGTTGAGTGGCGCGCGGTTGCCGCCGTCATCGCACTCGTGCTGCTCGCGATCCCACCTCTGCTCGCCGGCGCGTACACCGGGGTCGACCAAATCGACCGCCGCACCCTCGATGCCGCCCGCGCGCAGGGAATGACGGGATGGCAGGTGGTGTGGCGGGTCGAGATTCCCCTTGCGCTGCCGCTTATTGTCGGGGGACTCCGGAGTGCGGTGTTGCAGGTGGTGGCCACCGTCACCCTGATTGCCTACGTCGGCCTCGGCGGCCTTGGCTACCACATCATTCAGGGAATACCGCTTAGGCGCTTTGATCAAATGGTTGGTTCAGCGCTCGCGATTGTGCTTCTTGCCCTCGCTCTTGACGCACTCTTCGCACTGCTTACCCGGGTGGTCACCCCCTCGGGTGTGAAAAAAGCAGGAGGGGCCGATATTAGGGCGCGCGAGGGTTCTCGGCGAGGGCTCACCCGCGCGAGTTAGCCTGGAGGGGCCCCATGCACGCCAAATGAGAGATCGACACGCAATGAGGACATACACACGCACTATCGCCATCGTGGGCGCAATCGCCACCGCTACCGCAATTAGTGGCTGCACCGGCGGAAGCTCAGACACCATCGTGGTGGGCTCGCAGGCCTACTATTCCAACGAAATCGTCGCCGAAATCTATGCCCAGGCACTCGAAACTGAAGGGTTCAGCGTCGAGCGCAACTTCCAGATTGGACAGCGCGACGCATATATTCCCGCCCTCGAGGCCGGTGAAGTGGACTTATTCCCCGAATACACCGGAAACTTGCTTCAGTTCTATGACGCAGAAACTACTGCGACTGAGGCTAGCCAGGTTTATCAGGCACTCCAGTCGGCGTTGCCCGAGAACCTCATCGCACTGGCGATGTCACCTGCTACTGACCAAGACTCCTACAACGTCACCGCAGAGTTCGCTGCCGAAAAAGGTCTCGAATCCATCGGTGATCTTGCGGGCGTGAGCCCGTTGGTTTTGGGCGGTGCTCCCGAGCTGGAAGAGCGCCCCTACGGACCCTCGGGTCTGTTGGAGGTCTACGGTGTCACCGTTGACTTCAGCGCCACGGGTGAAGTCACTCTCGATGCTTTGCTGGCTGGCGAGGTGCAGGTCGCGAATATCTACACCGGTAACCCCGCTATTGCCCAATACGGGTTGGTGACCCTGGCTGACCCAGAGGGACTGTTCCTCGCGTCGAACCTGGTTCCGATTGCCAATAGCGACATCGCTGATGAGATCGCCTCGGTGATTAACCCCATCAGTGAGGCGATGGGAGCCGACGAGCTTGTGGCAATGAACCTCCAGGCCACCCAGGACGAAATGTCTGCCGCAGACATTGCGACTCAGTGGCTCGCGGACAACGGTTTCTAGAGACTACGAAACCACATCACAAAAAGAGGTCCGGCTTCGCCGGGCCTCTTTTTACTTGGTCTCGACCTCGGGAATTGACTCAGTGGGCTGGGAAGAATCGTCGGCGAATTTCCCGAGAAAATACTTAATTACCCAGAAAATCAGGCCAAAGACGGCAAAAAATACGATGAATACCCATCCGGCAGAGTCAATCTGGTCCTTGAGTGCCCGATAAGTACCCGCTGCCCCAGACCCGAGAGACACGTAGGTAAACGCCCACAGGGTGCAGGCAGGTGTGGTCCAGGCCATAAACCTGCGATAGGTCATCTTAGACATTCCTGCGGTCAGCGGGACGATCGAGTGCAACACAGGGAGGAAGCGCGAGATAAATACCGCGATACCTCCCCGGCGATCCACAAATCGGTCCGCTTTGCCCAAGCGGTCCCGGCCTAATCGATCACCTAGTTTTCCGTCGCGCAGCTTGGGCCCAAAGAATCGACCAATGGCGAAGCCGAGTGATTCACCCATCAGCGCTCCCAGCACAATCACGACCACGAGACTGAGGTACTCCAACACCCCTTCGACACCAGTGGCAGAGACTAAAACGGTGGTGTCTCCCGGGACTATGAGGCCTAAAAATGCACTGGTTTCGAGCATGACAGCGAGCCCTGTGAGCAGGGTGCGAAGGACTGGATCCATGTGGAGCACGTAGTCCAAAAAGGTGTCGAGAGCGCCGTTCATTGCGCTTCAGCATACTGTTGGAGAATTCACACAACACTCAGGCTGAAAACTGGGAAAACACTGTGTTAAGCGCCATACACAGCGTTTTCCCAGGTTGGTAGATTTGAACCAACAACTTCAAAGGAAAGTGAGTGTGACTCTCATGGAGTGGCTCGATCCCCTCATATTGGCCAGATGGCAGTTTGGTCTGACCACCCTCTATCACTTCCTGTTCGTTCCGCTGACGCTTGGAATGGCGCTTTTGGTTGCCATCCTGCAGACGATGTGGGTGCGCACAGGTCAGCTGAAGTATCTCCACCTCACCAGGCTCTTTGGTCGAATCTTCTTGATCAACTTCGCCATGGGTGTGGTCACCGGAATTGTGCAGGAGTTCCAGTTTGGAATGAACTGGTCGGAATACTCCCGATTCGTAGGAGACGTCTTTGGCGCCCCGCTCGCGATGGAAGGCCTACTCGCCTTCTTCCTCGAGGCAACATTTATTGGTCTGTGGATCTTCGGATGGGACAAGCTCTCACCGCGTCTCCACCTGGCCACGATCTGGTTGACCTGGGGTGCAGCGAGCCTGTCTGGCTTCATCATTTTGCAAGCCAACGCCTTCATGCAAAACCCCGTGGGCTTCACCTTGAACGAAGAGACCGGACGAGCTGAGCTGTCTGACATCTTCGCCGTGGTGACTAACCCCGTCGGTTTGGCACAGTTCCCGCACACTATCTTCGCGTCGGTGATGTTCGCCGCGGTCGTCGTGGTGGCTGTCGCTGCATGGCACTTGAACAAGGGTCAGCACGTCGACGAAATGCGTACGGCATTGAAGTTTGGTGCCTGGGCAAACATCATCGGTTTCTTAGGCGTGGGTCTTAGTGGTGACCAGTTGAGCTTGATCATGGTGCAAACCCAGCCGATGAAGATGGCGGCAGCCGAAGCGCTCTATGAGACAACCTCGGGTGCAAGCTTCTCGATCTTCTCGATAGGAACACTCGATGGCTCCGCGGAAACCTTCGCGGTCCGCGTGCCCTACCTGCTCTCCTTCCTCTCCACCCACGAACTGATGGGTGAAGTAGAGGGAATCAACGACCTGCAGGCTCAGTACCAAATGGCTTATGGCCCTGGTGACTACATGCCCATCATTTGGTTGGCCTACTGGACCTTCCGTTTGATGATCGGCGTGGGCGCCATTGCCGCATTCGTCTCGGCCGTTGTGCTGTGGATGACCCGCGGTGGACGAGAGCCTCGTGCAGGCCTGTGGAAGGTTGCCGTGTGGAGCGCACCCGTTCCGCTACTGGCAAGCCTGATTGGCTGGACTTTCACTGAAATGGCTCGCCAGCCATGGATTGTGTTTGGTTTGATGCGCACCGAGGACGCCGTGTCGCCGACTGTGTCGGGACTGGAAGTTCTCATCTCACTGGTTGCCTTTACCGCCGTCTACGGCGCGCTGGCAGTCGTCGAGTTCAAACTCATTGTTAAGGCCGCCCAGGAAACCCCAGATAGCTGGGACAAGACGGTCGAGCCTGACGCCGTGGATGCCAAGAAATTGGCCACGGTTTACTAGGAAATAGAGGAAAAGAAAATGGATCTCGCATACCTCTGGTTTCTCATCGTCGGATTCTTGTTCGTGGGCTACTTCGTCCTCGACGGGTTCGACTTCGGAGTCGGAATGTCGCTGCCGTTCCTCGGTAAAGACGACACCGACCGCCGCGTATTGATCAACACCATTGGGCCCGTGTGGGACCTCAACGAAACCTGGTTGATCGTCGCTGGAGCGTCGCTATTTGCAGCCTTCCCGCTGTGGTACTCGACTCTCTTTAGCGGTTTCTACCTCGCGTTGCTGGTCATCTTGCTCGCGCTCATTGTCCGAGGCGTCTCATTTGAGTACCGCCACCAGGGCAAGGGCCAGAAGTGGACCAACTGGTTCGACGGGATGATCGTGGTCGGTTCGGCCCTCCCCGCACTGCTGTGGGGTGTGGCATTTGCCAACATCATCCAGGGAACGAAAATTGGGGCCGACGGTTACTACGCCGGTACCTTCTTTGACCTGCTGAACCCTTATGCGCTGCTGGGTGGTTTGACCACTCTCATGTTGTTCTTCACCCACGGAGTCATCTTCGTGACCTTGAAGACTGACGGAGAGATTAAGGACCGCGCCAAGGCGCTGGTGACTAAGTCGACGATCATCACCGTGTTGGTCGCTGCGTCGTTCTTGGTGTGGACCGCATGGCAACACCGCGACATTCCACACCTTCCGGTGCTTCTTGGATTCTCTGCCGCTGCGGCAGTGTTCCTGGTCGCCGCCTGGGTGTTGAACATGGTCGGCAAAGAAGGATGGGCGTTTGGGACGATGGCGTTGACTATCGTGATGGCGGTGGGAGCAATCCTCTCTGCCCTGTTCCCGAACGTCATGCCCTCGAGCATCGACCCCGCGTATTCGTTAACCATCGAAAACGCGTCGAGTACCGAATACACTCTCACCGTAATGAGTTGGGTGGCGTTGTTTGCGATCCCTCTGGTCATCCTCTACCAGGGATGGACTTACTGGGTATTCCGCAAGCGCATCACTCGTGACCACATTCCGGTGGGGGCTAGTCACTGAAACCGTTTGATAAACGCTTACTGACACACGCTAAGGCGGCCACCGCTCTAGTGGTCGCCTTAGCGCTCGTCGCCGTGGTGCACACCGCGGCCATTATTGGCTTTTCTCTCAGTCTCGCTCTGATGATCTCCTCGGTGATTGCCGGGGAGGGCCCTTCTGCGCTTCTCTCGCACACGCTGTGGTTTATTGGCGCGGTGGCACTTCGGGCAATCAGCTTGGTGGCATTGGACTCGATTGCCCAGCGTGGGGGAGCGCGAGTGAAGAGCCAATTGAGACGAGTGGCCCTGGATGCACTTCAGAAGCTTGGTCCATCCTTTATGGACCGCGCCTCCAGCGCCGAAGTAACCACGGTGCTCTCAAAAGGCATCGACGCGTTGGATGTCTATTTCGGGCGCTATTTGCCGCAACTATTTCTCACCGCCATCCAAATGCCTCTGATTGTGCTGGCACTGTGGACCGCAGATATTCCCACGGGCATCGCGGTCACCATTGCCCTCCCGGTGATCCCCATCTTCATGGTCTTAATCGGCTGGGCCACCCAAGCGGTGCAAAAGAGTCAATGGGAGGGCATGCAGCGCCTCTCGAGGGGCTTTCTTGACGTGGTGGAGGGCCTCTCCACCCTCAAAATCTTTGGCCGCCAGTGGCGCCAAGTTGCCCGAATTCGGCAGGTCACGGGCGAATTTCGCCAGAAAACGATGGCCGTGCTTCGGGTGAGTTTCCTTGCGTCATTCGTCTTGGAGTTGGCGGCGAGTTTGTCGGTGGCGATTGTTGCGGTATCCATTGGAATTCGACTCATTGATGGTGTCCTGCCGCTGTGGTTGGGGCTGTTCATCTTGGTGCTGATCCCAGAGCTGTATTTGCCGCTTCGAAACGTCGGTGCACAATTTCACCAGGCGGCAGATGGGCTTGCCGCCTCCGAGGAACTCTTCGCCATCATTGAAGCTACGCCGGCGGACACCACCGGTCAGAGCGCTACGTCGTCCAGGGAGGTACTGCTCGAGCTCGAGCAATTCCAGGCACTTCGTGACGGCAGAGTTGTTCACGAGCCGGTGTCATTCTCGCTAAGACCTGGAGACATAGTCGCCCTTGAAGGGCCAAGCGGCGCGGGGAAGTCCTCTCTCATCGCGGCACTTCTTGGTTTCAGCTCCTATCGGGGAGTGGTGAAGAGTGCTCATGCGAAGGGGGCGCTTCGAGACCACGTGGCGTGGGCGCCCCAACGACCAGAGTTATTCCGGGGCACCATCGCCGACAACATTGCACTCGGTCACGATATCGACCCTGAACGTGTTGCCCAGGCCCTGGCGGATGCAGGAGCGGCAGGGCTTGATCTCGATCAAGAATTAGGAGTTCATGGCGAGGGGATTTCAGGAGGCCAAGCACAACGAGTTGCCCTTGCCCGTGCCTATTACCGACTAGGCCACACCAAAGCAACGATTCTTATCCTCGATGAAATCACGAGTGCGTTGGATGCGGACACGGAAGCGCAGGTATGGGCGGGGATTGAGCGACTCGCTGCAAAGGGCATTGGTGTGATCCTGATCAGCCACAGAAGCTCGGTCAGCCAGAAGGCGACCATGAGGGTCCAGGTTTCGCCAATCGTGCGAGAGCAGGTGGATGCGTGAGCTCTCGACTAGTCGCGTCCAAGGCTCTTCCTGCCAGGAAGGCGCTATTTGCCGCGCTCAGCCTTGGAGTGCTGGGACAGGTGTCTCAGGTGGCACTTCTTGCCACCTCGGCATGGTTAATTACTCGGGCGGCCGAACAGCCCCCCATCCTTCACATCACCTTCGCGGTAGTAGCGGTGCGGGCGTTCGCAATTGGACGTGCCTCGTTTCGGTATGTCGAGCGAGTGGTCTCTCACGACTCTGCATTTAGAGCACTCGCAGACCTGCGGGTGTGGATCTATCGCAGACTGGTCAGGATTGCTCCTGCAGGAGTGCAAAGAGTTGGACGAGGATCTGTCCTCTCGACCATCGTTCGAGATGTCGACACCTTGCAGGACTATCCGCTTCGCGTGATCCAGCCGGTGGTTACTGCGGTCAGCGTGGCAGGGCTGTCAGTGCTGGCAGTGGCCTTCATTGATTGGCGCGTCGCGGCACTGCTCTTGCTAGGACTCGGAGTCGCTGCTCTGGCCTCGGTATGGTGGAATGCCCGCATTTCTGCTCAAGCAGACAGGTCCATTGGGCCCATCCGGGCTGAGATGGCAGACGGCATCATCGACACCCTCCACCGTCGCGCCGTCTTGGTTGCCTATGGTGCCGAAGACGAGGCGACGAGAAAGATCGTGGAGAGTGACTCACGGCTGGAAACAGCAGAGCGATCCGTGGCGCTTGGCCAACACGTCGTCTCTGGGGTGATGGTCGCCCTGTCTGGACTCACCGTGGCAGGCGCGGCCTGGTTAGCGTCAGCCCGTGTCGATTCCGGAGAGCTAACCGGGCCACTTTTTGCTCTTCTCGTTCTTACGCCTCTGGCTGTCTTTGAAATTTTCGGGGCCGTACCGCTGGCGGTATCGGCCTGGCGCGGCGTGAGCACCGCAGCAAATCGAATCAGTGACTTGGTTCCAGACCAGGTCCCTCAGGGCATTCCTCGTGAGCAGGAAGAGACTCTTGCATCGTCTGGGGAGGCCGTTCACGTCACAACGCTCGAGTTACGCGGATTCCAGGCCAAATGGCCAGGGATGTCGTCATTCCCCGCCAAGCCGGTGGACCTACGAGCCCAGCCTGGCGATCGCATCGTGATCACTGGCGCGAGCGGTGTCGGCAAATCCACACTCGCCGCCGCTTTAGTGGGCTTTATCGACTATTCAGGGGACTATCTCATTGATGGCACACCCGTGGCCCAGATGTCTCTTAGCGAGCGTCGTCGACGAGTCGTCTTGATTGAGCAGGTTCCACACCTCTTTGATGCCACCTTGCGCCATAACCTCTCCTTCGCTGCTCCTGAGGCAAACGATGAGAAGCTCTGGGAGGTATTGGCTTCGGTGGGGCTTGAGACCTGGGCGCGTGGGCGGGGTGGCCTGGATGCGGAACTGGGTGAATCAGGAGCGTTGGTCTCAGGTGGTCAAGCCCAGCGCATCGCCCTTGCTCGGGCATTCCTCTGTGAAGCGCCCGTGATTGTGCTTGATGAGCCAACCGCAAATGTTGACCGCGCCTTGGCCGATGAACTCATGGCTGATCTGTTGGCCAGTGTCAGCAAGCGAGCACCAGGGATTGCGCTTGTAGTTTCACATGTTCCTGTCAATCAGGCACTCGTGACATCGAGGCTCCCTCTAGAACACTCCGTCTAACGGGTAGTCGTATTCGCGGCGCAACTCTTGGAAGTGGTCTCGACGATCCATATTCACCTCAAGGGTGGGGCCGTTGACGATTTCTGTGGCGACTCGGATGCCATGGAGGGCAGAGAGCACCCATACTTCTTTGCCGCCTAATTCGTCGAGGGTGTGTGCGCGTTTGATGACTTCAAAGTGGTCGTCGCGGACGCATTCTGTGACGATCTGTTCGGTGATGCTGTCGATGCGTGGATATTTCGACGGGGTGAGGCAAAACTGTCCCGCATCTGAATCAATCACCACGATGGCGCTATATGCGCCCTCCACGACGACACCGTCGGGGGAGAGGATGAGCGCTTCATCGGCCTGGTGAGACACCGACGCGCGAAGCTCGGCCATTCGCTCCAAATCGGGTCCTTTTCGCCACGGAACTTGCCTGGTGTCGACCTCAGCTATGGCGAGCTTGGCCGAGTGCTGTTGTGCCGGCGCGAGGCGGTGGTGATAGCGAAACCATGTCTGATCTCCATTGGTCACCAAGTCGAGGCGGGGAAACCATCTGCCCTCACGGGGGAACCACAGTAAACAGCGCTCCACGAAGTCATCAAATGCTTCGGTGTCATCAACCCCGGCGTCGACCACTGCGGCGAAAAAGCGCTCTTTGTGGCGGGGGAATCCCACAATGTCGCCTTCGTCGAGGACGAAGGAGTCTGCTGCAAGAACGTCGAGACTCGCCTCGTGTTCGGGTGGGTCGACCCACTCGCCATCGGCGAAGTAGTTCAGCAGGGGCAGCGCCATAGGGTTAAGGCTATGGCCACCACAGCAATCAGACGGGCGCTTTCTGGGTGTCCGGGCGTGGTTGATGCCTTTTATGCGCTCTATTCCGACCAGCAGAACGTGGTGTGGCTTGATCGCCTTGGAGACCGTGGAAATAACACCAGCGTCCTTGCCACAGGTCACCTCGTAACACTCACTCCAGGCAACGAACTCGCATCGCTTCGAGATTTCGTGGCCTCTCAGTCGCTCACGATCTCTGAGCCTGGTGTCCCCTTGGGGTTTATCGGAGTGCTGGCCTACGACATCGCCCAAGAAACCTTGGGAATTGAGGGGGTTGCGGGCGCGCGAGACACAGCCACTAGTCGCGGTGTATGGGTTGAGCGGGCACTAGAGTTCAACGCCGATACGGGAGAGGTTATCGCCTGGGGGGTCGAGGGCGATGCGGGCTTTAACGAGTGGGTCGAAGGGGTTCATCACGCCTTAGAACAAGCGCCGACAGCGCCACCGCCTAAGGTTCCTACGAATTCCGTCGCTACCTGGCGGGATCAGCCAGATCACTACCGAGACCTCATCAGGCGGGCGCAAGGGGCCATCAAAGACGGTGAGGTGTATCAAATCTGTCTCACCACCTCGGTGCACGTTGACAGTGACATCACCGATGTCGACCTTCACACCCTTCTTCGAGATCTCTCGCCCACCCACCATCAAGGGCTTCTGCGACTGGGCGACTATTCGCTGGTATCGGCAAGCCCAGAGACGTTCTTGAGCCTCGAGGCCGATCGCACCCTCCGCACTCGCCCAATTAAGGGCACCAGGCCGCGAGGAGCACACGACGAGGCGGACCAGGCGCTCATCTCTGAGTTGGTCGAGAGCGCCAAGGAACAAGCAGAAAACTTGATGATCGTTGACCTGATGCGAAATGACCTGCAAAAGGTGTGTGAGACGGGCAGTGTGAGCGTCACGGGGCTCTTTGAGGTTGAGACCTATTCGAGCGTGCACCAGCTTGTCTCCACTGTGGAGGGAACGCTCCGTGAGGGTGCAGATGGTGTCGACGCGCTCGCTGCGTGTTTCCCCGCGGGCTCCATGACGGGCGCTCCCAAACACCGCGCAGTGTCGTTGCTCGCCCAATGGGAATCAGCGCCCAGGGGCGTGTATTCGGGGTGCTGGGGGTGGTGGCGACTCGACGGTTCTATGGAGTGGGCGATGACTATTCGAAGCGCGGTATTTAGCGAAAATGGAATCGAAATCGGCGTCGGCGGGGGAATTACCTGGTCGTCCGATGTCGACCAGGAGATTAAAGAAGTCGGCCATAAAGCCAAACGCATGCTGGAGGCGCTTGGCATCGCCAGCATTCAGTATTCTTAGGCGGATGACTAGCGAGAATCAGGCCGAGGGTGCCGGCGGAGTTGACTTCCGCGATCTAGAAGCAAAATGGCAACCCATTTGGGAGCAGATGCAGCCGTTCACGGCTGGTGACCCCAACGATAAGCGTCCTCGCAAATACATCCTCGACATGTTCCCCTATCCTTCCGGGGATCTTCACATGGGCCACGCTGAGGTGTACGCCCTAGGCGACATTGTGGCGCGCTACTGGCGCCTTCGTGGATTCCAAGTTCTCCACCCCATCGGCTGGGACTCTTTTGGGCTTCCTGCAGAAAATGCTGCGATTAAGCGCGGCATCGATCCGCGCGTGTGGACGTATGAAAATATCGACCAGCAAAAAGCGTCGATGAAGCGCTACGCCGCATCGTTCGACTGGACCAGGGTGCTCCACACCTCAGACCCCGAGTACTACAAGTGGAACCAGTGGCTGTTCCTGCGCATGTATGAGCGGGGCCTCGCCTACCGCAAAGACTCGTGGGTGAACTGGGACCCGGTCGACCAAACCGTTCTTGCCAACGAGCAGGTGTTGCCTGATGGCACCTCGGAGCGCTCTGGCGCCATGGTGGTGAAGAAAAAACTCACCCAGTGGTATTTCAAGATCACCGACTACGCAGACCGCCTGCTCGATGACCTGAACCAACTCGAGGGTCGTTGGCCTCAAAAAGTGTTGACCATGCAGCGAAACTGGATTGGTCGAAGCCAGGGCGCAGAAGTCGACTTTGTCATTGAAGGTCACGACGAGACAGTGAGTGTCTTCACGACCCGCCCAGACACGCTCTTTGGCTGCACCTTCATGGTGGTCGCCCCGGACTCCGACCTCGCCGCTGAATTGGCCGCTGGATCCACACCAGAGGTTCAAGAGAAGTTTGCGGAGTATCTCGAGAAGGTCCAAAAATCTTCGGAGATTGAGCGACAAGACCAGACTCGTGAGAAAACAGGTGTCTTCCTAGAGCGCTACGCCATCAACCCGGTTAACGGCGAACGAGTGCCTGTGTATGCGAGCGATTACGTCCTCGCTGACTATGGAACCGGGCTCATCATGGCTGTTCCCGCTCACGACCAAAGAGACCTTGACTTTGCATTGAAGTTTGACCTTCCCGTCCGCGTCGTCGTCGATGTCACCGCACCAATTACGGGAGCACTTCCGGTGGTGACCCAAGAAATGCTCGACAGTGCAAGCGACGAGGAACTGCTCGACCCTGTGGCGTCTGGCACTGCACTCGCCGGTAATGGCCGAATGATTAACTCTGGTCCACTCGATGGCCTGAGCAAAGACAACGCCATCGGTCGAATGATTGAGCTGCTCGAAGAAGCAGGCACGGGACGCGGAGCAAAGAGCTACCGGCTTCGCGACTGGCTAATTTCTCGTCAGCGCTATTGGGGAACGCCAATCCCGATTGTCTATGACGAAGACGGCAACGAAATCGCTGTTCCCGATAGCCACCTTCCCGTCGAGCTGCCCTGGAAAGAGGGAATGGACCTCAAGCCCAAGGGCTCAAGCCCCCTGGGCGCAATCGAAGAGTGGGCGAATGTTGAAATTGACGGTAAGAAGGTGCGCCGCGACGCCGACACCATGGACACCTTCGTTGATAGCTCCTGGTATTTCCTTCGCTTTTTAAGCCCGAACGACGATAGTCAAGCGTTTGACCAGGACGAAGTCGAAAAGTGGGCGCCCGTTGACCAATACGTGGGTGGAGTAGAACACGCCATCTTGCACCTGCTCTATGCGCGCTTTATCACCAAGGTGCTCTTCGACATGGGCTACGTCTCCTTTACTGAGCCGTTCACGTCGCTGTTGAACCAGGGAATGGTGATTCTCGACGGCGCCAAGATGAGCAAGTCCAAGGGCAACCTGGTCTACTTCTCCGAGGAGCTTGATTCCTATGGGGTTGACGCTGTTCGCTTGTCGATGGCGTTTGCAGGGCCGCCAGAAGACGACATCGACTGGAGAGACGTTTCGCCAGTCGGATCTCAGAAGTTCTTGGCCAGGGCCCTTCGCCTCGCCCACGACGTCTCCAGTGAGCCTGGAGTTGTATTTGGCGGCGGAGATGTAACTCTTCGCAAGGCAACCCATCACTTCCTGAGCGACGTCCCAGGACTCATTGAGTCGTTTAAGTTCAACGTTGCGGTCGCGAAGTTGATGGAGCTTGTGAACGTCGCGAGAAAAACCGTCGACCAGGGCCCTGGAGCTTCAGACCCTTCAGTGCGAGAAGCCGCAGAAGCCGTCGCTATTGGATTGTCCATGTTTGCCCCCCACACAGCAGAAGAAATGTGGGAAATTCTTGGACATCAGCCCACCGTTGCCCTTCAAAACTGGCCGGAAGTCGATGAGAGCCTTCTTGTCGAGGACTCAGTAGTCGCCATCGTTCAAATCAACGGCAAAGTGCGCGCCAAGCTCGAAGTTTCACCATCAATCGGTTCCGAAGCGCTGGAAAAGCTTGCACTTGAAGATTCTCAGGTGCAGTCGCAGCTTGAGGGCAAAGAGGTTAAGAACGTGATTGTTCGACCGCCGAAGGTGGTTAGCATTCAGGTTGGCTAGCGCCTTAACCCACTGACTCTTAACTAGTGGGTCTCGGATTCGAGTCCCCGGGGGTAACTTATAGCTGCCCGCAAGGTTTTGAATGGAAATTTTGGCAGTCCCGTTGTGCCAGGATATGGTCAGCCAATGGTGGTTCAAAGGGGAATCGTTTGACCAACGCGATTGAAATACTGGGACTCTCGAAGTTCTTTGGTGCGGTTCCAGCGGTCAATGATCTTTCCCTCAAAATCGCAAAGGGCGAGTTTTTCTCCATGCTTGGTCCGTCGGGGTCGGGCAAGACGACCGTTCTGAGGTTGATTGCTGGTTTTGAGCTCCCTGATGCTGGCTCCATTTCAATCGATGGTGTAGACGTGTCATCTTTGCCACCTTTTTCACGGAACGTAAACACGGTTTTTCAGGATTACGCGCTGTTCCCTCACATGACGGTCCTCGATAACGTGGCGTATGGACTGAGGGTCCGAGGAGTTTCCCGTAACGAGCGAGAAGAGAGCGCTCTCCAAGCACTCGACCTGGTGAAGCTGAGAGATTTTGGATCTCGAATGCCAGCTCAGCTCTCGGGGGGACAGCGGCAGCGGGTAGCACTTGCAAGAGCCACCGTCTTGCGACCCAAGGTATTGTTGCTTGACGAACCGCTTGGTGCTCTTGATTTGAAACTTCGGCAAGAAATGCAGGTCGAGCTCAAACAATTGCAGCGTGATCTGGGAATAACCTTTGTTTTCGTTACCCACGATCAAGAAGAAGCGCTTTCCATGAGTGATCGAGTGGCGGTTTTTAGAGACGGCCGAATCGAACAACTGGGAACGCCCGAGCAAATCTACTCTCACCCAGAATCAGAATTTGTAGCTGACTTCGTGGGTTCATCAAACCTTTTTTCCCGTGACGAGGCCAATCGATTCATCGGTCAAAATGTGAGTTTCGCGATTAGGCCGGAGCGGATTCACTTTGGTGAAGGCGGATCTGGGACCCATTCCATCCAGGGCGTCGTCGTGGAAACAGTCTTTTCTGGTTCGACGACGAAAGTTTGGGTGAATATCGGTGGAGACAAAACCCTGGTGGCTGCTGTTCCCGCCGCATCCGAGAACCTGGTTCCCTCCCGCGGCACTCAGGTGAACCTTTATTGGAATAAGGAAGATTTCGTTACCTTCGGGTAGCGCACAAGGCCCGGAAAACCCTTTTCTGGGAAGGAGACAAAAATGAAAATTCGCATTACAACTGCAACCAAAATTTCGGCTGCGGTATTTGCTACTGCTCTCGCAGTTTCTGGCTGTTCGGCGAGCTCTGGCTCAGCGGGTGGAGATGCGTTAGCAGAGCTAGGAGACAACGAAGGATCGGTAAACATTCTTTCGTGGCCAGGCTATGTCGAAGATGGAACAAACTTCCCTGAATATGACTGGGTAACTCCATTCGAGGAGAGCACCGGTTGTATGGTCAACGCGAAGTCTTACGGCACCTCAGATGAGGCCGTGAACCTAATGAAGTCGGGCGGCTACGACGTCATCGCGGCTTCGGGCGATGCGACGCTCCGACTAATCGCTGCAGGGGACGTTGCGCCGGTAAACACGGACCTGATTCCAAATTACGAAGGCATTTATGACTTCTTGAAGATGCAGCCTTGGAACAGCGTTGATGGAGTTTCATACGGTGTACCCCATGGTTACGGCGCGAACTTGCTTGCGTACAACACGGAAGCCTTCCCTGAGGCTCCAACTTCATGGAGTGTTGTGTTTGATGGAGCAAGTGCGAATTCAGGCAAGATTTCGGCCTACGATTCACCGATCTACATTGCCGATGCTGCTGTTTACTTGATGGCACACAATCCTGAGCTAGGAATCACAGACCCCTACGCACTGGACGAAACCCAACTGACGGCAGCAATCGACTTGTTGAAAGCGCAACGTGAGCACGTGGGTGAATACTGGTCGGACTACCTCAAGGCAATTTCGGCGCTCGATACGGGAGATACCGTAGCCACTACCACGTGGCAGGTTATCGTCAACTATTTGGCGGCAGACACCCCTGTTGCTGCAGTTCTCCCTGACGAGGGAGCAACTGGTTGGTCTGACACCTGGATGGTTGCTTCTAAGGCCGAAAACCCCAACTGCGCCTATGCGTGGTTGGACTGGATTGCGAGCCCAGAAGCAAATGGAATGGCAACCGGATTCTTCGGAGAGGCTCCATCAAACCCAGGTGCCTGTGACTACCGCGAAGACTGCGAAGCCTTCAGCGCTGGCGACACCGAGTTTGCTGGAAAGCTCTATTACTGGACGACACCAATCGAGGACTGCCTCGATGGCCGTACTGACGTCAAGTGCACCGACTATGCGCGGTGGACAGAGGCGTGGACCGAGATGAAGGGCTAGTCGGTCTCGTAAATGGCTATGAAACATGGCGCTGCTGCGGTCTCAAATTCTGAGACCGCAGCACGCCGTGTTTCTTCATTTCTCGCGACCCACCCGAAGGTGCGCCTTGGACTCTTATTGTCTGCCCCGCTCGGGTGGCTCGTCACTGTCTATATCGTCGCTCTAGCGCTTTTGCTCGTTACGGCGTTCTGGTCAGTAGATAGTTTTACGGGGGAAATTGATCGCAGTTTTACACTCGACAACATTTTTTCTGTTTTCTCAGGGAGCCTCTACGTCGCAGTTACTGCGAGGACGTTGCTTGTCGCCCTTGCTGTGACGGTGATTGATGTCGCGATTGCTATTCCCATTGCGTTTTACATGGCAAAGGTGGCAAGCCCCAAAGTTCGACGGGGGATGGTCATCGCGGTCTTGCTTCCCCTTTGGGCAAGCTACCTTGTGAAGGTCTACGCATGGAGATCAGTTCTCAGCGGTGAGGGAATACTTCAATGGTTGCTTGATCCCATCGGCTGGGAGACCCCCGGCTATGGGTTGGGAGCAGTCATTATTGCGCTCTCTTACCTTTGGCTTCCCTTCGTCATTCTGCCGATTTACGCCGGGCTTGAGCGGGTACCAAACTCTCTAATTGAAGCGTCATCGGATCTTGGGGCTTCTTCTTCTCTGACCCTTCGTAATGTGGTTTTTCCGATGGCACTCCCTGCCGTAATTGCGGGGTCTATTTTTAGTTTTTCGCTGTCCCTGGGCGATTACATCACGGTAAATATCGTGGGTGGAGCGAATCAAATGCTCGGAAACCTCGTTTACACAAACGTCGGCGCCGCGAACAACCTTCCTTTGGCATCCGCAATTGGCTTGATTCCGCTGGTGATCATTTTTGGATACCTGTGGCTCGTTCGTCGCACAGGTGCGTTGCGGAATCTCTGAGGTTAGCAATGAGGTTAAGTAAATCTGCCCGCCGCATACTTGCCGGATTTTCTGTCTTTGCGTTGGTCCTCATCTACGCACCGCTATTTGTCGTGCTGGCAAATTCCTTTAGTACCAGCCAAAGCCTGACCTGGCCTCCGCCGGGCCTGACCCTCGAATGGTGGGCTCGAGCCTTTCAATCGGAGGCAGCCAGATCTGCCGTGCTGACCAGCCTTCAAGTGGGAGCTCTCAGTACTGCAATCGCTCTTGTTCTTGGCACTGCAGTCGCTTTCGCTCTTCAACGATTTGAATTTTTCGGCCGCGACACGGTGAATCTGCTGGTTATTTTGCCGATTGCGCTCCCCGGGATTGTGACCGGTCTTGCACTGAACAACTTTTTCAGAGGAATCTTGGGCGTCTCACTTGCGATGTGGACCGTGGTCGTCGCCCATGCGACGTTCACTATTGTCACGGTTTTCAATAACGTCATAGCTCGATTGAGGCGAACCGGAACAACACTGGAAGAAGCGTCGAGTGACCTGGGTGCGGGGGTTTGGACCACATTTAGACTCGTGACATTTCCCCAGATCAGGTCGGCACTTTTTGCTGGGGGACTGCTCGCGTTTGCGCTTAGCTTCGACGAAATTATTGTTACTACCTTCACCGCCGGTGTGAACGTCATGACTTTGCCTATTTACATCTTGAACAACATGTTCAGGCCTAATCAAGCTCCTGTCGTTGCAGTGATTGCCGTTGTGATGATCGTTATCTCCGTTGTTCCTATTTACATTGCAGAAAAACTTAATTCGCAAGATTCCGCAGGCATTAACCGGTAGCGTTCCGATTTAGTCCTCAACCAAATAAGCAATCTCAAAGTCAGCCAATAGGTCAGCCAAAGGGCTGGTCTGGCTGACGTTTCCTGATACTTGCTGACACAGTAAAACCCCGTAATGTTGGGGAAAACCAATCATTTGAGCGGTTTGGAACACATCTCTTAATCCGTGGGCTCCGTTTTCGAGAGTTGTCCACAGGCATTCACGCTCGATTTAGCGTGAACTTTTGTGCTCAGAAGATGTAGCGCTGAGAAACGGGCCTCAAGGATGTGCCAATGGCATCAGTCGATGGGGTGAGGCGGTTCTTAGTCTCGGAGAGAGCCGAATGGGCCTTTCCCGGGATAGATACGTTCTCCTCGCCCCATACCGAATCCGCTAATCCACCACGGGCGCCCAAAAAGCTTCGTGGGGGAATCATCGTCTCGCTCGGGGCCATTGGTCTTGCGGTAGTTGTGGGCGCCGCTGGCGTGGTGTGGTCCTCGCTAAAGCTGCCTGTTGAGGAGGTCATTCGTGATGCTTCATCTGAGTCGTCGCAGACTTTTGCCACTGAGGACCCGCGCGAGTTGGTTATTCACGTATCAGGCGAGGTGATGAGCCCAGGGATCATCTCTTTGGCAGAAGGCTCGAGAGTGATTGACGCTGTTGAGCGCGCAGGCGGACACACCACTCTAGCCGCGCTTGATGCGGTCAATCTGGCCAGACTCGTGATTGATGGGGAACATTTGGTCATTCCCGCAGAAGGTGAGGAGGTTGTTCTCTCCGGTGCGGGCAGCGGTCTCGTGAGCCTTAGCCTCGCGAGTGAGACAGAACTTCAAGAGCTCCCCGGGGTGGGCCCTGCAATTGCATCCCGAATTGTGTCGTGGCGTGAAGCCAACGGCCCGTTTAGGCACGTCGACGACATTCTCGCGGTGTCAGGAATTGGCCCTGCCACATTGGAAAAGTTTCGAGACCTCGTTACTCCGTGATGGTGTCCAAGTGGATGCTCGGAGCCATGGCGCTCACCTTGTGGGTGTCAATTCTTATGTCCATGTTGCAGCTATGGGCTGCCGTGGCCGCGGTTTGCGTGATGGCGCTCGGGGGAAAGACTCTTTTCCGGTTCCTGTCTCGTGGCGCAGCAATTGCTCTCGGCGCCAGTGCGGTTTTGGGAGTGGTTCTCACTCTTGCTCACGCGTCGCTTCGTTCTCCAGCTTTGCTGGAAGAGCACATCGGATCTGAAGTGGACGTCACTATCAAGACCACGCAGACACTTGTCCCGGGTGGTCGCCACGTTCGTGGCTCGCTTAACGCCGTAAACGGTGCGCAGGTCTTCCCGATCCCCGTGATGGTCTTTCTCGATGCCGCGGATACGAGGCAGCCACCTGGTGTCACCCTGAGCGTAAGAGGTGACATCTCCCAGACTGAGTCCTTCGACTCGCGAGCCTGGATTGTCTATGCGAGCACCTGGCAGGTATCCGCACCAGCTGGGCCGATGAGCGAAGCCGCAGATACTCTGCGCGCCGATTTCTTGGACCTGTCGCTTGATCGAGGTGGTGATGGGGGAGCACTTCTTCCTGGGCTTTCGTTGGGCGATACCACCGGGGTGTCGGACTCCATGGAATCAGATATGCGAGTGGCATCGCTTGCCCACCTCGTTGCCGTCTCTGGGGCGAACTGCGCGCTCATCGTCGCAATTGCGGTGGGGATTGTCAGCTTGCTAGGGGGTGGGCTGTGGTGGCGCGTCGGCGCGGGAGTTGTCGCCCTGGCGGGTTTTGTGGTCTTGGTGACCCCAGAGCCAAGTGTCGTCAGAGCGTCCGTGATGGCCACCATCGCCCTCATTGCTGTAGCGATTGGGCGGCCTAGTGCCGGTCTGCAGATTCTTTCTGTGACGGTGTGGTTTCTTCTTGCGATGGACCCATGGCGCGCGGTTGACGTTGCTTTTGTGTTGTCGGTAGCGGCAACGGCAGGAATTGTCCTGGGCTTTGCGCCTGCTACCGCGACGTTGGAGCGTTTCCCACCCCGTTGGCTCGCAATGGCGGTGGCGTTGCCTCTGGTCGCCCAAATCGCGGTTCAACCTTTCGTAATTCTGCTTCGACCCACTATTCCTCTCTACGGCGTGATCGCGAACCTTTTGGCGGCCCCATTCGTTCCCTTTGTCACCATTGCCGGGCTTCTGGGGGCACTCGCGACGCCTTTTTCTCCCGCAATTGCAGGATGGTGCGCGGCAGTGGGGTGGTACCCCGCAACGGCAATCGCAGCGTTAGCCAGAGCAGTCGCCCGATTGCCGCTTAACGAGTTGCCGTGGCTGCCCGGGTTTACAGGTCTCGTGGCAGCCCTGGTGGTGAGTACGGGGTGGTGGCTCATCATTGGCGGCCGGGTGAAACTCGGAGTATCGCTAGTGAGTATCAGCGTTCTTGTGGTCGTGCTTGTCACCCAAGTGCCGAGGGTTATGGCCTCACTCACGCTGCCTCGTTCGTGGGACATTGCTCAATGCGATGTCGGGCAGGGGGACGCCTTGATCCTCAACACCACCTCCGGGTATTTTGCAATCGATACGGGAAATAATGAGCGCGCTCTCGTTGAATGCCTGTCTCTTTTGCGCATTTCACGAGTCAGATGGCTGGTGTTAACTCATTTCGATGTGGACCACGTGGGTCAAAGTGATGTGTATCGCTCACGGGTGGACACAGTGTTGACAGGCCCACCTGATAATCGGGAGGACAGTGACAGGCTTGCCGGCCTTGCCCGTTCCGGTGCCAGGATCCAAGCAGTGACGAACGGGGACGTGATCTATGCCGGAAGTCACAGAGTGCTCATCGTGTGGCCCGAGTCACCGACTCTCGGGGAGGCAGGAAACGACACGAGTGTGACCGTTTTGATCGAGCCAGTTAACCCAAAACAAGGGCTATCACTTCTGGCGCTTGGCGATTTGGGGGAGTCTGCCCAACGGATGATGATGCCCAGGCTGCCTCCCTCTGCCATTGATGTGGTCAAAGTGAGCCATCACGGCTCACCTGATCAATACGAGGGGCTCTACTCCTGGCTCCGAGCTCCACTAGGGCTGATTGGGGTGGGAGCAGAAAACACGTATGGCCACCCTGCTGAAAGAACGCTCTCGCTGCTGAGAGCGTCGGGGACCCTTCCGCTACGCAGTGATGAGAGGGGAACAATCGTGTTGACCAGAACCCCGGAGGGGGTCAGCGTGTGGAGCGAGCGGGGCGGTTAGGCTGGGCCACGGAGGAAAAATGGCGACAACGAAGCAGGTTCCCTGGTCAGGGATTATGGAAGCTCCCGTCATTTTGCTCTCTGGCCCAGAGGCATTCTTGGCCGATCGTGCAGCGAGGGCCCTACTTGAGCGGTTGAAATCGGTGTCGCCTGACTTGGAAGTGGTTGAGCTTGACTCGTCGACCGCGGGCTCGGGAGAGCTTCTCCAAGCAGTAAGCCCGTCACTCTTTGGCGAGCCGAGACTGGTCAGGTTGTGGTCGTTTGAGAAAGCCACCGACCCCGTTTTAGCGGATTTGCTCGACTACCTTGAAGCACCGGACACTTCCGTAACCCTTGTTGTGAGGCACTCCTCGGGAAACAGGGGTAAAAAAGCCCTCGACCTGATCAAATCCCACGGTGGAGATTGGCTCGTCGTGACGTGCCCCGAGCTCAAATCAGACCGCGATCGTTCCCAGTTCCTCCGCGCGGAAGCCAACGCCAAGAAGGTTCGACTCGACGAGGACGCAGAAAACATGTTGATCGATGCGGTGGGAAGTGACTTAGCCGAGCTCTCTGCAGCGCTGGGACAACTCGTCTCCGACATTGGCGAGACCGGCCAGATCACCGCAGAGATTGTGAAGCGCTATTACGGCGGACGGGTCGAGACCACAGGGTTTGAGTTGGCCGAGCACGCGATTGCAGGACGCAGGGGAGAAGCTCTCGGTGCTCTCCGTCACGCCCTGAACACCGGTGTTGAGCCGGTGATGGTGATTGCAGCTCTAGCCCATAGCCTGCGCAACATGGCTCGAGTCGGAGGCTCACGCGGTTCAGTGGGAGATGTTGCGAAGGAGCTTGGCCTTCAAACCTGGCAAGTTCAGCGCGCCCGTGCCCAGCTTCAAGGCTGGGACGAAATTGGCCTTGGCGTGGCCATCATGGAAGTAGCCCGCACAGACGCGGCAATTAAAGGCCTTGGATACGACCCTGATTATGCCCTTGAGCGGGCAGTAGACATTGTGTCTAGACGCGGCAAATCCGCCGCGGAAATGGTTGGTTAGAGCGCTGCAGCCTGGTGTGCGATAGCCGACTTGCGGTTAGCGCCCTGGTTCTTGTGGATGACACCCTTGCTGACAGCCTTGTCGATCTTGCGCGATGCAACCTTCACGGCAGCCTGAGCCTTGTCCTTGTCGCCTGCGGCAATTGCCTCGCGAGCCTGGCGGACAGAGGTCTTGACCTCGCTCTTGACAGCGCGGTTGCGCTCTTCGGCCAGTTTGTTGGTCTTGTTGCGCTTAATCTGCGACTTGATGTTTGCCACGAGTGACTATCTCCAAAAGTGATTGCGATCAAAAGGGATTTAGAAGTGGATCCTTCTAGAAGCCTGCGCCCGATGCATGTAGCAATCAGGGCCAAACAGAAACGATACCACCCGGAATCGTTCATGACAAAGGCTAGAGCGTGAAAGAATCAATTCCAATGTCTGCATCTTCTCCGGCCCCACTGCGTCCGGCGGCTACGAAGCCGTCGAGTCTGCGCAATTTCTGCATCATTGCGCACATCGATCACGGCAAATCGACCCTTGCCGACCGCATGCTGCAGCTGACAGGAATCGTGGATCAGCGCCAAATGCGTGCCCAATATCTCGACCGGATGGATATTGAGCGCGAGCGTGGAATCACCATTAAGTCCCAAGCGGTGCGCATGCCCTGGGTCGTCGACGGCGAAATGTTCGCCTTGAACATGATCGACACCCCAGGACACGTGGACTTTAGCTATGAAGTCTCGCGCTCTCTTGCCGCCTGCGAGGGCGCCATCTTGTTGGTGGATGCTGCGCAGGGCATCGAAGCTCAAACTCTTGCCAACTTGTATTTGGCGCTCGATAACGACCTCGAAATCATTCCGGTCCTGAACAAAATTGATTTGCCCGCCGCGGACCCTGATCGTTACGCCGAAGAGCTGGCCCAGCTCATTGGCTGTGATCCAAGCGATGTTCTGCGAGTCAGCGGAAAAACAGGCGATGGCGTGCCCGAGCTTCTCAATCGGGTGGTTGAGAAAGTCAAGCCTCCCGTGGGTGATGCCGATGCTCCTGCTCGCGCACTGATCTTTGACTCGGTCTATGACGCCTATCGCGGTGTCGTCACCTACGTTCGTATGATCGACGGCCGACTCGAACCCCGTGATCGAATCCAGATGCTCTCAACCAGGGCCACCCACGAGTTGCTGGAAATTGGAGTGATTTCTCCGGAGCCTGTTCCCTCAGATGGTCTGGGCGTGGGCGAGGTGGGGTACTTGATCACCGGTGTGAAAGACGTGCGCCAGTCCAAGGTCGGTGACACCGTTACGACTGCCCGCGATGGCGCCACAAAGGCACTTGCGGGCTACATCGAGCCCAAACCAATGGTGTTCTCTGGTCTTTACCCCATCGATGGCAGCGACTATCCAGATCTTCGTGAAGCACTCGACAAACTGAAGCTCTCTGATGCTTCGCTGGTCTACGAGCCAGAAACCTCTGTTGCGCTCGGCTTTGGATTCCGCTGTGGCTTCTTGGGGCTTTTGCACTTGGAGATTATTCGAGAGCGTATCGAGCGAGAGTTTGGCGTGGACCTCATCGCCACGGCCCCCTCGGTGGTCTATCAGGTGACCTTGGATTCGGGTGAGGACGTATTGGTGACCAACCCCAGCGAGTTCCCTACCGGTCGCGTGGGCAGCGTGCAAGAGCCCGTCGTGAACGCGGCGATCTTGGCGCCCAAAGACTATGTCGGCGTGATTATGGAGCTGTGTCAATCTCGCCGCGGGACCATGCAGGGTATGGAATACCTCGGGTCTGATCGCGTCGAGATTCGCTACGTGATTCCATTGGCCGAAATTGTCTTCGACTTCTTTGACCAGTTGAAATCAAAGACGGCTGGATATGCCTCTCTCGACTACGAACCAGCCGGTGTTCAAGAATCCGACCTGGTCAAGGTGGACATCCTGTTGCAAGGTGACCGCGTCGATGCCTTCAGCGCGATCGTTCACAAAGACAAGGCATATAGCTATGGCGTGTTGATGACGGGCAGGCTTCGTGAGCTCATTCCGCGGCAACAGTTTGAGGTGCCCATCCAGGCAGCTATTGGCGCCAGGGTTATTGCGCGCGAGACTATTCGGGCAATTCGTAAAGATGTGCTGGCAAAGTGTTATGGCGGTGACATCTCCAGAAAGCGAAAGCTGTTGGAGAAGCAAAAAGAGGGTAAGAAGCGGATGAAGATGGTGGGTCGCGTTGAAGTCCCACAGGAAGCTTTCATCCAAGCCCTCTCCGGCGAGATGGAAACGAAGAAAGAGTAAGCATGAGTGACGAAGCGGCTTCGGGCAGGGGCGTTCGCACCCTTCTTGTGAGCGTGTACGTCATTTTGACGCTTGCTGCTCTAGGTCGCTCGGCCTATCAAATTGCGACGAAATTTGATCAGGCACCGCTCGCCTATGGCCTCTCGGCGGTTGCCGCTGCGGTCTATTTGGTGGCCACGATTTCACTCATTGCGGCTGCGCACCCCAGTGGACGCACTATTGCCACCTGGGCTCTCGCATTTGAGGCGCTGGGAGTTGTCGGAGTGGGAGTGTTGACAGTGGTGGATCCAGCACTATTTCCCGCCGACACGGTGTGGTCGCGCTTTGGCCAGGGGTATTTGTTCATCCCTCTGGTCTTGCCGTTTATAGGACTGTGGTGGTTACGTCGGAGGTACGAATCGTGAGCGCGACGTTTAGTGTGGCCGACCTGCCCGGAGCTGACCGCAAGCGTGCGGTCACGATTGGCAAGTTTGATGGCGTCCACCGGGGACACCAAGAGGTAATTTCTGAACTGGCCCGACTCTCTGGCGGTGCCGAAGTGACCGTGGTGACATTTGATCGCCACCCGCGTCAGCTTCTTGATCCAGACAATTGTCCAGAGCCTCTGTTGAGTAATGAGCAAAAAGTCGATGCTCTGATGGTCGCAGGAGCTGAGCGCGTCGCGGTGGTTCCTTTCACCCAAGACTTCGCTGACTTAAGCCCCGATGAATTTGCGAAGACGATCCTTGTCGACGGGCTGGGAGCAAGTGTCGTGCTCGTCGGGAAAGACTTTCGATACGGCCACCAAGGAGAGGGCACCCTCGACACGCTTCGATTAGAAGGTGAGCGTCACGGCTTTAGCGTCCACACCGTCGACGACGTCGTCCATACCGGGGGAGAGCGCATCTCATCGACCCGAATTCGCGGTCTTCTCTCGGAGGGTCGAGCTGTAGAAGCGGCGGAGTTGTTGGGCAGGCCCCATTCGGTTCGATCTCGGGTCGTCCACGGTTACCAGCGGGGGCGCTTGCTCGGTTATCCCACCGCCAACCTGTCCAACCCCGTGGAGGGATTTGTTCCGGCAGACGGCGTGTATGCCACTCTTGTCACCGTTGATGGCGTGGATTTTCCGGCCGCCACGTCTATTGGTCTCAACCCCACCTTCGGCGATGTTGACGCGCGGATGGTAGAGGCGCACCTTTTCGATGTCGATCGAGACCTCTACGACCTGGTCATTGACGTGAAATTTATTGATTACATTCGGCCGATGATGCAATTCGAGGGCGCCGACGCTCTCGCCGATCAAATGGATCGAGACGCGGTTGCGATTCGGGAACGTCTGTCATGACGAAGACCTCGACAACACTTTCTGCGCGAACAATTGCCTGGCTTGGTATTGCAGGCGTGCTCATTTTGTCGCTGGGTGGCCGAACGGGTGTCGCCGCGCTGTCACCGATTGCCGGTGAGTTAGACCTCGATTTGCCCGTGGATGGGTTGTGGTTGGCCATTCTTGGCGCGATTCCGCCGATTGCGTATGCCGTCGCGGGGTTGTTTAGCCCGTGGGTGGCCAGAAAGCTAAGCCTCGAGGGCGCGGCGATTGTGGTCTCGGTCGTGACCGCACTTGCCCACCTGGGCCGAGGAATTACGCCGAATTACTTCGGCCTCTTCGCCTCAACTGTGGTGTTGATGGTGGGAATTGGGGTCCTCAACGTGATTTTGCCGGGGCTTGTGAAGCTCTATGCCCCCGAGCGCATTGGGCTTATTACATCGCTGTATTCGACGATGATGGCCATCTCAACGGCCCTGCCCTCGGCGGTGGGTCTCGCCTTGGCCAGAGAATATGGCTGGCGATTCTCGATTGCCAGTTGGGCACTAATCAGCATCGTCGCGGTGTTGCCCTACCTCATCTTGCTGCCGCTGGCGCTCCGCAGGAGGGCGAGTGAGAAAGCTGTTTATGCAAGCCTTCCCCGCTCAGCACGCTCTGCCAGAGTGGGACGCTCCGCTACGGCCAGATCAATCATGCTGATCTTCTCGGTGTCTGGGTTCACCGCCTACACAATCTTTGGGGTGTTCCCCCAGATCCTTCGCGACCACGCGGGCTCGAGTGCCGAAGAAGCAGCACTTGCGCTGACCGTGTTTGCCATTTTGGGAATGCCAATGTCGCTTGTGGTGCCGAACCTGGCTGTTCGCCCCGGGTGGTCTAAGCGTCTCGTTCTCCTCTCCGCGTTTAGCGGCGTGGCCGGGTTCTTAGGCCTCATCTTTGCCCCGTCGTTTTCGGTGCTGCTGTGGTCTGTGCTCACCGGCTTGAATACCCTGACGTTCTCGATGTCACTAGCCCTCATCGGGGCGCGCACGGCAACGCACCAAATGGCGACTGAGCTCGCCGGTTTTGTGAACACGGTCGGATATGTTGTCGCAGGTCTTGGGCCCATTGTGGTGGGAGCGCTCCACGAAATCACCGGCAATTGGATTGCCAGTCTGATTGTGTTGACGGTGTTTTCTGCCGCGGTGCTTCCTGCCTACTGGGTGTTGGGTAAAGAGCGCACCATTGAGTTCGAGTTGGAAGAAAAAGGCGTGCCCACCGGGCCTATTACCCTTCAGCCGGAGAAGCGCTAGGGTCGTAGCTTGCACTAGATAGAACACGAGCGAGGAGGCGGTGCCAGATGGTGAGTGCATCTCAAGCTCTTGCGCCCGCATCACGGGCATCCAGTGTGCTGGGCACAGACCTCAGCGAACAATCTCTTCGCCGCTATCTCAACGGGCTACCCCGCGTTGATGTCATTGGCGCGAACGCCAGGGCAGGCCACTTCCAAACCCGCTCCCTGAAAACCGAGACCAAGCGTCAGGGCCTTGACCTGGCCATTCGCATGGTTGATTTGACGACCCTGGAGGGTGCAGACACCCCTGGAAAAGTGCGCTCACTGGTGAGCCACGCAATTCACACAGACCCGCTCGACCACTCCGCGCCCTCGGTGGCTGCGGTGTGTGTGTATGGCGACATGGTCGGCCATGCCGTTGAGGCTTTGGGCGACAAGCATGTATCGAAGGACCCTTCTGGAATTAGCGTTGCGGCAGTGGCCACCGCGTTTCCCAGTGGTCGCGCCAGCATGAAGGTGAAGCTGCTCGATACCGAGGACGCTGTTGCGGCAGGTGCGGACGAAATCGACATGGTGATTGATCGCGGTGCGTTCTTGTCCGGGCGGCTGGGTGAAGTCTTCGACCAAATCGTTCGCGTGAAAGAAGCGTGTAAGCGCCCAGACGGTAGCTATGCCCACCTCAAAGTCATTTTGGAAACGGGAGAGCTCGCGACCCTCGACAATGTTCGAGTCGCGAGCCAACTCGCTATTTTGGCCGGCGCTGACTTTATTAAGACATCAACCGGAAAAGTGCAGCCGGCGGCGACCCTTCCGGTGTCGGTCGTGATGTTGGAAGCTGTTCGCGACTGGTATCTCGCCACCGGCGAATTCGTTGGCTACAAGCCCGCAGGCGGTATTCGTGCCGCAAAGGATGCTCTTCGCTACCTCGTTGCCGTGGCAGAGATTGCAGGAGAGCAGTGGCTTGACCCGCACCTGTTTAGGTTTGGCGCCTCCAGCTTGCTCAATGACCTTGTGATGCAGCGACAAAAGATGACCACAGGTCACTACAGTGGCCCCGATTACGTGAGCGTGGACTAATCATGAGTTTCCTCGACTATTCCCCCGCCCCAGAATCAACTTCGATTCTGAAGCTGCAAAAGCAATACGGTCTCTTCATCGACGGCAAGTTTCAGGGCTCGCGCGGTAAGTCATTTGCGACCATTTCGCCAGCGACCGAGAAAACAATCACCAAGGTCGTTGAGGCAACCTCGGCGGACGTGGACAAGGCTGTCAAGGCCGCTCGCGTTGCCTATGACAAGGTCTGGTCGCGCATGCCTGGCTCGGAGCGGGCAAAGTATCTCTTCCGGATTGCCCGAATCATCCAAGAGCGCTCCCGTGAGCTCGCAGTGGCAGAAACACTCGATAACGGTAAGCCCATCAAAGAGACCAGGGACTTCGATATCCCCACTGCCGCAGCGTGGTTTTTCTACTACGCCGGCTGGGCCGACAAGCTCGAGTTCGCAACCGGTGGTGCCACGCCACAGTCGCACGGTGTAATCGGACAGGTCATTCCGTGGAACTTCCCGCTGATGATGCTGGCCTGGAAGGTTGCTCCGGCGCTTGCCGCAGGAAACACGGTTGTGTTGAAGCCTGCAGAAACCACTCCTTTGACCGCTCTTCTCTTTGCTGAAATTTGCCAAGAAGCAGATCTTCCATCTGGCGTGGTGAACATCATCACGGGGGCAGGAAAGACTGGGCAAGCACTTGTAGAACACCGCGGAATCGACAAAGTCGCCTTCACCGGGTCGACGCGTGTGGGGCGACAGATTGCGAAGTCGCTGGCTGGCCGCTCAACCGCCTTGACCCTGGAGCTCGGGGGTAAGGGCGCAAATATCGTCTTTGACGATGCGCCCATTGACGAGGCCATCGAAGGCATTGTCTCGGGAATCTTCTTCAATCAGGGCCACGTCTGCTGCGCAGGATCCAGGCTGTTGGTGCAAGAAAACGTCCACGACGAGGTGCTCTCCAAGTTGACCCGTCGTATTGAGACTCTTCGTTTGGGTGACCCGCTGGATAAAAACACCGATATTGGTGCCATCAACTCCAAGCGCCAGCTCGACACCATCACCGAAATCGCCAATTCGGGAGAGGTTGAGGGTGCGAGCCGTTGGAGCTCCTCCTGCGACATTCCGTCCAAGGGATTCTGGTTTCCACCCACCGTCTTCACCGGTGTTCAGGCCTCACACCGCATTGCCCAGGAAGAAATCTTTGGGCCGGTGTTATCGGTGCTTACCTTCCGCACCCCAGCGGAGGCAATCGAAAAGGCGAACAACACCCCATACGGCCTCTCGGCAGGTGTGTGGACTGAGAAAGCAAGTCGCATGCTCTCGGTCGTCGACAAGCTCCAGGCTGGCGTTGTCTGGGCAAATACCTTCAACAAGTTTGATCCGACCAGCCCCTTTGGTGGATACCAAGAATCTGGTTATGGACGCGAAGGGGGTGTGGCCGGTCTGCTGGCCTACCTGAAAACCCCGATTCGAACGGGAGGTCGCAAATGAGCGAGCGAGTTGCGGTGAAAAAGACCTACAAGCTCTACATCGGAGGAAAGTTCCCTCGTAGTGAGTCGGGCTACACCATGCCAGTAGTGTCTGGATCGGGTGAACACCTTGCACACGTGGCCCAGGCAAGTAGAAAAGACGCGCGTGACGCGATTGTCGCTGCCCGCGGTGCTCACGCGGGCTGGGCGGGGGCGACCGCCTATAACCGTGGTCAGGTGCTCTATCGAATCGCAGAAATGCTGGAGGGCCGGCGCGAACAATTTGTTGAAGAGATTAGACAGGGCGAATCCGTCAGTGCGCGGGTGGCCAACCAACAAGTAGACCACGCTATTGACGCGTGGGTCTGGTACGCCGGCTGGTCAGATAAGCACGCCCAGGTTGTGGGCGGGGCAAACCCTGTCGCGGGACCGTTCTTTAACCTCAGTGTTCCTGAGCCAAGCGGTGTCGTGGTGGCTTTTGCGCCACAGGAGCAGAAAGGCCAGAGCCTGTTGGGTCTCGTCCAGACCATCGCGCCGATCATTGTCACTGGAAATGCTGTTGTGGTGCTTTCTCACCCCAGTCAGCCACTTCCGGCCATGAGCTTCGCAGAGGTGCTTCACACCAGTGACGTTCCCGGCGGTGTGGTCAACATTTTGACCGGAGAGCGCGCATCAATTGCGCCATGGGTGGCCTCCCACTCAGACGTCAACGCGCTTGATCTGATGGGCGCAGGGGAGCTTGATTGGGCCAGCTTGGAGGAAGCTGCTGCTGAGACGCTTAAGCGCGTGTACACCCCGGTCAAGGGCGTGCCGGCGGTGAGCCTCGAGAGAATTAGCGCGTTTACCGAGGTTAAAACCATCTGGCACACGAAGGCGCTCGGATAGGTGCTCTCGGGAGTTCTACTTGTCGATAAGCCAACAGGTCCGACGAGCCACGACATTGTTGCGATTACTCGCAGGACGCTCGGGCTCAAAAAGGTAGGACACGCAGGAACTCTTGACCCGATGGCCTCGGGGCTACTCACTCTGGGCGTTGGTCCTGGCACCAAGCTGTTGACCTACCTCGTTGGCGCTGATAAGCGCTACCAGGCAACCATTCGGCTCGGTCAATCCACATCGACCGACGATGCTGAAGGCGAAATCGTCGACACCGCCGACGCCTTGAAACTCGCTGCCCTTACCGAAGACGGGATTCGAGACGCCTTGGCGGGATTTGTGGGGCAGATTGACCAAGTTCCCTCCAGCGTGAGCGCCATCAAAATTGATGGAAAGCGCGCCTACGACCGGGTACGAGCCGGTGAAGAAGTAGTTATTCCCTCACGTCGAGTCACCATTCACCACCTAGATGTGGGGCAGATGACCCACGGCGAGGGTGTGGTGGACGTTGATATCGACGTCTGGTGCTCGTCTGGCACCTATATCCGGGCAATCGCCAGGGACTTAGGCCAGGTGCTCGAGGTGGGTGGACACCTGACGATGCTTCGTCGAAGCCACGTAGGCACCTTCGACGTGTCACGGGCATGTTCTCCAGACGATATTTCTCCCGATCGCCTGTTGAGCCTTGCAGAGGTCGCCTCGGCGATCATGCCCGTTGTCAGCGCGAGCACGTCTCAGACCGTTGAGATCAGTCACGGCAAGCAAGTTTTTCTTGATGCCCCAGAAGGCTATGCTGCCGATTCTCCGGTCGGTGTGGTTGACCCGAGCGGACGCCTGATTGCGATTGTGGCGATTGAATCAGGTCGCGCCCGTATCCTGGTCGGGTTTCCAGAGTCCTAAGGGGGAGTGATGATTGCGTGGATGGGCTTTGCCATCATCGGTATTTCCCTCATCCAGATGCTGGTGTCCCTGGTGTTTGCGCTTCGTAAGACCCCGCCCAACGACTACACGCTGGGGCTGACGGCACTGCTGGGAATCGCAGTTCTTATCCAGGTCGTCGTGACGGTGGTGCTACAGGTTCAAGGCGTTAAACCCACTGGTGACATCGTCGAATTTTGGGCGTATCTCGGAACCGCCCTTGTTCTCGCCCCTGGAGCAATTGTGTGGGGGCTCATTGAGCGGACCAAGTGGGCCACCTGGGCACTAGTGGTGGTCGGCTTTTCCCTCGCCGTCATGATGTATCGGATGTATGCCATCTGGTTCATCCAGGTGATCTAGTGGCAGCTCTTCCCGATGGTGACCCTGCGCCGCTGGATGGACTGCTGCCCGCAAGCGCTGCAGAGTTGGCAGCCAGGCAGTTCGGTCTCTACGTCCACATCCCCTTTTGTCGGGTCCGCTGTGGTTACTGCGACTTCAACACCTATACCCAGGCCGACATGCCAGGTGTCTCACACGGTGACTATTCGAGCCTTGCGTGTAGCGAGCTTGAGTTTGCTCAGCAGGTATTAGAATCCTCGGGCGTGGCTCCTCGCCGCCTCTCTACTGTCTTCTTCGGTGGGGGAACTCCCACTCTTTTGCCCGCGAACGACCTCACGGGGGTAATTCAGCGCGCCCGCGAGTGGTGGGGCATAGAGTCGGGGGCTGAAATTACCGTCGAGGCAAACCCCGACACGCTCGACCAGGCCTATCTCGACGCGCTCGCCGAAGGTGGCGTGACCAGGGTGTCGCTGGGCGTGCAGTCGTTTGTGCCCCACGTGCTCTCAACCCTTGACCGCACCCACAATCCAGACCTCGTCCCAGGTGTCGCTGACGCAATCAAAGCGGCGGGCATGCAGGTTTCTGTTGACCTGATTTATGGCACTCCAGGAGAGTCAGCACAGGATTGGAGCCACACTCTCAACCGGGCCCTCGAGCTTGAGCCAGACCATGTGTCCGCCTATTCGTTGATTGTGGAGCCTGGTACAGCCCTGGCGAGACGGGTCAATAAAGGTGAGATTGACGCAATCGACGACGATGTTCACGCCGAGTATTACGAAATAGCCGATGATGCGCTCGCAGCCGCCGGCTTTGACTGGTACGAAGTGAGCAATTGGTCAACCCGTGTGGGGACCCGCTCACGACACAACCTCTCCTATTGGAGCGGCGCGGATTGGTGGGGGATTGGACCTGGAGCCCATAGCCATGTGGGTGGCGTGCGCTGGTGGAATGTGAAACACCCCAAGGCCTACGCCGACCGTGTGCGAGCGGGGAATTCTCCCGCGCTCGCGCGAGAAATTTTGGGCGACAGTGAGCGCTACATGGAGCTCGTAATGCTCAGGCTTCGCACCAAAGAGGGATTACCCCTGGCGCAGCTTCGTCCTGGACACCAAGCAGTAGTGGCGTGGGCGATGAGTGAATCCTTGGTAGAGCCAGAATTGGTCATTCAGGGCACGCTCGTGCTGACTCGAGCGGGGCGACTCATCGCCGACCAGATCGCTCTTCGCCTTGTAGGCGAATAGACAGTTTCCTTCAGGAACCTGGCCACGCTTTTTCGTAGAATTAGCAGACAAGTTGCCAGACTGCTAGCGCGAAGGGGTGGTGTCGTTGGTTTCGGAGCGGGCTTTAAACGTATTGCGTGTCATCGTCCAGGACTACATCCACTCGAGTGAACCAGTCGCCTCGAAGGCGATTGCTGAGCGGCCAGGCTTCGAAGTCTCGGCGGCCACTATTCGAAATGACATGGCGCTGCTCGAGGAAGAAGAGTTGATTGCTGCCCCTCACACGTCGGCAGGGCGCGTTCCTACCGACAAGGGATACCGGGTGTTTGTGGATACCCTCACTAATCACAAGCCCCTCACCGGAGCACAGCGGCAAGCTATCTCACGCTTCCTCGAAGAGTCCGTTGACCTCGATGACACGCTGACGAGGACGGTGCGTCTCTTGTCGACTCTCACAAACCAGGTTGCACTCATTCAGTACCCCACTTTTGGGCAGGCAAAAGTGCGCCACGTCGAGCTTCTCCCGGTGGATGACGCTCGGGTGATGGTGATTGTGATTACGGATTCTGGCCGTGTGGACCAAAGCGTGGTCGACTGGGGTCACCTCCCCGACGAATCAGTGATTGGTGAGATTAGGGCTGCGATCAACGAAGTTCTGATCGGAAAGAGCCTGGACGAGGTGCCCCAGGTTCTGAGCAAAGTCCCTGACAATGTGCATCCCGATCGTCGCACCTTGTTTGAGCAACTCAGCGATGGAATTTGCCGCACCCTCGAGGCCCACCGCACCACCAGGTTGTTGATGTCGGGGGCGGCAAATCTGGTCAAGACCGAGGCTGACTTCTCCCAGAGTGTCTATCCCGTCTTGGAAGCTATTGAAGAGCAAGTCACCGTCTTGAAGCTCTTCCACGAAATGCGAGAAGACGGATTCGACGTTGGGGCCAGGATCGGCAGCGAACTCGGTGGCCCGCTCTCAGAAGCTTCCGTGGTGGCAGGTTCTTACCAAGCAAACACTGCCGATGCAGGAGTTCTCGGCGTGTTAGGTCCTACCCGAATGGATTACACCGGAAACATGGCGGCCGTGCGGGCGGTGGCACGCTATCTCTCTCGCGCCCTCGGCCAGCAAAACCAGCAGGAAGATTCCCCCTCATGAGTGTTGACCACTACGAAGTCTTGGGTGTTTCGCGTGAAGCGAGCACCGACGAGATCCGGAAGGCTTATCGCAAGCTTGCGCGCGAGCTCCACCCAGATGTGAACCAAGAAGACGGGGCGGAAGAGAAGTTCAAACTCGTCACTCACGCCTACGAGGTCTTAAGCGACCCGGAACAGCGCGACCGCTATGACCGTGGTGGCGACCAATTTGGTGGCTTCGGCAACTTTGGCGACATTTTTGAGACCTTCTTTGGCGGCGCTGCGGGTGGTTCCAGGGGTCCGCGTTCACGTCGCGAGAGGGGCCAAGACGCGCTGTTGCGGGTCGACATCGACCTAGTCGACGTAATTTTTGGGATCAAGAAAACCATTGACGTCGACACGGCAGTGGTGTGCGAAAGCTGTGAAGGATCATGTTGTGCTCCGGGGACCGAACCGAGGCGCTGTGACATTTGTGGCGGCTCCGGATCGGTCCAGCGCACTGTGCGAAGCCTTCTGGGGAACATGGTGACCCAAAGCCCGTGTGGGTCGTGTCGTGGCTTCGGAACGGTCATCGAACACCCGTGCCCGAGCTGCGCCGGTCAAGGACGCGTCCGCGCTTCGCGCTCGCTCGACGTTGATATTCCAGGTGGAATCGAATCGGGTCAACGCATCCACTTGCCAGGATCCGGTGAAGTGGGACACGGTGGCGGACCTGCCGGGGATCTGTATCTGGAGTTCTCGGTCACTCCGCACGACACCTTTGCCCGGGCCGGAGATGACCTCGTGGCCACCTTGGATGTTGACCTGACCGATGCGATTTTGGGCACAGAAACCACGGTTGACAGCCTCGATGGACCAGTCGACATCACTATTCGCCCAGGCGTCCAGTCTGAGGATGTACTGACCATCAAGGGCCGAGGCGTGACCAAGCTTCGGGGAGCAGGCCGCGGGGATTTAAAGCTCAGCGTCCACGTGGTCACTCCCACCAAGCTCGCAAGCAAAGAAAGCGACTTGGTGAAGAAGCTGCGCGAGTTGCGAAAGCCCCACGCTCCTCAATTGAAGGCGGCTCATCCCAGCACCTTCCAGCGGCTTCGTGACCGCTTGTTTGGCGGCTAATTCGTGGCGCACTTCTACTTGGCCCCTGCTGGTTCTCGTGTGATTGCTGGCGAAACGATTGTCCTCACCGGCGATGAAGCGCGCCATGCTGCCAAGGCAGCGAGGCTCCGGGTGGGAGAGCGAATTTTGATCGGGGACGGTCGAGGCTCAATCGCCCAGGCAGAGGCAAGCCATGTGGATGCCTCCGAAGTGCACCTCGTGGTGGTCTCCGTGAGCCATACCGAAGTGGATGTTCCGGGCGTGTGGCTCATTCAATCTCTCGCCAAGTCCGGGCGTGACGAACAAGCCATTGAAGCTGCGACAGAGGTCGGTGTCTCCGGTGTGATCCCGCTGCTTGCCGAGCGCTGTGTCTCCAGGTGGAAAGGCGACAAAGTAGATTCAGGGGTTGCTCGGTGGCAGCGCATCGTCACAGAAGCGAGCAAACAAGCCATCCAAGCCCACACCCCTCAGGTGTCGCCGCTTGTGTCAACCAGTGAGCTCGCGAAGGACGCCAGCTCTTGGCAATTGATTGTGTTGGATCACCGTGCGCAGATGCGTCTGGCTGACGTGGAGCTTGAGTCCGGGGTAGACGCCCTACCGGTTGCCCTCGTCGTGGGTCCGGAGGGCGGGTTTTCGGATGCTGAGCGCGAAATGCTTCACACCGCAGGTGCAACGCTCGCGAAGATGGGCCCAGGAGTGCTTCGCACGTCCAGCGCCGGCCCGATCGCCATCGCGTTAATTCATCAACGACTGGGGCACTGGTGACGACCCCAGCGCCCATCCATTGGCGCTTTGTAGACTGGGGCTATGTCAGGTAGCGAAGAGAGCATCTTCTCCAGAATCATTTCGGGTGAGATTCCCGCGGATATCGTGCGCGATTCTGAGCGCATCCTGGCGTTTAAAGACATCGCGCCCAAAGCTCCCGTCCACATTCTGGTGATCCCCAAGGCCACCCAGTATGCGAATGTGGTCGAACTCGCTGCAGGAGATCCACAACTGCTCGCCGAGCTCGTATCGGTTGCCCAGGACATCGCGAGCGAATACGCGAATGGTGAGTTCCGACTTGTCTTCAATACAGGCGAGGCCGCGGGACAAACAGTGTTCCACGTGCACGCCCACGTCCTTGCGGGCGGATTCTCCGAGGGGTCTCTTGCCGACGGATAAGACAGCACCCTTGGGCATCCCGGTGTCACTCGCGCTCGACGTGGATGACGTTGCGATGATTCGTGTGCTCGGTGTGCACGATCGGGTCCTGGCAGAAGTGGAGCGGGAATTCCCCGACCTGACCATTCACGCGCGAGGAAACCGGATCACAATCGAGGGTGATCGCTCGAGAGCAGAAGAGGCGATGAGCGTGGTCGAAGAGCTCATCTCGTTGGCGAAAACAGGAGTGCAGTTGTCCAATAGTGAAGTTGTTCAGACCGCTCGGATTGCGAGGGAGTCTGACCACGAGGCCTCAAGAGTGTTGGGCCAGCCCATCGTGTCGCGTGGTGGGCGCACCATCCGGCCAAAAACTCTTGGTCAGGCGCGCTACGTCGAATCCATTGACCACAACACGATTGTCTTTGGCATAGGCCCCGCGGGAACGGGTAAAACTTACTTGGCGATGGCCAAAGCCGTTGCCGCGCTTGAGCGAAAAGAAGTCGATCGCATCATCTTGACCAGGCCCGCCGTGGAGGCGGGGGAGCGGCTTGGATTCTTGCCCGGGACGCTGAGCGAGAAAATCGATCCGTACCTGCGGCCACTCTTTGACGCCCTGCACGAAATGATGAACCCCGAGCTGGTTCCGAAACTGTTGGCAAGTGGAACGGTTGAGGTTGCCCCGTTGGCATATATGCGCGGTCGCACGCTCAACAACTCCTTCATCGTCTTGGACGAGGCCCAAAACACCACTCCTGAGCAGATGAAGATGTTCCTCACCCGTCTGGGGTTTGACTCCAAGATGGTCATTACCGGCGACATCACTCAAATCGATGTTCCCGGAGGCCACTCGGGCCTGCGCAAGGTGGTCGATATTTTGGAGGGCATTGACGGAATTAGTTTTCAGCGCCTTGGCGCCGACGACATCGTCCGCCACAAGCTAGTCAGTGACATCGTTGATGCCTACGCGAAATATGACGAGTCCAAGGGGACTAAATGAGTATCGAACTCAATAACGAATCGGGCATCGACGTCCCGATGGAATCCCTCCACGACCTCGTGCGGTTTTCGTTCACGTCGCTTCGGGTCAATCAAGAGGCAGATGTGGCGATTATCGCCGTTGATGAGCCCGCCATGGAGCAGTTGCACATCCAATGGATGGATGAGCCAGGCCCGACAGACGTGTTGAGCTTCCCGATGGATGAGCTTCGCCCACCCAAATCAGGCGACGAGCCAGTGTCTGGAATCTTGGGCGACATCGTCTTGTGCCCCACGGTTGCGGCCAAGCAAGCAGAGGTCGCCGGACACAGCACCGAGGCGGAACTTCAACTTCTTACCGTCCACGGACTTCTGCACCTTCTGGGATATGACCACGCAGAGCCCGAGGAAGAAAAAGAGATGTTTGGCCTCCAAAACAGCATTCTGGAAGCGTTTCGAGCAGAACACGGCGCCGCGTGACCACTCTTTTTATCCTCTCCGCCATTGTCTTGGTGATATTTGGTGGCCTCCTCACCGCAATTGACGGGGCCTTGAGCGTCTTGGGCCGCGGCGACATCCTCGACGAAGCCGACGAGGTCAAAAACCCGACTCCTCTGCGCAATCTCGCCAAAGATGTAGCGGGACACGTCAGTGCATTGACGTTTGTGCGCGTGCTGGTAGAAACCCTCGCTGGAGTGTTGGTGACATTGGCTGTTGCGCGCTTGGTAAGCGTGTGGTGGGAAGTGTTGCTGATAGCCACGGCAATCATGGTCGCGGTGTTGTTTGTGGTCGTGGGGTCGTCACCGCGGAGTATTGGCGTAGCCCACTCGCGCTCGATTGTGCGGATGTTCGCTGCACTGGTCCGGGCCATCCGAGTGTCGCTTGGTCCGGTGGCAGAAGCGCTGATTGTGCTGGGCCGCATAGTTACTCCCGGTAGCCCGAAGGGTGGCCCACTCACCAGTGAAGAGCAGCTTCGAAGCCTGGTGGATGAAGCGGCGCACCAAGACGTATTGGAAAAAGAAGATCGGGAGCTCTTACATTCCGTCTTCGAATTTGGCGACACGATTGTGCGAGAAATCATGGTCGCGCGAACCGACATGGTCACTATCGAGCACGACCTCACCCTTCGAGACGCCTTGGCCGTATTCCTCGATGAAGGAATTTCTCGAATGCCAGTGGTTGGAAAAGACTCTGATGACGTCCTTGGCGTAATTTACCTGCGCGATGTGGCAAGCATCCAGCACCAGTCACCCCGAAAGATGCCGACTACCACCGTGGCCACTCTCGCCAAACCAGCGCTGTTTATCCCCGAGAGTAAAAAAGCCGACGACACACTTCGCCTGCTTCAGGCAGAGCAAAATCACATGGCCTTGGTGGTGGACGAATATGGCGGAATTGCCGGGCTTGTCACCCTGGAAGACCTGATGGAGGAGCTCGTCGGAGAAATTTCTGATGAATATGACCTCGACGAGGGTGAAATCACAGAACTTGGCGAAGACCGCTACCGCGTCGCGACACGGTATTCCGTTGACGATTTGGCCGATCTCTACGACATCGACATCGACGAAGATGATGTCGACACTGTCGGCGGATTGATGGCAAAAACCCTCGGAAAGCTGCCCGAGTCGGGAAGTACAGCAGAGGTATACGGGCTGGTGCTTACTGCAGAAAAGACCGCGGGCCGAAAAGCAAGTGTCGAATGGATCGTGGTGGAAGCAACCAGCGAGCTTCACAAGGCTCTTCGCACCAGGCGCGAGCTGGATAAGACCCTGACCGGAGAAATCGAGCTGCCATGACCAAGGACTATCGCGCAGGATTTGTGAGCATCGTGGGTCGGCCCAACGTCGGTAAGTCCACCCTCACGAACGCACTCGTGGGCGAAAAAGTGGCAATCACCTCGTCAAAGCCTCAAACAACCAGGCGCACAATTCGAGGCATCGTTCACCACCCAGACGGCCAGCTTGTCCTGGTGGATACTCCCGGTGTTCACCGCCCCCGCACTCTCCTGGGTGAGCGACTCAATGACATGGTCCAGGGTGTCTTGGCAGACGTCGACGTGATCGCGATGTGTGTTCCGGCAACCGACAAAGTGGGGCCTGGCGATCGCTTTATCCACCAAACCATCATGGAAGCGCCTCGGGCAAAAAAGGTGGCCATCGTCACCAAGGTTGATGACGCAACTAAGCAACAGGTCGCCGAGCGCCTGATTGAGCTTGACCAGTTGGGGGAGTGGGATCTGTTGATTCCCATTTCTGCAGTCTCTGGCGAGCAGCTCGATGTGCTCGTCAAAGAACTCATTTCACTGATGCCAGTGTCCGACCCGCTCTACCCGGACACGGAGCGGTTTGATGACGACGAGGACACCAGAATTGGCGAGCTCATCCGCGAAGCAGCACTCGAGGGTGTCCGCGATGAACTTCCCCACTCTCTGGCAGTCACCATTGAGGAGCGAAACGTCAGGGAGGACGGCCTGGAGCGAATTTTTGCCAACCTCGTCGTGGAGCGCGATAGCCAAAAATCCATCGTGATCGGCAAGGGTGGATCGAGGCTCAAAGACATTGGTTCTCGCGCCCGTGCGGAAATCGAAAAGGATTTGGGGAAGAAAATCTTCCTGTCTATTCATGTCACCGTGCAAAAGGATTGGCAGCGAGACGCCAAGAAGCTGGGGCGCCTCGGCTTCTAAGCCTCACTAGTGGCTTTTGGGGGAGAGTGTTACCCTGGGGGCGTGGGAAACAACCTCCTTCTTCTTAGCCGCGACGGGGCCTCACTTTAAGGCCACCCCCGCCGCGGAGGTTCGCATTGGCCTGATTAGGCCCCACATTTTTTCGAAGAAGGATTGAACTGATGGAAAACCGTCAAACACCAAGCAGTATGCCCATTCACCGCTATCGGCCGTTCCACGAAATGATTTCGGTCGAACTTCCCGATCGCACCTGGCCCGCTCAGCGCATTGAGAAGGCGCCTCGCTGGTGTGCTGTGGACCTTCGCGATGGAAACCAGGCATTGATTGACCCGATGAGTCCTGAGCGCAAGCGCGTCATGTTCGACATGCTGGTGGGAATGGGTTTTAAGGAAATCGAGGTCGGATTCCCGTCTGCGAGCCAGACCGATTTCGACTTTGTCAGAAGCCTGATTGAAGAAAACCTGATTCCAGACGATGTCACTATCCAGGTGCTGACTCAGGCGCGTGAGCACCTGATTAAGCGCACCTACGAGTCGTTGGTGGGCGCAAAGCGCGCCATCGTGCACTTGTACAACTCGACCAGTATTTTGCAGCGCGAAGTCGTGTTCAACACCGACAAGCAGGGAATCATAGACATTGCTCTTCAAGGCGCTAAGTGGTGCGTGGAAGCAGAAGCAATGGTGCCCGACACCGAAATTTTCTACGAGTACTCGCCAGAGTCCTACACCGGCACCGAACTCGAATTCGCCGCTGAAGTGTGTAACAAGGTGATGGAAGTTTTGGTCCCCACACCTGAGCGGAAGCTGATTATTAACTTGCCCGCCACCGTGGAAATGGCGAGTCCTAACGTCTACGCCGACTCCATCGAGTGGATGTCAAGAAATCTCAACAACCGCGAAAACCTTCTGATCTCGCTCCACCCTCACAACGACCGTGGAACTGCGATTGCCGCCGCCGAGCTTGGCTACATGGCAGGTGCTGACCGGATCGAAGGATGTTTGTTCGGAAACGGTGAGCGAACCGGAAACGTGGACCTCATCGCACTGGGTATGAACCTCTTTAGTCAGGGAATTGACCCGCAGCTTGATTTGAGTGATCTGGATGAGCTCAAACGCACCGCGGAATACTGCAACCAGTTGGCTGTGCACGAGCGAAGCCCATGGGCTGGCGACTTGGTCTACACCGCCTTTTCTGGCTCGCACCAAGACGCCATCAAAAAAGGCTTCGAAGCCATGGAGCGCACCGCCGCTGCGGAAGGAAAAGACGTTTCCGACGTGCAGTGGGCTGTTCCCTACCTGCCTATCGACCCGAAGGATGTGGGTCGAAGCTACGAAGCCGTGATCCGCGTGAACTCACAGTCGGGTAAGGGTGGTGTGGCCTACCTGTTGAAGACCGATCACCACCTTGATTTGCCGAGGAAGCTTCAAATCGAATTCAGCCAGGTCGTTCAAAAGAAGACCGATTCTGAAGGTGGCGAAGTCTCTAGTGAAGAAATCTGGAGCATTTTCCAAGACGAGTACCTTCCGGTTGATGACGAGGCTGCCAAATGGGGCCGGTTCGAGTTGTTCTCGACAGCCACCCAGAGCGAGCTCGGCGGTTTAGTAGCGCTCCAGGTGCGCATGCGAGATGGCATGGACACCAAAGAGTTCTCGGGTGAAGGAAACGGGCCCATCGACGCGTTCTTGTCAATCCTTGGCCGAGATGGCGTGAATGTCCGACTGTTTGACTACGTCGAGCACACCATGAGCGCTAGCGCCGATGCGAAGGCTGCGGCCTATGTCGAGCTCGAGGTCAACGGTCGCACCCTGTGGGGTGTGGGAGTCGATCCTGACATTTCGACCGCATCGCTTAAAGCCATTGTGTCGGCGGTGAACCGAGCCCTTCGCTTGGAAAACCACCACCCTGCAATGGAGGAGGCCGCTCACTAGGACCAGTTTCGTCGTCAACTGGCCATACTGGTAGCTATGCCCAGTAACCGCGACCACGCCATTGTGTTGCGGTGGCATTTACTGGGTGAGTCAGATCGCATTGTCACTCTGCTTACCCGCAGCCACGGCAAAATTCGCGCGGTGGCGAAGGGGGTTCGAAAAACCACGAGCCGAATTGGCTCACGACTCGAGCCGTTCACCCTGGTCGATGTGCAGTGGGCGGAGGGCAAATCCCTCGCCATCGTCCAGCAAGTCGAGCTTCAAGCCTCTTATGGCATGGCCTTAAGCACCGACTATGACGCTTATGCCTCGGCTGCGGCGATGGTGGAAACGGCCGACAAGCTCACCGAACACGAAGCGAGTACTGAACAATTTTTGTTGTTGGTGGGCGGGCTAAAGGCTCTCGCCGAAAAGCAACACGAAGTCTCCCTGATTGCTGATAGTTACCTCTTACGGGCACTCTCTCTTGCGGGGTGGACTCCCAGTGTGCGCGACTGCGCACAAACGGGAGCGCCAGGGCCACACCGTCACTTTGTTCCCGCCCTCGGTGGCGTTGTCGCCAAGGAAGTGGCCCCGCCAGGGTCAGCTACCCTGACTGAAGGAACAGCTCAGTTACTGGATGCTCTCCTCCACGGAGAATGGTCGGTAGCAGACGCCTCCGATCACAAAGCCCGGCAAGAAGCATCCGGGCTGGTCCAGGCCTATGTGCAGTTCCATCTAGAACGCGGCCTTCGCGCACTAGGTGAAGTATCAAGGGTTCGTCGAGAACAACGGGAGGAATCAGGTAAATGAGCGACTTTCTTCCGGTGAACTGGACGGGCCAAGAGCCTGCTGAGCTTGACCCGGCAAATATTCCCTCACACGTGGCCATCGTCATGGATGGCAACGGCCGTTGGGCGAACCAGCGCGGTCTAAACCGCATCGAAGGCCACAAGGCAGGCGAGCAGGCACTCCTCGACGTCGTTGCCGGTGCCATCCAAGCGGGTGTCACGCACCTTTCGGTGTATGCGTTTTCGACTGAAAACTGGAACCGCTCACCCGAAGAAGTCCGTTTCTTGATGGGCTTTAACCGCGATGTGCTTCGTCGCCGACGCGACCAGCTCGATCATTGGGGTGTTCGCATTCGCTGGTCTGGCCGCACTCCAAAGCTGTGGTCGAGCGTAATTTCAGATTTGAAGGAAGCAGAAGAGCGCACCAAGTCGAATAAGGGTCTGACCTTGTCGATGTGTGTCAACTATGGCGGGCGGGCCGAGTTAGTCGACGCGGTGCGAGAAATTGCCGAAGATGTTGCCCGGGGCGCGCAAAAACCAAGCGGCGTGCGGGAATCGACAATTCAAAAGCATCTGTATGTGCCAGACGCCCCAGACGTTGACCTGTTTCTTCGCTCGTCGGGGGAGCAGCGCACGAGCAACTTCTTGCTCTGGCAGTCTGCCTACGCCGAGATGGTGTTTTTGAACACGCTGTGGCCCGATATGACCAGGGTGCAACTGTGGGAGGCAATCTCGGAGTATCAGCGTCGCCAACGCCGATTTGGCGGCGCCGTGGACGCTCCCTTGCCGACTAGCTAAAGCCTGGCCAGCTAGGCTAGGCCTTTGGTCGAGGCGATTCTCGACCTCTGGAAGGAGTGTTCGTGGCAGCCCAATCTCGGCTCGACAAAGTTATCGCGCTGGCAAAGCGTCGTGGTTTTGTCTTCCAAGCAGGAGAAATCTATGGCGGGTCTCGCTCCGCATGGGATTACGGACCTCTGGGTGCTGCCCTGAAAGAAAACATCAAGCGTCAGTGGTGGCGCTCGATGGTGCAAACCCGTGACGACGTCGTAGGTATCGACTCCTCGGTGATTTTGCCCAAGCAAGTGTGGGAAGCAAGCGGGCACGTTGAAGTGTTTTCTGACCCGCTGGTGGAGTGCACAAGCTGTCACAAGCGCTTCCGTGAAGACCACCTGATTGAAGAATTTGAAGAGAAGAAGGGCCGCTCGCCTGAGGGCGGAATGGCGGGCATTAACTGCCCCAACTGTGGCACCAAGGGCCAGTGGACCGAACCTCGTGCCTTTAGTGGATTGCTGAAAACCTTCCTCGGCCCCGTAGATGACGAAGCAGGCATGCACTACCTGCGCCCAGAGACTGCTCAGGGCATCTTCGTGAACTTTGCCAACGTCATGCAGGCGGCACGCATGAAACCACCTTTTGGCATCGCCCAGGTGGGAAAGAGCTTTAGAAACGAAATCACTCCCGGAAACTTCATTTTCCGCACCCGCGAGTTTGAGCAAATGGAGATGGAATTCTTCGTCGAGCCCGGTACAGACGAAGACTGGCACCAATATTGGATCGACCACCGCTACCAGTGGTACGTGGATCTTGGAATTGACCCCGAAAATTTGCGTCTGTATGAGCACCCCAAAGAGAAGCTCTCTCACTATTCCAAGCGCACCGTCGACGTCGAGTACCGCTTCGGCTTTGCCTCGGGCGAATTTGGGGAGCTCGAGGGTGTGGCAAACCGAACCGACTTTGACCTCACTACCCACTCCAAGCACTCGGGTGTGGACCTGTCCTACTTCGACCAGGCTAAAGATTCGCGCTGGACGCCCTACGTCATCGAGCCCGCAGCGGGGTTAACCAGGTCGTTGATGGCGTTCCTTGTCGATTCGTACCACGAGGACGAAGCGCCGAATTCAAAGGGTGGCACCGATGTGCGCACCGTGTTGAAGCTTGATCGACGCCTTGCCCCCATCAAGGTTGCCGTATTGCCGCTGTCTCGCGATGAGAAGCTCTCGCCGATCGCGAAAGAGCTCGCCGCAGAGCTTCGCCAGCACTGGATGGTCGATTTTGATGATGCCGGAGCTATTGGTCGCCGCTACCGCCGCCACGACGAAATCGGCACGCCTTTCGCGGTCACCGTGGACTTTGACTCGCTCGAGGACAAGGCAGTGACTGTGCGCGAGCGCGACACGATGTCCCAGGAGCGCATTTCCATCGACGAGCTACCTGGCTATCTCGCCGGACAACTCCTCGGAGCCTAAGCGCTATGACGGCTAGCGCCGCACCTGTGGCCAACCGCGCGGACAACTTGCGCATTGGCGATATTCCGCTGGCCGTTCCCGTTGTCTTGGCGCCGATGGCGGGGATTACCAACACCGCTTTTCGGCGGTTGTGCCGTGAGTTTGGTGCGGGCCTCTACGTCAGTGAAATGATCACCTCCCGCGCATTAGTTGAGCGCACGCCCAACACGATGAGGTTAATCAACCACCACGAATCAGAGTCTCTGCGCAGCATCCAGCTCTATGGGGTTGACCCGAAAACTATTGGTGAAGCGGTGACGTTGCTGGTGGCAGAAAACCGCGCCGACCACATCGATCTGAACTTTGGCTGCCCTGTTCCGAAGGTTACGAAGAAGGGTGGGGGAGCTGCCCTTCCGTGGAAGCTGGAGCTCTTTCGCGCCATCGTTGAGCGCGCGGTTAAGGCTGCGGGGGATGTTCCTGTCACCGTCAAGATGCGAAAAGGGATCGACTCTGATCACTTGACCTATTTGGAGGCGGGGCGAGCAGCAGAGGGCGCTGGGGTATCGGCTGTCGCCCTTCACGGGCGAACCGCCGACCAGTTCTATTCCGGCCACGCGGACTGGGATGCCATTGGCACCTTGAAGCAGACGATTAGCTCCATTCCGGTGCTCGGAAACGGCGACATTTGGTCGGCCGAAGACGCATTGAACATGATGGCGCAAAGTGATTGTGATGGCGTCGTGGTGGGGCGTGGCTGTTTAGGGCGGCCGTGGCTTTTTGGCGACCTCTCGGCTGCCTTTAGAGGCGAAGACACCAGGCATCGTCCAGGCTTGGCGCAGGTTGCACACGCTTTTAGGCGTCACGCTGAATTGCTCGTCGAGTTTTTTGAAGGCGATGAGGCAAGAGCCTGCCGCGACATTAGAAAACACGTCGCCTGGTACTTCAAGGGCTATCCCATCGGAGGAGACGTCCGGGCAAAGCTTGCTGCTGTGGAGAGCCTCGGGCAGATGGATGATCTCCTCGGCACACTCGATCCCGAGGAGGGCTACCCCGGAGACGGGGCAGAGGGTCCGCGCGGACGGGCGGGCTCGCCTAAGCGCACGGCACTTCCGGAGAATTGGTTGGATTCGAAAGATCTCAGCGACAATCAGAAGGTGAACTTGTTGGACGCAGAACTTGATACGAGCGGGGGATAGCGTGAACCCAATCGAATACTCAACGTTCGACCGTGAGCGTTTTGTCGATGATGGCCACCGCTCCAACCGCGGTGATTTCCAACGAGACCGTGGGCGAATCATTCACTCGTCTGGTTTTAGGCGCCTTGCCCAAAAAACTCAGGTCTTAAGCCCCACCGCGGGTGTTGATTTTGCAAGAAATCGTCTGACACACTCGCTGGAAGTTGCCCAGGTGGGTCGAGAAATTGGGCTTTCTCTGGGGCTAGATCCCGACATCGTGGACGCGGCGTGTCTTGCCCACGACCTGGGGCACCCACCCTTTGGCCACAACGGTGAGTCTGCGGTGGCGGCGTGGGCAACGCCGTGGGGCGGTTTTGAAGGAAACGCTCAAACATTTCGTGCGCTCACACGGCTTGAGCCAAAACTCTTTGACCGCGACGGTAACCCCAGGGGTCTAAACCTCACCCGCGCAAGCCTCGATGCTTCCACCAAATACCCCTGGTTCTTCGACACCGCGGTCGTCGAGGGTGAAACGAGGCTGAAGTTCGGCGTCTACGACGACGACCGCGAGGTCTTTGAATGGTTGCGTCAGGGTATGCCAGAGCGTGAAGTTAGCGTCGAAGGACAGGTGATGGACCTGGCCGATGACATCGCCTACTCCGTCCACGACTTTGAAGACGCGATCGTGGGGGGCTATATCCGCCCCGAAGAGCTTTTTGGCGACCAGGGCAAAGACAACGTGATGGCCTCGAGCGTCAGTTGGGCGGGAGAAAGCCTCGATAGCGACCAAATCGAGCAGGCCTATCGCCGCTTGAGTGCGATGGAGACGTGGCCAGAGCGTTTTGATAGCTCCCGCATGGCTTTTTCCCAGCTCAAAAACTTCACCAGTGCGGCTATTGGTCGCTTCGCCTCGAGTGTGTCCACCACGTCACGCGAGGTGGATTCTGCGTTGCCCGAGCGTTACCAAAGGGCACTGAATGTGCCCGGGGAGACGCGGGCTGAAATTGCCTTGCTCAAGGGCATTGTGGCCAATGCGGTGATGAGTCACGAAACGAGGCAGCCCATCTATCGCCATCAGCGGGAGCTGCTGACTGAACTGCTCGATGCCCTGTGGGCATCGGGAGATCAACACCTCGATTCGGTGTTCGCGACAGACCTCAAGAAGGCCAAGACGGAGAACCAACAGCGTCGAGTGATTGTTGACCAGGTGGCCGCACTCACCGATCAAGCAGCGATTGTCTTGCACGAGCGAGTCACCGGGGGATAACCGGGAGCCTCTCTGGGCGGGCAGAACTAGACTGGCCTGGTGGCTGGACGAATCAGGCGCACCGACATCGATGAGGTGCGCCAGCGCGTAAACATCGCCGACGTGGTCGGCGAATATGTCACGCTCAAACAGGCCGGTGTGGGCTCCATGAAGGGCCTGTGTCCCTTCCACGATGAGAAGAGCCCGAGCTTTCATGTACGTCCTCAAGCGGGCTTCTATCACTGCTTTGGTTGTGGTGAAGGCGGAGACGTGTTCACCTTCATGCAGAAAATGGATGCGCTGAGCTTCACCGAGACGGTGGAACGTCTGGCAGAGCGTCTGGGCTATCAGCTCCACTACGAAGACGGTGAAGCCGCGAAAGACGGCCACCAGCGCACCAGGCTGCTTCAGGTGAACAAGGAGGCAGAAGCGTTCTTTCGTGAGCGTATCCACCAGCCAGAAGCCGCCCATGCTCGGTCTTTTCTGGCTGAGAAGGGTTTCGACCAAGTCGCAGCGGAACAGTTTGGCGTGGGCTATTCGCCCGATTCCTACGACGCGCTCTCAAAGCATTTGAGCGCCAAGGGATTCACCATCCCCGAGATGATCGAAGCAGGCGTGGTGGGCCAAGGCGACCGTGGTGTCTACGACCGTTTTAGGAATCGGGTGATGTGGCCCATTCGTGACGTGACTGGCCAAACGGTGGGCTTTGGCGCCAGGCGTTTAAGCGACGACGACAAGGGCCCCAAGTACCTCAACACCCCTGAAACACCGGTGTATCACAAGTCACGGGTGCTCTACGGGCTCGATCTGGCAAAGCGTGCGATTGCGAAAAAACGTCAAGTCGTGATTGTGGAGGGCTATACCGACGTGATGGCCTGTCATGTGGCGGGAATCGATACGGCGGTGGCGACGTGTGGAACGGCCTTTGGCTCGGACCATATTCCGGTGATTCGCCGTGTCTTGGGAGATTCTGAGACGAGTCCTGATCAAGGCCGCGGCGAGGTAATTTTCACGTTCGATCCCGACGAGGCCGGGCAAAAGGCGGCGACCAAAGCCTTTGCCGAGCAGTCAAAATTTGCCGCTCAGACCTTTGTTGCTGTTCCGCCGGAAGGCTTGGATCCCTGTGATGTGAGGCTCCACCGCGGTGATGAGGCACTTCGCCAAGTGATTGAACTTCGCCGGCCAATGTATGAATTCATGATCAAGCGAACGCTTGATGGTGCGAACCTGCAGACGGTTGAGGGTCGCGCCCATGCTCTCCGCGCAGCCCTTGGCGTAGTGCACACGATCAAAGACAGCATCGTCCGCCAAGGTTATGTCCGCGAACTAGCCGGCTGGCTCGGCATGGACCCTGGAGAGGTTCAACGTGAGTACCAAAGGGGTCCTCAAAAGACCGCTGAGGCTCCCAAGCTCACCACCGAAGCGCCAGTTGAGGCCGAGGCGCCGAAGTATCAGTTGAGCTCTCTCTCGAGCGACCCGGTGACCGTGATCGAGCGTGACGCTTTGATGGTGTTGTTACAGCAACCGGACATGGTGGGTGAAGAACGAGCGGTAAAGGTGCTCCAAGCGGAAATTACCCATGGTGCATTGGCCTTGGTGCGCGATGCGATCGTGTCGGTGTTTGACGACTTTGGAAAACCAGGGTGGGTCTCGAAAGTTCAAGCCGAGGTTCCAGAGAGCTTGCACGTATTCGTCCAACAGCTCTCGGTCCACCCGCTACCGGAAAAGGCAGAGCAAGCAGGCAGATTTGCCGTGGGTGTCACCGCGACACTGTTGGATAAAGATTTGCTGCGTCGGAAAGCGCAGCTTCTGGGCTCTCTCCAACGCGCAGAAGCAGGCTCGGATGAGTATCGAAGCCTGCAGCAGCAACTTGTCGATATTGAAGCCACCAGGCGCGCGCTGAAGGAAGAAGTGAGCTAGGTGTTGCAGCACCGCGAAGACGTCTATGGCTCCACTCTGGGCGGCCATCGAGGTGTCGTGTCGGGTCCTATTGCTGTTGAGCCCATGCAGTCGCAACTGTTTGTCGATGCCGTGATCGCGGGCGGGGGAGACGTTCAGCCGTTGGGCGAGCGGACAAGGGGGCTCATTTGGCTCTCAGAAAAGCGCGCCGACGAGCTCACCGCAATTTTGCAGACCCACCCGCAGATTGAATGGGTTCAACTTCCCTGGGCCGGTGTTGATGCGTTTGCCGATCTTCTGTCCAAGCTGGCCACCCGCGATGAGTCCGAGCGCCCCGTAGTCACCAGCGCCAAGGGCGCCTATTCCGAACCTGTCGCCGAGCACGCACTGACGCTTATGCAGGCGTGTTTACGGCACCTCCCGCAAAAAGCGCGGGCCGGGAAGTGGCAGGAAGCCCGTACGGGCTTGTCGCTGTTTGGCCGACACGTTGTCATCGTGGGGGCGGGAGGTATTTCGCACGCCTTGATTGACCTTCTGGGGCCGTTCCGGGTGAATATCAGCGTGGTACGCCGAGATGCCAGCCGGGCAGTTTCTGGTGCGAACCAGACCGTTGGCCCAGAGGGTCTGCACACGTTGTTGCCCACAGCAGACGTTGTTGTCCTCGCGGCTGCGTCGACCAGCGATACTGCCCGAATCATCGGGGCCGAAGAATTTGGGGTGCTGCCCGAACATGCGGTGTTGGTGAACATTGCCAGAGGGGCCTTGGTGGATACAGACGCGCTCGTGAGAGCCCTTGATGCTGGTGAGATTGCTTCTGCGGGATTAGATGTGACCGACCCCGAACCACTTCCCGATGGACACCCTCTGTTTTCGCGCCCACAGTGTGTCATCACCTCACACTCAGCCGATACGCCGGAGATGACAGCGCCGCTCTTGGCGAGTCGAATTAGTCACAATGTGGCGGCCTTTGTCAGCGGAGGTAGCTTTCGAGGTGTTGTCTCGCCGTCGCTTGGCTACTAATCACGAACAGGCTTCAGCCTCTGCTAACATTGCCCCTCGAGCACGTCATTCCTCGATAGCTCAATTGGCAGAGCAATCGGCTGTTAACCGATAGGTTCTTGGTTCGAGTCCAAGTCGGGGAGCCAATAGTGTCAGGTCACGGTGTGGGCCATAGCGTGTCTCAAGTGAACGGATATCGGTATCTATGGTGACGGGTGCTAACTCGGCAGTAATCGATGGAATCTCCATCGGCATTGCTGTTGGTTTTGCGGCCGTCGCCGCTGTTTTCGCGTGGCTGTGGTGGAAAAACCGCACCATCGTGAAGACCCGAGCTGACGCGAAACTAAAGGCTGAAAACCAGCGCATCGATGCTGAGCTCCGCCTTGCCGAAATGCGCGATCGGATGAGGCTCATCGGAGACCTTCACGATGCAGCAACCGTGTCCATGGCACAGGTAATTTCTCAGGCCGAAGGTGCGAAGTTTTCGGCTGAAACTCACCCCGAAGTGGCATCACGCGCGGCGGGACAAATTGCCGACACTGCGCGTGCGGTCCTCAACGACTTGCGACGCGTGGTCAATGTCAGTCGCGAGGGCGTAGAACACGCTCCAGATGGTCCCAGTGTGACGTCGTTGGAGAGTTTGTTCCAGACGATGGATGAATCGGGCCTTGTGATTCGATTTGAAGAAAGCGGTGAACCCTTCTCAGTGGGCTCCAGCGCGGAGATCGCGATATTCCGCATCGTGCAGGAAGCCCTCAACAATGCCCGCCAACACGGTGGTCCAGGAGCCACGGTCAAGGTGTCCATGGCGTGGTCAAATAACGGATTGCAGCTTCGCGTCGAAGATGATGGTGCGCGGGTGAAGAACTCTCTGCGCGAGCAAATGGGTGAAGCCGGTGGCTACACCATCGCTGATGATCAAAAAGCATTGACCGAGATTCTCTCGGGGCGTGGCATGAAGGATATGAAGACTCGAGCCGAAGCATTTGGCGGGGTGTTCTCGGCTCATCGGGTTCCTGGTGTGGGATTCTCGGTCTCGGCCTCGTTTCCGACT
>Ga0255771_1000105_pt1 | contig 81302 bp, 63 predicted proteins | sample 011ome_19_FD_179969 | JGI IMG/M metagenome (GOLD analysis project Ga0255771, IMG submission 179969) | Coastal salt marsh microbial communities from the Groves Creek Marsh, Skidaway Island, Georgia - 011510BT metaG (version 2) | ecosystem: Environmental > Aquatic > Marine > Intertidal zone > Salt...
ATGCGAGACATGGCGCGCGCGCGTACAGCGGCGCGAGGCGACGTTTGAGGAGGTTTTGCGCGCCGAATTCGAGCCCCAGTGCGCGACGCGCGCGACGAGCCGCGAGCGACGCGTCGAGGCGTCGAGGCGTCGGTCGAGCGCGATGACGCGCGCGAGCGCCATGCACGCGTCGCTCGCGCGCGCGCGAGCGGAGGCGACGCGCGCGCGCGAGGCGCGAGCTCGTTCTGCGAGCACTGGGCTCAAAAAGTGCATCCACTCGCGGCGCATTCGCGGCGCTGTCGTCGTCGTCGCGGCGCGTGACGGCAAAGAGCGCGTGCGTGATGCGTTCGCGGGCGTATTTGAGCGCGCGCGGTGCGTGTGCGGCGATAGCAAGTCGAGAGTCGCGCTCGAGAGTCGCGCGGGCGCGGAGGACGCCGTCGGCGAGCGGCCGTTTAGCGACGCCGTGTTTGGATTTGTGTTCTCCATGCTCGCGTTCGGCGCGCTCGGGATGGTGGATGAGAGCATTAAGAGCGTGTATGGCGCACGCGCGGCGCCGTTTATGTGCGGGAGCTGGGCGTCGCTCTCGGTGCTGGCATTCGGCGTCGTGGACGCGCCGCCGATGCGAATGTGGAACGTTCTCGTTGGGACGGTGTGTTCGGCGGCGATCGCCACCGCACTCGTCGGCGCGTTTGGTGCAAGTTGGCAGACGAGAGCGCTATCGTTGTCTCTTTCGACGGCGTGTATGATGCGGTTAGGGGCGATTCATCCGCCCGCAGGCGCTTTAGCGATGATTATAGTCGATAACGCGGCGTTTACGAATTTGGGCTGGACGGCATTGGCGTATCCGGCGCTCGCGGGGTCATTATTCATCGTCGCCATGTCTGCGGCGTGTCAAACGGCGAAAACGAGATTTGAATTTGAATGGTCCGACGTCGTCGACGCCATCGGCGGTCGTTGGCGGCGGCGTTGATATTGTTGTTTGTTGCTGTTGTTGTTGTACCGTTTTGTTGTCAATGTGTACCGTAGGCGTAAAATTAAAATCAAGTCATCGTCGGCACGTCGTTACGCACCCATCGACCAGTGCTCTTTTCGTGCGCAAAGTACTTTGGACGCCAAATGTCGCCGCGCTCGGCGCGCGCGCGCCTTTCGACGCGTTCGTCATCCTCAACTTTTTTCTTCGCCGCTCGCGCGGCGTCCCAATCGTTTCTATCCATGGCTTCAAAGCACTCTCGCCACACCGTATCGCTATCGCGAGGATCATCATGCCGCTTCACCATCATCCAATGCTCGTGAGTTCGTCCCGATTGGCCGATGCGCAAAAACTCATTGGCGTCGTAAATCGTCTTTGGCGCTTTGTCCGCGCGCGTCGGCGTCGCCACCACCTCGCCGTCGTATCGGCCGTCAATCGTGTACACAACTCCATTCCCAGCACCGAGAGCATACACCGCACCCTTGATGCGATGACATCCATATTTCGTGCCGTACGTCAATTCAGCGCGAAATCCCGTCCGCGCGCACGCAAACGTCACCGGCGCGTTTGGCTTCATTCTCGCGTACCATCGAGGTAGAAACCTCCATTCAAACGTCGGCATCGATGCCTCGTACGTCTCATTCCCGCGAGATGGAATAACAAACTGTACGTAGCCGTCGAGTGCGACGTCAATGTGTGCGCCAACTAAGCGCGGCTTCGGTTGCACGTTTCCGGCGACGACAAACGTCGGCCCACGGGCGAAATTAGCCGTCACTGGCGGATGATGACTGACTTGTTCCCACACACACTCAAACGACGACCCATCCGCGAATGTGATCGTATGCATCGCGGTTTCCCCGAGCACTGGATTGAGCGGCTTTTTCAACGATCGAGGGGGCTCGCATTCGGCGATGAAGGCGCCGAGCGCGCCTAAGAACCGCTCCTCGGCGGTGGAATCGACGCGGATGCGCCGCAGCATTTCAAACATTCGAAACGTTCTCGACGGCATGTCTTTCGATATCGGACTCACGCTATCGGTGGCGATTCGCAGAACGCTATAACGCGAACACCACCGTATGGGTGTGCCGAGGAATGATGTCAAGTCGATGGATTTCTTTGACGCGGCGGCGTTGAGCACCGCTTTGATTGCCGTCGCCGTAGCTCTCGCCCGCGCGGCTAAATTGGAGCGAGATTCCCGCTCCATGCGCTCCGACGCGCGCGACAACGCCGCAAATGTACCATCATCATCGTCATGATCATCTTCAACATCGCGCATCATCGGTTGATCACTTGAAAGCGCCGAGGCGCGCGCATCAAACGCGTCGCGCGCGTCAAAAAAGACGTCGCTCGCGTCGGCAAATGTCACATCGGCGTCATCATCCACAAGCACCACCGCGCGTCGACGGTCGGGCGAGCCACACACGGGAAAACACATCATCGACATCGTCGCACGCACTGATGCGGCGAGACGTCGTCGTCGACGACGCACGCGTCGCCAAATGTCACATGGCGCGCGTCACATGGCACATGTCACATGGCGCATGTCACAATGATGGCATACGTTGCGCATATTCACCGCGGCGACGCGCGAGTCGCGCGCGCGCGATCGATGCGTGCGAGTCTCGCGCACACGCGCCATGGATGCGCATCGCGCGCGCCGTCGCGCACCGTCGCGCGGCGATGCGTTGATGAGACCAACAAAATCGCCAGCTGGACAATTTCAAGCCACAGCCCATCGCGCGACATCGTCCGCCGCACACCGCCCCGCTCGAGGCAGATGACGAGCGACAGGTACGCGAACATGTGCATTCGCATCGCATCGCACTCGCACTCGCACTCGCACTCGCGCATCGCCGCGCGTACCGCGCGTACCGTTGACTGACGTCGATGTCGTGTGTGTCGGTTGGTCAGCGCGCACCCGCGCGAGGTCGAGCTCCAACGCATGGATGCCGAACGCGGCGTCGCCACCGCCGACGACGGCGCGAGCGACGACGGATTTGATATCCCCACCATCGCCGATGGCGAATTCTTGCTCGAGCCGATCGATATGTCCGCGCTCACGCCCTGGGAACGCAAAGTTCGCAAGTTTAAAGATTGTTTTTGGACGCTCGAGGCGTCGCTCGCGTGGTGTTTTGGATTGGAAGACTCAAAGTTTGCGTATGAATTGGACGTGAAAGAGGAAGAGGAAGAGGAAAGTGCGCGGGCAGAGGCGCGAGCGGAGGCGATGAGCGAGGCGGAGGCGGCTGTGGCGGCGGCGAGCGTCGAAGGCGGAGCCGCGCGCGGATAACGCGACGTCGACGCGCGTCTCATGCATCGATCGTGATCTCGCGCAATCGCGCGATCGATGCGTGCATATATATCTTATCCATTGTGTAATTCATGTCGCGTTATTAGCCAAAGAGTGTGCGCGTCGACGACGTCGTTCGCGATTGAACACATTTTTTGACGCGCACCGAACACCCAAGCGCGCGTCACAATCTTCCACGCCGCATGCGGCGCCGTCGCGCGATGCGCGGCGCGCCGCATCGTGCGCTCCGCGTCGCGTGCATCATCGCCGCGATCGTCACCCCGCTCGTGGCGGCGTTCGACGCGTGTGGCGACGATTGTGGGCGTCGATTACATCGTCTGGAAGATTTGCTCAAATTAGCGGAACCACCGCTCGTTGGCGCGTTTTGCGTCACGAAACTCTCCGCTACGACCGCGATCGGGTGCAGCACGATGACGAACTCTATTTCGCACGTCATCGAGCGCGTGCACCCGCTCGGGGAGAACCTCGCGGTGTCGTCGTTGGGGGGCGATCGCGTGGTGGTGGCGACGCCGGCGGCGTTTCTCGCCTTGGCGCGAGACGTGTATAGCGCCGCGAGCGACGATGACGACGACGCGCTCGAGATCAGGGCGCGCATTAAAGGTATTTTAGTCGAAACGCTTGATGTGAGCGATGAGGAGGAGAAGGCGTGGACGGGGGCGAGCGGTTTTGCGAATGCGAGCGCGTTGTGGGCTCGAGTGGCGACGATGGATTTTCGCGGCGTGCCGATGATGCTTTTAGATCGCGCGACGACGCTCAAGGCGCGCGAGCGCGCCGCAGAGAACGCTAAGCAGTTTGTTTCATCGAGTAGCGAGGATAAAGCGAGGAGTGTGCGGTTGTGGAGCGCGAGGATTAACGAACGCATGGATGGTTTGGGCAAGCGGCCGAAGACGAGGCCGCCGACGTCGCTGACGTGTTTAGCTCTAGGGACGTGTTTACCCATCGGTGGGTACTCCGTTGTCGCCACGGTGCCACCATTGCGCGACGCACTCGATGCAAAGAGCGTGATTGTGGTCGTGGCGCGGTTAGATAGCGACGGGATGTTTAGAGACGCGGCGTACGCGACAAACGCTCGCGTGAGCGGCTTGACGACGATGATGGCCATGGCCAACGCGCTCGGATCAGCGCTCTCGACAACGACCGCAAGTGATGAGTCATTGGTGCATCCAGTGGTTTTTATGGCGTTGAGTGGAGAGGATTTTGGCGCGCTTGGCGTTGATCGCGTGACGCGCGAGTGGAACAAGGCATCGGCCGAGTCTGACATTCCCGGATTAGCCGGGCGTAAGATTCGTGCCGTCATCGAGCTCGGCGCGCTCGGATTCGCGAGCGAAAGGTATGAAAACGCCGAGGCTGACGATGGTGCGCCGACGAGTGCAACGGTGTACGCGCATGGTGGTGAAGCCGCAGAGGACTTTTTAAGCGTCATGCGTGACGTCGCGAGCGCCGACGATTACCTCGTGAGCGTCGAGAATGGCGTCGATGACGCCCCGAGCGATCGAAGCGAGCGCGTGATACCGGTTACGCTCAAGACGGATGATTACGTGTACGCGTACGTGTCTGAAAATCCCACGCTTACCGCGTTGGACGCGCTCGCCGGTTCGCCGCTCGACTTTGGATTTGAGCGAAGCGTGAGTTACATGAATATGCGCGACGCGGTGGACATCTTATCTAAATCCGTCCTTGGTATGGCATTGAATGGAACCACGGCGACATCCACGTCGGCGTCGATCGATAGAGACGCGATGAACGAGGCGTTTGTGCCTCTGATGCGATGTTTGCTTGACGACGCGGTTGGCTTGGCGAGATGCGCGCTCGGCAAAGACTACGTCTTCGGCGACGACGAGAACGCTGATGTTGCAGATGCGACGACCATGATGAACATTACGACGCGATATCCTGACGTTTTACTCGGCATCGACGCCGATGTGCAGGCGCATGAGAGCAAGAACGCGTTTACTCGTTTTGTTTGGAATTATCTCGCCGCGGTGACGGCTTCAGCGACGTCGTCAGCAACGTCAACACAATGCGAAAACGATGGAACATGTGCGTCAGCGAACGCAGTATGCGTCGGTAAAACCGCATCGAGCGTCGGCACGTGCGTTGACGCTGCGCCACGATACGTCTTGGCGTTGTCCACCCGCTTGCGCTACGATGGCTCGACGGGTGCATGGTCTGTTAAAGACGCCGAGGATGATTTCGAACGCGCCGCGCCGCTATGGACCGAGTCGAATTGGCAACCTGATATCGGCGGAGTGCTGCACGCAGACCCGACGTTTTGGGATAACGTGTGGTTCGCATCGATGACGTTGGCGAGCTTGCTGTGCTCGTGGTTCTTCAATCGCGCGTCGAACCGCGCGCAAGCCATCGAAGACGACACGGCGTAACGTCAAGGTATCTCTCTAGTAGTGGGCACACCAGGATAGTAGTTTAGAACGAGCACGCGAACACACATAGATCATCATAGCCGCGTGACAATTGTGTAAAAGAATTTTTTCATTGCAAGCGAGCGAGCGGTCATTGTACATTAATACGCCCACGTATACGAACCATCCGCGACGTCATCCACGATGCCAACCTTTTGGAATCGACCCGCGCTCTCCCACGCTTCCAAGCCTCCGCGCACTTCATCATACGTCGCCTTCGCGTCGGCGTCCGCCAACATGGCGGCGTACCACGTCTTCAAATTCGGCGCCTTTGCGAACGCGTCTCGCCAGCCAAAGTACTTTGGCAACAAGAACTCAATGAAAATAAACGTCGGAAACAACGCAGCGTCCGCGGTACTCTTCTCCGTACCCGCGATGAACGGACCAGGCGTGCGAGTAGCGATTTCTTCGAGCACGGCGATTTGTTTCGCGATTTCAGCGATACCGTTCGCGCGCGCCCCGCGATCCATCGGTCCCCTATACATCGCCCCTTGCGCCGCAGCAATGTACACATCGTGCACACGCGTCGCCAGATTACAACACGCGCGCGCCTCGGCGGTATCCGGCGTCAACGACGGCCCCGACGTTGCGTATTTATCACACAAATACTGCGCAATCACTTCCGACTCTGGCAACTTCAACCCCCCTGCGACGACGAACGTCGGCATCTTCAGCTGCGCGCATCGTCAGTCAACGCGCATAAAAATCACATCTATACATTCGCATCGCACCTGTGGGTTCAGCGCCGCGTATTCGGCGCCTTTAATGCCCCCATCGAACGCTTCGGTGGGGTTGACGATGTCCAAATCGATGCCCTTCCAACGCGCGATTAACCGCACGCGCGCGCCGTTATTGCTCACGGGCACGTCGTAGAGCGTGCCCGCAGACGCCGCAGCGTGCACTGCGCGCGTTCGGCGCGGCGACGCGCGCGCGAGGGCGATGGGCGAGGGGTGACACGCGATGGCGCGCATGATGGTTGAGGCGACGAGTGACGATTCAATGTCACCGCGTCGAGAGTTGCGGCATTTTCCGACGCGCACGCATCGCGCGATCGACGCGAGACGCGCGCAGACGCGAGACGCGAGCGTGTGTGGGGTGTTTTCGCGCGCGCGAGGGCGAGACGCGAGCGCGAGCGCGCGTGACGCGTTCCGCCGTCATTTGGTGCACTTTTTGAGCGCACACGATGGGCGACGCGAGCGACGCCAAGAAGGCCAAGAAGGCCAAAAAGGAGAAGAAGGAGAAGAGCGAGAAGAAGGATAAAAAGACTGAGAAGCGCTCGCGTGAGATTGAGGCGAACGGGAAGGGTAATGGTGGTGAAGGATCGAAGAAGGTGAAGGCGGCAGCCGTCGACGGCGGCTCGAGCGGCGGCGCGGCGTATCCGACGTTTGATACATTCGATGCCACACCGTTCGATAAGGCGATTACCGCGAGATTGTCATCAACGTTTCCTTCACCGAGTGCGATTCAAAGCGCGGCGTGGCCGGCGGCGTGTGATGGTAAAGATGTCATCGCCGTCGCGAAGACGGGGAGCGGCAAGACGTTGGCGTTTTTGCTGCCGATGTTCCATCGCATCGAAAACACGCGCGGTGACGTAGAAGGTTTAGTTGTTGCGCCGACTCGAGAGTTGGCGATACAAATTCAAGCCGAATGCGAGAAATTCGGCGCTGAATATGGGTTTCAGAGCGCGTGCGTGTACGGCGGCGCCTCGGCGCACGACCAACGCAACGCGCTGCGCACGAAAAAGCCGTGCGTCGTCATCGGCACCCCAGGACGGTTAGTAGACTTGATGAGTCAAGAAGGCGTGTTGACGCTGAGTAAATTAAAAGTTATCGTGCTCGATGAGGCGGATAGGATGCTCGACATGGGGTTTGAGCCTCAGATTAAAACTATTTTTGGCGACTGTCCGGCGGAGCGTCAGACATTGCTCTTCTCCGCGACGTGGCCTAAAGCCGTGCGTAAGCTCGCGGCGGGGTATTTACGCGACAAGGCGCACGTACAAGAAATATTTGTCGGTGAAGGTGAACTTGACGGCGAGTTGGCGGCGAATAAATCCATCTCCCAGCGATTCATTCAAGCGCGAGACCACGAAAAAGATGAGCACTTGTACAAGTTGATTTGCGAATTTCCCGACGACTCTCGCGTCGTCGTCTTCGCCAACACCAAGCGTCGCGTCGAAAACCTCTCAAAAACCTTTGCCGCAGAAGGTTTCGGCACCGTTTCCGTGCACGGTGATAAAACACAAGCCGATCGCGAGGCATCGTTGAAGAAATTCGTCACCAACCAATGTCCGCTCATGATGGCCACCGACGTCGCCGCTCGAGGATTGGACATTAAAGGCGTCACACACGTCATTAACTACGACATGGCGCGCGATGTGGAGTCCTACGTCCACCGCATCGGTCGTACCGGTCGTGCTGGTGAACTCGGTGCCGCAATTACGTTCTGGAATCCCGATTACGACAAGCAATGCACGCCGGCGTTGTGTAAAATCGCGCGCGACGCGAACCAAGACGTCCCCGAGTGGCTCGCAAAGTTTGAAAAAACAAAGGAATCCAAGCAATGGAAAACCGCCGACGCCAAGTTGTAAACGATCGACTGTGCTTTAAATTTTATTTTTGCTCATTGTAATCGCGAGTGCGACATTGCCGGGCGAGACATCGACGCGAGCCGTCCTCGCGCGCGCGTTGACAGTGCCAAATGTCCGAATGATACAGTTTGAATTTCTCACCCAACAGCTCACCCGCGCGCCGCACCGTGCGACGCGCATCGCCCCGCGACGCGCGCGCAAACGACGCGCGCATAAAAGGTTGTAGCATTAGCATCGCGTCATGCCGCCACATAACCGCGCGTTGGCGTCGATGCTCAATGAAAAGTTTCGAATCTCTGGGCTGTCTCTGAGCGGGTGCGGCGCGCGCGCGACGCTGGAGCATCTCTCCGCCGCCGACGACGAGGTCCGCGCGTTGGATGCGCTGCTTGACGTGCTTTCGCGCATGGAACTCACGACGAGCGTGGTGAAAGGGGAGGTGATTGAGCGTGCGATACGGGAGCTTCGAGAGAGTGGGCGCGCGGTTGCGATGGATGCGCTCGAGCCGACGACGGCTACGAATGACGATGGTATCACGATTTGCGATGCGTTCAAGACGAAAAGGTATGCGTATGATAGCCAGCGACGGATGTTTGATGAGGTGAATCGTCCGTCGAGGATTGAGAGCGCGGCGGAAGGGAAGATTGATTTATACCGAGACCGGTTTTTGTTGCTCGAGCAGCGGCTCAGTCGGTCGCGGCAGTTTACTAGGTCGACGTTACGCGTCGGTAGTGGTGCGGATTCGCACGCAACGGCGCAGTTGACGTCAATTCAGTCGTTGTTAGGCGTGAGTAAGGATACGAAGTTCATCATGGGGTGCTTGTCGCAGTTGGAGGATGATAGATTTTACATAGAGGATTTAACGGGCACGGTGCGGGTGGATTTAACCGCGTGCGAGACGTCGTTGGGATTGTTCACGGAGAATTGCGTGGTGATTGCTGAGGGCGAAGTGAGGCCGGATGGAGTGTTTGAAGTCATCGCACTGACGTTTCCCCCGAGCGAGAGTCGCGAGAACACGCGGAATGCGACGAATGCGTTAGATTTCTTTGGCGCCGGACACATTTTGCGCCCGACAGAGCTCCCCGAGCTCGAAGAGAAAGAAATGGAGCGCATCGGTGAGCAGTTCGTTGTTTTGGCCGACGTGTGGTTAGATCAACAGCGAACATTTGATCGTTTGGCGAAGCTCTTCGATGCGTTTGATTCGCAAGACGACGTTCCGGGATTGATGGTTTTCATGGGGGATTTCACTTCGACGCCGTTTGGACCGACGCACTTTGACTTTAGAGCGTACTCTGCTGGTTTCGACAAGCTCGCGGAATTACTTGAAGACTACCCGCGTCTTCGACAGGAAAGCAGGTTTGTGTTCGTTCCTGGGCCGGGCGATCCTGGTCTCAGTGCGGCGTTACCGCGACCTGGGTTGCAGCCATCCGTCACTGGTTCGATGCTCGACAAGGTGCCGCGCGCGCACTTTGCGAGTAATCCCGCAAAGATTAGATACTTTTCCCAAGATTTAGTCTTCTTCCGTGAAGACTTGCAAGCAAAGATGCGTCGGAACTGCTTGATTCCCCCGGACGACACAAAAGTGCGCACGCACGTCGTCGATGAGAATGGTCAAGAGATTGAAGTCGACGCCGCCGATCGCCCGACGTTTCAGCACTTGGCGGCGACGTTGGTCCAACAGGCGCATTTATGTCCGTTACCCATCACCCAAGCGCCTATTTATTGGGAATTCGATCACGCTTTATGGCTCTACCCGGCACCGACCGCTATTTTCTTGGGCGACCGCACCGAACAGCAGTCGTTGACGGATTTTGAGGACACCGTGTTGACCAATCCTGGATGTTTCGGCGGCGAAGGACCGGGTGAGTTTCTCACGTACTGCCCAGCCACGGGTGTCGTGCAGTTCTCCGCCGTGCCTTAGTAGGACGCTTCGAGTCTTTTGTGTTCTTCTCAACTCGCTTTGCAATGCTAAGTACTACATGCTAACTACTAATCGTCGTCCGAGCGGCGCCGACGCGCGTATCCGCTCGTCCGCTCTCGCTTTGACTCGCGCCATCCCGCGCCTCCCCGGCGCGGCTCAAACATTTTTGGATGATTAAATAACTCATCCTTGGCGGCGTCGTACGCACCATTGTCCGAGTCACGCTTTGCACGGGCGTATGCATCATGCGTATACGCCACAGAACCGCCCTTGGCGCGATTGTACGCGTCGAAGAGCGCCGCTTTACACGTCGACGACGGCGCTCCATCCGCCGACGACGTCCCCGTCTTCGCATCTAATATCTCCACCTCGGCGTCATCATCATGCGCGCACCACACCATCGCGAATGGATTATCAAACGTCGCACCTTCTTCGGCATCCATGGGCACGTCATCGAATACGACGGCGGTTTCCATCAGCGCCGGATGCCGAGCGACAAACGCTCCGTCGCTAGACTTAAATCCATCCACGCGACAGCACATCGCGCGACATAAATGCGGCTCTGAAAACTTCCGTCCAACCGTAATAGACGCCACGCGTAATGGTTCTGGCATAAATGCGCGCAAAAGCGCACCCTGATAGCCGACAACGTTCCATACGCATAATTTATCGCTACACGTCAACGAAACGCCGAGCGCCGAACCGACGGGTGCCGTCCCCGGCGCCAACTCCCCACGATCGCACATGCGCTGTACATCCTCCGGCAACGCGTCATCCTTTGACGACTTTACTATTTTCACGCACAGCGCCACTTGGCCAGCGTCACAGGCGCTGCGTTGAAGCTTTTCATGCGGCTCGCTCGGCGTCCCGCGCTCGCCCAGCGACTCGCGTCGCCGCTCGGTTGACTTTCCTTTCGCCCATCGCCGCACGCACGCGTTCCCGCACGGCGCCGAGCTGACATACAGGTGCAACGAAATATTCTCTCGCACGCGCATGATGCCATCGTCGGTGACGTCGACTATACCATCGTCGTCGGTTGAGTCTTTACGCCGCAACGACTCAAAGAAAAACTTTTTCAATCCGCGCCTGGCGAGCACCTCAGCGTGCGCGTCAAGAATCTCGTGCCCCGTGATTGCGACGTCGCGTGCGATTGTCTTCGTGCCGACGCCGAGGGATATCACGCGCACGGTGTCGGTGATGCGGTCGTACGCGACGAACGCCGCGAGGACGGTGCGCGTCGGGACGCGTTCGCGCGGACACGAGGACGAGGCGACGAGTTCAGCGTAGCGTTCGCACGCGACGCGAGCGATGCGATCGGCGAAAGCGCACGTTCCGGTGCGGGGTTTCTCCCCGGGGCGCGTGCGCTTGGATGGTGGTTCGTCCGAGGACGTCATGAAGTGAAGTCGCGCGTCTCTGTTTCCTCGTCGCTTTTTCGTCGTTTGTATAACAACAAAATTTTCTCATCGCCGCCGAATCAGCCGTCGACGATGGGGCTATGTATTATATATGTCTGTATCTGTGCAGTGGTTGTTCGTGCGCGTATGCCGTGACTGTATTAGCCCTGCTTGCCGAGTTCGAGCTTGCGCTTGACGAGCGCAATCGAGTTGAACAAGACGCCGTCGGCGATGCCCATGACGGAATACACCCCTCCTACGATCGCCATCAGGCTCGTAATGAATTCATAGAACGCCGTGCGCGTCTCGTTGACCGTGATTTGCATCGGGCTCGGTTGGTAGTGGAACTTGGCCTTTGGAAGCGGCTCGTGCACGGCGTGTGAATGCTGGGTGTACTCGTACACGCTAAACGGCAGCGTGTATCGGCCCATGGGGGTAATCGTCGTCAGCACGGTTTGCAAGTAATGCTCGTGCGAGATGTGCGCATCGCGCGATCTAAACACCTCGCCCGCGAGCTTGTCGTGCCAGTTTCCTTCCTTTTCGCCGGCGTGAAACTTGTCAAGGTAGCGGCTTCGATCGTCGCTCAATTGATGACCGAAATAAAAGTGGTTGACGACGTGCGTCATGTTCATCGATTCGCCGCGGAAAGAGTGGTCGCTGGACGATGCACTGATCCACAAGTGTCCGGGCACTTTCTTCACCAAAACAAAGCCCGTAATGCCGCACCCCGGGCCGATGATGCGCTTGTTCACGTTGGCGCTCGACGGCAAACGAATTTGCATATTCGCCTCCGCCGCCGCCTCTGGGCTGGTTTCGAGCATCTTTTCCGGCGGTGGCAACAACGAGTCGATAAAAGACGTGAGCGCGTCTACCGTGCGCGGACCGCGATAGGCGGCGTGTTCTTGCTTACCATCGTGCGTTAAAATATCCGTTCCGTGCGTAAAGATGCGAATCGTGGGATATCCAGTCACGATTTGCTTCATACAAAACGCCTCATGCACGACGCAATCCACCTTGGTGAACAACGCACGGCTCCTCACCCCCGCCGGATACTTCCCATGCACCGTCAGCGCCGCACTTTCATACACGGGCTCCAATCTCTGGCACCACGGGCACCACGGAGCGTAAAAATTCACCAACACCACCGCGTGCGTCGGATCCTTCACCATCGTTTGTAAATCCTCCAAATTATCAATCTCATACACCGGGTGTGTCACGCTAGCGGCCGGGTTGTTCGATTCCTTCAATAACTCCATACTCTTCTTGTGTTCCTCCACGTGCGCCACCGCGGTGGCGTGTTCCTCATCCGTCGCCGCCAACGCCCGTTGCGCCTCGCGGTCCCACTGCAACGGCCCAATCGGATTCATATTCGAATCAATCGCGCGCTTAAACACCGTCTTAGTCAAATTGAATCTATTCAATCCCAACGCATCGCCCACGTCCACGCTCGCAAACTCGCACGACAGCGCCGGAAACGAAAGATTAAAATTAATCCGCAACAGCTCGCCGTCGATGGATCGATCAACCACCACCTTGGTGTCAAACCTCGACGTCGTATACGCCCCAATCTCCGACAACAACAAAAACGCAATCAGCAACGTGGATAGGATAGAAATCACCGACCCTCCGATGGTGCCTTCGCTGAATTCGCGCGGAACTTTGCGATAGAAATCCATCGACTTGAGCGTGCGCGACACCTTCGATGGCGCCGCGGAAAACCCTCCGCCCGGGCCGAACGACGTCGACGGTGCGCCGCGATTGACGCGCTGCATGGTGGCGGTGACGATCGGTCGATGCGGTGCGTGTGCGCGGCTGCGGCGCGCGCGGCTCTGGCGATCGACGTCGCGCATCGTGATCTATTGGCAAGCACAATGACGGATTTTATTTGTTTGTGTTGGTCGCGCGCCATCGATGCGGCTGTCGATCGTGGCGAACGGCGGCGCGAGCGGCGGCGCGCGGCGATGGGTGTCAACTATTCTCACGCATCGCTCGACGTCGTCGTCGCGTCGAACTCGCGAGGTAACACCGCCGGAACCCGTCGGTAACAACGCCACACCACCAGTGTGACGTCTAAAAACAGAAGTCCAATCGTCACTTGCACACGCAACGAAACACACGCAGCGACCTCGTATCGCTCGTCTGATTCACACGCACGCGCGCACACACACCGAGGGATATTTTTTGCGAGCGCCCGCGCGCTTTTACGTTCTCATTCTTAATACTACGACGCGATGCGTGAAGTGATCTCTATTCACATTGGTCAAGCTGGGGTGCAAACCGGGAACTCGTGCTGGGAATTGTATTGCCTCGAACACGGTATCCAACCCGAGTGCGTATGCGTTGCGAATGTGTGCATGAAGCGATGATGGTGGTGTGGTGACGCGCGCGCCGCGCGATGGACGCAGCGCACGCTGGCGTGTGTGTGTGTGTGTATATTTTTAGACGCGCGCGCGCGCGTTGACTTTGCGTTTGACTAACGTTGACTGTTCCGCTTCTGTGCTGTACGTGGAAAACAGTGGCCAAATGCCGAGCGACAAGACCATCGGTGCTTCTGATGATGCGTTCAACACGTTTTTCTCCGAAACGGGTGCGGGAAAGCACGTGCCGCGATGCATCTTTCTCGACCTCGAGCCGACGGTTATCGACGAAGTGCGCACCGGCGCGTACCGCCAATTGTTCCATCCCGAGCAATTGATTTCTGGCAAGGAAGACGCGGCGAACAATTTTGCGCGTGGGCATTATACGATTGGCAAGGAAATCGTTGACATGGCGCTCGACCGTATTCGAAAGCTTGCGGATAACTGCACCGGTTTGCAAGGATTTTTGGTCTTCAACGCCGTCGGCGGGGGCACCGGTTCTGGTCTCGGCTCTTTGCTCCTCGAACGCTTGTCGGTGGATTACGGCAAGAAGTCTAAGCTTGGTTTTACCATTTACCCTTCGCCTCAAGTTTCTACAGCAGTGGTTGAGCCGTACAACTCTGTGCTCTCCACCCACGCGTTACTCGAGCACACCGACGTCGCCGTCATGTTGGACAACGAAGCCGTGTACGACATCTGCCGCCGTAGCTTAGATATTGAACGCCCGACGTACACCAACTTGAACCGCTTGATTGCGCAAGTTATTTCGTCCTTGACGGCGTCTCTGCGTTTCGATGGTGCGTTGAACGTGGATGTCACCGAATTCCAAACCAACTTGGTGCCGTACCCGCGCATCCACTTCATGTTGTCTTCGTACGCGCCGGTGATTAGCGCTGAAAAGGCGTACCACGAACAATTGAGCGTCGCTGAAGTCACGAACAGCGCTTTCGAGCCGGCGTCGATGATGGCCAAGTGCGATCCGCGTCATGGCAAGTATATGGCGTGCTGCTTGATGTACCGCGGAGACGTCGTCCCGAAGGATGTCAACGCCGCCGTGGCAAACATCAAGACGCGACGCACGATTCAATTCGTCGATTGGTGCCCGACTGGTTTCAAATGCGGCATCAACTACCAACCGCCGACTGTTGTGCCGGGTGGAGATTTGGCCAAGGTGCAGCGCGCGGTGTGCATGATTTCGAACAGCACCGCCATCGCCGAAGTCTTCTCTCGTCTCGACCACAAGTTTGATTTAATGTACGCCAAGCGCGCCTTTGTGCACTGGTACGTCGGTGAAGGCATGGAAGAAGGCGAGTTCTCTGAAGCCAGAGAGGATCTTTCTGCACTGGAAATGGATTACCAGGAAGTTGGTACGGCGTCTGCGGCGATTTCAGGCGTTGAAGAATCCGAGTACTAAGCTCGTTCGGTCATCCAATCTTTGGCTCGCGCACTCGTCGGCGACGCGAGCGCGCGCGCTCAATCGTTCGTCGACGAGCGTCAAGAAAGCATTGCAGTAGAAAGCATACAAACACGACATATCAAAAATAAATGAACAGTGTTGTAGTGATCATTATCTCTTTTTCTTTTGCTCGTTCATTCGTTCGATGGTGATGGTACACGACTTTACAACGACTAGCTGTTCTACTGCGGTGACATACGTTCTAGAGTTTTTCGCACACGCGAAGTTTCGCCGAGCGACTGCGGACATTTTCATCAATCTCTTTCGCGCTCGGCACTAGGGGTTTTCGCGTAATCAAACGCACAATCTTTGGCGGCTTTTCGGGTTGCGGCATGTAGCGATTCACCTCTTCGCTCAACGGCTCGGCGAAACCTGCGAATTTTCTAAATTGCTTCTTTACGATGGAATCCTCCAACGAGTGGAACGATATAATGGCAAGTCGCCCCCCCGGACGCAATGCTTCGATAGCAGCAGGAATGACGTCTTCTACGGCGCCGAGTTCATCGTTTACGGCGATGCGTATACCTTGAAACGTGCGCGTCGCGGGATGAATCGATCCCCACTTGCCTGGCACGTTGCCGATGGCTTCGACGAGCTCGCGCGTCGTCTTTATATCTTTCTCTACGCGCGCTTCGCAAATGCGTTTTGCAAGCAAACGCCAGTGCCTCTCTTCTCCGTAATCACGCAATATGCGCCCGATTTCCTCCTCGGGCCACGTGTTGACGATTTCCTCCGCCGTCGTCTTTGCGCTCTCGCCCATGCGCATGTCGAGCGGACCGTCATTCATAAATGAAAATCCACGCTCAGCACGATCGAGATGCATCGAGCTCACACCTAAATCAAGCAATATACTATCTACGCCGTCTACTTTCAACGCCTTTAACGCCTCGCGCATCTGCCTAAAATTCGCCTCGACCAAGCTCAACTTTAACGTCCCCGTCGCTCGCGCATTCGCGGCGGCTGCTTTTTCTCTCGCCTGTTCCAACCTCGGCTGCGCCAACGCGTGCGCCGATCGATCGACATCAAACCCAATAAACTGTTCCATCTCTGCATGCCGAGTAATCATCGCCGCGGCGTGTCCACCAGCGCCGAGCGTCCCGTCCACGTGCGTTCGCGTCTCCACGTCGGCAAAGCACTCCAAAATCTCTTCAAGCATCACGCTCACGTGCGGCGCACCGTCGGCATCGACCGCCTTGCCTGCGCTGGCGCGGTGGAGATGACCACGGCTGACGCGCGAGGACGACGACGACGACCAGGGGCGCGCCAGGCGACGCGTGAGACGCGCGCCAGGCGCGCGCCAGGCGCCGCCACCGCACCGCGCTTGGCGCGTTCGAACGAACGCCACGGACGACACCGCGGAGGACGACGCCGCGGAGGACGACGACGACGACGAAGAGATGCGCATGGATGAGTAGGCGGCGCGCGCGCGCAGCGATGTGGCGGCGGCGGCGGCGGCGGCGTACATCGAGCGCCGCGGCGACCAATGCCGTCGTGGTTTTGTGCGACGCAACGCCCTGTGCGCGCATACTGTTCAAAGTAGTACCATGTGTGATTATTTATACCTTCGTCCATGTGACATAAAACCATGTTCGGACAGTTGGGTCGTACTGATGATGTATTAAATCCATGAGCTGTTTTCGTGGCACGCATGCGACGACCGATGACGTCGTCCGTCGGTCGACGTCGTCGCACCCGCACTCGCCGACGCCGACCCCGCACGCTCGACGCGCGCGATCGACGACGCAGGCGGCGCAGACGACGCATTGCGTATAGTATTTGCAACGCGCGAAAGCGTGCGATCGACACACGACGAGCGGCGACGCGTGCGCTCGACGTTGATTGATTAATCAAACAACTTTTTGAAGAGGCTTGAGAGAATCAAAGATGGGGTTGCGAAGCGCCGCACGCGCGATTTTTTCGCGCCGGCGCTCGAGCGCGGGTGCGAGTAACGCCCTGGGTGATGCCACGAACGCGGGCGTGACGGCGCCCGAAGCGGTGGTGTGCGAGGTTGAGGCGAAGAAGGGTGGTGGCGAGAAGCGCGTCGACGAAAACCGACGCGAGAGCGCGGCCGAGGCGCCGACGGCGACGGCCGCCGCCGCCGCTGCCGCCGCCCTTGTAAAGGACGAGTGTATTGATGACGATGGATTGACTGCGTTTGAGCGCGAGCGTGAGGCGCACATTGCGCGAAATAAGGCGAGAATGGAGGCGTTGAATATCAAGACGCTCGGCGACGCCGTCGGGACGCGGGAAAAGAAGGGCGCCGCGCCATCCACACGCGGTATAGCTGGTAAACGCACGCGTGAGAAGATTGAGGCGTCTGTTCCCACGCGCCGATCGTCTCGCGCGCGAAATATTGCGCCAGAGCTTGCGTCTGGGGTGGATCGAGAGCGTCGGGATGGGAGCGTCATTCTCGCCGACGGCGCGACGTATTATCCAACCGGTGAGCTCACTGCGGCACCCGTGCGCACGCGCCCGAGCGGGGATGTTAAATTGGATAGCGAGAATGGTAGCGAGCGCACCGATGCGGCGTTTATAGAAACGTTGAAAAAGTCGATGGGCAAGTTTATAAAGACGGCGGAGAAGCCGACGACAGCCAGCGTAGCCAACATGACGGGCAATAAGCTCAAGTTGCGCGAATGCGACGTCGCAAAGTGCACTCCTAAGGGTGTGACGCACTTGGATTTTAGCCCGGATGATTCCATGTTGCTCGTGGCGTCGGGCGATAAGGAGGGTCACATTGGCTTGTGGCGCGTCGATCAAGCGGAAACGTCTTCGTCGGTGAAATCTGAGGGAGTCAAGACTGAAAACGATGACGACGAAGATGATGATGATGATGACGGTGTGTTGTACTACAAAGCACATGGAGCCTATATTTCGCATTGTAAATGGGGTCAAGGCGCGTTGCGTGGGAAATTGTTGACGAGCGCGTACGACGGCGCCGTTCGAGTGCTCGATCCAGAGCGCGGCGTCTTTCAAGAAACCGTCTACTCCGAAGAGGATGAGTTTTCTGCGTGCGACCAATTCTCCAACGGACACGGCGCGTTGGTGTGCGACAACGTCGGAAACTTGCACCAGCTCGACATGCGCACGGGTAAGTTCACATCCCCCTCGTTGAGCATTCACGAAAAGAAAATCAACACCGTGCACATCGACCCGGGCAACGAACACATGTTCGCCACATCCACTCACCAGCTCGTCTCCGTATGGGACGTGCGCAAACTCAAAAAGAACGCCAAGGCTGTGTACGACTTACCCCACGCCAAGTCTTCACAAGCGGCATATTGGAATCCAAACGGCTCGGGCGCGTTACTCACCACGTGCTACGACGACGCCCTCCGCGTCTGGCATCCATCCACCGACGCCACGAAAGAATCCCTCAAAATCAAACACAACAACCAAACAGGCCGATGGGTCCTCCCATTCCGAGCCATCTGGTCCGCCGCAGGCGACGGCGTGCTCTGCGGCTCGATGCAACGCTCGATGCACATTTTCAACCCGCGCGCCGCCGTCCCGGCGCTCGCCACGTTCGCCTCCGCAGACCACATGACCGCCATCGGCTCGCGTCTCGCGTGTCACCGCTATCACGACTTTGTCGCCGCGGGCACCGCAAGCGGTCGAATCCACGTGTTCCGCGCGTAATCCGCGTCGTTACGCTGTCGTATACGCGCGCGTCACATGTCCCATATGTCCCACATCCACAGGGGTGTTATACTGTTTGCCCATACACGTACAGGTAATTATACCCCCTCTAGGTTGCCTTTTTTCTGTTTAAAGCGCTCGTCTGTCCCTCGTCGTCACACCGCGCCGCCGCCGCGATGCCGACGGCGATGATCGCCGCGCGAGCGATGGTGCCATCGTCCTCGTCCTCTGCCGCCGTGTCCTCGCCGTCGTCGTCGTCGTCGTCGTCGCGGAAGACCGCCGCGAAGGCGTCATCACACGCGCGAGTGATGATGATGTCCCATCATGGCGCGCGCGGCGCCGCCGTGGTCACGCGCGCCGGCCGCGTGCAGCGCATGGGCGGTGGCTACTTGGCCCCCATGAACGCCAAGGCGCACGGACCGCGTTTTCACGAGTACGGCGGGTTCGACATTGACCCAGAGTTGCAACACAATCGCGTGGCGTACATTCGCGAGCGCTGCGACGTCGTGACCAAGGAGTTTCCAAACGCCGTGGGTATGGATGACTTTTTGTTTCGCACCGAGGTGATGTTACGACGATTTGGGTTTACCGCGGATAATTCTATCGCGCTGACGTCGCTGTGTCGGGATGAGATTACGTTTCCGTTGAAGAATGCTATTCACGATATATTTGGGTATTCGTTGGATGTCGACGGGTTGGGCGGGGTCATCACCGCCGGGACGACGGGATTAGCCGCGGGATTATCGCATTCACCGACGGATTACGCCACTGGGAAGGAAAGATATGTGTTATTTGCGCTTCCGCACATTGCGATTGATGCCGAGGGGCGAGTTGGATCGATTTTACGCGCCGGGAGACAAGGGCAGTCGTGCGCGTGCGGAGCGTTGGTGAAGATGCAGCCAATGTTTAAGCAATACAAGGAGGGTAAGCTGGACATGAAGATGGAGGAATGCGCGCACGACCCGCTAGACCCTGAGTTTTCCATCTTAACTCGCCGCATGATGACTGCGGTGGAGAAGGAGAAGATTCCAAACGGAGGATTGCCGCTCGTGGAGGTGACGCGCTTGGCGGATCGCGTCATTCGTAGCGACTTGGACAAGCTCATTCAGAAAACCGTAGACGTCAGCAAGGCGGACTACGCCGTCGTCACGGGCATCCAGATTCATAGCACAACCGCCACGAACCGTACGTGGCATCCAAACTTGGAGTTTATCTCCCCTACATCCATGTACGTCGTCAAGGATGGCGTTCGACACGACATGGATGTGCTCGCCATCGACCCGCCGACGCCGCGTCAGTTGTTCCACATTGCCGGCGGCGACGAGATTTTCGATCTCCCGCTTCCGCGCCGCTCGTGGCCGGGACTCTAATTTATTCAAAAATCGCGCTCCCGCATCGCGCCGATCCGCGCATTCGGCGGCAATCAATCATTATTACACGTCCTCAGGCCGCCGCGCCGACGGCGAGCTCTCTTTGTAACGCCCACGACGCGTCTGTAACCTCAATCATCGACGCCCACATCCCCCATCGCCGCGCGCGCGATGGGCGAACCATCATCCCCGTCGTCGTCTTCCCCACCATCCACGAAGAGCGCCTTGCACGCTTCCGCGCTCGAAACCGCGCGTTCCGCCAGCGCGAGACGCTACGCCTCAGTCATCCCAGGCGGCGTGCGCACCTCCATCGGTCGTGCCAACGAACCCGCCCGCGATCGCGCCCTCGCCTCGCGCGCAGACGCCCTTCGCGCCGCGCTGCACACCGTCCAGGGCGCGGCGTCGCCGAGCACGGCGTATGAATACGCGAGCGTGTTGCAAGAGCAAGCCGAGCGCTGCGCGCCCGAAGACGCGCGGCTCCGCGACGAGCTCACGATACGTGCGTGCGATGCGTACAGGAAAGCCGCCAGCGCGGCAGCGCACGCACACATGGGACATACGTCGAGCGATGAGGACGATGCAAGCCGCGCGGCGGCGCACGCGGTGCTGTATAATTGGGCCATAGCGTTGGGCGACCGCGCCGGTCGAGCGCGGGCGAGCGGGGACGGCGCGAGCGCGAGGCATTTATACGACGAAGCGATCGATAAATACGACAAAGCGACGACATACGTGAAGCATGGGTATGGAGGCATCGTGACGAGCGGTGGGGTGACGACGCAGCAAGCGACGCAGGCGTTGAATAATTTAGGATTGGCGTTGCAAAGCCGGGCGCAATGCGTGGATTTTGAGTCGACGACGACTGTGGAGGATGTGAATCGAGCACGTATGGCGCGCGTGGAGTTTTTAACGCGCGCGGTGGATAAGTTTCGGCGAGCACTTAGGCTCGAGCCGTGTTTTGACCGAGGAGTGTATAATTTGGGCACGGCGATGTATGCGTTGAATGCGGAATTCGCGGCGTTGCGCGCCGGCGTCGTCGGGACGAGCGCCGAGGACGACGAACGCGCGTACGGTGATATGTCTCGCGAGTACGCCAACGCGAGCGCGGTGTACGTGGCGTTAGCGCTCGCAAATTCGCCGTCAAATTCGGTGTACACGCAGTCCTTTGCGTTGGTCAAGCACGTGCTTCCAAAGCCGTACGTACTCGACGACGCCACGTTTCGCGCCGCGTCGGGCGTCGACGGCGTCGACGACGCCACGGCTCTTCGTCTCATCGTCAACGCGCACACACTGCGCGTCATGACACGCGACGAAGACCCCAAAGAACCCACCACGGATGCCCTTGCCATCAATCTCGCCGACGTGGCGTCGTGTGAACCCATATCCGACGCCTCGCTCGCGCCCGGCGGCTCCAGTTTCGCCCTCGCGTCGCGCTCCGCGTCCGCACCAATCATGATATTCACCACCTCGCGCGCACACACGCGCGATGTATGGGTCGATACCATTATCCTTGCCGCATCTCTCGCGCGACGTCATCGACAGCGCGCGTTAGATGCCATTTTAGCCGACGATTAGACGCGCCGCGCGGCTCCGCCGACGCCGACGTTGACAACCAACACATAGCCCCCGCCGAGCTCAAGCTCACGTCATTCCTCGCCGCGTCGCGCCCTCGATCGCCCTCTCGCGCGCGCACGCACCGCACGCAAACATCGCTCGACGTCTCCGACGCCTCGCGCGACGCATCGCATCGCGTTCCGACGCGTATTTACGCGCATTTACGCGCACACAAAAGGAGGGTGTCCCAAGCCCATGGGTCCCACGTCTCGCGCGTCAGCGCTCACGCTCGGTCTGCGCCACCCCGCGCCCGCCGACGCGGATGATATCGTGATTCCACCCGCCGCGGATAGTCCGCGCGCGGAACGCGCGGATTTCGGGTCGTCGTCGCACGGAAGACACGGTCGCGAGCGCGTGGTGGATGACGACGACGACGACGGCGCGTTTGGCGGTCGCTCCTTTGGGCGCCAGCATGGATCGCACGGCGCGCTCACCGTGCTCGCCGAGGCCGAGGCGCAGAGTATTCCTATTCGTAATGGATTCAGCGTGCATGCGGGGGAGTATAGCGGGAGCTACGTGCGAGGAGCGGATGGAGCTTTTGTGCGGGCGAGCGAGAGCTCGAGTCCGCGCGTGGCGCCGACGAACGGAAGTCCGAGAGTCGTGGTGGTGCATAGCGCGGATGCGGATCGCGATGCGGGGTCTATTGGGTGTGCGGGGAGGAGAGCTCATCGTGGGTCGTTTAATTCGTTAATCATGCTCGAGGCGAATGAGTTGGCGCGATCGCAGCAATGAGTTTTGCGCGGTTTATTTTTTGCGCGCGAGGACGCGACCAGACGGAGCTCTCTGTACCACCACCGCTATTGTAGATTATTTTTTGACGACTATACACATTGTAATGCTGTAACACCACTAATATAGACACGCGCGCGTGTATCGGGGCGGCAGACGACGCACGGTGAGCGTATGCGTGGGATTAAAAAACTAAGCGTGAGAGACGACGGCTAGACGAGGGATTCCATTTGCCGCACGCGAGCGACGACGGCGGCGAGCTGTTCCTCTAAATCACTCAATTCCTTGCGCGCCTTGTCGACAACCGCGGGTGGTGCTTTATCGGTGAAACTCGGGGAGTTCACGCGACCGGCTAAACCGGCGATTTCCTTTTCCATTTTCGTTTGTTGCTTGGTCAAACGCGCGATTTCCTTGACGGGGTCGGCTAAACCGGCGAGCGGAAGGTACGCCTCGAGCTGCTCGTTGATGATAATTTGCACAAAGTTTTCGGGGGCGTCCGCGAACGCCGCGGGTGGGGTTGTCGATACCGAGCATTCGTCAATGTTCAATCGCGCCAATGTGGCGATGACATTGATTTCGGCGGCGAGCTCGGCGTTGAGCGCGGCGTCGGCGCACACGACGTACGCCGGGATACGCTTCGCCGGCTCGACAGAGTATTCGGCGCGGGCGTTGCGAATGCGCGTGACAACCTTTTGGAGGTTTTCAAACGCGTTGACGGCGTTTGTGTCGACGTGAGCGTTGAGTGCAGGCCAGTCTTGGCCAATCAACGCCTCGCCGCGGTGCGGCAACGCTTGCCACACTTCTTCGGTGACGTACGGCACGAATGGGTGCAATAATCGAAGCGTTTGGTCGAGCACGTAGAGCGACACCGCCTTGGTCATGCGTGATGCCGCGGCATTGTCGCCGTACAAGCGACTCTTTGCGCCTTCGATGTACCAATCTGCAAATGAATCGTAAAAGAAAGTGTACGTCGCGCGACCCGCCTCGCCGAAATCATACTTGTCCTGCGCCGTCGTCACGTGGTCCACAGTGGCGTTCAACTTGCTCACAATCCATCGCTCGGCGAGAGGAAGCTTAGCTATCGCCGCGGCGTCCGCGCACAACGCTCGGCCTTCATCCACGAGCGCCATGCGATCTTCATCGGACATTTCATCCATGCTATACAGGACGAATTTCCCGGCGTTCCAAATTTTGTTTGTGAAATTTCTATTCGACGCCAAGCGCTCGAGATTCAAGTTTAAGTCTTGCCCGGCCGCGGTGCCAGTGGCGAGGGTGAAACGCAACGCATCTGTACCTTGTTCGGCGATCACGCCGAGCGGATCGACGACGTTGCCGAGAGATTTGCTCATCTTTCGGCCTTGCGCGTCGCGCACCAAACCGTGCAAAAATACGGTGTGGAACGGCAACTTGCCCGTCATGCCGTACGACATCATAATCATACGCGCCACCCAAAAGAACAAAATATCGTGGCCAGTCTCTAAGACGCTAGCGGGGAAATAGTTTTTCATATCTGGTGCGTCTTCGTTGGGCCAACCTTGAGTGCTAAACGGCCACAAGCCAGACGAAAACCACGTGTCCAATACGTCCTCTTCGCGATGCAAGACGATGTTGTCGCCGTACGCCGCCTTGGCTTTCTGCTCAGCCTCGGCGTCGTTGCGCGCGACGACGTAACGTTTGTTCGAACCCTTGCCTTCGCCTTCGCACGCGCGTGCGAGGTCCTCGGCGGAATCGTGCACGTACCACACCGGGATACGATGACCCCACCAAAGCTGACGCGAAATGCACCAGTCGCGAATATCCGTCAACCACGACTTGTAAATCTTTTCAAAGCGCTGCGGCACAATCGTGAGCTCGCCCGTTTCGACAGCTTTTAACGACGGTTCAGCCATGGAATCCATTTTGCAAAACCATTGTTCGGACACGATGGGCTCGATGACTTCGCCGCCGCGCTGCGACCGCGGGACGCGCAACGTGTACGGCTCCTCCTTCAACACCAAACCTTCGTCACCCATATCCTTCCAAAGTTGCGTGCGCACGACGCTACGGTCGAGACCGTTGTACTTACCACAGTTAGCATTCATAGATCCATCCTTGTTTAAGATGTTAATCATATCTAATCCAACACGCTTGCCAATTTCGTAGTCATTCGGGTCGTGGCCAGGAGTGATTTTCAACGCCCCCGTACCAAACTCCATGTCCACATATGTGTCACCAATAATCGGCACTGTGCGACCTCCTGAAAGCGGCACGACACACTTCTTGCCAATCAGGTGCTTGTATCGCGCGTCGTCTGGGTGCACGGCGACGGCTGTGTCGCCTAAAATCGTCTCTGGACGCGTCGTCGCTACGGGTAAATAATCATCCGCCGATCCGCCCTCGACGGGGTATTTGAAATAAAATAACGTCCCTGGCTCTTCGCTGTACTCAACCTCTAAATCGCTCACCGCGGTTTGCAGTTTCGGCGCCCAGTTCACCATGTACGTACCCTTGTAAATCAACCCGCGGTCGTGCAACGTAATAAACGCCTCGAGCACCGACTCGGACAAACCCTCATCCAAAGTGAAGCGCTCGCGAGACCAATCACATGACGCGCCAAGACGCTTGATTTGCTGCTGAATTCGCCCACCGTACTCGGCTTTCCACTCCCAAACGCGGTCGACGAACTCTTCCCGCGTCATGTCCGTGCGCTTTACGCCTTCGCTTTCGAGCTTTCTCTCCACGACGAGCTGCGTGGCAATCCCTGCGTGGTCCGTCCCGGGTAGCCATAACGTCTTACGCCCTCGCATACGCGCGCTGCGCGTCATGACATCTTGCAGAGTAACGAACATCGCGTGTCCCATGTGCAACGCGCCCGTGACGTTGGGCGGGGGCATGGGAATCACAAACGGCGCCCCCGGGGCAGCCTCATTCGGATGAAAATACCCTTGCTCTTCCCACCATTGATACAATGGTTCTTCCACCGCGAGATGCTCAAAGTTTTTGGGCAAATCGCCGTGCCGTTTGCCTGGACTCGGGTGCGTTTTGACGCCTTCGCCCGCGGGGTAGGCTTTCACGCGCGCGTCCCGTCGGCGACGTTCGCCCGAAATCGTCGCCCGTAAAGGCACATTCGAGCCGCGAGTTTGCGTGTGCGCGACGGTGGTCACCGTACGCAAATGGCGCAGAGGTACGGACATGGCGAACGCGCGCAAGCCCATGGACATTGCGGCGACGAGTGAGGAGGCGTCAAACCTACGCTTGAGGGCTTGGGCGTCGGGCGACGAGCTCAACAAAATGTCATGGTATGTCGTATCAAAAAAGTGCATCACTGTCGCACGCGATTCAATCATCATTTGCATCATCGATGGCATCTTTTGTCCATTCCGTGGGCACGCTTTCGATCGGTACCGCGCCCGCGCGTTCCCATTCGTCGATGTCGCCGTCGCCGTCGGCATCCGTCGGCTCGGGCGCCGGAACGTCGTATCGTTCGCGAAGCGCACGCGTCGCCTCGCGTAACTGTGCGATTTGCACGTCATCAAGTACGTCATCACCATCAAACGGTAACAGCACAGTGTCAACCACGTGCACGACGGCTTCGCACGCGAAGATATCAGCCTCGACGATGGACGCGGATGAGCCGAAACCGTTGATGCGAACGACGCCATCCGCCGTCGCGTTCACCACGAGCGGAAACACGTTGTTCAAGTAATCTTCGAGATAGATGTCATCGCCACGTAAAGCAAGTAGATCATCTTTCGTCAACGCCTGACCCGCGACGGCGTGATACGCGAGCATGTACGCGCGCATCAAACGATCCGACCCAAACGCCTCAACCAACATGTTTTTCGCTTCAATCCACCCTTCCCATGCCTTGAGCGATGCAATCGCCTCGTTATTCGGCGCAAAGAGCGTGTACACCTTGGTCGGATCTTGTAATTTTGCTTTAATCACCGGTAACGATTGCACAATTTCAAAAAGCGTGCGTAAATCCGGGCGTCGACGAAGCGTTTCGTATGCCGAAACGCAATGCCCGTTGCCTCGTCCAAATGTCTCATCATCATCGAGTAATTTCCGTGCGCGGTGCTGGCGCTCCCACGGCGAGTGGAGTAATTTCCTCTTCCCTACGCCCACGCGGTCGCCAGGTCGCGGGCCGATGCTGCGCCCCGAGATGCGCCGGGACCCGATGCTGCGTCCTCGAAAAGCGCCATGCACCGCGCGAGACGACACGAGCGCGAGCAACGCCACGACGAGCGAGATCGCGCGCCATGGCGTAGATGAACGCAAAGAACGCGATGGGTGATGGGAGTGTGAAGGCATTTGAGTCGTTGAGCGACGTGGCGCGCGAGGTTGTGCGTCGTGAAATGGCGACATTGTGTGCATTTTCCAATGTTGGAATGCGCGTTGCAAAGCAAATATATGTCTACTACATGCATATGGATAAAGGAAAGGATGGGAAGCGGAAGTGATGAGCGGTGCGAAATGAAATAATGCGGCTTCTACTTGCTAGTTATTGCGTCCGTGATGATAGGACGTGGTAAATGTACATTGTGTGCGCGCGTTGACGCGATACGTGACGTCGACGCGTCAGAGTCGCGACGCCGCGACTGGATGATTTTTAATTTTTATATAATGCCGTCTCTGAACGTTTCGGCGATCATGTCGTCGTCGATGTTTTCCAGAGAAAAGTCTGTTGAATTCAACACATAGTCGATGGCGTCGTATGAGTTGTTGCTGAAATCCATGGGCGCATCGTTCAACATGTCGACGTCAAACGCCCCGACTGGGTACGAACCCCGATCGACATCGTCTGGGTCTGGCGTAACCAACCCAAGCGACCGTTGGAAGTTGTCCGTGGATGAAACTTTGATCATCTCAAGCGGTTGGTGCGCGGCAACGTGTTGGCGTTTGCCTTGGAATGAGTCCAGTTTCTTGATAAAGCTTTGGGAATAGTTTATCTTCAAACCAATGGGCAACCCGGGCGCGCTGTCGCCACCAGACTGTCCGTCAGCTTTCAACCCATCGTTCGTAAAATGAAAAAGGTGCTCGTCTGGGGAAGTACCGATGAATCCGCTCGAATCACGCTCGTTGGCCTGAGATGTGCCACCCTTGTTGCCCTTGCTCGACTTGCTGGCGGTGGCCGAAGACGTCTTTGACTTGTTCGCCGCCGCCGTCTTGGCCGCACTCGCATTCTTTTCACTCAACTTTCGCGCCTCCATTTGCGCCAATAATTGTGCCTGGCGCAGGTTCATGGCATCCACGCTCATCGCCGATACCGGTGGTGGCGTGGTCGAACGTAGCTGCTGCTCTGCGAGCAGCGCCGCGCGCACGCCTGGCAGCGCCACGCTATTCGGCACGCCAGCCGCAACACCATGACGATACGGCATCGTAAACCGCATATCTGGCTCCGATGCCGATCGTTTCAGCGTTTCCAACATCACCGGGTTACTCTTATCCGCCATCATCTTTCGCACGCTGTGCTGCCACAAGTTGGCTGTGTTTTGCTTGACGAGTGGGTAACGAATGACATCCACGACGCCCAACCGCACCGCCTCCACCATACACTGCGCATCCGCCGCGGAATCATCCTCGTGCTGCAACACCACGATCGCTGTCTTCTTCGCCGCGCGTTCGAGAAGCTCGCGACCGTCGTCGCTCGTTAAACATGCCCTAACGTACGACGACTCGACGAGCACGACATCCGTCTGACCCGTCGACGCGCGTTCAAACGCTTCATTCAACGTATCCATCGTCGTCACTGCGCGCACACGCGAAAGGAACACACCACACGTCAGTCTCTATACGTTCACACCCTCATCCTCGGCGCACGCGCGCCGTCGACGCCAATCGCGTCCCTACATCGGTACACGATGATGATTATCACCCCCCACGAAACCTCTTGGCTCGAACGCGCATCTTGCGCCCAACGTACCCGCATACGACGCATTCCTCAACAACGCACACGACGAATCGCGGTGTGCGTTATCGTTGGATATAATCACCACCTGTACAGCGCGCCATACGCGTCGCGTCAGTCGTCGCGTCCGTCGAATCGCATCGCGTCAGCACACCCGCGTGTGCCTAGGGCACTCGCGCGCCCGTGATGTCAAACAAACACCGCGTCGATAGTCGTCGTCGCACCTCGAGACCGGCGGGAAACCCCGGACGGGTGAGTCGCACGAAATCCATCGCGCTCGCGTTCGACATCGCCGCGCGCGAATGTGCGGCGCCGCGCGCGCGACGACCCGATGCACGACCCGACGACCGAATGGCATGGAATGATGGATGGGCCCGCGACCGACCGACCGTGTAGATATTTTGACGTCCCTGGTCACGATTGGTCGTTTTGACGACGGGGTCCACTTGGATTGGGTGATCGAATCACGATTGGTCGTTTTATATAGGGGTACACATTGTGCGGTGGTGTCGAGCGGACGACTGGGATCTTAAGTCACGATTGGTCGTTTTACATAGGGGTACACATTGTGTCGGTGGTGTCGATGCGACGATGCGTCTCGTTCGCCCGGCATTCGTCGCCGCGTGCGTCGCGCGCGCGCGATGCGCGACGCCGAAAGCGAACTCACGCGTCTGAAGTATCAGCTCGAGCTCGCGGATGTCAAGCTCAACGCCGAACGCGCGCGCGCCGAGTCGCTCGAGTTGCGCGCGGCGCTGCGAGAGCGCGAGCTGGAGCTGCGCGAGCTGGAGCTGCGCGCCGGTGCGCCGGTGACGACGGTGTCGGCGTCGGAGGATGACACGCGCGCGGGTTTGGAGTCCCCGTCGTCGTCGCCGGTGGCGAACGCGGCGGTGTGTACGACGTGTCAGAGAATGCACGGGACTGTCGCGCGCGGCGCGCGCGGGCTGGAGACGATTGCGATGGAGGATGGCTATAAAACGTGCGTGAGTTGTCGTGAACGCGGGAGGGAATATCATGAGAAGAAGAAGACGTCATTGGTGAACACAGCGCCGCATGCGGTGTGCGGAATGTGTAAGAGGAGGCACGGCGACGTCGTGAACACGCGCGAGCACGGGCCGATGAAAACTGTGCTGGACGGTGGCTACAAACGATGCGAACGATGTCGTTTGGGCGTGGACAGGGCGGCAGCGGCGGCGAAGAAGCGGAATCGCAGCGGTGTGGACGCAACCGTGGCGCCGGGGTCGTCGGTGAACACAGCGCCGCATGCGGTGTGTTGCATGTGTAAGAAGAGGCACGGCGACGTCGTGAACACGCACAAGCGCGGGCCGATGAAAACTGTGCTGGACGGTGGCTACAAACAATGCGAACGATGTCGTTTGGGCGTGGACAGGGCGTACGCAAGAGCTGTTCGCCGCGCAGGCAATGTCAAGAGCTCGCCGGGAAGCGAAGGGAAGCGTCAGTGCCAAAAGTGCAAGAGACACGCGGGGCCAAACTTGACGAATAACGGCGTGCTCGTCGACGTCTGTTTCGCCGCGCCGCACGATTCAACATGCATAGCGTGCAAAGAGCTCGAGCGAGACACCAATAGCGCTCGTCCGAATGCGCGGAGTACGGGGAGTCCAGTGGCGACAACGAGTGGCCGCATGCAAACGATGATGGTTCGACCGGCGGCGAGAAAGAACGCCTCCAACGCCGCGAGTCCGATGCTATCTCCCGCGCCGTCCCGCAAGCGCAAAATGTACGAAGAAGAGCTTCGCGACGCGCACGTTGTCATGCATAGCGCCGCAGACAAAGGTGATATCGCGCGATGCGATGAACTTCGGCAGATATTCATCGACGATAAGGACAAGTTTGATAACGCGTACGCGTGGCACCACGAATTGATTTCGTGCGTCGCGCGAGACGGGCGTCGGCCAATCGAGGTGATTGAATGGGCAATGTCACACGGTGCAAAGCTCACGAAAGCCGCTGCGAAGCGCGCGGTGGAAAGAACGCGCCACAAAAATCGCGAATATCAAGGTCGCTACACCTCAGCTTTGGACTTGGTTAAATTCATTCACTCTCGCAGCCCGAAACTCATCGACGACGAGACGATGTTTTGCGCGTGCGAATTCGGCGAGATGGAATGTTTACGATGGATAATTGAAAACGTCGACGGATGCAAAGTCTGCACCTGGCCAAATGGACGCACCCCGCGCGGGACGCCGAACGAATTAATGCTCATCGCGGCGCAGAACGGTCACGTCGACATTCTTAAATACTTGTACGACAACAATTGCGATTGGACCGCCGACGACGCCAAGGAAGCGATTGGATTCGTCATGAATGCCCAACCTAGCAGTCCGCTGAATTGGCACGAAGTGGTACAGTTTATCCAATCCACGGCGGAATGGCGCGCAGAAAACCAACCGCCGCGCGTCTTTTGATGTGTAAAAAAGTGTGTACTGAATCAATCATTCAACATTGAACCGCATCCGACGCGACGCCTCACACCAGCGCACGCCACGCACGCACGCATTCGCTCGCCTCGGCGCACCGCACGTGAGAACGCACACCACCGCCATTATTGGGCACTCGCACTCGCATTCGTCGGCGGCATCGTCGGCGAAATACGGCACACACGGCGCCGGGCTCGACCCGTCGCGCAGTCAAAGTCCACGCGTCGGCGGCGGCATGTCAACCACCGCGACGCAATGCGTGCGATGCAAGCGCTACCACGGCGAGAGCAGCTCGTGCGTGATTTTACCTGGAAATGTGCGGTGCGAACGGTGCGTGATTGAAGTGTCGACGTTTGATGCGGCGGATCAAATTGTGATTGACGACGCGGTACCGGCGCTTGAGATTCCCGCCAACGACAACGCGCGGTGGATGATCGTCAAGCCCGCGGCGAAGAAGATGGCGAGTAACGCCGCCGGTCAAGCGATTACGACGAAAGTAGTGCCGCGATTGAACCGCGCTGTGGCGAGAAAATCGGCGCCAAACAAAGATGAAGATGAAGATGAAGACACGAAGAGCCTTTCGGCGCTGGCGCCAATTTTAGTGGCGAGAAAAACCGCCCCTGCTTCACCACCCAAGGTGACGAAGAAATCTGGTATACCATACAAGACGACACCTCCTCGACGTAAGAAAAAGATGACACAAGGTGAAATTCGCGATTCTTTCGTCAAGATTCACTCTGCGGCGGAAGATGGCGATTTAGATGAGCTCGATCGTTTGCGCATCGAGTACGAAGGACGAATTAAGAAGACGTACTCAAATCCGTTCAAATGGGACACTGATCTCATCATGTGCGTCGCTCGCGATGGAAAAGAACCAATCAAGGTTATATCGTGGGCGCTCGAACACGGCGCGCGAATCGATGTGAATGCGTCAAAGGGCGCGGTGGAGCGTGAATATCACGTCGATCGTGAAAACGCAGCCGGTGTGTATCAATCATCGCTTGACGTGCTGAAATTTCTGCACAAAACTCGCCCAGAGACGTGCAATGAAGATACTCTGCTTTGCGCTTGCGAATTTGGTCGCACTGACTGCGTCAAGTATTGCGTTGAAAACGTCCGCGGGTGCGACGTCCAGACGTGGCGCGGATCAAAGACGCCAAAGATGAAGAAGAACAATTTGATGCTCATCGCCGCGCAAAACGGGCATCTCGATGTTCTCAAGTACTTACACGATGAAGCTGAATGCTTCTTCGAACATCCGTACCCGGATGAGGCGATCTCTCTCGTCATGAATCGTCAGCCGAGTGCTCCTCATGGCTGGTGGCGCGTCGTCGTGTACATTCAATCGACGGCTGAGTGGCGCAAGGCGCATCCGAATTGGACGCCGATTTTGGGCATTTCGAGCGCATAAGAATGTTTACATTGACACATTCGCTAAAGATTTTGAAATATCAGATTGAATAACCGAAACGATTGCTATATCATATTTTGCGCGCCGGACGATGTCACATCCCTCATAATCCCACTCGCGCGCGCGTTTCATCATTCCACCATGCCCGACGTCTACGGCGACGTGACGTTCATCGAAGAGCGATTAAAAGTCGCAAACGAGCGCTTACGAACCCTTGCTGAAATAGACCAGCTTCTCGTACAAAAGGCTGCGTTGGCGAAGAAAGAAATGGGTGATGAAAACAAGACTGATGAACATGACAAACTGCCGACACACAAAGGCGACGGCGGCGGCGACGACGACGGCGACGACGGCGACGACAAAACAGCCTCAATTATCCGACGTGACAATGCTGGTGAACCAAACGCACCGACGTCGGACGGGGAGCTCGAGGAGGAGGAACAAGGCAGTGATAGCGAATACGTACCATGGCCAGAGAAAACGTCGCCGAAGAAGAAGCCGACGACGGATGCGAAGATGTGTACACGTTGTGGCTTTGCGGAAGATCAACGGCGCACGAAAAATTATAAGTGCATTCGCACACAGTTTTCGGGTGGAAGCGCCGTGTGTGATATCTGTCGTTTCGGATTCGAGATCGCGGCTGGAACGAGCGACGAGCCGATTGAGCCGACGCGACGGTTACCGTCGCCTCGTGAAAAGTTGCGACCGCAAAGATACGGTAACGAAGAAGAAGACGAAACGCATACTCTTGTACGCGCTACGACGAGCTCAGCGAAACGGAGAAGAAAGAAACGACGTCTCTATGATCAGCATTACAAACACATTTTCACCCAGCTCGTCGCGTGCGCGTGCGAACGAGACCCACGCGAGTTGGAATGCATGAAAAATATGCTTCTCGAAGCGTCGAAAGGTGTGTCGAACCCATACCAGCCTTGGCATTTACACCTCCCGTGCGTGGTCGCTCGAGATGGATGCACGCCGCGCGCCACGTTGGAGTACTTACTGAACCAAGGCGCCCACATTGACGCCGGGACGTTCCATTTCGCGGCTGAACGCAAGCCCGATCCCACGCGCCGCGCGCCGGACGGCACCTACGAATCTGCTCTGGAGGTACTCAAGTTTTTGTACCAAAAGAAAAGCGACAACATCGACATGTACGAAGTCCTGTATCAGGCCGTGCATAACGGCCAATTCGAGTGCGTCATGTGGATCATCGAAAACGTACCCGGGATGGACGTCGCGAAATGGCCGTCGAACAAAACGCCAAGCGGTAAAGACAACGATCTCATGCTCGTCGCCGCTCAAATGGGCGAAATTGATATCTTTAAGTACCTATACGACGCAAACTGCGACTTTTCCGTCGAAGACGCGCGAGAGGCGGTGGAATTCGCCTCCAACCGCGACGACGGCCGACGCCCGCCGCTCCGTTGGCGCGACGTTGTCACATTCATCCAAACCACCGACGAGTGGAAGCGCATCTCCGATCGAAACGTCACCGGGTTCACATAGGTCATCGTGTTGTCATAACCAACCCGCACGCGCATGCATCACGACGCGACCCGCGACCCGCGAAGCGTTCGACGAACGCGTCGGCGCCGTCAATCATTCGGACATTTGGCCTTCTTATCCGTAGATATTTTGCCATCATCTTCGTCACACGCCGGCGCGCTCGACGCACGCGCTCGCGCCCCGCACGCCCCATTCGCATGACGCCCAACGCGCACATGTTCGCCCGCACCGCGCCTCGCCTCGCCTCGCCGCGAACGACGACGCACGCGCACCAATCATCGACGCCGCGCCAACGTCGCAGCGCTGCGTCATCCATGGACAACATCACCCGCGAACGCATCACCGCGTCGAGCTCGGCGTCGAGTGCGCGCGCGGACGACAGGCTGAGTGTGTTTTTATCCCGCCCGGGGCGGCACGCGGCGTTTGAGGCGATTAAAACGTCGTCGAAGCGCGTGTATGAGGCGAGAGACGGGAGGCGCGTGCGCGAGTACATGAGTCTTCCGGCGTCGCAGTACTCCACGCTCGATGGCGAGAGCGTGGAGCGGATAGATGACGACACGTTTCGGGTTGAAATGAGTTCGTTTAATTTCTTGGGGATTTCGCTGCAGCCGAGGTTGAAGGCGAGGGTGTATGTGAGAGAGGATGGGAGCGGGTGCGAGGTGCGCGTGGACGACATGGAGCTTCGAGGAAGCGGCGTGGTGGAATATGCGAGTGATGCGTTTGAGATTGTGAGCGTGAATAACGTGACATGGCGAGATGTACGTAAGGATGAATTGACAGAGCGCGAGTGTGAGGCGATTGAGAATGGAGGTGGAGATTTTAAGGAGATTACGAGCGAAACGCGCGTGAGCGTGTATTTAATCATCCCCGGATGGTTTCCGTTTACTGTCAAGTCAACCGAACGCACTGGGCGGTTTGTCGTAAATCAGGTCGTGTCGCAAGTTGTGCCGAGATTTTTGAGCCAACTCGCGACGGATTATGCGGTATGGGCGACTGGGGATGATTCGCGCGCGGCGTCGGCGAATGGAATGTTTGACGTGGACGTCGAGGAGTAAATATTTAGTAGAAGATCACGCGCATTCGCGCACAGACACACATACGCGTAATACAGCATGTAATATCTAGAAAAATCATTATCACACCACTTCGTGCGCCGTCGGCTTCATCGTACGAAGAGATGAAGAACGAAGCTGCGCGAGCCGCAACAGGTACAAAATCTCCAACCGCGCAAAGGCGAGCATCGCGACGTACGTCACGTACCCAAAGATTGCGATGACAATCGTCGTGAGCCAGCGTAAACGAGAGCATTCTAATTCCCCCAACGCCTCTTGTGGCATCTTGCATGCGTCATACGTGGAATACATGACTGAAAATGCCTTCCCGCACGCGATGGCGAGAAACATGCTCGTCACGCTCCGCATGTGGCTCACACGCGACAACGATTGGCCCTTCGTGGCATCAAACGACGTTTGCCTTAGAATGATACACTCGAGCAACGCCAAACCAGCTGAACCGATGAATTCCGCGCTCGATTCGACAATCATGATCGCGACAAAGTACACACAGACACACAGCGGAAAAAAACTCAACCCGTACATTCGGCTGAGAATCAGTCTCGCGGTCGGCGGCTGTGCATCACCGTCGTCGTCGTCGCTCGCGTCGCGCACTTCCAAAGACCCATCATCGGGGCGAAAGTAATTTTCAAACGCTTCAAGGAACAGTGTCATGGCGTGGGTAAACAAGTGACGTCGTGGATGTGTATCGCGTTTCGCGTCGTGTCGTCTCGATTGTATCATCGACGTCGTCGTCACAAAACCGACACAAAACGTCAAGTTCAAATCAAGTAAAATGGTTTATCGTACGGGTACATCGTATACGTCATCCACGATCGTTCGCCTCGAAACGTCGTCGTCGTTGCCAACGGCGAAGGCGCAGCTGTCGGCATGCGCGCGTCGAAATCAACCCACGGCGTTTGAGCCGACGCCGACGCCGCGTCGCCGCCCCGCGCTCGGCGCAACACAAAAACCCCCGTCGCCACGCCGACGCCGACAAACACCACCCCCGACCAAGATATGGGCTGTTTCATCAAATCACGCACGCGTCTATGCATGCGCGCCCACGCGCGAGCGAAACGTATGAGGTACGGATGTACCGCGCGAGACGAAGACGACATCGCCCGACGTAAATCCTCGCGCGCCTTGTCCACCAATCGCACGAGCGCATCGAGAATCGCATCGGCGTACCACCAGGGCGACGACGGTGATGAAGATGCGGTGTGTGCCACGAGCGGTTGCGTCGCCGCCACGGATGCGTGCGCGATGTCGTCGGATGAGACGTCGTCGGATGAGACGTCGCGCGAGACATCGAGCGCGCGCGCGTCGTCGCCTTCATCGACCGCCACGGCGCGAATGACGTCTTCGCGCTCGAGTTCGCGCGGTAGTGACGTTGTCGACGCAATGTGCGCGTCGAGCGATGCGGCACGCGAACGCGGCGGCGATGGCGCGCGCGCGAGAACATCATCCAAGAAATCCCAATCAGCGTCATCATCACATTCGCACGACATCGCCGACGATGACGACGACGACGACGACGACGAGCGACGCGCGCGCGGCACCATGAGCACACCCACCGTCGTCGTCGCGCGTGTGCGCGCGCCGAGCGAGGACGAGCGCACGAAATGCGGGGCGTCGCAGTGTGGCGATTCGTCTCGTCACTTCTTGACGCATCGAGCGCATCGAGCGCATCGACGATGATGCGTCGACGCGCGGCGTCCGCGGCGCGCGCAATGTGCGTCGGCATCGAGCACGCGTCCGCGGCGCGCGCGGCGCACGCGACAGACGCGACGAACGCGAACGCGAAGGCGCTGATGATGATTCGCGGATACGCCAAGCCATCGCTTCGCGGCATCACGCCGCCCGCGCAGCACTCGAGCGGGGCGCGTTCGGGCATGCGCATCGCGTCGCAGAGTCCAAACGTCATCGCCGAGCCCTACGCCGGCCCATTGCCGAGGCCGAGCGCGCTGGAGTGCGTGACGTCGTTGAAAGGGCTGAGGTTTGCGTACGACGCGGCGTTGTCTCGCGTGAAAGATACGTACGCGCTGAGCAAGTGCACGCGAGACGTGCGCGGGTTTACGTTGGAAGGGTTTAAATCCGAAGCCACGCAGTTGTATCGGATGATAAATTCGGGCGCCGCGAACGGGGGGTCGGGGAAGACATTGGGGCACGAGGTGCGACACGCGACGACGGATGCGACGCAGAGCGATTTGAAACGCGAACGAAAAGCGCGCGAGCTCGGGGGATGGGTGAAGATTGATTGGTCGTTAGAGAGCGTTGATGAAGTGCAGGTGGTGCGCGGTCGGTTGATGATGATGAATGCGAACGATAGCAACGGACCTGGGTTCGTGCAGCTCACGACGCGGTTTCGGAGCGTGCAGCGCTTCGCGGCGTACGACGCGTCGGGACGACTCGTGGCGGGCGATCCCAATGAGTTAATCGACGTGGAGGATTTCTGGGTGTTTGAACACGGGCTGAAGATTCCGAATTCTCGATGGCGCTTGGCTGGGCGGCTACACATGCCCGCGCGCGCGACGCTCGCGCTGCGAGACGCCGCGGCCAAGTAGTAGAGTCAACTTCTTTATTCGTCGTCGTATTCACTCTACCTAGTCTAGTTGTAGTCGATAATTAGATAATAAATGCGGAATGCTCGCAATCTCGGCGCCGTACTTTGTCGGGTTGGCGTAGAGCTCAAAAATCGGCACCGCGAGGAGCTTCAAATTCTTTGGCACGGCAAAGTAACACTTCTCGGGCAACTGCACCACAAACAGCTTGAGTTCTTCCTTGGGCTTCGTAATGTGTGCGGGCAAGTATGGATACATCTGAGGTTCGAACGCGGTGCGATACCACGTCGCCACGCGATCGCCGACTTCAAACTCGTACTCAGCCAATCCGTCGTCGCGCTCGGGTTGCAACTTGTTTCTCAATTTCCTCAACAGCCCATCCTCATCGCCCTCGCCCGCGCGCAAACGACCTCCAGGAAGCTTATAACTCGTCGGTGTGATTTGTAGCAACAGCACGTGCGGGGTGTGGTGTTGATTCACCATACAAATCGCCCCGACGCTCGTGCGCTTGCCGCGCTTTTCGTACGCCGCCTTCATGCGCAACAACTTTGCTGCAATCGACCCGTCGGTCTCGCCTCGCGCGTGCTTGGTGCCAAACGTATAATTCGCTAAACCATACACCGTCACGGCGCGACGTCGACTGGCACCACCCCGCGCGACGGCGTCGACGGCGGCGAGTCGAGCGGCGGCGTTTGCATCCTCGCCCGCGTCGTCATCCCCCGACTGCCCTGCCGCGGTTTCAGCCGCGATGCGCTCCGCCTCAGCCTCAGCCGCGGCTTTAGCCTCAGCCTCCGCCACTTCCGCCGCTTCCGCCGCTTCATGTTCGGCGACGACGTCGATATTGTCGCGTAACTCAATGTCAAGATCGTCATCGCTCGAAGACGCATCATCGTCATCGTCTTCGTTCTCGCCGCCGTCGTCCTCCGCACTCGCCTCCTCTTCTACCTCGCGCGCGACGACGTCATCATCGTCATCTTTCGTCTCATCGCGCTCGGCGTCAACGGTCGCGCGCGCGCGCGTGCGCCGCGTCGCACCCATGAACGCCGTGCGCGTGCACTTCTGACGTCACACCCGCGCGCACCGCGCGACGTCGACGCGCCATCGCCGCCGGCCGACGCGTTGAAAAGCATGCGGACGTGTGCGTCGAACGTTGCGGCGGTTCGCGCGCGCGAATGGCGCGCGCGTGCGACGCGGACGGCGTCGAATGCGCATTCGACCGTTCGATTGCTGCAGCCGATTCGTCGTCATCGCCGCCGAGCGACGCGCGCGCGCGCGCTGCGTGCGTCGCTGGACGACGACGTGGTCGATGACGTTGACCTTGCGGAGGATGAGTTCGATGACGACGCGTACGCGGTGCAGGCGAGCGACGAGGGCGTGTTGGGCATCACGACGTGGCTCGCGCTGGTGGAACGCGCGACCACCGTCGGGGCGGTCTCGAGCGGCGTCGCGAGCGTGTTGACGCGCGAAATTGCGTTCGGGGCGATTGCGGGGACGTTGCCTTTGGTTGGTGCGCTCGCGAGACGCGCGCGCGAGCGAAGGTTGCGAGAAAAGTTTCGAGCGCGAGCGACGGCGCGAAGAGAAGAGCTCAACGCACTGCGGACGAAAGCGGCAAGAAATGTGACGATTAGTGAAGCTACTCGCGCAGCAACGCCACAAATGGTTGCTGCAATGCGTAAAGACGTGGCGCCGGCGTTAGAGGAGTTTGCGAAGCGATTGAGTGCGATGGAGCGGGCGCAGGCGGACGCGGCGAAATCCGCGGCGGCAACGGCTCGCGACTCCGGCGCTGTCGCTGGAATGCTCGCGAGGGATCTCGCGGCGGCACGCGTCGACGCTAGAGATGGTTTCGCATCCGTGCGCGATGAATTGAAAGCCACGGCGGAGAGTTCGAAAGGGGAGATGAAGAAAGAAATGACCATGTTGTGGGAGCTCGTTGAGGCGGTGGAAAAAGACGCGGCGGAATTACGCGAGCCCATGGCGACGTTGGCTGAGGAAATTCGCGATGTCGTCGAGGGTGTGGTGCGTGAGAACATCAGCACTAGCGCTTTGGTCGATGGCGACGACCCGGCGGCCGCATCTCGGCGGGACGAGACGCTGTTGTTATCAGACGCACAGCTCGATGAGTTGCGCGCCGTCGTCGCAGACACGGCGAGCGAGCGCATTCGCGAGGCGATTGATGAACTATTAGACTCTATGAACGCTGTGACGTCGGATGCATCGGTCGTACAGACACTCGCATCGCGATTAGATGATAGTCAATGGAGTGCGTTGACGGCGCGTCTCGACGCCATCGACGCGAGCGTGAGTGGAGGCGTTGTCGAGGACGATTTGGAAGACTTGCGCGTGGAAATTAGACGAGAAATTTCCAAAGACATTCAAGATGTATTAGACAGCGTGAATGAGCTAAAAATTGCGCTCGAGGCGAACAAAGCAGCGGGTGTTGGAAGTGGCGGACAAGAAGCCGCGGCGGCAGTGAAGCGCTGGGCTGAGGACAAATTAAAGACGGCGCCTCCGTCGCGCGATATCGACGAGCAAATCCGATGGCAGGCGGCGTTTTCCGAAAGTGCGCCCACAGCGGATGAAGAACTGGTTTGGGTTGGCGAAACAAAACGCGATGACGCCAAAGCGAGTGCGAGCAAAAGTGCCAAGCTGAACGAAGGCGTCACGCGAGAGCAAGCGTTTGCGAATATGCAAGCTCTATTAAACGCCAAACCCGTGGACGAGCCTCCGATGAAAGACATAGAGCCGGCAACAAGCGCAGTAACATCTACACCAACACCATCCAGCATCACCGCTCAAACCGATGACGAAGATGATGAAGAAGTTTGGGACCCATTTGTCACGGCTGCGGATGCCGAAAATGTCGCCAAGTACATCAAGGAAAACGAAGAACGCGCGCGCACTGCAGAAGATCCGACGACAAGCGACAAAGATGCGTACACCACGCTGTCTGAGAATGGCTTGACGTCGTTACGTACCGGTCGCGACATTGCTCGGCGAGGCGGCGACGACATCGACGCCCTCGAAGACGCCGATGAAAAGTTTGCCATGGCGATTAAGAGCTTTGAAAAAGCATTAGAGTTGAACCCGACGCCCGGCGCCGAGGGTAATCTCGGGAACGCCCACCTCGCGCGCGGACGCGTTCAAGCCGTTCTCGCAGAATTAGCCGTGGAAGAATCGCGCGAGGCGCGTCGCGTCGGCATGAATGCCGGTTTGGAAGGTACGGCGGAGATGTACCTGGAGCTCGCCGAAGAGAATTTAATTCAAGCTGGACGACGATTCCGTGTAGCCGCGTCGGGACTGCAATCCAATGGCGACGCAAGCAGTGCGGGTATCAAAGGTCGCGCGAAAGCATTGACGGGTTGGGGCGCCGCGCTTTCGCTTAGGAGTGAATTAGTTTTAAATAGCCAGGGCAACGTCGCGGATGCGGAATCGCTCGTCGTCGCGGCGGTGGAAAAGTTCAAGGCGGCCGCCGCGATTGAACCTGATTCACCGACGATTTACGTCTCGTGGGGTGATGCCATGCGCATGTGTGCGTCGCTCGGCACAATTGACGACGAAGATGAGCGTTTAAAACAGGCTGAAGGGTGCTACCGAGAGGCGCTTCGCCTCGATCCTGAATGCGTTGCCGCGCTCGACGCGCTAGAGGAACTCTCGTTGTAAATTCAAATTCAAATAAGTCACATTCAACACTCACCAAGTATACAATATGTGTCTACGTCAACCCGAGAACGATGCGGTCGACAGGGTCCATGGGACGTACGCGGCGCTTCGCCGCAGGAACGCCGCCGCGCGCCATGGCCAAGTCCCGCAATGCGCCCGAAGCGCTAATCGCCGTCTTTCCAGCCGCTTTACGAATAAAAACCACCGGCCATCCGAGCGGGGCGTCAACGGTGACCCATACACCTCGTCCACCATCTTCGCTTGATTGCGAATCGGGCTGCACAGGGGCTTGTTGCGTCGTCCACGCGTCGAGCCACACGTCGCCCGGTGGCAGGTAGACGTGTACGTGCGCCGTCTTCTTGTCTAAAACAGGCGCGACCAATATATCGCGTCCGATGAGAAATTGTGTCGCTAAATTTGACGCTACGACATCGTATGGGTAGTAAATCAACATCGCGCGCGTTAAAGGTAATCCGCTCGTCTGCGCTTCGCGCATGAGCTCGAGCTTGTACGGCTTGAGGGCGACGTGTATATCCACGCACGTCTTCAAATGCGCAACTAATTCGGGCGTGTTCCACGGCTGTGCATTGTGATGCGGACGATTACCTTGATGGGTGCGATAAATAGCGTCGCTAAACGCACTGAGTTCCATCCAGCGCATCAATAACTCGGGCGTGCGAACGCGCCCCGGAGTCGCCGTGTACCCGCCGATGTCGCTGTGCTGCAACGTCAACCCACTCAATCCGCTTTGGAGCAACGCCATGACGGCAGACTTGATGCCGTCTTGCCCATCCCAAGATACGAGTTGATCACCAAGCCAGAACAGTGGCGTGTACGTGGGAGACTTCAAGCTCGCGCTACGACTCCAAAAAAACGCCTTATCCTCCAAGCCGGCGCGTCGAAGTGCGCGTCTGTTCACTTCCGCCCAATCCTCGGGATATCGATTGTGTACCTCAAGCGGAAGCTCGCCCGAGTGCAATTTCGCGTCGAACGGCAGGTATTCACCAAAATCTGCCATCCATGCCATCGCACCTGTCTTTTCAAGCATGTCGACGATGACGTCTTCGATCCATTGCACGCATCCTGGGTTGGACAAGTCGAGTAAACCAAACGTCACGCCCGGCTCTGAGCCTAATTTATACACCTCATCACGCACATTGCGCACCATGTAATTATTCTGTTCCGCGTGACGATACAACGCGCCTTTTTCAGACGCGCTTTCCATCAAAAATGGATTGATATACGTCATGAGCTGCGTTCCTTGACGCCCAACGTCTTCGCGCAACGCGTCCCAATCCTCGTAGTGCGTTTCATCTAACTGCCAATTCCACCACACGCGCTCGATACCTATGGATGTATTGCGCACGCCGCCCCAATCTTGCAACCACAATCCTGCTATTTTCACGTTCGCGTCGCTTAAGATTTTATGCACACTGCGTACTTTTGTCTGACCACCCGTCATGCCGAGAACGACGCCGTCAAGCGCCCACTCTGGAAGCGGATTCATGCGCCCGACGAATTCCGTATACATCTCCAACACCGCGGGAATACTCGATGCGCCGATTATTTGACCCGTGACAAACCCCGTGGGTGCGGCGATGTGAATCACCGCCCGGTCCTCGTCAGAGAAATCAAACTCGCTATACGTATAATTTGTGAGAAACACTGAACGCGCCTTGTGCGTGACGTAGTGCGGAATCGCTGAATACGTCGTGTGCCACGATCCTGCAGATCCAGGAAACGCCGAATTCAATGCGAACGACATCGGTTGACGACCACGTCCAATCCCTTGCTCGCCAGTGATGATCGGTACTCGACGTCCACGGTGGTCATACGATGAGAATTGCTCGCCCAAGCCGTAGACTCGTTCATCCGCGTCCATGGCGTAGACAAACTCGAGTTGATTCAATCCAACAATCCGTCGTCGACTCGCGCGCAACACCCCGGGCACGCGGTCGTCCCAATTAATTTCAAATCTAAGCCTGTCTCCATCGCCATCGCTCGCGAGTACGAACTCGTATGCGGCGACCAGCTTTGCCTGCGCCTTGTACACCTCTCGTTTCGCCATCGACTCCCGTAGCTTGGCTCCAAAATCCCCAAGTTTCGACATCCACTGATCAATCTTTGCGTCCTCCTTGATCAACTTCCCACGTATCGTCACTCGTTTCCCAATCGCGTCGTACGCGATATCGTCTATGGTTTGAATGCTGGTGCGTAAATTCTTCGCCAACGTAATTCTAAAGTGTCCCGCGATGAGCTGGTGGACGCGAATAGGCCCGCTGCCCACGCGCACGAATGGCACCCCAGGCACGGTACTCCACGCCTCGGTGACGCATTCGCGTATGATACACCATCTCGATGTCTTGTACTGTGCGCTTAGCGTTTGCTCGTCGCGGTTCCAGCTCACGACAAAGCGACCGACGTCAAACGCCGTGCTCGCGACGTCGCTCACGACGACACCTTCCGTGTGCAATGCGTGGTACATGCGACTCAGCGTCGGCGCGCACAGCACCCATAGCGTGAGAAGAAATGCCGAGGACACGATCGGGACCTTTGGGGCATAGATGGCGACCACGCGTGGGAGCGTTCGGCGAATGCTTTGATGGATGCGCTTCAGTGGACTTCGTGGAGGTTCCGCAACGAATGCGCTCGCGCGCTCCCGAGCGCGCGGTGGAGACGACGACGATTGCGGCGGTGGGTTTGATTTCTCGCGTTTCGCCTTTCGCGCGCGGCTCGGCGAACGCGAAGTTTCGCGCGCCGAGCGCCGCCGCATGAGCGACAGTTGAAGCGAGTCGAGCTCTAACGCGTCGCGCGCGCGGTTGGTTCCTTGACGTCTGCGTGACTGGTGGTGCGCTACGTGTGTCTTAAATATACAAAAGTAATGGCTAATCTAAAAGCAGTCTAAGTGCGCGTCTACGTGCGCGAGGCGTAGATGTTGAACAATGTGCCGCCGCGTAACGTAGGCGGTTGGTTGACGACTACGTGCTCGAATCCCGCCGTCGAGCGCAGCAAATCAACCGTAGCATCGAGCGCACCGTCAATGTCGTGACACTCAAGCGTGACTTTACGAATGCGCGGCCAATGTTCGGGCGTGATACCGCGTAAGACGTCGAGTTCGGCGCGCTCGACATCGATTTTGAGCAAATCGACGACGGCGTCATTGACACAATGCGCGTCTATGACGTCAGACACAGTGACCACAGGACGGGTCACCACGTGTGCGCCGGAGAGCATAAAGAATACCACGAGTCGTATCACGCGGCGTAAAACGAACTCGGCTATTGCGGACACGACGCGACGCATCGTCGTCGATGTCTCGCGGGCGTCGCCGTCTAAAATTAATCCACGAACCGCGCGGCCGATGCATGTCACCGCGTTATCCTCCAGCCCAACCGAGGATGAATCATCTGTCGACATCGCATCAGTACGAAGCGCTTCAAACACAAATCTTTCGGTGTTCTTCGCGGTTTCATCGTCGTCGCGCGTCGCGGACGACGTGCTCCATCCAGCCGCGCGCGGAAAGTGCGTAAATTCAATACTCGCACCACTACGAGATCCGACGCCGACGTTGTGCGCGTACACTCGCACGCGCCCCGTGCCTGGACCACCTCCAATCGGCGATGCATTCGCTAACGACGAAGACGTCGTCGTCGACGACGTCGATTGAAATACGTCGCCTCGACGCCGCTCGACATCCTCGTCCTCGTCGTACACCAATCGAAGAACATTCTCACGCAACGCATCAAACGTCCGCGGAATCGGCTCGAGCGCGACAACGACGGCGCGTTCATCATCTCCGAGCGCGCGCGCAAACTTTACGCTCGATAAACCTATATTCGCACCCACGTCGATCACCACCCGCGCCGACGCGCCCGCGACGACATCCGCCCCATCGCCCTCTCCGTCGCTCGCACACGCGAAATCGTAGCACCCACGCGCGTACACCTCGTCGTAAATAAACTTCACATCCGGTCTCGACACGTACGCGATCACCGAACCATCAGGCGCGGTGGCTCGAGCGCCATCAAACGTCCACGACGTCAACGACGATGCACTCGATGCATTCGCCGCCCCCGCGCGCGTCGCACGGCGCGCCATCGCGCTCGAGCGCGCGGTGAAGAACGGTCTACGCGCGAGCGACGTCGCGTGCGTCATCGCGCGTCTCGAGCGGCGCGTTTAGCGCGGCGTACAGTGACGTTTGCGTGCGGTGCTCCGGTGCTCCGCATTGCGCGCCGCATCATGTCCGCCCCACCGAACGCGCCGAACGCGCCGAACGCGCGCGCGCGCGACGTCGTCGGGTGGGCCAAAGTGTGCGGCGCGCGTGCGAAAGGCGCGCACGCCGCGGTCGCGCACGGTGGCGCCGCGGCACAGGGCATCATCGGACGCTGTGCGCACGGAACTTTTTGGAACGACGACGCTGACACGCTGACGGTCGTCGGCGGCATCACCGCGCACGCTGGCGCGCGTGAGGTCGATCGAACGTGTATGATGATTAAATTTGGTGCGTGCGCGGGCGCGGGTGCGATCGAGGGTGACGGCGCGGGCGAGAGAATTGTTGTGCATTTGAATGTGACTGTTGTTGAATTACGCGCGAGGTGTTTTAAACGCGTCGCAACGCATGGCGCGGCGCGCAAATCGCGCGCGTAGGGATGCCCGGGGTGTTCTTTATATTTGAACGCGCGAGTCGCGCCCGTGTCGTCAGGAGACGCGCTCGGATGCGCGTAAATTTCGACGTTTCAGTGACTCGAGACTGACTGCGTGCGTTGATTTTTCGCAACTTTTTGCAGGAACATTCGATGTATCGTGGGTAAAAATGACTGGGGACGTGCCGAAGGAGATGGAAGGGGTGTCATACGTCCATCGGAAGCGCACGCGTGAGGGTGATGCTGGGGAAGAAGAGTTATCGTCGACGCGCGCGCCGACGACGCTCGACTTGTTCTTGGCGTTTGGAGGCGCGACGGCGGATGGGGCGACATCGAATGACGTTCGAGCGATGGATTGCGCGACAAAGCGATGGGTGAAGTTGTCAACGAAGGGTACAAAGCCTTCGAAACGTATGGGGCACGCAGCGACGTTGGTGAATGGGCGGCTGTTTGTACACGGAGGGCGCGTAGAAGGCGAGCGAGAGGAATACCTCAGCGACGCGTACGAGTTGAATTTAGACACCTTGACGTGGCGTGAGGTGAAAATGACGGGTAGTATTCCAACTCCTCGCGCGTTTCACACCATCGCGACGTTGAGCTCGATGCTTGTGTGCTTTGGTGGTGACAATGGCAAGGGATTTTTACAAGAGACGTTTTTCAAGCGGTTTGACGACGACGAGTGGCACAAGCCCGTCATACGCGCGTTGCCGAATACATCGAATAATCCCGATGCGTCAACGAAGCTTGAGCCATCGCCTCGCGCGTGTCACACCGCCACGCCTTTGACGGATGGTGACACGATGATTGTTTTCGGTGGCATCGGCTTGAACAACGAGTCTCAAAACGACACGTGGGCGTGGTCGGCGGCACAAATGACGTGGGCCGTCGTCGATCCGCCGTCGCAAGAGCCAGAGGCGCGATTCATGCACACCACTACCGTGGTTGGCGATGGCTTAGCCGTGCTCGGAGGAATGACGCTCAATCCGCTGTCGCAGGCATCAAAGAGAACGCCGTATCGTATTTTCTCGCACATGTACATTTTGACGGCGGCGGGATATTTGAAACATCCAAACTGGCACGTGACGAATGACAGTCTTCGTAAACCTATCGAAGCCTCAGCGGCGGAGGCAAGAACGACGCCGCCGAGTGCAGTGGCGCCAAAGGTGGTAGAGGTGGCAGCGCTTCAAGCGACGGATGACGGCGTTGCTGATGCACCCGTCGCCAAGGCTCCACCAGCGCCGGCGCCAGCCAAAAAGAAGAGCGCCGTCGCGGAGAGCAAGCCGAACGGCTCGGCGTCATCGATGCTTCCATCGACGACGAAGCCTAAGGAATCCGTTTCCAAGTCTGTTGATGCATCGACGTCTGTCGAGGAAATCAATCCAACGTCGGCGCTTTCCAACGGTGGCGGCGACGCGTCGACGGCGGCAGCCGCGACTCACGGGGCGAGCGCCGTGCCTCCAAAGAAGAAGCTCTCCGCCGCCGCCAAGCTGCATCGCATGACTTCTGACTCTGCGTCGATGAGTTTACCGAGATCGACGTCGAAAGTAACGACGGATGAGAAAAAGGGTGACGAGACGCAGGCGATTGAAACCGTCGTTGCCAAACAGGTTTCAACTGAAACAAAGCCAAAAGCGAGACAGCAAAAAAAGAAGAAACCCGCCGCAGACGCTGTAGTTGAGAACGCGCCCGCCGTCGCCGTCGCGACTGCTCTCGTTGAACCTGTCAAACCTGTTGATACTGTCAAACCTGTTGAACCTGACGATACTGTCGATACTGTAGATCCCGTCGATGCTGTCCCAGTTGATCCTGTCGACCCCATGGTTGCGGTGGCGCCCAAGGTGGTGGCGAAAGATTTGCTCCCAGTGCCTGGCGTGTCTTTGGCGCCGCCCGACGACGAAGACGACATGGAGGACATCGACGAAGATATCGACATCGGCGTGGATAATCGAAGCCGCGGCAACGACAATGACGATGCACTAGTGACCGGTAAGTCCACGCCGAGCCCACCCATGCAATCACCTGCTAAGTCGGCGCAAGCCGTGCCGATTCCTGGCGTGCGCCTGGCGCCGATGCACGACGACGAATGGGACGAGTTGGATTCAGACGAACGCATGCCATCCGTGGAGATGAGCTCAGAGGATGACGAGCGTGCAGAAGTATCGCCTTCAGCGCAGCCAATCGCTTGGGCGAAGAGCGACTGCGGTAAATATTCAATCATGATTGACCGCGCGACGGGTCAGGAGATTCGCCGAATCGAAGCGCCGCCGATGTCACCGCCGCAATCGAGCGCGCAGCGCAAGCGTCTAGCGTCGCCAGCTGCTTTGAATGAGCAGCCGACGCCGAAAACGCACAGGAAACGCGCAGATGACCAAGATTGGACGATGAAAGAGCGACTGTTGGCGAAGAAATTCTTTGAGCAATTCGAATTGACAGACAAACCAAAACGCTACCGAGGATTAACAGAGGAGCGATGCGCGGCGGTTCTCGCCGAGAGTTGGAATGCGTTGCCGACATTAGAGCGAGTGGGGTGGTTAGAACGCGCTCGTGGTCCGTTATCGGCATCCAAGGCTTCAGCGCGCGATCGCGCGTCGAATGACTCTGACGATGAACCGCCTTACATTAAGCACGGCGACCGAGCGGTGATGGACACGCCGACGCGCGCCGACATGGAATACGCCGCGAATTTAGGCGAGTTCAGAGGCAACGATCTCACCATGCTCGGCACGCGTTTCAGCGGTGTTTTTACCGGCTCTTTCGACACCGGGTACTTTGCCACGGTGACCATGGAAGAGCGGAGCGACAAGGAGTACCGGTGCGTCGTGTACTCGCCCGCGCTCGCCTCGCCGGCTGACCCCACGCCCGCGTATTGCGTTCCCGCCGCCGGTGACGACACCGACGTGCAAAATGTTGTTTACAAGAAAGACGACGGTACGCACTCGATAGTTCGCGCGCGCGAGGCTTGGAGCCGTTCATACGCCGCCGAACAAAGTGGCGGAATTCGTCAGTCGAGCCTCGAGCCCATCGACTGAAATGTATTCACATGTGTGAAGAACCCCGTAGACGATGACATCTGGGCGGTCAGAGCGCTGAATCAATGTACCATTGGCGGCGCTGAAACTAGATCACATTGCGAAAATGTATTGTACTACATATAACAACGACACTTGTTTTTCTATACTAAAATACTTCTAGTAGTGTGTTACACAAACCATCTCATCCAAACGTATTCAACGCCCCTTGCGTTGATTCTAAAAAGCTTTGCAATCGTTCCGCGCTCCTCACCGCCGCCGCCGGATGCCCATCCGCGGACGCCTCCGTTGCCGTCAAATCCCGCCAACTTTCCGTGTCCTCTCCGTCCCAATACCCAAACGGCACGTCCACGAGCGCAGAATTAGCCTTCCGCAACGCCTCGGCGATCGCTTGCGCGTCTTCCAACGTCACCCGCGCGCGATTCGACGACGTCGTCGGCGTCACGAGGACGCCGCCGAGCGAGGCAGCCTCGCGCGCGACGCGTCTCGCCACGCCCTCGTACGGAAACCCGTGCTCGCGCCGCACCATGACCACGCCCAACGGATGAGATAAATTTAAATACGCATTCGACGACGCCAAACCGATGCAATTCGCGCACGGCACCGGCGCAGACGACGCATCTTTTGATGTCGCTTCTTCACCATGGGTGCTTTGATGCGCAGCTCCAACGCCGACTGCGGCGCTCACCGCCGCGGCGCGGGCGTATTCTGGAGGCACAGCCACGGACACGATAGTTCTGTACGGCACGATGCGCGCGAAAAACGCATCGGCGGCGAGCACGGCGGACATCAAAAACCAAAAAGGCTGGCAACGTATGACGTCATAAACCGACGCCACACGCCACGACATCATGTGCCGCCGAGTCGACTGTTCAAAGTGCTCCAAGCCCACGTGGGCTGGTTGCGGTGCGTCTCGCGCGCGCATCGCGCGCCGCGCGGTCGATCGATCGGGCGATGTGCGCGGGGAAACGCGTCGTTGAAGCGTCGTTTTCGTGTTCAGGGGACTAACTGTCGCGTCGAGCGTCATTCGCTAGGTATGCACATCGAGACGGCGTTAAAGGGCGTCGCCGTGGAAGATCGCTGCGCGTGTCCACGAGGAAGCGTGTTCGGGTCGTTATTCGGATCGTCTAAGAAGACGTCGACGTGAGTTTGGCGTATACTATTTTGTTTTCTTTGTGTAACGCCACGGGACGTTTCTTTCAACAACTCTGCTGTATTGCGTCATCATGCGCTATATTCGCGCCATTCGCGCGCCAAGGCGTACTTGAGCTGTGCAATATCGCGCTTTGCGTCGTCTATGTGCGCACGCAACTCGTCGAGGGTTCGTTTGCGCGACGAATGCGCGTCAAGCGCAAGGGCTATGGCGCGCTCGAGCACGCGCTCAGCGTCGGGCGCTTGAGCGCTCGACGCCCCGCCGGCGCGTAAATCGCGCGATGCGCGCGCCATGATCGATCCTTCAAGCTCTTCGCGGTCACGCGTGATTTGATCTTTCAATGCGTTCATCTCGCGGGCGAGCGCGCGGGCGTTGGCGGTGAGAGACTTGAGCTCGGAGACGCGCGCTCGGAGCGCCGGAGCCGCATCCGACGTCGAGGCGCAAAACGCCTTGAACGCATCCGCGCGCGGTGTGCGCGGCGCGCGCTGGGACGATGATATTGGTGGCGTCTCTCCCGCACTCTCTTCGTCGTCATCGACGTCGTCTTTGGCGCGAAACGTCGTCGCGCTATTCGAGCTGTTCGCGTCGACGCCTAGCCGCATTCGGCTTCGACAGATGTCCCGCAGCGCGCGCTGTACCGCGTGAATTTTCGCTACATTCGCCCCGCAATCTAACACGTAATCGTCTTCGCGCACGTATCGCTCGACATCTCGGTGCAAAGCGTTTAAAGCATCCGTACTCAAAACGAACGGGTCGTCGCCGTCGCCATCGTCGTCGTCGCAAACGTCTCCACCTCGAAGACTTTGCCGAAGCAACGCGAGCTCGACACGTAATCGTTTATTCTCCTCCTTGAGGCGTGCGATGAGCAAGTCAACGTCGAGTTCCTCGTTGACAAAGATTTCGTTTGAAATCTTTGCCACACGCTGGGCGAATCGACACGTGCTTACGGATTCATCAAACGCGTCGTCGTCGCCGCTCGCCGTGGCCACCATGACTGTGACACAATTCCCACCTAGACTATCGCGCAGCATCGTTGTCATTAAGCTATTTCGATACGGCACGTGCGTGTTCTCCAGGCCATCCGATCGGGCTTGTAACGCCACGATGACTTGCTCGAGAAAGTGTAGCGATACGTTGATGTATTTCGCTTCTTGTAACGTGGCGCCGTCGACGCCGCTTTTATTCACGCGTTCGCTCCCAGCCAAATCCACCAAATTTAGTTTCGCCCGTCGCACCGTGTCCGTCCCGCGCGAACGCTTTGTTATTGTCACGGTAAATATGCAATGTGACCGCGATGAGGCCATGTTCAGAGGCGTCTCCGCCACCGCTCGATTGGTGTCGCCGACAAAGAGTAAATCGAGCGCCTCTTCTTCGCTCGCGACGACGTGGGACGTCAAATCTAACACGTGCATATGCCCATGCTCGTCTTCCAACACGCGCACGCGTGGTAATGGAATTTCACTCGATCGTTCGTACCCTCGCGCGGCGCTCTGCCGCGCATCGAGTGTAGTGGCAAGTAAATCGTACCCGCGCTCGAGATAAATTTCAACGTAGCTCACCTCGACGGTAAATTTAGCATCTTCACCGCTATCTTTCGAACACACGCGATCGATCGAGGCAAATATCCTCGATAACGCACGGGGGACAATGCCCCGGTCGTCGTATCGCGCCGCTCCTCCCGTGAGCGTGTACGTCTTTCCACTTCCAGTTTGCCCGTACGCGAACAACGTGGCGTTGTACCCGTCGAGCGCCGCGTCCACGACGCCCTTACCCACGACGTCAAACACCTCGTCTTGGCTCGCGCGCTCGTCCATCACGCCATCGAATGCAAATCTATGTGTAAACGCGCGCGGTCCGCCTTGGCGACGCTCGACGTCGGCTTTACACTCGACGAAAACTTTGTCATTGTCCTCGCGAGGAGGCGAACCGTCATCGAGTTCACTCGAGAGCGGAACGATGGAAACGCGCTGTGCGGTAGTTTTCGAGCTCGGGCGCAGACGAAGATACGTGCGTATGGATGACGACGATGATGGCGCGTCCGGCGTCATCGACCGCGGCGGTACATGCGCGTGATGCGATGTGACGCGTCGGCGTCGTCGGTCAACGCGAAACGCGAAACGGGTATGAGAATAACGCGTCAAACATAAAACCATACGTATATATATATCTTACAACCGGTGGCGGCAACGATGACAACGACAACGACATTGCGCGTGTACACATAACGCACACACACACGTGCGCGCGCACACACACACACAAGCGCTCTAAACGCTCTCGCTACGCGTCCACCGGGGTCTCCCTGACCTCCTCACTATTATTCCTTCTTCGCCTCTTCCAAGTACGGATTCTTCGGCTCCTCAATCACCTCAATTTCATGATCAAATTCCCACGGTTTCCACTCGCGCATCTTCGGAATCAACGCCAATTCATCCTCCGCCACGGCGTACAACTCTTCAATCTGCCCTAACCCGAGCGCGCGCTCCACCGCCTCCACATCCCCCGCATTCGCCTCCAACGCCTTCAAATGTCCCTCGTACACCTGCTCCACCACTTGCCTGTACCCAGCATCGGCAGGAATGCCCACGCGAACCGCTTTAAGCACCTCACGCACCTTACTCGCGTACGCGTTGTGCGCATCGTCTAAAACCTTCAACCCGACGATCCCAGTCGTGGCTTTCGTCGACATGGACATCGTCGTCGTCGTCGCGCCGCCGCCGAGACGCGCGCACGCGGAGAGCAACGCGCGTCGCACCTGGGTCGCCATCATCGGATCCGCGCACGCGTCGTCGAACACTGACGACGACGACGACGCGATCGGGATCGGGATCCAGATTTTTCCCACACCAAAGACGCGTTTTGACCAATCATGACCACAGGGTCGAGTGGGGACTATTTTGACGGGGTCACGATTGGTGGTTGATTTTCGAACGTTTGCGAGCTGTCGATCGAACGCGACGTCACACGACGACGACGTTGGACGTTGGACGTTCAACGACGGGTGTGATGCGCGATAGCGACGATGATGACGCGAGTCTTCACGACGACGACGACGACGAGGAGGAGTACGCGATGACTGAGGAGGACGAGGACGAGGATGAGCCGGTGGTGATGTCGCAAGCGGATGTGCGCGCGAGAAATGTGTCGATGATGGTGAATGGCACGCTCGCGACGTCGGTGAAACCATTCGTGCGCGGACTCGTGGTTGAGGATCCTGAGGTGGTGTTGCGTCGGGCGTTTAAGTCGCCGTTTCCGAACGCGCCGAATGCGAGTGGTGCGTGATTTTGATTGATTGTGACGTAATGTTGGCACCGCGATGGTCGCGCGCGCGGGGGCGTTTGAATGTGATACTGACGTTTGGGGTTTTGATTTTGTGCAGCGGAATTACGGCGTCGATTGGCGGCAAGACGGGTGTTCGTGCCGTGGGGTGCGAATGCTAAAGATGCGTTGGCGGCGATGCCCAAGCCCACGGCGTTGGCGACGACAGATGAGCACATTACGTTACCGGATGGTATCGAGGATTTGACGCTTTGGACGCCTGGTGATGGAGTGCGCGATGACGCGGGCGATGACGCGACGACAACGACGGGTGGTGCGAGTGCGAATGCGAATGCGAAACCCATAGTTGTCGATCGCATGCTTACGCGGTGGTTGCGCCCGCACCAACGCGAAGGCGTTCAATTTATGTTTGAGTGCGTCATGGGTTTGCGTGATTTCGACGGATGTGGGTGTATTCTCGCAGACGATATGGGTTTGGGTAAAACTTTGCAAGGAATTACGTTGTTGTGGACGTTGTTGCGACAAGGCATGGATGGGACGCCGACGGTGAAACGCGCGCTCATTGTGTGCCCGACGTCGTTGGTATCCAACTGGGACGACGAGTGCAACAAATGGTTGAATGGGCGGGTGAAAACTTTGCCGATTTGTGACTCGACACGTGCAGAGGTTGTGAGTTCTGTGAAGTCATTCTTAGCTCCGCGACACACGGCGCAAGTGATGATTGTGAGCTACGAAACATTTCGCGTTCACGCCAACCGCTTCAACTTTGACGGCGCGGTGGATTTGGTCATGTGCGACGAGGCGCATCGCTTGAAGAACGGCGAAACATTAACCAACAAGGCGTTGTGTGGTGTGCCGTGCTTGCGGCGGGTGATGTTGAGTGGTACGCCCATGCAAAACCATCTCGATGAATTTTACGCCATGGTGAGCTTTTGTAATCCCGGGTTGTTGGGCACCCCGACGGAGTTTGCGAAAAAGTTTGAGCGTCCGATTCTTGCCGGTCGCGAACCCGGAGCGTCAGATAGCGAGATGGAAAAAGGTCAGGCTGCAAACTCGGAGTTGTCAGAGTTGGTGAACAAGTTTATTTTGCGCCGGACGAACACTATTTTGAGTAAGCACTTGCCACCCAAGGTTGTCGAAGTTGTGTGCTGCAAATTGTCCCCGCTTCAACAAGCGCTGTACGAACACTTTTTATCTTCAAAGTCTGCGGCAAAATTGGTGTCTGGAAAGGCAACACAAACATTGGCTGCGATTACGGCGTTGAAGAAGTTATGTAGCCACCCAAAGTTGATTCATGACATGATTCGAGGCGCGAAGAATACTGGGCACACAGCGAGCGGATTTGCCACGTGCGCGGGATTCTTTCAAGAAGGCATGTACGGGAGCTCATCTCGAGGTGGTCGTGGTCTTGGAAGTATGATACCCGGATGGGAAGAGCATAGCGGGAAGTTTGCGGTGCTCGGTCGTATGTTGGCGAATTTGCGAGCCGAAACGAAGGATCGAATTGTGATTATTTCCAACTACACGCAAACGCTTGATTTGATTGGTCAAATGTGTAGTGAGCGCCGCTACCCGTACGTTCGTCTCGATGGTTCGACGACCATCGGTAAGCGACAAAAGCTGGTGAAGCAGTTCAACGACCCGAGCACGGATTCGTTCGTATTTTTGCTTTCATCGAAAGCGGGCGGATGCGGCATCAACCTCATCGGCGGCAATCGTCTCGTGTTGTTCGACCCTGATTGGAATCCAGCAAACGACAAGCAAGCCGCAGCGCGTTGCTGGCGTGACGGTCAAAAGAAAAAGTGCTACTTGTACCGATTCTTATCCGCGGGCACGATTGAAGAAAAGATTTTCCAACGTCAGTTGTCCAAGGAGAGTTTGCAAAATGTCGTCAACGGCTCGGGTGAATTGGAACAATCCATCTTGACCAAAGAAGAACTCCGAAGGTTGTTTTCTCTCGACTGCACGACGTATTCTGACACGCACGACACATGCGGATGCACGCGCTGCCCCAAGTGCGTCGAGGGAGATCTCGGACGCGATGCAGACCCAGAGCACAAGACGTGGGAGGAACAAATCGACGAAGCGGATGAACAAAAGCTCGACGAGTGGGCGCATCATCACCGCATGGACAAGGTTCCCGATGATATCATGAAGAAGTCAGCAGGTGATGAAGTGTCTTTCGTGTTCTCGTTGAAGGTTGAAGGCTGCGCGATCGATGATTCGAAGAAGAATCCCGCCGCTGGCGCGTCTGAAAAGCCGAAAGACGCGCCGCCGGCAACCAAGGTTCCATCAACTGCGCCCGCTGTATCTTCGTCTCGCCCACAATTCTCGATAAACCGACCAACGTCAACATTTGTACCACCATCGCGTAGACCGCTTACGGTCATGAACACGTCGGCGGGTAAGGTTACGACGAACGCCAGGAAGCCGGCGCCGCCGCCGCCGCCTCCAGGTCGGCTCGGCGCGCAACGCAAACCAGTCACCAAGCCCGATCTGAAGCCGAAAGGCCGGAAAAAGGCGATGGAAAGCGAAAGCGATGACGATGATATGTGCGACGACGACACTGAAGAAGAAGACGAAGGGGAAGAAGAAAGCGAGGCTGAAGAGTCAGAGTCAGAAGCGGAGGAAGATGGCGCGGTGCCAGATTCTGAAGACGAAGACATCGCGGACACCTCTGATGTACCCGTGAAAAAGCGCGCCAACGCAAGTTCTGAAGTGAGCGCGTCGCGACTAAAAGCCCCGCGCGTGTCGTCGGTTTCATCGGAATTGGGCATCGCGTTACCGTCAAAGACTAATGACGACGAAGACGAAGAAGCGTCAGAGTACTCTGAATCCGAATATTAAAATTCAATTTCCTTTTAGATTGGCGAAGAGCGCGCGAACTTGAGAATGTACGCAGCACTCTTCACAAAAGTTGTAGTAGGCACACATTCACACATTTGTTTCTTTTCTTATTACTCATCATTACACAGTTCAAAATCCCATTTGCGCTTCGGCGGCTTCAGAGATGACTGGGATGCGCACGTAGCGGCCAGTCATGCATCCGACTGCACTCAGCGCGAATGCGCCGAGCACGATGACGAAAATCGCGTTATGTACCACCATCACCAATGGTCCTGGCAAGCCGATACCCAAAATACCCGGTCCAAACAACGTTTCGACGAGAGACGGGAAGATTAAAGCAATGTCGAGTAAAATCGCCTGCATGGCGTTGAAGCGACAAAATCGCGACAAATTTTGATTCTTCGCAATGCCGAGATAAATGGCGAAAAACATGATCAAATTACCCATCGGTAAAGATGACACCGCACGCAAAATCGGCATCAACGGCTTCAACAACACAATCGCCGCGGGAAACTGTGCGAAAAAGTATCTCCCATACCGCAACGCGCTCAACAGCGGTAAGATATACGGCGCCAGCGCCACGACGCGATCGGGCACGGGGACGATATTGAATCCCCCACCCGAATACCCACCCGTCGCATTCACCGGCACCGACGTCCTCGCGCGCATGCGACGCGAAAACGTGCCTCCTCGCGTCGCGTCCTCGCCTCGGCGACGTAAAGCGTCCGAGACGCCGCCGCGCGTCTTCCCCAACGCCAGCACGCGCACGCCGCAACCAACGCGCGCGTTCGGCGCCGCAGCGCATCGACGCACATCACGGCGCACCACACGCGCGCCAGTCATCACCGACGACGACGTCATCGTCAACATCAACGTCATGATTGAACGAATGAATGCAAGCCGTCTAACAACCCCTGGAAATTAGAGAATTCACCCCCGAAATCGCTCGCCCGTGGGCGCCGTGCGCGATGATGTCGCGTGCTGGCGCGCGCGAAATGAATCCACAAATGAAGCGCGCGTGGAGGCGCACCGCGTCGTCGTCGCGGGCGGCGGCGGCGTGTGCGGTCGCGCGCGTGTGCGACCCCAAAAGAAGTGGCAGAAACCACAGGGGGGAACCAAAATCATGTAATATCATCAATAAAGTAACTATATACGCTGTAGAAAAATACAACGTCAGATAAACTATATACGGGTTAAACACGTCCACAGTATGTAATTATCATGGTTTCAAATTGAGTCCCGTCCATAGGATGACGTCGACAGCGACGCCGCCACGCTGGATAACGCGTCTACACCGACGTCATACACACACGCCAGCGACGATGATGACGATGACGACCACGCAAACCGCGTGCGCGATGCGCACGGTGATGACCACCAAGTCCAAGGCGGTGCGCCGCGCCTCCGTGGCGCGCCGTGCGGGTGAGCAAGAAGGACAGATGAACCAACAAATGGAGGGCGGGTGCGTTGCGTGTGTTTTGTATCGCGCGGTGCGCACGGTGCGCGACGAGGGCGTCGTGCGCGGTGCGCAGTGCGCGGGATGATCGTTTTACATCGATATCGATCGCGCGCGAGACGTCTGGAAGGGATGTTAGCGACGTGTTCGTTGAAGATCTTGCCGAGCGCGCGTGGAGAGTGGATTAATCTTTTTCGTCGGTTGTCGACGGATGATGGCTGGTTTTATTGCATGGTTTCCCGAATGCGGTGACTGTCGATGCGTATGGTGTTCGTGATCGCGATGACTGACGGGAGTGTGTGCGTTTTGGTATCGCATCGCAGTGAAATCGGCCTCGGTGGTCTCGAGGACATGATGGACAAGGCGGATGGCGGCGCCACGCCAGATTTCGTCAAGGGCCTCGGCATCAAGGAACTCGACGATGTGTTCGCGATTTTGGGCTCCCAGACCAAGGGTGCTGAGCTCGGTCAAATGCTGTTGACGGAACGTTTCGGTGAAGTGCTTTACCGTGAATCTGGTTTCACGTCCACCGCGGAAATGATCAACGGTCGCTGCGCGGTGCGTAATTTTTGACGCGCGCGCTTTTTTGTTGTTTGCGTCTTTCTCGCTCATCTCGCGGTCATCGTCTCCCAGCCTCTTGCCCACGTGCGTGTACAAAGTTGTGTACTAACCGCGAGTGATTTTGTGTTCTTCGCCTCTTACACAGATGATTGGCTTTGTTTTGGCCGTCTTGAACACCTTCAACGGTGACCTTTTGGAAATGATCGCCAAGGTCCCGTTGGCTGTCATCTTCGTCATCGCCACGATCGCCGCCGCGTCCGTCGTGCCGAAGGCCAACCCGGGTGGTTATTTCCCGGATAACGTCAACAACGCCGCCATGACTGCGTACACTGGTGCCAAGCTCGATGAAGTCTTCACGTACAAGACTGAATTGGTGAACGGTCGCGCGGCGATGTTGGCCATGGCGTTCTTCCTCGCCACGGCGACTGTCTTCTAAATGTCGACGAATAATTTTTTCATGCACACACACACACACTGAAAAAGCGCGATCGCACGTTGTAATTGAAACATCGCACATGCGGCATCATATATAACTACGATTTGAACGACAAATCGATACGCTAAAAAACTTTAATTCGTACTACACAAGTGTCAAAATCTCCTACTCAACCGGGGCGAAAAACCTAATCGCGTCGTAACTCCATGTATTCCTTTCGCGTACCCTCGGCGTTCATGATCCACAATTCAACCTTATCCCCAGTGTAAATGTCGCGCTCGGCGGCGGTAGCAAAGCAATCTTTGACCAAGTCGATCGCCGCTTCCTCGCTCAGCGGCGTCGCGCTCGACACCGCGGGCAACACCAACGGCGAAACCGTCTTGAGTTGGTTATCCAACACCGGCATAATCAACGCCTGTCCCGAACCTTGACAGGAATAGTTTGTTCTTTCATACGATCCTACCGCATCGTACGTAAACACCGCACCCTTACCCTCGGCGTCCAAACCCGCGACAATGTTGAAGGCGTAGTATGGAAAAAAGCGCCGGTAGTACAACGTATTACTCAACATTTGCGCAAACGACACGCATCCGATGGGCTTTTTGTTCTGAAACTCATACTGCTTACACCTCGCCTGTAAAGTCTTCTTCAACGTCACGGCATCCGCCATGAACCCGGCGCTCGCCATCAACGTTTTCGGTGACATTTCATCAATCTTTTCATAGTTGCGCGTGAGAATGTTATACCCCGACGACATGCGCGTATCCGCGGCGCAAATCACGTACGATTCCCCCGCCACCGCGAGTACCGTACCACCGTTATTATCCTATGTGCATGCGTCAAAGTACCGTCGTCAGTCACGCGTCGTACGCCATAGATCTCATTCGCAGCGAGCGCACCAACCACCAGCTCGCGCACGTCATCATCGTCGCCGTCGCCGTCGCCCCCGGTCGTCGTCGGCGCATCGCATCGCACGACACGTACGTATGGCGACCAATTCGCGTGTTGTCGCGCGCCCGGCGCGTCAGCATCATTCGTCATCGCACAGCGCGCGTCGCAACGCGCGTCTTGAAATGTCGTGACGCGTGATCGTTGACTGAGATCACACACACGTTTCGCGCGCGGCAGTGTGCGGCGCGTCGTCCGTGCGACGCTCGCGAGCGAGTTGGGAACGGCGACGATGGAGCTATTTCGCAGCGAACACATGGCGCTGACGCGCGTGATCGTCCCGAGCGAAGCCGCGCACGGGACGTTTGCCGCGCTCGGGGCTTTGGACTGTTGCCAACTCGTCGACTTAAACGCCGGGAGCGCGTCGTTTACGCGCACGTATGCGACGCAGATACGTCGAGCGGAGGAGTTGTTGCGTCGTATGCGGTATTTCGCGCACGAGGCGAAGAAGGCAAAGGTGGACGTGGTGATACGCGAGGGTGGGAGCGGGGCGAGGATGTCTTCGTCGACGTCGTCTTCGAGCGCCGGTACGGATGAGCTCGATCACGTGAGTGATGAGTTGGAGAAGGAATTACGGTCGTCTTTGAGGAATTACGAGCGCCTGATGCGCACGCACAGCGAATTGGTGGAGCTACAGATTGTGTTAGAAAAGGCTGGGAAGATTTTTGACGAGTCGCGGGCGACGAGCGGGGCGCGTCCGACGTACGATTATAGCGGCAGTCGAGCGTACGATGACGTCGAGGGTGGTGGTTCGCGAGGGACTACGTCCGAGGCGTTATTACCAGCGAACGATCATGAGTTCGACGTGCGTGCGCCAGGACGATCGGGCTCGTATTTAGAGATGGCAGAGCTCGGCTCGGAGCAACGAAGCAACGAAGGCACCTCGGGCGGCAATACGAGCGTCGAAAGCGCGCAAGAACAGGCGGCGAAAGCCGTACGACTTGGTTTTATCACTGGAGTGCTGATGACGAGCAAAGTTGTGTCGTTTGAGCGGATTTTGTTCCGCGCCACGCGGGGGAATATGTTTTTGAAACAGTCGCCGATTTTGGGATTGGTCGTCGATCCCACAACTGGGGAAAAGTGCGAAAAGACTGTCATCGTCGTTTTCTTTGCCGGTGAGCGCGCACGCGAGAAGATTGTTAAGATTTGTGAGGCGTTCAACGTCAACCGCTATCCTTTTCCCGAAGACTATACTCGTCAGCGACAAATGTACGCTGAGAGCACGGCGCGCTTGGTCGAGTTGCAATCGACGCTCGACGCCTCGACGGCGCACAGAGACGAGATATTGCGCAACATTGGCGATAATTTGAGTGACTGGTTCGGTATGGTCTTGCGCGAGAAAGCCATCTATCATGCGATGAACATGTGTTCGGTGGATGTCACGCGAAAGGTGCTCGTGGCGCACGCGTGGGTGCCCACGTACGCGACGGCAAAAGTGCAAGACGCGCTGTCGGCGGCGAACACAGCTGCTAGCGCATCGGTCGGAACAATCTTCCAGGAGATTGAGAGCAAAGAAATGCCCCCTACGCACTTCCAGACGAATAAGATTACGGCTGTGTTCCAAGGAATTGTCGAAGCGTACGGCGTTGCGAGCTACCGAGAAGTCAACCCGGCGGTGGCCACCATCGTGACTTTCCCATTCTTATTTGCAGTGATGTTTGGAGACTTTGGTCATGGTATCTTGATGTTACTCGCCGCGATGTACTTGATCATGAATGAGAAAAAGATGGGCGCGAGCAAGCTGAATGAAATTGTACAGATGGGATTTGACGGTCGCTATGCGATTTTATTCATGTCCATCTTTAGCATTTACACCGGGCTTTTGTACAACGAATGCTTCTCGGTACCGATGAATTGGTTTGGTGAGAGCAAGTATGTGTGTGATCCCAACGATCCTACGGCAGCGACGACGTGCGACTCCAAGTACACAACTGGTTTGGTGAACAACGGCGACGGAGCGTACGCGTTTGGCGTCGATCCCATATGGCATGGCTCTCGCTCTGAATTGCCGTTTTTGAACTCAATGAAGATGAAAATGTCAATCCTTATGGGCGTCACGCAAATGATGCTCGGGATTTTCATGTCGTGCTTGAACCACTTATACACCAATGACAAATTGTCATTGTATTTTGAGTTCATCCCGCAAGTCCTCTTCCTCGGCGCGCTCTTTGGTTACCTCTCGCTGTTGATCGTCATCAAGTGGTGCACCCCGGGATCGACCGCGGATTTGTATCACGTCATGATTTACATGTTTTTGGCCCCGGGTAACGTCGATTGCGCTGGAGAAGGCGAGAACGGCGGCCCAGGATGTCCTGAGAACGTTTTGTTTGCCGGACAAGCGGCGTTTCAAAACTTTCTCCTCTTCGTCGCCTTCGTCGCTGTGCCGGTGATGTTGATCCCGAAGCCGTACTTCTTGAAAAAGAAGCACGAAGCGTCGAGAGGAGGTGTTCGTCGAGGTGCCACGGGGTACTCTCGATTAGACACGGGCGATGAAGGTGAGTTTTTGCAAGCGGCGGACACCGAACGAAGCGACGCCAGCGCCGTCGCTGAGGAGGAGGAATTCGACTTTAGCGAAGTCGTCGTGCACCAAGCGATCCATACCATCGAATTCGTGCTCGGTGCGGTGTCAAACACTGCGTCATATCTGCGTCTTTGGGCACTTTCCCTCGCCCACGCGCAACTTTCTGCGGTGTTTTGGGACCGCGTCTTCATGGGCGCCGTCGCGAGCGGCAACGTCATCGCCATCTTCATCGGATTTGCCGTATGGGCATCAGCCACAATCGGTGTGCTCATGCTCATGGAGTCATTATCCGCCTTCTTACATGCCTTGCGTTTACACTGGGTTGAGTATATGAACAAATTTTACGGAGGCGCCGGGACGAAATTTACCCCGTACACCTTCGCGGGCTTGGTCGCCGAAGAATTTGCCTCTAAAGACGGCGCCATGGACTAAACCTTCATCGCGAGCGCGCGAGCGCGCGCGTTTCTATAGTCATTCACACACACATCAATTAGCACACACGCATTGTTTCAAATATAAAAGAACGTGAAAACACGAAACAAGACTAAAACCACCCCGCGCGCTTCAGTTTCAAACTAAAAAACAGTTGAACCCGCACTGCTCGCCACGGTCGAGTCATGCGCGACGCTTTCGCGCGCGCGCCTCGCGCGGTGACCCTGGACGCGAGTTTAATCACCCCCACCGATATCTTCTTCCTCTGCGTCACGTGTTTCGGATGCTTTGCCATTCAAGCGCTGTCGCAACGCGCGTTCGCGCGTCGAGGCCCCAATTGGTTCACCGCTCTGAGCGCCGATGCGCGCGTGGATATCGGTATTCGATGCGCGAGTGCGGTGTGGGGCACGATAGCGGCGTCGGCGACGATTCCCGTGATCGTTCCGGTGATCATGCGCGGGACGACGGTGATGGACCGGGTGTACACGGTGATGCCGAGAGCGCGCGCGCTGTGCTGCGCGGCATGCGGGTATTTCGTATGGGACGTGTGCGTATCGCTCAAGTACTATGATTTGCAGTACATCGCGCATGCGATCGCGAGCGTGATTACGTTTGGCATGCCTCAATTCATGCCGAATGGGTTTTTACATTATTATGGCGTGGTGTTTATCTTGTGGGAGTGTTCGTTGCCGTTTCTTACGGCGAGAACGATTTTGATAAAATCTGGACGCGGATCCACGATGGCGTTTTACATTGCGCAAACGCTCGGGTTTGGTTTATTTATCGCGTTACGATTCTTTATGGGGTTACCGGTGATGTATACGTACCTCATGGATGCGTATGAGATGTATTCGCGCGGATTGGCGACGCCGAAACCGGTGTACGCGTTTTACGTCGCCGGCGGTTTGATGTTTCAAATATTTAATTGCATTTGGGTGTTCGGTATGGCGAGAACGGTGCTCAGAGGCAAGAAGAAGCGCGTCTAGGCGCGATGTGGCGTCGTTGTCGTCGTTGACGATGACGACGAGGATGATGATGACGACGACGAGTCGGCCTTGCCGCCGTTTCGTCCTCGTCGTCATCCACGTCTTTCGCCGTCGTTCGAACATCCAGCGCCGCAAACGCGCGCATGCCGACGACAGCCACAACACCGCGTTTACTTGACGCACCATTATCCATAGTCACCATCAACATCAGCGCAAACGCAGTGGTGATGAGAACCAACATCCACGACCGTTCCAGCGCTCGTACGTCTCGAACGCGCCTCGCTCGCGCCGATAACTCACTCAAGCTGTGTTGTAACATGTCTCTATATAGATTTTCACCACGTGCAACGCAAATATGTCGCACACCCATGCGCATGCGCGTCGCCAAATGCGCAGTACGAACGTACGCGCGATGACATTCTCGCCGTAACGTCCGCGCGAGCGGAGCGCAAAACGCCGCTTCGCGATGCCACATCAATGCCGCCGGCGCAAAAAGTGCGATGACGACCACAAGCGGGGCATCCATCGACGATACAACGAACGCCATGACGAGAGAAATGAACACTACTCTACCACACGCGTGTGTCAACGTCAGAAACGACGGCGTACAATCATCGTCATCATCGACGTCGCGAGTCTGTGATTTGAAGTGCGCGCGTACGCCGGCGCCGCATCCAATGCTCAGAACACCCAAGCAGACGCCTACGATCGCCAGCGCATTCGACGACGTCCCGATACGTTTTCCAGCGAGCCATTGTTCGAGGGCAAACGTCGCCAACGCCGGCGCGACGCCGGCGCATGCGATGACACCCAGCGCGACGCGCGCGCGCTTTGGTGAGCCGAATCGCATCGACGCGAAATCCATCGCGCGCGTGACGAACCCATCGCCGAAGCGACGGCCACGACCACGATCGGCGCTAACACCATCAACTCGAACGAAATCGCGCTGAACATTGTCCTCATCCGACATAGACTCGTAGTAATAATCATGCGACGCGAACGCGCACCGCGTGAGCGCGACGTCGCCAATCCCGCACAACATCTCAAACGAACCAATGAAACGCACACTATTCTCTGTATCATCATCGACGACGACGACGCAATCGCACAAGGGCAATATTGCGAGTTCATTGGTGGTAAACACCGTGGATGCGCGAATGCGACGCTCGGCGACGTCGCATCGTTGATGAATCGCGTCGCGGCGTTTGCGCGCGCAATCGACGACATCCGCGCACGGATCCTGACATAAGATGACATTCGCACGCATCGCGCGCGCGCGCGCAAAACCCACGTCACACGACAGTGTTTGATTACTTTCATCGTCGGCGTGCGATTTCACGACGCCGCGTCGACATTCACTGTCGCTTTCAAGAGCATCGCGAAGAAATTCCACCAGTCGCGCGCGCGCGACGTCGTCGACGCGAGATTTTGCGGTGCCCAACATTTGGGCGTTCACGGATGCACCGCACGCGTCGCGCCGAGCCAGAGGCTCGGGAACGAGCCATTCATGGCGTGGCACGAACGTCGTCACCGTGACGGGCCGTCGTCGCTGTGTTTTCTTCATCGATGTCGATTTTGACGCCGCGCCGCGCGCGAGCCGAATGAAGAATCGATCGCGGCCGGGACCGACGACGGCGACGCGTTGCCGTGGCGCGGTGATCACGGCGGCGGGCGAAATCGCCAGCAATTGACGACGGACACGAGGCAAGTTCTGCATCGGAGCAGCAGCGAGGCGTCGCCGGTGTCGTCGGCGGCGTCGGCGCAGAGCCGACATCGCAAACGCCACGGATGATTGCGCGCAGACAATCGCGCCAAACACATCCCGTTCATCCACGTACCCGACGTATGACGAATGCGCCAACGAAACACAGACGACGCATGCGAATGCAAACGCCGATATGTATGCGAGAATTGGACCGGCGACGCGCGCGACGGCGGCATCGCGCGCCGCGGGTAGCGAATGTTGCACGACGCCGTCGGCGTCGACGGCTTCTTTGTCTCCATCTTTGCCTTCATCTTCATCGTCTGCTTCTGCAAACGGTGACACGGCAAACGCAACATCCCGATACATGATACATTCGAATCGCACGTTCAGCGTCGAGCGAACAATTTCGGCAAAGATATCCAACACTCCAGAGGCGAACGCTGCGCCGACGAGCCACGCGCGCGAGCCCGGCTTTGCTTCGACGAATTCGCGCGCGCCCCACGCGCTCGCCGCGCCCACGCATACGCGCGCAATATCGACGCACACGACGCATGCGCGCGTCATGCGCACAACGCGGTGTGTATTAGCATCAGCATCATCATCATCATCGCGCTCCGATGTCATTCCGTCGTCCGCGCGAGAGACCCCCGTCGTCTTGGTCGCGCGAACCGGCGCCCACATGATGAATACGCGCGTCAACCCACACGCACACACCTCACCGTCGACGCGCTCTCATACGACACACACACACGAAAACACACGAAAACACGCCACCGCGACGCGCTCTGCGGCACCGCGCGCGCGACGACGACAGCGACGACGACAACGCGAGTGTCACTTCACATCCCACGCGGTGCCTCGAACATACCAACAGGCACCAAAAACAAACAAACAACGACGCAATCACCACCGACGAACGCAACACCGCCACGTGTCACCCGTGGTCGCTCACCCGCGTCCGTCGTCGCACCGTCGTCGTCGCATCGTCGTCGTCGTCTTTCGTCGTCGTCGTCGTCGTCTTTCGTCGTCATGACATGTGTGCACACGTGGTGCCACGTCATGATGACGTGATACATTCAAAACGGTGCCAGTACCATGGAAATGTCCACGATTGTGGTGCGAATGCGAATGAAGACGCCGCATTGCCGCGCGATCGCGACCGCGACTGCGACCGCGCTCGATCGAGAGCGATGACGACCGCACATCGCCCGACGTGGGCGCCCGCAAAAGGTCGCGAACACCAAGGCGGCGCGCGATTATTTGGCCCGAGCGCCAAGGTGAGCAAGCTCGAGGCGAATGGATTTTTAACCCTGAAGACGCGCGCGCGCGGACAGAGCGCGGCGGATGAGTTACTCGAGCGAGATTTCGCGCGCGAGTTGGCGGAGAAGGAGCGTGAGGCGGCGAAGAAGGCGAGCGGTGGAGGCGTTGGGGGTGATATGAAGGCGTTGGGAGGGGCGGAAGGGGACGCGGGCGCGGGGGCGTTTGGGAGATTCGCGCCGAGAGACGAAGACGCGGATGACGACGACGACGACGATGGTGGTGGTGATGGTGCGAGTGATGGTGAAAGTGATAGTGATAGTGATTCAGAATCTGATGGTACGTATTTTCGTCTCGTTTTGTTGATACTTGGTGTCGAAGACGCGCGCGCGGTGAAACGAATGCGCGAACCTCGACTGACTGTTTCGTACCTCTGTAGACGACGATACCGCGGCGTTACTCGCCGAACTCGAACGCATCAAAGCCGAGCGTGCGAAAGAAGCCGCAGAGAAAGCCGCGGCGGAGCAAGCGGCCGCGGAACACGCGCGCGCGGATGAATTAGCCACAGGAAATCCACTTTTAGACTTGGCTGACGGCGGCTCTGGCGCGCCCGCGAACGCCGACTTTAAAACCAAACGTCGATGGGACGACGACGTCGTGTTTCGCAACCAAGCGCGCGACGCCCCAAAGGTGGGCAAGCGTTTCATCAACGACACCATTCGTTCGGATTTCCACAAGCGTTTCTTAAACAAGTACATTAAATAGTAGAAATGTAAAAGTTGCTTCATCACATGAAAAATATCGTGATGACGTCGTCTACTTTACGCGCGTCAAACATCGTCGCGACCGCGCCGAGTGCACGTCGCGTGCACACAAAAAGCAGACAACACAAACTCTCACGTTTATCACACACGTCATGCGCGCCGTCGCGTTATCCGCCATGCGCGCCACCGCAGTGTTCCCGCGCACCGCCGCCATGATCAAGCCTCGCGGTCGCGCCTCTTTCGCGTCGTCCACGTCCGTCAGCGCCAGCGCCAAGCGCGTTGAGAAGGGCGACAACGTGAGCATTCATTACACCGGTACGTTGGAGAACGGTGAGAAGTTTGACAGCTCCCGCGACCGAGGTGAGCCCATCGCATTCACCGTCGGCGGAGGGATGATGATTCCGGGGTTCGACAAGGGCGTGCTCGGGTTGGCGGTTGGCGAGTCTAAGTCGATCGTGTGCGCGCCCGCGGAGGCGTACGGGGAGATTCGCCCGGAGAACATCTTACGCGTGCCGAAAAAGGACGTGGTCGATGCGGTTGGTGAGGAATTTGTCAAGGTTGGCGAAAAGTTGATGGTCGGCCAAGGCATGCCGGCAGAAATTGTTGAAGTCACGGATGACGAAGTGGCGCTCGATGCCAATCATCCGTTAGCGGGGAAGACGTTGAACTTTGATATTGAAGTCATGACTATCGATCGTTTGGATGTGAAGTACCGTGAGGCGTTCAAGTGCTTCTTTGATATCACCATCGGCGGTGCCGCCGCCGGGCGCGTCGTCATGGAGATTCGCGGCGACGTCACGCCAAAGACGGGTGAAAACTTCCGTCAATTGTGCACCGGTGAAGCTGGGTTCGGTTACAAGAACTCTCCGTTCCACCGCGTGATCCCGGGCTTCATGTGCCAAGGGGGTGACTTCACCGCTCGCAACGGTACGGGTGGCAAGTCCATCTTCGGCAACAAGTTTGAGGATGAAAACTTTGCGTTGAAGCACACCGGTCCGGGTATTTTGTCCATGGCGAACGCCGGTCCGAACACCAACGGCTCGCAGTTCTTCTTGTGCACGAGCGAAACCGCGTGGTTGGACGGCAAGCACGTCGTCTTCGGTAGCGTCGTCGAAGGCATGGATGTCGTGAAAAAGGTTGAAGAAGTCGGCTCGCAATCCGGCGCCACGAGTGCCGAAGTCCTCATCGCCGACTGCGGTGAATTATAAAGCACGTAAAGCAGCTCACACGAGCAGCACGACGTTTTGAAATTCCCCTACTTATCATCACATTAAAACATAACACACGACACGTTGGATAGTTTTTGCAAGCTCGCGGACGGATTTTTAGTAATATTCCACATTCCACATTCCACATTCCACACACACACACGACCGCCCGTGGATCACTCTGCGGCGCGCTCTGCGTCGCACCCCCGTCGTCGCCTCACGCCCGCGCGCGCCTTTCGTCGCATCGCACGATGAAATCGCGAGCGAGACGACGACGAAATGGAGGACGCGATACGGCGTGCGCGTGAGCATTGAGCACGAAGTGCACTATCAGCGACCATTCATGCCCGCCGAAGATGCATTGGTTGGATTTCGGTCGATGCCGCTTCGATCGAGCGCATGGACGGGGAGCGTATTTGTGTTCGCGCCAGACGTGTAACGGATGCCGACGCCGCGCGTCGCGAGGACTTAAATAATGCAACGTATAGGTACATTATCAACACGTTAGAAAGGGGATCAAATTGTATGTGTGCGAGCGCGTGCGAGCGCCTGAGTAATGGTAACGGATTAATCATCCGACTTTGGACCGTCGCGAAGGTCGACGCGTTCCAAATCCTTGGCCGACGATTCTCGGCGCACGGCGGCGAGCTCAATGGTGCTATCCTCCGTCATCGTGCTATCGTAGGGTGGGGACGTCGAGGGGTAGTGAGGTTCGAGATCACGAGCTACGGGCATCCATTCCCCGTACGTACCTTCGAGCATGGCTTCCCCACCAAACGTCGGCTTCATGACGTTTGTCTCGAAATCTTCCCAAAACTCAAACAGTCTCGCCTTCATGCGAAGGGCAAGCGAAATGTGCCAAAGTGGGTGTCCATCTGCGAGCGCGCGAGCGCGCACGGCGCGTGCGCGTGGTGATGGATTCATAAAGCCCAAACCATCGTGCGCGGTTGACCCAGACGCGGGCTCTCCCGTGGCTCGAACCATACCTTCAGATTCGTTTGGGTCGTGCAAGCCCAGATACTTGAGCAAAGGTAATGTGCCGCCGCCGAGTACGAGCGTGGACACGAGGCAAATGACTAGGGTGCCCGTCTCGACTGCACGCGATCCTTCTTCGTTCGGACGCGTGCTCGGCATGTTGACGGCCAATGCGTACGCGACTGCGCCGCGCAACCCGCACGCGGCGTGCATCATTTGTACGTTTGGAGGAATCGGCGTCTCGCGAAGTAAGTTTGCCAAACGACTTAATGGGAAGATGTTCACCGCGCGAGAAAGCATGGCAAGTGGGATACCGGTGAGTATAATCCCTGTGTCCCATAAATGATCAAACGTGGCGACTTGTAAGCCGAGATAGGCGAACACAAAGGTTTCCGATAAAAACGCCGCCGCTTCAAACGATTTGAACACCGCGATTTGCGCCTCAGCGCCGACGTTGTGATAGGAGTAATGCGCGTTGCCAATGCCGGTGAAAAATATACTCATGATTCCACTCATCCCAACGTTTTCTGCCAACACGTACGAAAAGTAACCAGAAATCAACAGCAACGCAAACGTGTACGCCGTGCCGTTGTACGACGCCGCGACGTTGGGCGGCGCTTGCGCCAATCCCAACTTTTTCAGTAACAACGCGCACGCCAACGCACACGCGGTACCGATCAATATCGACCCTATGCTGACCCCCATGAATTGCCCGATCACCTTCCAAAACGTGTGCACGGTGAACTCCTCCTCATAAAACTGGCTCAACGTTCTAAACAACACCACCGCCACGGCGTCATTCAACACTGATTCACCAAACACCAAATTGTACAACAACGGCGGCGCGTGCACGTCCGCAAACACCGACAACGTCGCCACTGGGTCTGTGGACGAAATCAACGTCCCATACAGCAACGACTCTAACAACGGATTCGATCCCAAATGCGACTTGGCGATGATGCCAACCTCCACCAACAGAAACGTCGTCAACCCAAACACAAAACTCGAAATCACCGTTCCAATAAACGCAAACAACGCAATGGTGAAAAAGTCCGCAAAGAAATCCCGTCGCTTCAAGTTCAACCCGGCGGAATATATAATAATCGGCAACAACCCGTAAAAGAACGCCTGCGGACTAAACTTGAACACCTCCACCCGCGCCGCCGCGCCCCCAGCCTGATGCGCCTCACTCACGCGCGCGATGCCACCCGTGACGCACCCAATCAACAACGCCGCCCCGCTCGGTTGTATCGCCCCCACGTTATACCGCTGAATCAAATACGACACCACCACGCACGTCATCATCATCACCGTCGGCACCAGCGCCGAGTACTCATTCAACGCCTCGGTTTGCGCCACGCTCGGCGGCGGCGGCGTCGGCGGCGGCGGCGGCGGTGACGGCGTGAACGCAGACATCCCCCCACGCGCGGTCTGCCGTTCGCAACGCGCAAAGTCACGACGAACGACGGTCGACGTAAACGTCCACGTCCATGGGGTCCATGACTGTCTGACGCCACCAATGTATCAATTCTTAGTGGTGGGTTTTGAATATCCACGCAGCGCGCGTCGTTTTCGACACAGCGCGACGGCGGCGATGGACGCGGAGGTGCGCGCATTCGCGTCAGACGTCACCCGGCGCGGGTTGAGCGTGAAAACCGCGCAGTGGCGATCCGGCGCGCGCTGCGTGAGTGATGGGGAGTTTGTAAAGGCGTTGGATGACGCGCTGGTGACAGCTAGCCATGACGGGGTGTCTCGAGTGTACGCGTTGCATATCGATTGCGGCGGGGGGGGTGATCGTGGTGGTGGTGGTGGTTTCGGGCGTAAGGTGAAGCTTGTGGTTGGTGATGATGCGTTGAAGCGCGCGCGGGAGGCGTGTGCGGGACGAGGGGAGGTGGTACGCGCGACGACGACGCGAGGCGCGACGCGAGACGGTTCGGTGAGAGGGATGTTGGATGATGAACGCGCGGCGAGGATGGAGTATTATGACGCCGCAAGTGATGAGATGAATGCGTTTCGTGCGAATACGTACGGGCGCGTGCAGATGGATAGTGTTGAGCGACGAAGTGGGGGTGGGCGTCGGTCGGGCGCGCCGGCGAGCGCGCCGGCGAGCGCGCCGGCGGTGAAAAAGCCAACTCCTGCGGCGACGACGACGACGACGACGACGACGACGACGACGACGAAAACGGATAGTACGAAAGACACTTCCACTAAGACCAAAGACACGGCTGTGCCTGCGAAGAAGTCAAGTAATTTGATGTCCATGTTTGCCAAGGCGCCGCAGAAGAAGACGGCTCCGGTGCCAAAGAAGGAGGAAAAACCAGCGCCGGTGGTGGCGAAAAAGGAGGAGGAAAAGCCTGTTGTGGTAGAAAAGAAAGCGGTGGCAAACGCCGAGGCGGCGATTTTAGAGGCTGAAGAGGACGCGTCGGATGAAGATTCGGACGACGATTTCGGCGCCACGCGCAAGCCGAGACGCAAACGCGCCATGGCGGTCGAATCCGAGGACGAAGAAGAAGACGAACAACCTGCGGCAGAAGAGGACAATGACTTCATGGAAATCGAAGACGAGCCGACACCCACACCGACGCCGGCACCGAAGAAAGCACCAGGGAGCTCCAAGAAGACCACGCCGACGTCGGCAAAAAAGCGTAAATCCAAAGCCCAAGACGAGGCAGACGACAACGACCAAGACGACGCACCTTCTTCAAACCCCACCAGCGCATCCAAAAAGCAAAAGAAGGACAAGCCATTGTCCAAGAAAGCTTTGCTAGCGCGCCGAATCAAGAAGACCATCGAAATCATGGATGAAGAAACGGGCGAAGAAACCACGCGCACCATCTTCGTGGATGAATTTGACAACGAACTCAACGAAGATGGCTCGTACAAGTTCCCTGATGAGAACGTCAAAACCGCCGCTTAACGCTTAACGTATCTCTATGATTTGTTGCAATTCACATTCGATACCACGTCATAACCCATCGACGCCTCCAGCAAAGACAATCTTCGCGCGTCGGAAACCTTGACACATTTTCAAAAATACGCCGAATCCAATCAAGATAAAATTAATAAAGATAAATAGTACTAAATCACACTAAATACGTTACAAATTCAAACCGTGTAAATCTGTCGATCGGCTCCATCGACGCGGCGTCACTGCACGACGCGCGCGAACGCCATGGGGTGTTCAAAGTGCCGGTATTCCCCTCGTGGGTGCGCGCGATGCGTAAACAACTTCACCAAGGTCAATGGCACTCGCGTACACGGCGCGACGAGCACGAGCGCGCGCACTGGGACTGGGCATTCGCCGACGATGACCGCGAGCGCGACGCCCAAGCGGACAAAGATTTCAAACGCATCGAAAATAGCTAAAGCGACAAAAACGCCGGTACAACGGGTGAAGGCGACGAACAAGGGTGGTGTGCGACATGATAAAGGGCGATCATCTCTCAGTGGGTCGGTAGATGCGGTGAAGACGCCGGCGATGCTCGGTGAGCGCGATGAGAATCGGGCGCCGCGCCCGCTCGACCAGGAGTTTCAGGTTCAACAGACGCAACATCGGGAATATTTTCAGAAACAGAACGCGCTGAAGATGACGACGGCGACGACGACAGAACGAAACATGCAGAAGAAGAGGTCTAGAGTACACGACATGATGCGTGATGAGAATGGTGACATAGAAGAATATGAAGAAGATTTATTACCGAGCTCGAGACGTCGAGTACTTTTTGAGAACGAGGAGGAGGACATGCCGTCGCCCACACCAATTGGAGCAATGAGCCCAGGAACGGAGGCGGCGATGTTAGCACACGTCATGGCCACGTCGCCGTCATCTATGACGCTAGGTGGTGCGTTGAGTGATCTACCACATTCTCCTTTAGCGGCGGCGTTCGCAATGGTGAACGAACTTTTGGACTCGCCTCGACTCGCTCGACGGAGTGAGTTGGCTCAAGGGGTCGGCGGTGGGCCGAACAACGGGTGGGACTTTTAGACGACGACGACAACATAACATGATGATAGATACGACACGTACGATGTGAATTGTTTTTACACAGAACTGAAACCTAAACTGCGCGCTACGGTGCTGTCTCTAGTTGCTTCTAGTGCTTCTTCCTTCTTCCATTCTTTTTTCCCTTCTTGGGCGTCGACGTGGGTGTCGTCGCTGGTTTCTTCTTTTCTTCCGCCGGCGCACCAGCGGCGATCTTCTTCTTGGTCTCTTCAAGTCTCGCCGTGACAGCCTTTTTGGCCGCCTCGATCTCAGCTTCTTCAACCGCCCGCTTGGCGTCCGCAATTTTCTTAGCCTCTTCAGCCTTTTGTCTTCTTGCCTCTTCGATTTCCGCCTTTTTCTGCTCTTCGGCTTCACGCGCCTGATCCGCGCGGCGCTGCTCATCCGCCAAACGCTTCTCCACCAAAAGTTGCTTTTCTCGCGCGAGTTCCTCCTTGATTTCACGTTCCTTCTCTTCTAAACGTTCAATCTTTGAGGTCCTGGCATTTTCACACCATGAGTGGAATGCAGCTGTCATTTCCGACTGTTGCCAACGCACAAAAACTTTCGTCATGATTTTATTCCGACGATAGCGTTCGCTGAGCAATTCGATGAACGCCGTGAGCGCCTTGCGCTTCAGATTGCTTTCATACGCCGAGTGCGCGGATTGATCAACCCACAGCGACAGCAAACCACGAGCTTCCTTCAAACGTTTACTCGTTGCTTCAAGCTTTTCTTGCGTTTGTGCACGGTCGGCGTCGGTTTGAAATTTGTCCTCGTCGAGTTTAAGATTCAACTCCGCCACGCTCGCCGTCAACTCGTCGATGCTGCGAATCTTGAGCCCTTCGACCATCGTTTGGACTTGTGCCTTGGTTTCTACCACGCGCTTCTTCACCGCAGCCTCAACAGGCGCGGCTTGAGATGCAAAATTGATACTGTGGATATAATTCGATGTCGATCCAACCTTACGCCCCACGGACGACTCGACTCCTTGCGAGCGCACCGTCAGACGCATTCCACCGCCTCGGACGCGTTCAAACACCAGCTTCTCCTTTATCCACCTCCAGACCGTGACTGGATGCCATTCTTCGTGGTGTTCGCTTTCGTCGTCGTCGCTACCAAAGTGATAGCGCTCGCCAAGCGTCTTAAACACGTGCCCAAGCAAGCCTAAACCAGCAGTGAACGCCAAGGTCCAGACAATCTCCTTGGGCGTCTCCACATTCTTTGTCATTGCCGGTGTCTTCTTCTTTGACGCCACCACAGCGGTGGCGGTTTTAGATACGGATTCCTTCTCTTTCTTTTCTTGCGCTCGAATCTTGAGATCCTTGGCTTGAGCGTCCGCTTCAGCCTTGGCGAGCACTTTCTCTCGCGCGACCAATTCGCGTTCGCGAGCGGCGAGCTCCTTGCTCTTCTTTTCCAAAGCCTTTTTCTCGTCATCATTAACGGACGAAGCTTTGGGCGGCGCAGACAATTTTGGCGATGCTTTTGCCTTTTCCACGCTCTTTTTCACCTCTACTTTCTTGCTCGACGCTGACGTGACTGTCTTGCGCGCGACGAGGTCGTCCCGGCGCTTGCTCACCTTGGCTGCCACGGCGCTCAACAGATTCGCCCTCACCTTTTTGAACTCATACACGACATCACCAACATTTGTAGTTATGACATGTTTCAAGCTCTCAAACCGATCACTCGCCCCATTCGCCTTCGCATTCGTTTCTCCTCGCGCATCACCGCCGACGCGTTTGCCTCGCGTCTTCCGCATCGCCTCGGCGAGCTCCCTACTCTTTCGCTCCAACGTAGGATAACTCTCGCCGTACAGCTCTCCACTAAAACTCCCATGCGCCTTCGTCGACTCATTCGTCGCATTCTTCGCATCATGTTTCGGCACATCCAGCACCTGCCCGGGCGTGAGCTCCTTCCCGCTCGCGTGCGGGTTCAACAGCAAGATCACCTCGGCGCGCGTGTGCGTCTTGCGACTGATGCCTCGCAGCGTGTCCCCTCGCACGACCGTGTACTGCGTAAACGACGACGTTGGTGACGACGACGACGACGACGTTGGTGACGACGACGACGACGACGACGCGTTCGCACCGAAGCGCTTCGTCGCACCCATGTCGTCGCGCGAGGGAATGCGCGCGCGCGCATGATGAATTCATTTCATCGTCATGAATTCTCGCGCGACGCCGGGCGCGCGCGTGGGTCTCATCGCTACTATACATGAAAAACACCCATGTGTTGTTTATCACGCACACCATGGTTGATGGGTCATACGCATACGACACACGTCTACGCCTATGTGATGGGTATCAAAAATAAACCGATGATGTGGTGCACGCGCGCGCGAGGTCTCAGGTCTCGCACGCGACGACGACGTGGGATGCGCGCGCGGCGCAGACGGCCTTTTACGACGCACGACGACGATCGACGACGATGGCGCCGACGAAGAAGGGTACGTGTAAAACGCGCGTGCGCGAGTGTTTTTAGCCGCGCGCACCGGTGGCGCGATCGGTGGTGCGCGCGCGTCGCGCGATGTGGTGGTCGATTCGCCAGCGCCAACGCGCGCGAGGGCTTTGCGACTGACGATGGGATGGCGTGTTTTCCGTGCGTGTCGCAGACGAAAAGGTGAACAAGGCCTCCAAGGCGGCCAAGTTTGTGAAGAAGGGTTCGAAGGGGAAGCTTTTGAAGAAGCGATTCTCCGCGACGTTCCACAGGTACGTGTGATTGACGCGCGTTTTGCGACGATTTGCGTGGGATCGCGTGTCGTCGCGAGTGTGCGATGACACGCGCGATGATGACGACGGGTGACTGACGGGCGACGATTTTTACCACGCACACAGACCGCGTACTTTGAAGCATGAACGCAAGCCGGCGTACCCGCGCGTTTCCGTGCCGTCCCGCCAAAAGCTCGACCAGTTCCAGGTGCGTATGTCATCGATCGCGTAGGTCGAGGTTAGGGCTTTGAGACGCGCGCTCGCGGCGCGCGAGAGTCGCGAGCTCTCTCGGCTTGGATTTCCGTCGATTGCGCGTACGAACGACGAAGGATGAATGCGAGATGGAGATTTCGAATGATTGCATGAGAGCGCGCTCTGACTTGCGAATCACGCGTACTGACGATTGGTTTGTGTTGCGTGTTTTTTCCACGCGTAGATCTTGAAGCACCCGCTCACGACGGAGAGCGCCATGGCGAAGGTTGAAGCCCACAACACGTTGGTCTTCATCGTCGACGCGCGCTCGAACAAGAAGCAAATCAAGGATGCCGTCAAGCGTATGTACGACATTGAGTGCTTGAAGGTGAACACGCTCATCCGCCCGGATGGTGCCAAGAAGGCGTACTGCCGTCTCACCGAAGACCACGACGCGCTCGACATCGCCAACAGAATCGGCATCATCTAATCTAATCGCTAGGAGCGAGAGGCGCATGGGAGAAGATTAGTAGGGTGAATCTTTGTTTAGTCAACGGGCGTTCGTGTCACTAGTTCGATTTAGAAATTGAAATAGGAAGGTTCGACGCATAATTCGATTTGTCGCGCGTCTCTTCGCGCGCTCATCTGTAAAGCACCACATCATGGGTGGACACAAACGCGTTATACTTCGCACACAAGGCAACACACGCATATGGTCCTCGTAACTTAACATCGCCAATCAACCTTCGGATGTGGTATCACATTCCGCGTTCAGATGACTCTGTGGCTAAACAAGACGGATTTTAACGTGACACACTCGGACGGCACAGTCTCACTCGCGCCCGCCCGTCCATTCGTCGTCGTCACGCGTGGCGCCATCAAAGTCGCACATGGACGAATTGGAGCGGTTGCGTAACGAACTTGCTCTGCGCGATGCCACCATCGCCGCCGAACGCGCGAAGAACGAAGCGTTGGAGATGCGCATGCAACTGAAAGCTCGAGAGGATGAGATTGCGAAACTCCGCGCGGAAATCGCTGGCTCGGCGACTACGAGCGATCGAACGATGACGAAGACGAGTACAGGCGCGATTGCACCCGTGATTGGGACGACGAAGCAACCAGTAGTGGCACAGTCTAAGGCACCATCGGAGTCGAATGGGCAACGCCCGGTAGTCGGAAGTGCCTCAAAGCGCGCCGCCGGCGCGTCCAACAAACGGCCGAGCACGAACGCGGAAAAGCAGCAGCATGTGGTGAAAAAGACGACGAATAAACGAAAACAGGAAGCTGCACCGCTCGAGGTGGTTGAGGATCCGGGCACGGAATCCATGCATCAAAAAACCAAATTTAGGAAGACGACAAACGTCGTACGCGCAAAAGATGGTTCATTCATTCGCGTTCGCATTCCAGGTATTATGTTCTGCAGTCGATGTAAGCGCACGAATGTGCCGCCAGATAATGCCGCGTTCGATCCGGAATATCCCGGCACGTGCTTGCCGTGCAAAGAAAGAATAAAGGAGTTGACCGAGCTCAACAAAGGCGTGTCAAAGTCTCCAAAGAAGATTCTACAACACAAGCTTCCTCCCGTTGGCCCCGATGGCAAAAGAAGATTGCTCAATGTAGAACGTGAGGCAAAATGGCGCAAGATGGTCTTGGCAAATAAAAGTGGCTCCGTTGAGACATGCGAGAAGCTGCGAATAGAAATGATTCAAGATAAGAAACGATACACAAATTCAGTCAACTGGGATGAAGAGTTTATACAGGTCGCCGCAGGCTTAAGCCGACATCCAATACGCATGATTAGCTGGGCGTTATCAAATGCTGCAACCATAGATGAGCGCGCGGCAAAGGATGCTTGCGAACGCAAGGAGACTGATGAAACGACTCCGTTAAATGACGAGCCGTACACCTCAGGGGTTCGAGTCTTGCGACACTTGTTCAAGTGTGGTTGCCAAATGTCGTGTGATGTCATACACGCCGCGTGTGCGTTCGGTAATCTCGAATGTGTCAAGTTTTTGAAGGAGCATGTTAGAATGTGTGATTTTCAAAATGCGTGGTTCGACTTCAAACGCGCCGACGGCAAAGACAATCAACTCATGCTGATTGCCGCACAAGAAGGTCAGGTTGACGTACTTAAGTACTTGTACGAGCATGATTGCGATTTCTCGGTGGAAGATGCGAATACCTGCCTCGAATTGGCCAAGATTCGCAAGCCACGCGCAGGAAATTACGACAAAGTTGTTGCGTACATTAAGAGCCTTCCCGAATGGGCTGAATACACAAACAAAGACGGTTGAGGTGAAAAACGAATTGAATTAGAACAGGAATGGTGAACTTCGAACGATGCGTTAGGGCGTTACTAGACATCAATTGTAATAATACCGTGTATGCATATGCTATCGCGCAGGGAGGGCGCTGAGAATATGTTTCGTCAAAAGTTTGCTGCACACGTCGAGACGCGGTGAGGCGTCGTAAAGAAATCAGCGGCAGTTAACAAAAGTTTGTCGACTCGAGGCATGGTATGTAGAAGTGCATGCGCCTCGATACGCAGGCGCCATCTATTGACGCGCGGGGTGCATGGCGAACGCCACAGTTCCTACGTATTCGTCAAGTTAATTGTGGTTATTCATCCCATCGGCGCGTGGTTTCGGTTGCTGGATGTGGGACGCCGCCGTCGAGGCATGCCTAGACGAAAGCGCGCTGGGGACTGACAACGCTGAAGACTATGGTAGTGGTGTGCTAGCTTCGGAACTGAAAGAGTATATCAACGAGGAGGTGTTTCGGCTGTGTGAAATAGATGGAGAAGACCTAATACACGGCCATGATTTCTCGGCGCGCGGTTCCCTCCAGAGCGACGACACGGGATTGAATTTTGATTCGTGGTTATTTGACACCACTGACACAGACACGTTACTCGCTTCCCAAGGTGATTTTAGCGATTTGTTTGCGATGCCGTCGTTTGAACACGAAAAGAACGCGGCGTCGACAAAGGTTGCGCGTAAGAAGGCACCGAAAAGCACCGCCGGTCCAAAGGTTGCTCAAGCGGAGAAGAAATCGATACGCTCGACGAGCGAATACAGAGGCGTGACGCACCACTGCCGAACAGGTCGGTATGAAGCACACATTTGGGAATCTGGTAAGCAAGTCTACCTCGGAGGCTTTGATCGCGAGGCGCAAGCCGCAATTGCTTATGACTTGTGCGCGTTGAAGTGTCGAGGGACGCAAGCGACGACCAATTTTCACATGGCGAACTACCGTCAAGAATTGGAAAAATTGGACTCCATCTCAAAGGAAGAGCTCATCTTGTCTTTGCGTCGACAATCAAAAGGATTCGGGAAAGGATCGAGTAAGTTCCGCGGGGTCACAAAGCACGCCAAGGGCAAATTTGAAGCCCGTATTGGGCAGTTAGTTGGGAAAAAGTATCGATATTTGGGACTCTGGCCGACTGAAATTGAAGCCGCCGTGGCGTACGACGTCGAAAGCGTTAGACAGAAAGGTATGGACGCGTTGACGAATTTTGACATCAGTTCGTACACGAGCGTCTTGGCTGAGCACTACGACGCGCAAGCAAAGGCGTTGGGTAAACGCAAGCACTGGAGCGATAAAGACGCGCGCCAAAATGGCGTCGTCGTGGAGGATGCGAAAACGAGCGAACGAAATTTCCGCGCGCAACTTGCGAGCAAGCACGCGGAATTCGTCGCATCTGCGCGTACTGCCGCAGCCGGTCCCGCGTGCGAGTGCGATCCGAGTGAAGTTGCTATCGCAACTGTGCGTTCATTTTTTGATTCAGAGGCTAAAATATGCAGCAAGAAATCGCCACGCAGCGCGACGAGCGATAATGAGGACGACGACGCGTGCGCCGACGCCGCCATCGAAGAGTTACAAAACATCGTACGCGAAGCTCGAGCGAAGACATGCGTACGTAAGGAGGACAATCGACGAGATCATCGACGACGCTAGGTGATATCACTCGTTTTGTTTCTGTTTTCACTGTAATATTTGTAATAATATTTGTCGTGTGTGCTATATGCTTGCGCGCTCGCAAACTCTTTCACTCTCTCTCGCCGTAAGCAAGAAGCAATTTACTTCTTGGTAGTCGCGATGCGCGCCAAGGTCTGGAAAGACACGGCTTGCACAACAGCGAGCGGGGAGAAAAGCACGAGCAAGATGAAGCCCAAGTTGGAACCTTCGCCAGCCACCTTGGCCGCCTTCGGCGCGGGCGCAGCCTTCGCCGCCGCCGGGGCAGCCTTGGAGCCACCGAACGAGGGCAAAGAGATGGACGGCGCAGAGAATGACGGCGCAGAGAATGACGGCAAAGAGATCGACGGGCCACTCGCAAGCTTCTTCGTCTTGCTCGCAGGGACCGGCGTGTTCTTCTTCGCTTGAAGCTCTTCAAACTGCGCGGCCGCGAGGCTCTTGGCGTCGCCCTTGGCGACTTGCGCAAACTCAACCGGCGCCGCGTTGGCGATCGGGGCAACCATCATCGTCGCCGCCAACACAACCGCGCCAACTTGCGTGCGCTCCGCGCGCACAACCGCAGCCGCACCGCGCGCGTGCGCGGTCGATCGTCGGCAAACCTGGGTCTTACCCACCGTCGTCGTCGTCGTCGTCGTCGTCGTGGCGATCATCGTAGGAGGCGTTCGTGCGTGAAAGAACGTGTGAGAGATGGAGACAATATGCGTGCGCGTCGGTTACGACAGCGACGAGTTCTGCCGCGACGCGCGACGGCGGCGGCAACGCCATCATCCACCGACGACACACGCTTATCCAAAAAAGTCGATCGATCGATCGGTCGATCGGTCGGGGGTTTAGCCGTCAACAACGCGGTCGGTCGGTCAGCCGTGGACGTGGGCGTGATGGTCGTAGTGTACGTGTACGTGACCTAAGATTGATCACACACGACGGTACTGTGTGTGTGTGTGTGTGTGTGTCCGAGTGACGAATCGTCACTGATACTACAAAAACCA
>Ga0255771_1000116_pt1 | contig 78835 bp, 51 predicted proteins | sample 011ome_19_FD_179969 | JGI IMG/M metagenome (GOLD analysis project Ga0255771, IMG submission 179969) | Coastal salt marsh microbial communities from the Groves Creek Marsh, Skidaway Island, Georgia - 011510BT metaG (version 2) | ecosystem: Environmental > Aquatic > Marine > Intertidal zone > Salt...
TCCACCACTTTTGAAACAACAATCCCCTAACTCGACACTTCGCTTTGAAAAAGCGCGAGGAGCGCACCTATTCCTCGAGGGCGGTATCCTTCGATGACTGACATTATGCGTAGCATTATCACCTGATGATGATATTACTTTTATAGTAGATGTCATCGATGATGCGCTCGCGAGAGAAATCATTCGTAGTAAAGATACGATTTTTGATGTGTGAAGGAGTTTTTTTATTTTCCACACAAAGAGATTCTCGTTACGTCAAACTCCCAAAATTCGTTCGAGGTTGCCTCACAACTTCACAACACACCCCTTCATTTCACCACTCATCATTCATGAGTGGGAAAAGAAAACTCGTCGTCTTATTCGGCGCGAATGGATACGTCGGTCGAGCCATCGCGAAAGAGTTTGTGAGAAGAGGCACGGTTGAACTCACCGCAATATCGCGTTCAGGCGTACCGCCTCCCAACGAGGAAGGTAAAAACGGAAAATCGTCGTCGTCATCATGGACAGATAAAATCAAATGGGTCGCCGCGGACAGCACGAAACCAGATACGTACGCCGAACACTTACAAGGCGCGAGCTGCATAGTAACGTCTATTGGTGTGTTGCCTTTTGGTATATCGAAAGAGGATTGTTATAAAGGAAACGCAGACACGAACATAATTCCCGCAAAAACAGCGCAAAAGGTACACGGGTTGAACCGATTCGTTGCAGTAGGCGCCTCGTTAGGGGTCGCCGGTGCGCTCGTTCCGGGAGCGAAGCCGTACATTGAAGGAAAGATGGCGGTGGAAAATTTTGCAAAGAACGAGTTTGTGCGCGGTGGAAATAATGATCATACGAATGCGAGAAGTAATGATAGTAATAGCAATAGTAATAGCGCATCGCCGCCGACGACGCCGCCGCTCGCGGTGGTTGTGAAACCAGGAGGTGTTTCGGGAACGAAAAGAGTGGGGGAGAATTTGAACTTACCGCTTTGGATGTTGATGGATCCAGTAACGATGGTGATGAAACGACTTGGAAAATTTGGGATGGAAAACTCGCCGGTGAGAGTAGAGCGTGTCGCCAAAGCCGTTGTAAACGCGGCGCTTTCAGATGACGAAGCGCGGTTTTCGAGCGGAGGTTACGTCGAAATTTCAAACGAAGAGTTACTCACAAATCCAAAATACGATTTTTAATATCAACATACCAGTAGCACGGTTATACTTTCTCTAACTTCCAACTTTAAACGCGTCGATAAACAACCCGTAGAAAACGCCAATTTTGAACGCGTTGAGGAGTATCGGAACGGATTCTCCGTACTTTGCCCAACGTAAAAAGCCTCCTTGATTCTTTTCGCTGTATAAAATAGAACTCAAAAACTCACCCAACGTTACAATCGTAAACGTGATGAAAGCGTCTCCAGGCGATTCCGGATGCGGAAAGAACGCCGTCAAGGCGACGCCAACTAAAAGTGCGATGAGTGCTATTGGTATTCTGTTGAAGTTTCGCTTTACCCGTTTCGACGCTGATTTGAATATACCGCCGAGGGCTCTGCCTAACCGCGTCGCCGTCGATGATAGCGACGACGGTGCCTGTTGGTCTGCATCCATTCCTCCCGGGTTGTCGCTGTTGAAAACTCGAACTTTTATGGTCGCAAACTTTTCCGGCTTTCCTCTTCCCGCCATCGTGCCAAGCGGCACAAACTCGTGCCGTTGGCTATTTCTTCTTCTTCTACTCGTTCTTCGTAGGTTTCTTACCGTAGAAGTCGTTGTTGTTGTTGATTCTGACGATGTTGTTGCTGTATTTCTCCTTTCGGAAGCGATATTCATCGCTGCTACTCGTGTTCCTTTTCTTCTATTTCCTCTGCCAACACCTAATAGAGACGGTGATGATGGTACTTTCGGTGTTGTCGTTCTCGTCGCTCTCGTCGTCGTCGTCGTCGCAATTCTTTTACCGCTCCAACAGTCGCTCCTAGTAGTATTGTTATTGTTATTTCTCAAAATCGGTGAAAGAAGACGACGACGACGACGAAAATTCTCGACTGAATGAGAAGAAGGAAACGAGTGCCGCGGCGACGAGGAGGAAAATAGTGCATACGCGTCGCACATCATGTAGACCCTCGTGGTAGAGTGCATGCCTCGACGCGAAGTGAGCGAAGTGAGCTCAGGAAAAAATTCAATAGAATTTCTTCTGTCTTTGTAATAATGAAACAATTTACTCCACATGCAATCCACAAAGTTGACATCTCTCTTTGACTCTCTCTCTCTCTCTCTTTGACTCTCTCTCTTTTCTCTGATTATGGACGGGTTCAGAACCACGGAACGTCTTCAACGAGCCATGCACCTCGTTGCTTCCTCGTCAGATGATTGTTACGACAGTTCAACCGATATAGAAGAAGAGAAAGAGAAGCAAAGACAAGTTCTTGAAGTTGTTGAAAAGTGTAAACTGTATGAACACGCAACGGTAATTCCTTACGAGTTTATCAAAGCTTTGAGCTCGTTATGCGTTCAAATCGCTGCTAAAAGAGAATCGAAAGGAGGGAAAGAGGAGTATATGATTCACAATCTGCTGCGTGGATCAGAGGTTATTTTCAAGGCGCCAAAGAAACGCGCGCCGAAAACGCCAGAGTTTGCGAGAAAGTTGGACCGCATTCGCGAAAGACTCGAGGAGGAAAAATACGAAGCGATGGTTGCGGACGTGACGAAGGCGACAGGTATTTCAGAGAAGAGCGCTCGAGAGCGAAGAACTTCTTCGATAGGATATTTGATTAGAAATGATTTAGGAATGGCAGTGCACGTGATGACGCTCATGGCGGCGTGTTTCGTAGGAGGTTTCATCGCCGGCGCGCACGTGTTCCCGGAATTTGGATGGGAAATACATTTCGTGTGCGGGACGGTGGGTGCAATATGCTGCCTGTTTATGGAGGCGGCGCTCTTTATCGTGCGTGGCGTTCGAGAAGACGAAAGAGACCAAAAGAATCGTGAACAGCAGGATGCAGATGGTAGTATGATCACAAAAAGCAAGAACGAGTTCGCGAATAATAGTAGGAGTAGCAACAACGACAGTACGATGAAGAAGGAAAATTAGATATAAATGTAGTAGTAGAATATTATTCATTCATAAAGCTTGGAATCCAATACAACGCAATCAAGCACGTCGCAATGATCTTCGTCGTTATCCCTACACCCCCTGAAACCCATTCCGGCACGTTTGCTGCTTTCTTGAGTTGCGCGCCGAGAATCACAAACAGCGTCGGCAACAAGATACCAATCGTATCCGCCGACATGGCCGGATCTAACACCCACGTGATGAGATCTTCCTTATTACCCGGGATTAAAATGATCCCATCGGATCGAATGACGGAACCGTTGATAGTGGACGTCGTGCTCGGTTTCATTCGTAACGGTGATTGATAATCATCTTGACACTTTTTCAATTCCGGATGAGCCGCACACAGCTTCGAAAACCGTTCTGTTTGTTCCGCTTTGGACATGTACACGTCCTTGTCGAAACCAGATGCATTTTGCTCTCTCTTCACTTTTGCTTTTTCGATTACAGATGGAAAGTATCCATACTGGTTCGGAACTTCAAACTCGATGTTTGCGCTGGTGGTGGCAGTTTTTGAAGAAGTTGCTGCGGTTGCTTTCTTCTTCGCGTTTGTCGTCGTCGTCGTCTTTGTCGCGGACGTTTTTTTCTTCGCAGATTGAGTAGAAGTCTTCGAAGTCGCAGTAGCAGCGCTTTCTTTTCTCTCTTTAAACGAAGTCTTTGTCGTCTTTTTTGCTGTTTTTGCCGTCTCCACGACAGCAGCGCTTTCTTTTCTCTCCTTGAAAGCAGTCGCGGACGTTGTCACGGCATTACGACGAAGCGTGGCAGTCGCCCTCTTCTTGTTTTGAAGCGACGAGGCAGCGCTCTGACTCCTGTTTGTTTATTTATTTTAGCACGAATGCATGAATGAATAATCGTCGACATAATCTGAGCGGTTAGTTTACGATATGGTGGTTATATAATCATCATCATATCGTTATGATGGTTATGAGAAGATGATACGCGATACTGCGATGTGAAGCAACAACAATCACGAGAGAACGAACGTACCAGGACGCGAGGGATAGAGACATATTGTTTTGATGATGCGAGTCGATGAGTTTATTTTTCTATGACGTGTGTTTGTCGTCTACGTTAAAACTTGTTTTCTGGTGGAATTCGCGGTGGAGAAAGAATTGCAGATTTTGTTCGTGTAAAAATCTTTTCTTCTTCTCTCCTCTGCTGCATTCTCTCTGCACTTTTTATCTGCTCTCTCTTCGCTCGACAATTGCCGACGACGACGAGAAAAGAAGAGAAAGAAAGACAATCGTGTCCTGTGTCCTGTCCTGTCCTGTCCTGACGGGGTCGTGTTTCTCGTCATCTTTTCATGCTATCGTCGTCTTTACCCCACTACTCTTCCGGCACCATGAACTCTTCTTTATCACCAGCATCGAGAGTTAGGGGAAGAAAACAAACAAGTTTTGCACGACCGAAGACGAAGGTTTCAAAAACGACGAGGACGTTCAGAGGGCGAAAGGGTGCGTGCGTTACCACCGCCGGTATAGACACGAAAAGAGACGTTGTTTTAGTTTTAGGGTGTTTAGATCGAACGGCGCAGTGCAGCGCCGAACAGTTATCTATGAATGAAAAGTCACAAGGCGCTCGCGTTGTTTCCGTATTTCCAGCGCAAGCGTTTGAGGGGATCAAAAACCCACTCGATGCCATGGCGAAGGAGTTGGTGTATCCGAATGAAAAAGTCATCGACGCGATGAACGAAATCGAATACGTGGAAGTTGTGAGCGACGAATCGAAAGAGTTTCAGAAAGCTCTTCCAAACGTGACGGCGGTGATTATCGCGGATGAGTTTGCGCCGAACATGTTGAAATCGACTGAAAACGTCATCTCGTTGATCAAAGATAATAAGCTCCCAAAGTTGAAGCGCGTCGTGGGCTTGTCTCACATTGGCATCGATCGACGAGATCAAGATCCTTACAAAATGATGAATAGAAAAGTATTTCGAGGAGGCGCTATATTAGATAGGTGGTCAGACGCCGAGGAATTGATCAAAGCGACGGCGCCGAAAGGTAATCCGTTGGAAGTTAAATGGACATACACCATTGTTCGCGTCGGCGATTTGCGAGGGAACGGACCGTGCTCGGTCGTTTATGGAGATGCCATGTTAACTTTAGTCGATAACGCTTTCGATGTTCGCATGCAAGACGTAGACATGGAGCCTGGGGACAAATTTGATGGTTTCACAAAACGACTATCAGCGGCGTGCGTAATGAACAGAATGTTAACAAGTACGAAAGTTTCCGTGTTGAATCAAACGTTTAGCTTGATTAGCGTTGGTCCCGTGCCAAGAGATCGACGAAAAGGCTATGATGTCGCAAAAGGTAGATCGCCGCCACCTATTCGAGACGAAGAAATAGACGAAGCCGTGCAACCTAAGGGAGAAGAGGAGGAACAGGGTAGTGGCGAAGGAGCTCCCGTACCCACATAAACAAACCATGTGCTTTTATTAATTTATTATTTATGTGTGCTTCAAATGTTGTGTGTGTATTTTTACAAGAAATCTATTTAAGAAATCGGCAACTCTCTCGTTTCATGCAGGTTTATTTCTTTTGCTTCTTGCTCTTCCTCTCGTCGTCGTCGTCGTTATCGCTCTTCGCGACTTTCGGCAACACGTCGTCCCTTCCGATCTCCCACGCTCCAGGATTAGACTTATAGGAAACTTCACATTTCTGAACTGCTTCGACGAGCGCATCGACTCTTTTGATGTATTCGGGGATTTTAAATTTCTTCTCGCAGCCGCTGTAAGCCATGTACCGAATTTTCCCGAATATCTCTCGCTCTTTCCACCCTTGATCGTGCACGCCGACGATGGACCACATGCATCCGACGTAACCGCTCGGATCTCTTCCATCGAGCGACCAACGATCGTTCAAAGCGATGGCGTATTTCAAAGCGTTTTCGGGAGTATCGGACCATTCCAGTATTTTCTTTGCCCAATACATGCGCATAAATCCATGCATTTTGCCACCGTACACGAGCTCGCGTTGCGCAGCATTCCATAAATTGTCGTGCGTTTTGGCTTGCTCAAATTCTTCGTACGTGTACGTATATTCCCTTTTATCTCCCGCGTGCATTCGTAAAGTATCTTTCGCCCAGTCATATTTTTGACCCTCAATCGTGTCGTACTGGGGAGAATAATAGCAAAAGTTATCCGCAAGTTCGCGTCGGACGACGAGTTCTTCAAAGAAAACGTCCACCGCTTTGCCATTCGATCCCTTCTTCGCCTCGAGTGCTTTCATAGCGCACCTTTGTCCGGAAATTTGTCCAAAGTGCAAGTACGGGGAGAGCCCGGACAGCGCTTGAGGCTTTGCTGGATCGTTTCTCAAGCCGTACAGACTCATGCGCTTGGTTAAAAAGTTATCCAAAACAGCCATCGCAGCTTTTTCTCCGGGAACGGCCCAAGTCACCTCGGGAACATCTTTCCCACGTTCCAACGCTTGTCCTAAAACGTCGTCCCAATCCGTTTTCACGCTTTTGATTTTCGCGTGTAACGCGGCATCTTTGTTTTCAACGTTCGGGAAATTATCAGGAAATGGAACCATAAAATCGCCGTATAATTTCGCAAGCTTGCCGCGCAAAGTTCGAGCGCCAACTTCAAGTTTCGGAGAGGCCACCCAGCACGGCACTATGTTGTGCGCGTCCACGACTCTTACCGAACGCTTCGTTTCTTTCGCGAAATCGTCGCGCCACTTCAAACCTAATCGCAGAGGAGAGAAGTCCGTCACCACCGCGCTCGCGTTGACTTCATTGCAAAACTTTTCAATCTCCGCGTTTGGCTCGTCTCCTCCATGTAACAACTTGAACGGAATATCCCGTTCTTCCAACGCGCTCTCGACTTCGCGCAGACCTCTGAGCATAAACCCAAACTGTCGAGCGCCGGCGCCGAGAAATTTTGTGACCACGTTGAACACAACAACAAGTGGTTTCTTCTCTTTGTTCGCTAACTCGATGGCGTATAACATCGCCCAGTTATCGTTCACGCGTTGGTCTCGACTCATCCAGTAGACGATAGGCCCGTTTCCTTCCCGGAGAATCGGCTGGTCGTTGATGAGCATTACACGATCTGGATGCACAATCATGTTTTTATCCTCGTTCTTGTTGTTGTTGTTGTTTTCGTTAATATCGATGGTGGTATTTGTTGTACCAGCATATACTACGAACGTGCTCGATATCGCAGCCGTATGTTTTTTTCTTCGTGTTGTAAATCGGCCGCCGTTCGGTGACTGCAGTAGCGTTAATAGCGTTCGATTACTACTCGCTCTGTTGCTTCTTCTCGCAAAGTGATCCTGGAATCCGCGCGCAGTAGCACTAGCAGTTGTTGTGGTAGTGGTAAGATTAGTGAACAACGAAGAAGAAGGAAAAAAAGCACACGTCGTCGCACTTCTTCGTGCTGGCGTTCTCTTACTGCTTTTGAAAAGCGCGAATCGATTATTATTCAAAAAGGGCGAACAACAGCGCGTCGCAGTCCGCAAAAGCATGCACAACCACCCACGCGGTTGGTGTTCGAGAAGATTGCTTTTGTTGTGCCGAGAGTTTTTGGCGAATTCTGAAAAGAGAGAGAGAAAGATGTGTCGCGTGGAAAAAAAATGTCCATTTCTGTTGGTGGTTTGTGAATAAGAAGACGACAGACACTGAAAGAGAGAGAGAGAGAGAGAGAAACGAGAGAAACGAGAGAAACGAGAACGAGATTTAAGTATTACTGCGATGTTGTCATCGACGACGAAGACGACGACGACGACGCAGACACAAACATCATACATTCGGCGAAAGAAAATAACGACGGCGGCAAATTCAGAGCTCAAAATGCACGTAAGAGAAGAAGAGAAAGAAGAACACAGAACGATGTGTTATTCGTGTTTTAGGAGGGAGAATCTGTGCATATGCAAACTGTGCGAAAGAGTTTTGTTGGAAAAGACGCGGTCGAAAGAAAAGCTCGTTCTTAAGGACGGCTTACACGTTTCTATATTGCAGGATAGAGATGAGTTCAGAAGAAAACTCGGCTCGGCCCACATTGCAAGGAACATCGTAGAAAACTGCGACGTCGTCTGGCGCGACTGCTCGTGGCCAAACGCGTTAACTGTCCCAAAACTAGAAGTTCCTGTGAGCGCCTCCACGGCGGTGACGGAAGAATTTGACGGTGACGAAGGGCACGAAGAGTACGAAATGGTTGTCTTGTGGCCGAGCGAAGACGCGATATCGATTAAAGAATATAAGAACCGAAACTTAAACAAGAAGAAAACGCATATGGTTGTTCTCGATAGCACCTGGTATAAAGCGAGGCGAATGTACAACCGAATCCCCTGGTTGAAAGATTTACCTTCTATCTCGCTACAGAATATCGAGAATGAGAGCATGTACAAGCCAATTCGTAAGCAACCGTTTCGAGACGCTCTGTCCACCGCAGAGTCGATCGCGTTGGCTTTAAAAGAGTTTGGTAACGAGGATGCGGAGCTCGTAAACATAGCTTTTAGCGAGATGATTAGAGAACAATTAGAAGAGGAGAAACGGCACGACCGCGACGTTCGTTCTCGTGCCGTCCGCGCGCGTGAACGGCGAAATGTTGTGTAAAACAAAATTGTGTGTAAATTTGATATTTTTAAGTGTACGCGTACCAGGTTCCTGGTACCCAGTAGTATGTATTTAGATGATAGATAGAACTAATCTGCTAATCTTCGACCTCTCCCGACGAACCGTCGCGCCTCGTTCGGTTGTGCTATGTTACTCGCCGCGCGAATGACTGGGTTCCCAAAAACACTTCCCACCGCTGCTTCGACCCACTGCGGCGTCTTGAGAAAGTGCACGCCGCTTTGGCGAGGATACAACACGGAGAAAAAGTAATACACGTGCCCGGAGAGCACGCCGAGAAAATCCGGCACAGGGTCGCCTCCCATCAACACGGTCAACGCCATCATCCCCCACGGTAAATAAAACGCAGGCATGCGAATCATACCCATGATGGACGTGTTTTGCGTCGGATTTTCTCTGGACCACAAGTACAACATGGCGAATATCAGCGACGAAGAGTAAAATGGTTGCGACACCGAAGGCACGATGAATTTCAAAGGCAATAAAATCATCATGTTTATCATTAGCATCCACACAAAATCCGAAGTTCTGTTCTCGAACGTCTTCTGTTCCAAGTGGACTCCATATCTGGCAATCATTAACGTTCGAAAGACGAACGGGAAGCCAAACCCGCCGATAAAACAGAAGTTCCCAATCAGTCTCCAAATTTGAAACTTTTCCCAAATCAGTTTGTAATCTAAATACAGATTGACCGGTAACGGTAAACCAAACTGAGTTCCGAACGTGATCAACACGCAGGCCGTACCCCAGGCTTTACAGATGGGAGGTAAAGAAGCGTACCATTCGCCGGGAGAGTTGGACATTTGTTGTTGTTGTTTTGTCGTTGTTGTGTTGTTGGGGGGGTGACTGTTTTTTGTGTTGTGATTTACTTTTTTGTTTTGAGACGATTTTTACATGACATCGGCACTTTTTACGGTCGTTCGAGACGCTGAAAACAGCGAGAATAGCAATACACGCACGAGCTCACTCAGCGCGAGGGTATTGCCGTTATCATAATGTGGTTGAAACAAGCGCAGATTGAGGAGTGCGCGCGCGTCGCGCACGAGAAGTGCTTTTCATGTTTTCAAAAACACCACGACGACGAAGAAGAAGAAAACGCGATGATGAAAACGACGAACGAAGAGAAAGAGGCTGAGTTTTACCTCTCCTTGCCGGCGCATAAACGACCAAAGTGCGAAGGAAACGTGAAACTCTATTACTTTTTCGCCGAGTTGCGAGAGCAGACGATGAAGATTAACACAAACAACAAAGGCAACAGCAACAATAATTCGCACCAGCACTCGGTGGTGGGAAAAGTGCAAGAATCCATTCGCAAGTGCGAAATACAAATAAAAGATTGCGAAACCGCGAACGGTTTAACCGGCGTTGGTCCCAAACTTTTGAAGTATTTCGAAACATTTTTCCGTTTGTATCCTCCCTCGCAGAGCAAAGAGAAAGAGTTGGAGAAAGAGCGCCTTTTGCAACTGGTCAAAGAGCGCGAGAAAATAAAAAGGAAACAAGAGAGAGCGAAGAAAAATGTGGGCACGACGACTACCAAGACCACGATGAAGAACATAAACGACAACAATAAGCGCGGACGAGAAGAAGATGGGTGGGGGAGAGGAAGAGATATAGGAGACGTTGAAGAACAATTAGAGTTACGAAGGGCTTTCAGTCAGGAGCAACCGAGTCAATCAATGCTGCAACAGAAACAGAGAAAGACGGCTTCGTCTAAAAAGTGGCACCCGAAATACAAGACAGCTCCTTTTGCGCTTTTGGCGACGTTGCATAAACTCATGCTGGAAGGCAAAAAGCAATGCACGAAAGACGAACTGATCAACGCTACCGATGCATCTGGTTTATCGAACATGTCGATACGACCAAGAGTAGAGGCTTTTTCGAGAGAGCAAGCATCTTATCAAGGAAGGGATATGTCTAGTCAATATTCCGGATGGAGTTGCTTCAACAAATACCTGAAAAACGCACCGACCGGTCACGAAGCACCGATGGTTTTTACGTGGAGTAACCCGATGATTATTCGCTTAACGGACGAAGGCACGATTGTTGCGGAGAAATGTCACCGCGAGGCTGAAATACACGGCGATTGTACCTGTGGTCTCATCAACACGGACAACACGAACAATCCATCAATGAATTTAGCGGCGAAACAATCTCAAGAGCGAGAAAATCAGAAAATTAACGTAGTGTCGCTTCTTTCAGATAGCGATGAGGACTGTTTTAACGGCGACGCGTCGCGTGAACGACAGTTTGATGCAAAAATTAGCAAGAACAACGATGAAAACGAGGATACTAAGACGGTAACGAAGAAGAAGATCAATAGTAAAAACGTTGTACGAAATTGGCATGGCATCGCCGCCGAGGAAAACGACTGGAATAGCGCGGCTGAGCTCGAGGTGCGTTTACCGCCTTTGCAACCGGGCGAAAAGTTTCAAGACGTGTACGACGTAGTTTTTTTGTTTGATAACCGTGAGCAGTACGATAAAGATTTCAGACCAGAGCATTTAGTGAAGTATTTTGAAAACGTGAATCTTCGCGCTGAGCAGTGCTTCATTACGATTGGAGATGCACTTTGGGTTGCCGAAGATAGAAAAAGCAAAGAGCGCTTTTGCCTCGATTATATTCTGGAAAGAAAATCCGTGGCAGATTTAAGCGGTTCAATCACGTCAGGTCGATACATTCGTCAAAAGTATCGCTTAGATAAGTGCGGTTTAGAGAAGGTGATGTATTTAGTCGAAGGAAATATCGAGCGCGACTTTCACTTGGAAGAACGCCAGAAATTGGCAGTCAAATCTGCGTTGATTGAAACAGACATCCACGATGATATATACATGCTTCGAACGGAATCGCTGGAAAAAACGAAGAAACTTTACGTCGACCTCACGAGATCCATACAAGATTTGTATAACCCGAGAGTAGGAAGAGACAAAGCCGCGCCGCGAGCTTTCTTCGCCAACTGTCTTCCTACGTTCAACGCGTTTCATGAAAATATGAAAAATTTTGTGGCGAGCGAAAGCACGGTACAAAATACGTGGGGAGTAATGCTCGCTCAGGTGAAAGGAATGGGTCCGGACTCAGCGGAAGCAATCGTGAATCTCTACCCAACACCAATATCCTTGTATGAAACGTTCAATCGATTGAATTGGGACGAGAGTCGATGCGTCGATTTGATTGCACAAATCCAACCGAAGGAGAGGAGAATCGGACGTTCAGCCGCGCAAAACTTCTACGAAGCTTTCTTCAAATAAAGACACTTCGGGAGACGATTTCTACTCCTTTGTATTGCTACGCGTAGCAAACGCATTTAATATTAACACGTGTGAATGCAAGTTCAACGGAGAGCACACGTAAATTTACTTCTTTTTTGCATTTTCTTTCTCTACCATGTCCATGATGTCTACTTCTTCGGACTTTCGGGTCTTTTCTAAACAAAATATGTACCCACCGAGAAACGTCAGAAAAATAAAACTCAACACGCGAGGTAGAAGAAGGAGGATATAAGATGAGCGGGCCTCCCCGGGTCGGTGGTGGTGGCGATGATGGCGGTAAACGCAACGGTGGTAACTTAATGGACAATCTGTTTTCCACAGATAACTTACTCGCGCAGACGAGGAAGCAAACGAGCATGAGAGATATGAAACAGAAATCCTCTTCTCCGTCGTCGTCCCCGATGAACTCTTCGGCTGCCGACAGAGGAAGAGGAAGAGGAGGAGGCAAGGTTCACAACAACAACAACAACAACAACAACAATGGTCTCGATGGTTTCCCTGCTTCTTCGTCCTCGACGATGCAGGCGGACGATCTCGACGCGTTCTTTTCGACGCAAACACAAACAGAAACAAAAGAAGCGAGTAAAACGAAAAATGGTGTTCATCAAAACGATAGTTTTTTGGACGAGCTCGCCGCTTTCGCGAGCACTCCGGTACCACCATCATCGGCATCTGCAACGACAAATAGCTCCGTAGATGATTTGTTCGGTATAAGCAGCGACGCGCAAGGTTCTTCGCCGGTTGGAGCGGCTCGCGGGAAGACGGAGACGACGACAGAGACTCAACCTACGCATCACGGCGAACCCATGCTGAGACATCAACAAGGAGACAAGGAAAGAGCACGGGAACAACAGAACCAACATTATCGAAGTAGCGAAATGAAGAGAAATAGTAATGATATCACCACCGATAGTAATAGAAAACCAGCGAGGAATACTGGCGACGATGGTGTGGACAGAAGTGCAAACTTTGAAAAAAGTGCCGCGACGTTGGCTTCATCGCCACCGTCGTCTCGCGTGCAGCCGCAACAGCACGCTCCGAAATTAGCATCCTCGGTGAACTTGGATTCTTTGAAAACAGGGATTGATTCTGTGGCTGGATTTTTCAAGGCTGGAATTCGTCGCGCGGTGGGTCCACAGGTTGTTCATTTTCCGCGGGCGCCTCTGGAAGACTCTGCGCCAAGTTTGAAACAGGCACCCTCGAAGGATGGTCGAAGCGAAACACGAGTCGCATCGAAGCAAAATGAAACAACAGAGTTCGGTAAAAAAGTTGATTCGTCGAAGATTGTAAACGAAGAGATGATACTAGCACAAAAGTCCGAGTCTGCAGTGAAAATAACGGTGAAGGAAACGAAAACAAAAACAACAAACAGTAAAAATACGGACGAGAGAGATAAGAACAATCAGAAGGAGGAGGAGGAGAAGAGTCAAGATGACCTTCCTTCTTCAGATATGGACGCGTTTTTTGGCTCGGCTGGAGCACGCAGCGTTAATAGTAGCACCTCAAATAGTCACATCGACTTAGAGTCGATGTTCAATAGTAGTAACGCGCCGAAATCGAACAGCGCTCCTTCTCCGGTAGCCGATGACTTTTTCGGAGCGTCAGTTGGTAGTAGTGGCCCAAGTGGTAGCTCGGCGATAAAAGATCAAGGCGCGTTTGAATATAATCCCGAATCAGACGACGAACAAGACGGTGACACGGAGCAGCGCGCGCAATTGCGAAAGCAGAGACACGAACGCAATCGTGTTCGGATTGAGCAGGCGCTCGAAGAGAAACGCGCTCGCGAACGACAAGCCATGGAGGAAAGAGCAGAACGACAGACGTTGCAAGATCTCATAGGAACTGATATTGATGAGTGGGGTAAAAAATACGGTGGCAATGTTCGCACGATGCTCGCAAATCTCAGCGAAGTTCTTTGGGAAGATCACGCGTATAAAGTCCCTTCGATGATGGATTTAATGGAACCGATCAAGGTGAAAAAGTCGTATCACAGAGCCTTAGTCATCATCCATCCCGATAAAGTCGCTCAAAAAGGAGGCGGCGCTTCACAGCGTTTTATCGCGGATAAAGTCTTCGACTTGATGAAAGACGCTTACAGAGATTTCGAGCGAAAAGAGATGTCGTGAAGAGTTCAAATGTAAAAATATCTAAAGAATAATGTATAACAAATTCGGCTAAAAGACGCGTCCTCCTTTGGACGTCGTCGTCGTATCTATAAATAAATCCTCTTCTCTATTCTCAATCGAAGATTTATAAAAAGTTCACGCCATCAGAATTATTTCTTCTTGCCCGCAACGGTTTTTGATTTACCCTTTCTCGTTCTCGCGTTCGTCTTTGATCGTTGACCTCTGACCGGCAAATTGGCGATGTGTCTCTTCCCGCGATAGCACTGAATCTCTTTTAATCTCTTGATGTTCAAGGAAATCAACGATCTCAACTGTCCTTCGTTTTTGTACTTATCGACTTCTTCACGCAAAATAGTTAATTCTTCTTCGGATAACTCGCGCACTCTTTTGTTCTCTAATCCAGTCGCTGCCATAACAGCCTTCGCGGTGGTGTTTCCTATGCCAAAAATGTACGTCAACGCCGTCTCGGCTCTTTTGTTGTTTGGGATTTCAACGCCAGCTACACGCGCAGCGCGGATTTGTAACGCACCACGCTGTTGCGGTTGCTGTTGCTGTTGTTGTCGACCTGTATTACATCATAACGGAAGAAGAAGAAGAAGAAGTTAGCGACAGAGAAGAAGAAGAAGAAGAAGAAGAAGAGAACGACAAACGAGAGAAAGGAGAAGTGGATAAAGGAGGTTTTTATCCCCCACGTAGGTTTTTTTCCTGAGGAATGCACATTACGCGCGACCGCGTATTCAAGACGTCGTTAAAAGCTCCAGAGACACTCGGACCGTAATTCGAACAGAACAATACTAACGTTCGAGTGCACGTCGTTCCTATCGTCCCTCGATGTTCGCGAGTGCACGAAAACAGCGCGCGTAATTTTCCTCGAAATTCAGGTTCCCTCCGCAGTCAAGTGTCGTCGCCGCTTTAAGCGACTCATTTTACGCGACTAAAACAAAAAATAAAAATCGCCGCGCTCGGAAAAGCACTCTCGAGCGCCTTTTGCGACGAACGCATCGCGCGTACCTTTGAACGAAGCCGAAACGGAAGTTCCAACGAAGGAGGATGCGGAAAGAGAAAACATGTTTGTGTGTGTGTGTGTTTCTTTTCGCGCTCTTTTTGTTTCGCTCAATTTTTATTTCTGCAAGAGTGAGAAGAAGCCGATTTGTCTCTCCTCTTTCTGTTCGTAAAAAAATATAAATTCTTCATCAATCCAACGACAGATACGAAAGAAGAGAGTCGTCCGTGCATAACAACACAACACAAGATGCGCGCGTGCACGAGTAATCTCGCGTTCGTTTGTGCGGCGAGGAGAGCGTCAACTTCGTACGCGTCTACTACCACGTCCGCGTCGACATCCTCAAGGACGTCTCCTTCCTGTCGAGGGAGAAGCAAGACGTCGGTCCGAACAGTCGCATTCTCTTCTTCTTCTTCGTCGTCATCGTCGTCAACAACTTCTTCTTCTTCTTCTTCTTCTCCTGCTGCTCCTCCTCCTCTTGTGAACAACAATACCAATCAGAACAACAACAACAATAATAACAACAACAACAACAGCAACATTAGGAGATCATCAAAAGTTGTCGCAAACGCTCGAAAAGGCATGCTCTTCAACAGCGAGATGGACGACATTCGGAGAGATGCGAAACCAGCAGAACCGGTGAAGTTTACTTTACCGCTTTCCATCAAACTCTACCCTTCAAAGTGTTTACGAGCCGAGAATGAGCCGGTGACGGTATTTGACGACAATTTAAAAGAGCTCTCGAAAGAAATGTTCAAAATCATGTACGAAACCGTCGGGTGTGGGTTAGCCGCACCACAAGTGGGCGTGAATTATCGTCTCATGGTGTACAACGAAGCCGGAGCGCCGGGCGAAGGAAAAGAAGTCGTTTTGGTGAACCCAAAGATTAGCAAATTCAGCAAACAGAAAGATTTCTTCGAGGAAGGATGCTTATCCTTTCCAAAGATTTACGCGGAAGTTGAGGTGCGTGTTATAGTGGTTTCGTCTTTTCTCTTTTCCTTTGTATCAATCACCCTTCTTTCTCTTCGCGTTCGCGTTCGTGTTCGCGAGGGAGTGTGGAAAACGAAAACGGCCGATGAGCGATCAAAACATAAATATACGCTAATCCGAGTTTCTTTTAATCGAGAAGCTGTGCGGAGAAATGTGAGCTAATACGCGAGGCTTTTCTTTTCATTCTTGAACAACTTCTTCGTTTGTTCATTTCAACATCTCTTTCATTGAAGCTCACCCCCTGGTTCCTCTTTTTTTAATTGTATTATATTTGCTTTAAATACCAATACAGAGACCGATGGGCGTCAAGATTGAAGCGCAGGATGTCGAAGGAAACAAGTTTAAAATGACTCTAGAAGGTTTCGAAGCTCGAGTCTTTCAGCACGAGTACGACCATTTAGACGGCGTTTTATTTCACGATCGAATGTCGAGCTCAGTAGTCGGGGACATTCGAAGCGATTTGGATAAGTTGATTGAAGATTTTAGCGACGATGAAAAAGCGATTTAATGACAAGATAGACGCATTGGATTACCTAGATGAATAAGTGTTTGTATGTGTTTTTCTTTCGTTAAAGTAACTTCTCAGTGTTGAAGTTTGTAAAGATCCTCCCTCGTAATCATGCCTTTGATGATATTCTTGGAATCGACTACGCACAAGTGACGCAAGCCCAATTGGCGGAATATCTCCCAAACTCGCTCCACGCTCTTTTGCTCTGTCACGCTTATTGGCGACAACATCATGAAATCGCTCAAAATGACGTGCGACTTCTTTTCATTTTCAGATAAGCCGATGGATTCGATATATTTTACGCCAAGCGCGAAGCGCTCGGTGAACAATTTTCTTTGATGAAATGTCCGCATGGCGATTTCCAGGTTCTCAAACGCTTCGCGTTGCTGCAAGGATCTGAATCTTAATTCTGACGGAAGCTCGCTGGAAGTAGAAACATCAAGAAGATGCGACTTTGACGAACCTGGGCGCAGCGGCGACGACGACATCGCACTTTCTTGGTCTTGGTCGCCCTCTTGTTCGTAAAAGATTATGTTTTCAATAAAGGCGCGCCGCGAGAGTAACGTCAGCAATTGCGATCTAAGCATAAGACCAATTAAACGCTTTTCACCGTACCCAACATTTTTAACGATGGGGAAGCCGTTATGAGTCGTCGTCTTCAAAATTTCTTCGATATTACCCACGCTTTCAATTTCTTGGAAAGTTACGGCGGGAGCAGCACAAATATCTCCGGCCGTTAATGTTTCCTCAGTTTCACTTACGCACGCTCCTTTCGGTGCCTCTACGTGCAGATACGGAATATTTCTTCTTTCCAGCTGACTTTCATAGAACGACGGTGAGATAAAGGAAGCGAACTTATTGGCCACGAACACGCAAAGAAGTAACGGGAGCAGAAAATTTAATTGGCCCGTCCCTTCTAAGATAATGACCACGAGCGATATCGAGCCTCGAAACACTCCTGCCAAAGCCGCGGTGGCGCCAACGAGCGCGTACGCTCCCCCGGAGAGCTTTGTTTTAAAAAGTATCTCCGATACCTTGGAAAAGATGTTCCCTAACATCGCGCCCCATGTAAGAGTTGGTAAGAACAATCCAGCCGGTAAGGCGCACTCTGCTGAGAAGACGATAGCAAAGAGCTGAAAAAGGAATGAGTAACTTAAGATCAAAATAGACGTAGCGTCCTTTGCTCTTCCTGAAAGCAAGTATTTTAAATTGTCGTCCCGTGACCCGAGTAATAGACTGGCCAAATCATTGTATGATTTTTCTTGATTACCAACGCCACATCTCATCGCGACTCTGATGGACCTGGGAAACGTTTTGCGAGTGTTCGTGGGATCGTCGTCTTCGTCGTCGTATTGAACACATCGACCGAGTAATATCGATAGAAGTATTTGCGTCAAGCAGATCATGAACGTAACTGCTGTCGCTTCGCTAACGCGCCCAAACTTAGAACTGAGACGATAACGCGCGAGTTTAGAAACTGCCAAGGTGACCATCGCACCTAGTATTCCTGATAAGATCCCGAGGAGGAGGAAAGGTCCGAGCTCAAAGAGCTCCCAGTGCTTCTCCTCCTCGGCAAAATCGAGTTGAAGTAGTCCGAACGGTTTCCCAATCGATCCATTCAGAGCCGCTAAGACAAACACGGCTAACGTCGAGCACAGGAGGGCTCTTTTGGTCGTATCGTGAGACCAAAAAGAGCTCGCTTCTTCGCTCGAAAACAATACTCCGCCGATCGGAGAACCGAAGGCACTGGCGAGCCCTGCGGCCGCACCGGCGCTCACAATGTCTCGAAAGTCTGAGTCTCCCATAACTCTCCACTGATGTCTTCCAGAGGCACCACGGGCAAAAGCAGAGCCGATAATTGCACCGATGTGTACGAGTGGACCTTCCGGGCCTACCGCTAGGCCGCTCGATACCGAAAATATTGTCCCGATCATCTTGACAATCCCACTTTTCAAAGATATGGCTTTCGGAGAAGAGACGCCATTAAGCTCGGCGACGACGTACGAAACACCCGCTCCAGCTGCCGTTGGTTCAATCAAAGTTAATGAAGCGCTCGTGAAAGAGAACAATGCGCTCACGAAACAAAAGAAAACGACGCGAACAACGAAAGAAAACGCTGCATTCGTAAGAACTGTATCGACGCGCCATGTGTACAAAATATCGATCAACCTCATCATCGCGAATGCCACAGATCCTACGATGATCCCAATAAATGTCGAGTTTGACCATCGCTCTAGAGTAAGTACACCAGCTTTAGTCTGTTTAAAGTTTAATCGAGACCACTTGGAGTCAATCTTCGCGTAATCTAAACTTTCCCACATTTCTCTTCTTTGTTGTTGTTGTCCTCGTCGTCGTTCTTCTTCTTCTTCTTCTTCTTCTTCCTCTTGTTCTTCCTCCTCTTGCTCTTCCTCTCGTCTCTGAACGGCGTGCGATACGCCGAGAAATAGTGATGCTTTTCTTGGAATCAGTCGACGATATTGCCCTTTAATGAGCGGCGGCGAAGATGGCAACGGGGCAGTTGTTTCTCTCTCTTCTTCTTCTTCTTCTTCTTCTTCTTCTTCTTCTTCTTCTTCTTCTTCTTCTTCCTCTGGAAGTATCGCTCCTCCTTTTCTCTCTCTTTCTTCTTCTTCTTCTTCCTCTTCTCGGAGCAGCAGCCGCTCTAAATCGCTCTCAAAGCTCACCCTGCGACGAGCGCCACCGCCGCCGCCGCCGGAGAAGGAGGCCATTCTCGTTTTATTAGCGCGTAGAAATGTTTATGAAAGGAAGGGTTCGCGCGCGAGTATTTTTGTATAGAGGTGTGAGAGATATAAAAGCAGATGAAAAAACATGAAAAAACACGCAAACACGCGTGCGCGGCAGCAGCAGCAGCAGGAGCAGCAGCAGCGGTTTAGAAACCTTGTTTACAAAAAATGCGAGTAGCAAACGTGATGTCTTCATTACAAACAGAATGTACTATCATTTAGAGAGAGGCAGAGAGAGTGAGACAGATTGGTATGTCCGTCGCTTTCGCGCGTTTTTCCTCCTTTTCTGCAAGATCTCTCTCTCCCTCTCTTCGCTTTCACATCGTTCTTTTCGGAATACACACACGCGCACATCATCGTCGTCGTCTAGTTACAAAATTAGTTCGTTTTTGTCATGCTCGAGTTCAACCCGGGCATAATTTCCGGTTTCATTCCTAAAACCGAGCGACGGATGAAGTGGTTTCTAAACTTTTCACCCTCTTTAAAGTCTTGCGCGGTTTCCGGAATCGCCGTCGCTCTTTTCGCTTTGCTCGCGGTAAAGCCCGGAGAAGTGGTCAACTGCCTCGTGCAGAAAAAGGCGCACAAACCGACGGCAGAACCTAACGCGGCGAAGATTGGGTAGACCTGTTTGTTGTATCACATATAAGAAGGAAGAGAGAAGAAATCAGTCAGAGAGAGATAAAGAAAAAGAGGAGAAGGAGGAGGGTAAACGTTCTTCAAAATTGGAAGGAAAAGAAGAAGAAGAAGAAGAAGAAGAAGAAAAATGTACGATTAACACGTATCGTCCGTTGTTGTTTCGAAAAACGAACTGCTTCTCGAATCGCTTACCTCTGGTCTGAGCCATCGTTGCGACCAAGAGACGGATGCTGCCATCTTTACTCTCTCTTCTTTCTTAATCAGCGTCCAAAAGTTTGACGAGGGAAAAGGGAAAAAATTTTCTCTCTTCTCTCTCCGGATCGACTCGAGAAAAAAATTCGATTCTTCTCTGTTCTGTCTGATCAAAAATCGCCCCACCTCTGCCCTGTTCCTTGCGCCAACCAGCAAAAGAGAACAATTTTTGTATTTTCTCAACTGCCTCTTTAAACTCACACGGACAAAAGCAAAGAAGTTTAAAAGAAAGAGTCAACATATGTATTTACGACGATCGGCGCAGCGCGTCGCCGCCTCGTGCTCTTCCTCTGTTTCTTCTTCTTCTTCTTCTTCGTGTACCACATCTTCTTCATCATCGTCATCATTAATAGGAGCAAGAGCAACGGCAGTGACAAAATCAATGTCAACGAAATCTTCCTCAAATCCACCGAAAGTGTTCGTCAACAAAGACACGAAAGTCGTTTGTCAAGGATTTACGGGGAAAAACGGAACGTTTCACTCGGAACAGGCTATTAAATACGGAACAAAGTTAGTCGGAGGCGTGACGCCAAAGAAAGGCGGGACCATGCACTTAAATTTACCGGTGTTTAACACGGTGAGAGAGGCGAAAGAGCAAACCGGCGCGAGCGCGACGAGTATATACGTCCCTCCACCGTTTGCCGCGAGTGCGATTTTGGAAGCCTTAGAGGCTGAGTTGGACTTAATCGTGTGCATTACAGAAGGTGTGCCTCAACACGATATGATCCGAGTAAAAGACGCACTAATGTCGCAGAGTAGATCTCGATTGATTGGTCCAAACTGTCCCGGAATTATCAAACCGGGCGAGTGTAAGATTGGTATCATGCCGGGATATATTCACAAGCCGGGAAAAATCGGCATCGTCTCACGTTCCGGGACGCTTACTTACGAAGCGGTGTTTCAAACCACAGAGTATGGACTAGGACAATCAACAGTCGTTGGAATCGGCGGTGATCCTTTTAACGGGACGAATTTTGTGGACTGCTTAGAACGATTCGTTGAAGATGATGAAACGGAAGGGATTATCATGATTGGAGAAATTGGCGGCACGGCGGAGGAAGAGGCTGCGGAGTTTATCAAAGCTTCTGGAACGAACAAACCCGTGGTTGGATTTATTGCCGGTTTGACCGCTCCTCCGGGTCGACGGATGGGCCACGCGGGCGCAATTACACAAGGTAAGGCTGGAACGGCGATTGGTAAGATCGAAGCTTTGGAGCAGGCTTCTGTGAATGTGGTTCGGAGTCCGGCGAAAATGGGCGAAGCGATGCATAGAATGATGGTCGAACTGGGTAAAGCGTAAGTTCGTAAAGAGCGTGGGTTTATTTAATCAATACTAACACTAACACATAACATGAGCGAGAAAAAGAAAGTAAAGAATATATTGTAAGTTTAATGTGAGCATTTTACTACAGCGCAAAGAAACTCTTCATGTTCTCGTTGGTCATTCTATTTTGTTCAACACGCATCAAAATTACCAGCCATTCCTAACGCCAGTCGTTCGAGTACGGATCCGGAGCTATAAAATTCCAAATCGAACCGTGAGAAGATCCTTGGCGCGCTAAACCCATTGAACTACCACGTCTACCCATCCCTCTGCTACCACGCGCGCTTTGCCTCTCCAACTCATCCTCTAACTGCATTCGCATCGACCGTTCGTCTTCGAGCTCAACACGGAGTTGTTCTTCTACTCGTTTCGCTCTTTGCAGCTGCCTTCTCAACGCCGCGAGTTCCTCGTTCATGACTGAATTGCTACTGTTTTCTCTCGTTTGCATTTGAGTCGAATCGTTCTGCTGATTGAAGCGCTGCACGGAAGCTGTGTGTTGCATGTTGCTATTCGAACTGTTATTAGCATTATTGATGTTGTTGTTGTTCGACGCGTTCCGCGAAGGCGCCACCGGCGGTTTGCCGGCGCCCAACAAGTGGTCTTTTGATCCGCTTCGTTCAATCAGAAACTGAGGGTGTCTTGAAATGCTACAGTCGCCACGGTCTCGTACACCATCGTACCCTCCAAACGATACTAAAGCTGCAATTTCAGGGATAGCTATGCACGTGCCGCTCTCGGAGGCCACCGCCGAAGCCGGTGCCGCTCTACACGTTTCCGCCCACGCTGGCTCCGCGGAAAGAGGATCTCTAAGGGTCAAAGCCACAGTATCTACGCATCCGCCTTCGCTATTACCACCACCGACTACGTACCACATATCGCCTAAACGCGCAGAGGCCGCACCAGAACGAGGTTGCGGCATAAATCCACCCTCAGGATTGGTCTTTCGCCATCGACAGGCTTTCACATCTAAAGCGTACACTTCCGAGTTCACGCAGCCCGACGAGGTGCTCCCGCCAAAGACGTACACAAAGTGTGCGCCCGCGCTGTTTATGTACGCCGTCGCGCAGTGACCTCGTCGAGGCGACGGATACGTCCATCCTTTGCATCGAAGTTCTGTCCACGTCCTCGAGCTGACGTGATACAACCAACAATCTCCCAAACACTGACCGCTCGGCGTTTCGCCTCCAAAAATAACTATGTTTTCGCCACATCTCGACGCCGTATGCCCACCTCTCGCGCACGGACCTTTCCCGTTCGTGGTTATTTTCGTCCATTTTCCTAAGTTTGAATTTTGCGAAAGGTTTTGCGAAATGCCCGTTTGAAACGAGTTGGATAAGTCTAATATCCACATTTCAAACTCTGCGGGTTTTGTAGTTCCGTTTCTCCCAGCAGCTTTCGACGAAACATCTTTTGTAAACCCCCCACAAACGAGTAACTCGGTATGATTCTCTCCGCGTTCATCAGTAACGCACACGGCGTGACCGTGCCGAGGCGTAAAATTCGCGCCCGGCTGCACGCAAATACACTCCACCTGTTCCCATTGCAAGGTTTTGCAGTCTAAAGCTATGACGTCTGAACGCACCGTACCTGCGGTATTACCACCGATAACAATCATCTTATTCCCAATCGCATAGGCCGCGTGGCCGTGTCTCGCATGAGATCTCGATGAACGTGGCGTTAGCGCCGAGCCTAAAGTCGAAGTTCCTAAAGATGTCCAATTCCCATCCTCTCGAGCGGTTGCTATGCTCTCATGCGCCTCTTTCGTTTGCAAATACCACGGGCAAGTATCCCCATTGCCTCCTGCTACTACTAAACCTCCTCCTCCTCCTCCGTAAATTTGCAGCTGTTGCTTATTCTCTTGCATGTTGTTCAAACCGCTACTCCCTCCGTTACTGCTTCTTCCACCGTCGCGCTGCTGCTGTTGATGGTGGAACACCTGGGAAGTCGACGCGGAAAGCATCGCGTTTTCGTTATTGTTGTGCATATCTCTATTATCGTTCGTGTTCATATTGTTCATGTTGTTATTCGTTGCGATGTATCCGTTTCTACCACCCATAACGCGTCCTGGCATCGGTGGAGATAAGGGCGGCGTGATATCCGCGCCGTTTCCTCCCACTCCTCCTCCTCCTCCTCCTTCTCCTCCTCGTTGGCTAGACATCGACGCTGGACTCAACAAACTCCGATCGGCACCCCAACCCATTTCCATCGTCCATCTTCTCGCGTTTTCTATCGCAACTTGCGTGTCTTCCGGATCTCCGTCGTTCGTGGAAAGCTGCCACCAGTTTTCATTCTCTTCCTCCATCGTGTGCACGTAAAGCGTCATCGCCTCCTTCGCATCCATCTCTCCTAAACTGGACCAGGCGTTCCATTTCGCTAGCTCTAGACTCGACCACCCCCACGGTTTCGGTTCGTAATTCGGTCCAACCATCACTTGTTGATACAAAGCGTACAACAATAATCTTGTTTCATCGGAGACTTGACGCGAGGATGGTGGCGGATCGGTCGCGAAAGCGATAGCCGCATAGAAGCGCTCTGGGAACGGCAAAGGACACTGTAAGTCCGCACCATTATCCTGATTGAGCTGAGAGGAAGACATTATACTTATTCTCGTTTACCCTTCCTCTTTCTCTTCTGCCCCCCTTCTTCTTCTTCTTCTTCTTCTTCTTCTCTCTCTTTCTTTGATCGAAGAAACCTGAAACCACACCCACACAAGAGCAGGAGAATAAATCTCTCTCTCTCTCTTTCACTCTCTCGTCTCTCTCTCTCGCTCTTTCTCCTCCTCCTTTCTCTCTCTCTCCCTCTCTCTCTCTCTCTCTTCCCTTGCAAATATGCGCGTGTTTGCGCGAAGAAGAGGACAGAGTGAGCCTTGAGAGAGCGCGCTCAAGCACACACTATTTCCCTCTTCTATGAAGAGCGAGAGAGAGAGAGCAATCTTTTTTGTTTTCTTTCTTCTCCATTCGAACTCCAACTCCATTCGAATTTTAATCCACAAACAGCGAGTGAAAAATTTTTCCTTCTGCAAAACAACATCGCCCCCGACGAGAAAACACGATGCGCTCTTTCTCTTCTCACAAAAAGAAAAGAATAATGTTCGTGGCATCGAGAACGACGACGATGAGACATTTGATGGCATCATATACGCGCGTGGTTTCTTCTGTTGCCAACGCTGAACGCACCGCTTTCGCCTCGTCCTCGTCGCCTTCAACTTTGGCGCCACGACAGCAAGAGGAGATGTTGCGCAGTAAAACGAATAGTTTTAGAAGAAGTTTTTTAATGACGAGCAGTAGTTGCAACAACAAGGAGGATAAAGAGGTGAAGTGCGACGCGATCAGAGTGAGAAGAAGACGAAGAAAGACGACGACGATTCCAACGCGCGGGTTCGCGGCGAAATCTTCCGGTGAAGACCAAGAAGAACAAGAACAAGAACAAGAACAAGAAACGACGACAGATTTTGCAAAACTAGATGGCGATTCTGTCGGGAAATACGTGCTGGTGAGCAAATCGCAACTTCCTCTAGATCAGTGTAAAGCAATCGAGAGAGAGTTTGCGTTTACTGGTGCGAATGGTTTGCTGTATAGAAAGTGCGACGACGCGCTCAGAGAGGTCGTAGCTCGTCACGAGCAAGTGCACTTGAGAGGATACCGAGGAAGTGGTAAATCTGTCTCTCTCGCGATGCTCGTATTACGCGAACGCGCTTTAGGATCTTTAGTCGTTTATTTGCCTCGTGCATCACACTTGGTGACGAGAAGTTCGTACCAGAAACACGGAGAAGGGGAGCAAGAGGATCTTTGGGATACGCCAGACGCCGCTCGAGTGTTTCTCCACGCCGTCGCGGCTGAGCCAAACGAAACGCTCTTGGGGAAGATAAAAACGAGCGATGGTAAACAAACCTTACTCGAAATAGTTAAGTCTGGGTTAGAGAAAGGCGATCAGCACGTCACGCAGAATGCAATTGACGTCGTAGATGAGTTAGTGAAGCAAAAGGACGTTCGAGTCGTTTTCGCTTTTGACGAACACAATGCGTTATACGGGCATTCGGATATGCACGAGGTGAAAGGCCCACGATCGAGGAAAAATATACACACCGACAGATTGCGGTTAGCGTTGAAGTTGCGCTCGTGCTTTCCAACGGCGAATGGTGGCAGATATATTGCGTGTGATAGCACCACAGATGTTGGGAGTTCGAATCCAGTCTTCAAGAGTGAGGATGAAAACGTTTTCGATTTTGAGATTCCAAAGTTCAACGTAGCCGAAACGTATGCTTTATTGAAACACTACGAGGAAGTTGGCAAATGCTCGCGAGGGATAAACAAGCAAATTGCACTCGAGTTTAAAGCACTCACGAATGGTAAGGTGAAGGAAATACAAGAGTATCTCATGTTTCAAAACGCTTGAATTAATTTTTAAAGAATAAGGTTGTAATTTTGACAAAGTAGTACAGGAATATATAAAAAAGAGGGGGGGCTTTTTACCATTGCTCGCCTACCGAGAGTATTCCTTTCTTTCGCCCGCGTCCATTTGTGGCAGGTCTCGCGAACCTCCCTGGGCTAAAGTGTTCGAGATTACAACTCGATTTACCATCCATGATCAATTCGGAAACGATTTGACCGGTAATAGGGGCCCATAGAATCCCCCAACAGTTGTGCGCGCTCGCCACGATTGCGTTCTCGACGTTCGGCAACTTACCGAGAAAAGGTAACGCGTCTGGAGCGCAAGGGCGCATACACGCTTGCGTTAAAATTGGAGGCGAGGAACCAACGGACGGGGACATGGACTTGAAAGAATCCCATGCCGCTTGCACTCGGCTGGGATCTGCCTTGATGAGATCAGCAGATTCACAATCGCCCCCCGGCGCTAATCTATCCTCGTCCACATAATCGCTCCCGCCAATCCCGCATAAATACACCGATCCGTCGACTCTGGGGTACACTTCCAAGTGTGTTTGGAATCGAGGGTCTTCGGCACAAAATAACGCCGCTGGATTGCTTTTCACCGCGTCTGAAGCTTCAAAAACTATCGAAGTTGATTTAATGCCAGTCATAGGAAAGTCGGCATCGGGAAACCAACTCGCCGCTCTCGTCGTCCACGGACCCATCGCAACGACGACGACGTCGCATTCGAGAGTGATCGATTGCGAGTCATCGCTTTTATTCTTCACGTGTACACCGTTCACAACGCTCCGCGCTTCGTCTTTAAAACTAATCCCCGTGCACTCCGTACTATATAAAGTCTTCAATCCATTTTTCGTCGCGGATTCGTGCAACTTACTCGAAAGCTCCGACGGAGTTACTTGCGCAGTATTCTCGTCCAAAACCGAGTTCTGCTGAATATCGCCGTCTAACCATTCTACCAACGGATCCGCTAATCCGCTCTCACCGGCTTGCACCGATAACGTTCGAATTTTACGAAACGACGTCACGTCCAAGTCTTTCGCCAACTTTTCGTGGAGTTCAAAACTCTTCGTGTGCAACTCTCGCGTTTGCTTATTACCCCAACCGCCCGGGGATAGAAATCCTCCCGCTTTCCCGGAAGCTGCTGGTGCCACCTTGTCGCACCGTTCCACCAACGTCACGTTCGTGCACCCTCTCTCGCTGCACAAGAAATACGCCGAAGCTAAGCCTTGCAAGCCGCCTCCAAGAATCACTATCTTTTTATCTTTTGTTTGGTCGTCTGATGATGATGAAGATGATTTCGTCGCTCCGCAGCGGACTCCTGCGTTGGCACGCATCTTCTTCTGTTGCTTTTTTAGGGCAAGGGTATCGGTTATTGAGCTGGCTGATGTTGTCGCAAAACTACTCGTTGTCGCTCTCATCGTGTCGTGCGCATATGTCGTGGATGTGCGCTTTTATTTTTCTTTCTTGTCTTTTTGGTGTGAAACCGAGTCAAACCGATCTCGCCCTCGTCTCGCGCGTCAAAAACAAAGGAGATACGAACGAAGGAAATGACTGCCGGCATGGGAAGAGGCCGTCCTTTTTTAAACGAAGAGGAAGAAGAGGCGACGAACACCACCACCACTACCGCTGCTCTTCCGCGCGATGTTCTTGTGGTGCGTGTCTTCGCTCGAAAGTGAATCCTATTTGTTCTCTTTTTTTACACGCTTAAACTCGCATCTCTCGCATGTGAATCTCTAAGCCCCTGAGCAAAAAAGTTTGACTCGTGTGCGCGTGTGTTCATCGACCAAACCTCTCACTCTTGCGCGCGCTTCCTTTGATATAAGTCGCGACCAATTAAACATATCTTTCTCTTTCCCTCTCTCTCTCCCTCTCTTTCGCGGGTGGAATATCAAAAACAGAAACGAATGTGCGAGAAGATTGCTCAGCTGACGAAAGTAGTCTCCAATTTGCACTCTGAAACCGAAGACGCTCGAGAGCGAGAAAAAGAAATGGAAGAAGAACACTCGAACACTATCGAACTGTGTCGAGCGGATGCGGCGAGGAAAGTTTTAGAGACGCACTCGAAATGGCGCGAAGAGGCTAATGAAAAAGAACGGTTCGAACGAATTGCAAACGAGTTGGAAGCGAAGACGCGTATAATGCAAAGCGGCGTGGATGAAGCGTTGCGCGAGATCATACGAGAAGCGGAATCGAAATCAGATGCTTTGAACGAAAAAATGGAAGAGCTCGAAATTTTGTTTAAACTGAGCGAACAGAAAGAACGAGAGCAGAAACAAACGATAGAACACACCGTGAGTGAGACGAACAAAAAGTTATTAAAAGAGATGGAACTTCGTCAATCATTGGAGGAAGAGAAGAGTAGAATTGAAAGAGAACGGCGGGCGTGGGAGACGAAGGCTGAACATCTAGAAGAGGTCGTGGAGGCGCGGCGAATAGAAGTTGAAAGCAAAGATGAAAGATTGAAATCGATGGAAATAAAATACGAAGAAATGTTGAATGAGTACAAAACTCTCGAGACGAAAGGAAAAGAAAGCGTACGAGCGCTCATGGAGGAGCACGAAAGTCAAACCGCTTTAAATGCCGAAAAGTTTAAGCGTGGATGTGAAAGCTTAGAGAGAAATTTCCAAAAGGAAAGCTTGTTTTACCGTGAAGAATGCAATAAAGAAGTCAATTCGGTTCGTGAAGCCTTGGAATCGCGTCTCCTTCGCCAAGTAGACGCGTGCGACGTTTTATCTCGAGAGGTTGAGGCTCTCAAGGAAAACGTAAAGAAGGAACAGTCTCTGAGTATAGACCTTCAGAAGAAACTTCAAAACGAAATAAGTTCGAGCGTGAAACTACGCAATATGAATGAAGAGCTTAATAAACAACTCGATATTGTTCATGCCTCCCGCGAAGATGGTATCAAAGTGAATACAGAACAGTCAAGTGTTATTGAAACGCTCGAACGACGCCTCGAAACAGCTTTGAGCGATAAAAGAGGAATTGCCGAGAATCTGCGTAAACTTGAAGATGCGAGACATGCGACACACCTCGCGCTAGAAAAAGAGAAGAAGGTGGCGCGCGACTTAGAGATTGCGAACGCGGACTTTGAGCAAAGACACGTTCAGACGCTCGAAAATTCTATGGCTATTTCGAAACAACACAAAGAGGAGCTTTTTGAACTTGACTCGAAACTTCGCAGGGAACATGAATCAGAAATTGAGATTTTACAAGAACAGCACAAGTGTGCGCTCGAGGATGCGTTGGCATCTCGACATGAGCACTTACAAACACAAAAAAGAGATTTTGAGAGAAAGGCTGTACTCGTAAACGAAGAAATGAAAGAGAAACTGCGTCAAGCAAAAGAAGAAAACAAAACGCTCGCGCAAGCGCTCCGAGAGCACGAGTCTCAAGCTTCAGATTTTGAATACACGATCCAAGAACTTCAGAATTCTCACGACGCTGAAACTACAAGGCGAGATGCCGAACGAAGAGCAATATCTCTCGAGGCTGAAGCCTCCCGGGCGCGAGAAACACGTTTGAGGGAGGAAATTCTCGGTTTACGTAAAGAAAATATGCGAGCAAACGAAGCAGCACGGGATGTGAAGGAAGAAATGAATACTCGACTTCGCGAAGTCCGCGAAATATTCAACGAAGAAAAAAGAGCTTTGTGTGTATCTTTCGAGCGATCTCACAAAAGTGCTCTCATGGATGCAGAAAAAGTGCTCGACTCGGAAAAGAGGAAAGCGGATCTCGCGTTTGAAAACAAGGCGCGTGCGATGAATGAAGATTTCGCGAGAAGACTATCGCGAGAAATAGATGAAGCCGTCGAAGCGACGAAAAACATTGACGACGCAGAGATGCAAGATATGATCAATGTATACGAGAAAAAGATGTTGGACATGGACGCGGAGAAGGAGAGAAGCATTCGTAAAATTGAATTAGAGAAAGAGGAAACTATCGCGCATCTGAACCGCTGCCATGAAGGAACAGTTTCCACCTTACGGAAAGAGATTGAAGAAAGGGCGAGAGCCAGCGAAACGAAAATTTCTGGCATGGAAGCCTATTTTCAAAGTCAAACGAAACAAATCACGACGAGCCATCAGAATAATCTGGAGAAATCGTTGCGTGCACTCGAGAACCGACTCGAAAACGTTCGCAAATCTGAGAACGAAGCGTGGGCGAAATCATTGGAAGAGGTAAAATTGGCACATCAATCGGACATCGACGAAAGTAATACTCGCGAAGCAACGCTTTTAAGCAAAATCCAAGCCTTTAACGACCAAATCAGCGCCGAGCGATCGGCGAATGCACTCGAGAAGGAAAAATTGAGCGCAAGTCACCGAGACTTTATTTCAAATCTACGAAAAGACCACAGAAATTACGTGGAGAACATGAAAGCTATTCACCGCGATACCATCGAAGAGGAGCGCTTAAACACGACGTCCGCGAATGCGAACTCCGAAAAATGGAAACGTAAATACAATGCGCGAGAATCTAGAGAGTGCGACGTGCTCAAGATTCGGGCGCTCGAGACGCAGCTTTCCAAAGCGACGGCAGAATACCTCGAATCCGAGAAAAAGCGGAAAGCCATGCAGGAAGAAGTGCTCAAGCGCGAGATTAGTTGCGCAAAAGGTATAAGTTTTGACATCCCGACGCTTCGTACGAAGGAAGGTATCGTCACGATTGACAGATCGAAGATGAAAGTAAAATTTTAATCATACGCTGACACGCAAATTCACACCTGTCCCTTTCTCTTCCTCTTTATTAGTGACTCAGTCAGTGAGAGAGTAATGTTTTTACATATTGACAATTCGCCATATATATAGCCTATTTCCATCTTTTCGGAGCGCAAATTGCGCTCTGTCCAACCCAATATTCGTGTTGATGTTTGGGTCTTTCCAAGACAAATCTGATAGTCGCTCGCTAATATAACAATGGACCTGAACAAGTGATAAAAGAGAGCGCGCGATGAAAACTGCAAAATTGAAAAAAGCGAACAAAACGAAAATTGAACGCACACAACGCACAGAATGAATTACATAGTGGCACCGATATTGGAACGGGTGCTCCGTAACTATATCGTTGGTTTGGACAGAACGTCTGTCTCGACTTCAGTGTGGTCTGGGAACGTAAACTTGGAAAATATCTGCTTAAATGCTTCAAATTTGAACAACGACTCTTCGTTGCAACTACCATTTTCCATCACGAAGGGAACGATTGGAAACTTATCGCTATCTATGGATTGGAAAACGTGGTATGCACGTAGGCATCCGATAAATATTCGAGTGAGTGATGTTGTGATACAGTGTTCTCCGCGGGAAGAGGATGATTGGTTCCGAGCGTTTGGCGCGGCGGCGTCTTCTACGGAAGCAGAAGATATCGCGAGAGAAAAGCTTCAGAAGAGTATAGACGACATCGCATCAATGCAGGAAGATCCCGCATTGATGGCTATTTGGGCACCTCTGTTTGCAAGTATGCACGTAGAGTTAGAGAACGTAACTATCATTTTCAAAGACATATCACCAAAACGAGAAAAAGAACAGACAGAAGACAGTGACGACGACGAAACGAAACATCTTTCAGAATTTTCCATACGCCTGGACTGCTTACGAATCGCGAATCCGAACGATGACGATGCAGATAGTAAATCTTCGGAAATAGCGAGCGCATTCTACAGCCAAGCGTCATCTGTTGATTTTATGGAAACGCGAGTTAAATCCATAGACGTTACCGGATTCCGCGTTGCGTTAGAGTGCGATTGTCGTACGCCGAGAGGCTGGTTTCCGGAACACCCTTTCCTTACGATTTCATCACCTGCTAAAGAGCATTCGCATGAAGGATCACCATCACCGACCTTGATACGTATTGATAATACCACTTTGCTTCTCAGAGTTTCTCGGCGTAAGAAGAATCGTGGTTTTGCCGCTGCGATTGTCGCTGTGAACGATGACGCGATTCACCTAGCCTTAACGCCCGCTCAGCTCATCTCAATTGCCCATCTAGAATCCGCACTGAAGGTTTGGAAAAAGAGAATAGAATATGCATTTGCGAAAAGACCATTAAATAAGGATGGAAAAAATTGGAAAGAGTGGTGGCAGTATGCAAAACGTGCAGTCCTGAGAGGAAGAAGAGAGTCCAAGAAGTCAACGCCTAATCAACGCGGCCCGTCAAGAAAGAGGACAGAGGCGAAATCCAAGGACACTTCTCAGCGATTATCAGAAATAGTTAAAGACGCCATCATTGCTTCTTCGTCATCCAATACGACTGGTAGTGATGATTATGATGACGATGGTTGTAGTAACGATACATATGATGATATGGACCAAGATGATGACGCAGAATACGCCGAGGAAGAAGAAATCTTCGCTAGTCTTGGCTTCAAGTCATCTAGTACACTGACGGGCCTTCATTTGCGGCGTAGACTAAAGCGAGGTTTGGAAGCTACCGCGTCTGTAGCGACAAAACTGTCATTCACAACTATCGAACACATGCATCAACGTGGACAACGACGGCAACGGTATAAACGATCGAAGTTAAATAAACCTAGGCAAGCTGCGCGCATCAAACTGCACCAACAAATTATGGAGCACACAGATTGTGTTTTCCAAGTAGCGATACCAAAACTTTCTGTTCGACTGCACGATAATTTTGGAGCCGATAAGTGCATAGAGTTAGTATACGACAAAGTCTATGTTCGAGTCAATGAAGAGGAGACCCTTGATCCCATGGAAAGCAATAGTTCTGATCTCAAAGTTGTTTTGCAAAGTTTTTCTGCTTACGTAGTATCGGGTGATAAGATGACGGAAATTCTCCGAGGGAAGGACAACCATAAACATGCGTCAATCACTCTTGAAACGAGTGAAGGTCAAAATATAACATCTCTCGTAGTCGCTCCGTTAAATGTTGTGATTGATTCGGTATCTTTGGAGCTGATTCTACAGTTTGCGGTAAATAAAGTTCCAAAGAGCTCGCTTTTTGCAAATAGATTGAGTGCTACTCTGTTCCCGCTTTGTGAAGCCTTGAAATTGAATACGAGTTCTCGTTTGCAGACGGTTGAAGCGTTGTTGGAGGCTAAAGAATACGCTAAGCAAATGGATATTACTCTAGAAGGTTTATCGGTGTGTTTGGTGCACAATGAAACGAGAGAACCTTTACTTTGTGCTGGATTTGATAGATTAACTTCGACTTCTGGTGGTGTCGTAAGAGACGAGAATGATGAAATCAATGTCTTCGTAGGAAGAGACACGTATATGAACGACTTACTGGAATCTGCGAAAGATATTGGTGATATTGCATCGTTAAACGAATTAGAAAATTTAGTAGGAACGATGAAAAGCTCGTTTTCGGTTGACAACATGTGCATCGGGACAAACATATCCGGTGACAAGACCTTCATCTTGAATGGTTGGAGCGCAGCAATTATTTCCGAGAAAAATACGGTAAATCGTACCCAGCGACTTGCAGTTCAGCGCTTTGACCCCATCTCTTTATCTATTTTACCTTCAGATGTTAAGAGTCTCGCCATGCTATTTGATATTTTTTCACGCATGCAGGTGAACAAAATGGATGTATCCAACTGGCGTTCGGACAAACTGTTCAAAGTTTCTGCGATGATTGCGCCTCCGATTACACTGGACGCCAGGGTATCTTTGCCTGATATTGACTTAGAAATTCTCGATGTGAACGGTAATGGTAAATATATTGACGAGGAGCCCGACTTTTGGTTACGGGTCAAAGTGAAGGGTCTCGCTTTTGATGCAGCTTCTACGACCATAAAGGAAGAGCCGATAGCTTGGTCCACAGTGAAAATCGATTCATTTTCGGTACTTTGTGAAAGTAACACTATAGCAGCAACTGTTTCAAATATTTCAATATCGAGAGCAGAACGCAGAGATGAAAATGTATACGTCCATGCAGATATCGGTGGTATTGAGGTTGATGCATCTCTTTATGACTGCGTTGCTATGATTCGAAAATTCAGTTCAGCAACGACAGAAACTCAAAGTGATTCGAATCGGGAAAGTTTTTCTTTGCAATCACAGCACGCTCCGTCATCACATGCGCTGGAGGCACCCAACATGCGATGGAGCGATTTGCCAACGCGACGTGTATTGCTTATTGACGATGTTCCTCCATGCGTGGATTATGTTGCAAGAGCAGTTTTGGAGGTTACTGATTCGAAGTCAATCGTCACAGGCAAACTCGAACGAATCTCGGTGGTGAGTTCGCTTTTTGAGCACAAAAATGCTGGATCCATCTCTATGAATATCCCAGGCGGTGTTGAACTAAGAACTGTTCCCGTTTCGATTACGAGTGAAGCATATGTGAAGATGAACGAAATCAATTTGGCTTTCACGACAGAGGATGGATACCATCAGTCGGCTTCTATTTCCAGAGTGAATGTAATGGCCTCCACTGACTTTAGAACATTTTCAGGACAATGGTCTGTAACCGTACCTTGGCAATTTGAAGCAATGAGTAATGTGATAAATGCCGACTTTGATGCGTCGGTGGATCTTTCGACCGGAGTAGATGTTGTCATCGATGAATTTTACGTATGCGCCGGTAAAAGTAAATACGGCGCGCAAGAAGCTATTCGAATGTTGAGAACATCGAGTCGATTACTGGAGGTAAAATCGATCCATATCGAAAGACGACAGGATCCCGATGATTTAGAAGTCAACGTCGCGCATATTGACGCTCGCTTGACATCGACCCATATCAGTATCGTAGATTCGTTCATCAAGAACGTCATCTCAGAGCTTGATAGGGTTTGTAGACGAACAGTGGTGCTTCCCTCCGCCGACAAAGATCGTCCACTCTCATCTCTATCATCGGCATCTTCTTCATCTTTGATATCAGAGCGCAGTATGGAAACGAACCCGAGCAGAACCGAAAATAGCGAAGGAGACAATACGAACTTTGTCAAAAATCTGCCCGATTCTACTAAACTTGGTATCCGTCGCATTAGCGTGCGTATCGATGATGATCGATACAGTATGGAGCACCCGGTTCCGGTCTCTTTCGCTTCTTTAACGAACACGTACGTGAATTGCACAAAGAGAAGCAAAGATTCCCTAGAAGCAAATCATATCAACCATACAATGAAAGAAAATAAAGTCATTCCACTTTCTTTATCAGTATCTTTCCAGGTCTGCGGGGGCACATATGACACGTTGAAACGCAACTGGGAATTTGCCTTGGAGCCAGTTGCATTGAAAAGTTCTGTGGAAACTGGAAACAAATCGTTCATCCTAACAACTTCTTCCATTGATTTCGTAGTTCGAAAAACGATACTTGAGTCATTAGCAGTTTCCAATGCCATAGTAAATTGTGACAGTTTGAGATCTGCTTCCCGAGCGCGAGATACCCGCGCGGTTGAGCCCTTTCAGTGCTTCTGGCTGAACAATTCTTCCGGAGTAGATCTTAGCTACGAATTTTTGACAAACATGGACACTTCATTGGGCGGAACATGCATCTCAAACGGAGAGGTTGCGGTTCGTTACGGAGATTCGTGGAAAGATGATGCATCTGAATACCTAGAGAGACTGGGAGATGGCGACTTATCTTCGCTTGCGTCGCCGTTGGGAATGAGCAACGAATACGGATATGAGCGTTCTGGATTGTCATTATTTCGCTTACCGACTGTTATTGGCTTGAAGATTCGTCTGACCAATGCCCCAGAATCGCGACATTATCTATCATTGGCTGATTTGGAATCTAAAGCCCGGAAATGCGAAGCGTTGCCAAAATCGGTCTGGGGTGGCACAGAGGGAGACTCGTGTTCGTTAGTAGCGGAGATTCGATGTCGCGAAAACGCAGTTGAGCAAAGAGAGGTGGTATTGCGTTCGAATGTTGTTGTTCAGAATTCAACGTTAAAGCCAGTGGTGTTATCTTTCGCCGGAAAATCGACGTTTGGCCCAATTGAGGCTGGAGAGTATAAATACCTTCCATTATCGCTTGCCAGCTTAGATTCGTTCGTTTGGAAATTTGAGGGCGAAGGGGCATTCTCCTTACTGCCAAGTGATGAAATCTCACTTCATTCCGTCGATTCATTCATACCAGTAAATGCGAGGCGATGTGCGATTGTGATATCTTCCGACGAAGAATCTGTCACGCGGACAATTGCTTTTGTTGCGCCCTTAGAGCTGAGAAATCATCTACCGGTCCCAATAAAGGCAAGTTTCTTATCTGGAAATCGGAAGTTTTCTTCTTTTGTTGTTGCTCCTCGATCGACAGCGATTATAGAAGAGTCTGAAGATGTCTTGGACGCAGCTACTTTATCGTTTGTTCCCTTGGGATACGTCTGTGCGAGAAGTTCTATATACATCCCCACATTTTCAAACTTGTCACGACGACAAAATCCTCTCAAAGTATTCAGACATATGTCTCCGTCTATTCGTAGAAATACTAACGATAGGAGCGACGAGGATGTGACGACTTTGGAATGCTCCGTGTACTTGGACAAAAATACGAGCTCGAGAGTAGTATCAATCGCGTGCGCTATGACGTTGACAAATTTGACGACGCAGTCGCTCACGCTTAAATACGCGGACATGAAAAGCATTACGAGCGGCAAGTACAACGATAGATTGGGCTCACTCGATGAATCAAGCGCAAACACTGTAGTTTGTCCTCCAACGCCACCATCTACAAGTGTCAATGAGATGGGAAGAATTGGAACCACGGAAAAGGCATTTGAACACACCGCTGCATCTGATTTATCTTCGAAAGCAGTGCTCTTTAATCGAATGCATTCTACGTCGTTTTCTTCTTCCGATTTAGAAGCATCATTCACATCGACTCCAGTTCGAGCGAACTTGAGCGCTAGGTTCCAAACGCCTTCTCCAAATGCTTTTGGTGTATCTTCCGCAGGAGTTTCCTCACATTTATCTCGATTTTCATCTGATTCTGCACCTTATGCCTTACCTTCGTCATCCTCCGGAGGCAAGATTTTGGCAATGAAGAACAGTACACAATATCCGAGAATACTTGGCGATTCGCGACGGCATCGGAGAGACAGCGGCTTTGGTCTATTCACGCTAGGATGTGAAGAGTATGCGTCAGACCCGTTTGAGCTTGCGCCCGCGTCTGGGAAATTCAAAATAGTACACGTAAAACCTTATTATAGCTACGTCATCACGACAATATACGAGGATTCCGACGGGGGATGTGCTCACATTTTTGTGCGTCCGAAAGGGACGATAACAAATTCCACAGACGAAATTGTAGCATTTAAGGAATCTGATTTTGAAGAGTCAGATGGGATTATCCTTCTGCCGGGACAGACAGCGCACGTGCGAAATAAGAAACCTGCTAACAGCATGACGAAAGACAACGCCCGTGAAGGTGAGAGAAAAGAAGAAAGTGCAGAAGAGAGTGAGGATGCCCCGCGTGTTCGCATACGCCCAGCATCATCTGCTCAGGAGAGATGGAATTGGTCCGATGAAATCACAGCTTCAACGGCGTGGTGCCGATGTACGAGAGCTCTCAGTTTAGACCGGACGAAAGATGACGTACATTTTTCGGTTCAGTTTAACGAGTCTGAGGAAGATGGATGCTATAATATCGATGTCATTGCAGGTAAGCATTTCGTAAATCAAGACGGCGACGATATTGACGACGACGAAGAAGAACTACCAGGTGTTAAGGGATTTTTTCAGACGTCACCTCCGCCCAAGTTCGTCGTTTCTCCTCTGAAGAAGCCTTCGTCTTCATCTAAGATACCAGTCTCTCATTTGCTATCGTCGCCAGTGTCTAAGTCATCAGCGACAGCTTCATCTTCGTTATCTTGGAGAACAAAACCTTTCTTTTTGGAGAGCTTTCAAATCAAAGTTGCATCAATCGGGCTTTCTGCTCAACACGAAAAGACAGAGTTGGTGAATGGTAGAGTGCACGGCATATCAGTGATGCTGTCCGAAAATTGTAAGGATGAAGAAGAGCCCGACCCGCTCGTTCAAGGGCATCTTATTGTCGAAAGAATTGATATCTGTACATCGAGCTCGAGCGAAGAAAATGAATCATCCATTATTCTCTCCGTGCCGAATGCCGAGATGAGGACGGCGAACATCGGAGCCACTTATTTTACCGCTGCAAGAAACGCGATTACGCTTACACTAAGTGGGCGCGTATTTTCACGTCGCGTTACGCGATCGGGCGCTCGCGTAGATGTTGATGTTGCACCCGTGCGCATTGATTTGCAGGAAAGTTTGCTGAAAAAAGTTCCAGGATTTGTCGCGGTATGTGTCCAGTCGCTGGATGTCTTGGAAAAACCAAAACTAGAGACGCGACTCAAGATGGAGAGAAATAGGAAAGTGAAGAGTAAAAGCTTCAAAGCCATAGAAGATGCTGCGCTGTTTCGAATAGACAAGCTTTCTATTTCTGACGTGCCAATTGTGCTTTCCTTTACAGAATTGCCGTTTGTTCCGTTTTTGTTCTCAAAGCTAGCCGCGGTTGAACGGGCTAAAATTACTTTGAGCGGTTTCAAGAATCAGAAAGCGCTCGCCTTTCCGGACGAGGTTTTGAAAGCTTTAGAGAGACACGTAAAAAACCAAGCGGTTGGAAGAATTCGTGATTTGATAAAGCACAATGCTCTGTTAGGTGATCCCGCTCGTTTAGTGGAGTCCACTCGGCACGCTGTACATGAATTAGGCGAAGGGAATGGTTTGAAGGCTTTCGCTCGCGTTACTTCTGCTTTCGGGAGGTCTGGTGTGACAACTTTAAATCGCATCAAATCGATCGCTGACGGTTGGGTAGAAGAGTTCGATTCCTTGGAAAATGAACGACGCAGAGGAGTGCGTGACCGTCACATCATGTCATTACCATCATCATCAATCAACGTCGTCGACGGCAACGTTCTACCCACGCGCTATTCCGAGCGCGTTGTTGGCTCTGTTTGTAAAGCAGTCATGGATATCATTCAGAATCCAATCACTGGACTCGAGTGCAGAGGCTTGGTTGGTATGGCAGAAGGAAGCATATTTGGAGCGGTATCTGGCATCTCTCGGATTCTTGCGGCGTTCATCGAAGGTCCTTTGTCTTTGGCGAATACATTTTTGGGTGAATAAGATGCATTAATTAGATAGATGAATTAAGATCATTCCTCCTCTTTCGCTCGCGCGGCGGCTTTCTTCGCGGCTAATTCGATCATCCAAGCCGGCTTGGGTGCCGCCAGCGTTGATTGTTCTCTCGTCGCCTCGTCTCCCCCCTCTTCTTCCTCTCCTTTCGTATTATTCGTATTATTCTTCAACTTTAGATTCTGTAGAAACTCCTTCCCTAACGCCCCCCCGGCTTCCATGCCGGGAATTCTAACAGCACCTTTCGGTGGTTTGAACGTCGACGACGTCGAGTTCTCTTCTTTTCCTTCTCCTTTTTCTCCTTCTTTTTCGAGTTCACGAACCAACTGTTTCAAAGTTGAAAAGGTTGGCCGCAAACTTTGATTTGTCGTCGTTTCTGAAGAAGACTGGACGACAAAGTGCGTCTCTAATTCGTCCAGCTCTGCTCTGCTCTGCGCGATCAGCTTTGACAGAAGGGATATTTTAGCGTCGTCTGCAGTCGTCGTTTCCATTATTACCGTGTTATGTTGTCCGCGTGTTGTGTGTGCGTGTGTGTGTGTGTGTGTGTGTGTGCTTATAAACGAATGCCTTATATATATTGGCTTATATATAAAAAAAGTGTAGGACTGTAGGTGTTCAGACCTTCTTCACAGACAGAATCTCTCACACCCTTCTCTGTCAGAACTTTGATCGAACCAGTCTCTTTCTCCATGTTTCTCTCTCGATTCTAATTCATCTTCGGGCTCGCTTGGTTTAGCTCGTCATCGTCAAAATAACCCTCTCGACTGCTTTGCGCACTGAATCATTCGCCTTTCGAATTCGCGTCGTCGAACTTCGCGCTCATAATCTCTCTTCCCTCTCTCGTCCACTCCGATTTTTTACGTAATTTTCGGGCGCTTGTGCGTCCGAACGCACTCGTCACAAAACCACTCCGAATCGCTGTTTTTCAAGTTCTTATCCAGATCCTCTCTCGATGTTCCAATGCACTCGGGATGGAACCACTCTTTACATTCGCCGCACTCGACCATGAACAAATCCGGGTTATACGGCATCGAGCACTTACAAAATACTTGCACGTGGTCCGGTTTAAACTCGCTCGTCGCCGCTTTGTAGGCAAACCTGCTGAAGAAAGATTTTTCGTTGACCGATTGCAACTCTTGATAATCCGCTAAAGTGTACACGTGTATTTTACTTTCAATCGTGCTCGCTTTTACCCAATCGGTGTGGTCGCTCGCGAATACCTCGTGTTCGCCGTGGAACGCTTTCCGTCCCGAAGCCGATTCTTCCGGTCGGTAGTACCACGACACGTGCACGTTTATTTTATCCGCTCTGTTCTCTATTTCTTCGTCCGTTTCTTTCTTGTCTTCATTGTTCTTGTCCGCTTTCTTCTTCTCCTTCTCGTCTGCGTGCACGTCGAAGCGTAAAATTTTCGCAATGTACGGCTTTTCTCCTTCCGGTGCTTTCATGGAGACGACGTCGTGGACGTTGTACGTTTCGTCGCCAAGCTCTATGTATTTGATGACGTCTTTACTTGTTTTATTCGTGTTGTTGTTGTTGTTGTTGTTGTTTTCAACACCACCTGTAGTATTCAACAACGTCGATGTTGATGGGGGTGGTGGTAACACATTCTCTCCGGCCATTCTTTTTTTCCTTCGCGTTTCCTCCTTTGTTGTTGCGCTTACGTAGTATTTATTATTATTATTATTATTATTATCTTCAACGTTCTTCTTCTTCTTCTTTGTCTTCTTCTTTGTCTTCTTCTTTCTCTCCTTCTTCTCTGTTGTGTTTCTTTCCTCTTCGATTTAGAGAGACGAGGAATGAGATGATTTTGATTTGACGACAAAAGAGAGAAAGAGAGGAAAAGTGTGTTGGACGAGAAAACAAAATAAAAATTGAAAAATTGAAAAAATCTCACAAAGTGAAAGAGGCCCCTGTCTTTCTGTAATTCCTCCTAGTTCTGTCTCTCCTCTGACCACACATACAGACTCCTCTCTCTCTCTCTGAACAACTGAAGAAGAGACGATGATGATGAGAACGAACGAACGAACGCACGTCCCACCAGGAGTAGTAGTAAAACCATCATCAAAACAACAACCAAAAACTTTCGCTAAAAACGTAACACTTTTAAGAAGAAGAAGAACAAAAAGAGGAGGAAGACGAAGATTTTGCGTCGTCGTGGTTGGTGAAAACGAAGACGACGACGACGAGGCACAAAACGAGGAGGCGGAAAGTCCGCCGCGATGTCTTCCGGGTTTCGCGGTTGGAGCGATAGCGTCAACGATTCTGTTGTGCGGTGGTGGTGTTGGTAGTATTATCAATCCTGAACCGGCGAACGCGTCTTTTGTGTACTACCCGACGACGAATACTGATACAAATCCGTTCGAGTTGAGGATGGAAAAGAAGACGTACATGAGAGAGGAAACACCAAAGAAACTCTCCGAGATGAATCGAATGGACAGGACGAGAAATACGAAAAATGAAAGGACGCCGTTACCGTTACGACTGAGCGCGAATAAGGAGGAAGATTTTGAATTAGATGAACGATACGATATCGGCGTGCCATCTTCTTCTTTCAACGCAAACACGACGAGCAATCTTCTCCCTTCGCTTCGTAAAGAAGACGTCTTCTCCGCGCGAACGCTCTCGGCTTTGTTGCAATGGTCGTTTATTTTCTACGTCGCGTGCGCGGCCAGAGATGGGAGAACGAAAGGTTTGAAAGTTACGAAAAAGCTCGGATTAGACGGCAAAGCGCAGAAGGAGTTGATTAATAAAACCTTCTTGATAACTTTAGATTTTGGACGAGAGGTGGGAACTTGGATGCCACCGAATTGGGCGGCGAGCGGGAGACGCGTGATTTTACCCATTCGGGTAAAGTTTTTAGAAGACAACACGGTCAACATCGAAAGCGTCGGGGCATTTTGTCCCGTGAAAATCCTTCCTGGGAAAAGAAAATGGAGCGTAGATGGAGATACGCTCAGGTTTTCAATCATTTTAGGCGACGGCCAGAACGAACGGTTGGAGAAAGGCGATGTAGTTTTTGACGCGGAGGAAGAAATCACGTGTAAGTGCATGGCGTGGGGAGGGAAAGTTAGTCGTAGGGGTAAATTATTGATAAAGAAAACAAGATTTGGCATAAGAAAAGAGTGGAGATCAGTAGGGATATTCTCGTGCGAGGAGAATAGTGAAACAACTACGTTAGGAACGCTCAGAGTAAGAGAGAGATTTACGAGCGCGGAGATGATTGATTCTTCTTCTTCTTCTTCTTCTTCTTTTTAAGCGTTGGGCGTGTTTACACGCATAAGCTCTAGTTTAATAGCGATAGTGTGTATCCATAGTGCATAGTATCAGTAGTACCGTAGATGTTCATCTCAATTTAGCGCCCAATAACTCCTCCGCGATAAACTTCACGGTCTCCTCCATCTCCTCCTCCGTCTCGTTCGATCGCACGTGTACGACTCCATCCCCGGTATACGCCTCCTTCGCCTCTTCCACGCACTCCCCGAATATCTCGCACTCCACGTTTTGTCTAATCTTCTCTTTCGTGTACCCGTCTCTCTTCTCCAATCGTTCGTATAAAATTTTCGTATTCTCCCTCCCGCACGTCAAAACAATCACGTGAGAGAAAAATCGTTCCGGGAAAAACTCCGACGAGTGATAGTCTAAAATCATCCCTCCTCGACGAACGAGAGGTTCCAAGTGGTCCAGAATTTTATCCTCGTCTATGACGAACGAGTTCAATCTCTCGTCGAACGAATGGTAGAATTCCTTCGCTTTGCAAACATCGCCGACGTTGACGTATTCGTAACATATTCGTTTGTTGTTGTTGTTGTTGTTGACTTTTTCCAAAACCAATTTCGCGAGCGTGCTTTTCCCAGTGCCTGGCGTCCCGCAAATTAAGATGTTTTTCAGCAGCGCTACCTTCGTTCTCTTTGTCCTCGTCTTCTTTGTCTTCTCATCATCATCATCATCGTCGTCATCTTTTTTTGTTGTTTTCGTCTTCTTCTTTTGTCGTTGATCGTCTGCATCGTCCTCCTCCTCCTCCTCAAAGTCGTTAGTACTCTTCTTCTTTGTCTTCTTCTTTGCAAAAGCCATTAGTAGTATTATTTTTTTTTTCTGAAGCAAACGTTTGAAAGCAGAGAAAAAGTGCATTTGTGCACTTTTCAGTTTCCGATTTGTTGTGCAGCTGTCAGCTGTGTTTTTCACACCACACAACAATTCTGAACAACAACAACAACAACAACAACAACAACAACAACAACAACAACGACGACGAGTTGGACGACACAAAAAAATGTCTGTCGTCTGACTACCGCGTGAACCCCTCAAAAAGAGAAGAAGAAGAAGAAGAAGAAGAAGAACGAGACAAAATGACGACGGTGGGAGGAGGACAACAATTCGTTCGAGTGGATTTTACAAACATCCGACCGAAAGAGAAAAAAGAGAGTTTTGTGGACGAGAGATTTCACGGATGTTTATCATCAACAACGACAACCCCGCGGTTAAACCAAGAAAACGACGACGAAGAAGAAGAAGAAAGAAATCAAATCATGTGCAGAAGATGCGCTGCTACTGCGGCTACGAGTAGTAGTTCTGTTACGGAGAACAAAGAAGTGCACGAATTGAAAGCAATCGTGCTGAAGAACGTGCTCTCGAGCGAGGAGTGTCGAGAGTTGATCGAAGGCATCGAAAAGAGGACAGATCGCGGGTATTCGTTTTGGAGCAGCGACGATACATCAGCTACTTCCCGTATTAATGATTCAAAGTCGTCGTCGACGTCTATGTTTAGAAACTCGGATACGGTGGAAGTTCGATCGAAAGAGATTGCGGAAAATTTATGGAAGCGCGTGAGAAAGTTCATCTTGGACGAAGAGCTCGTCATCGACGAAGATCATCCGTTACACGAGAGCGGTTTGGAAGGTAAATGGAAGGCCAACGGAATTAACGACCATTTATTGTTCAATAAGTACGTAGGAAAAGGACATTTCAGCCCGCACACGGACGGCGCGACCGTGGAGAGTTTCAACCGTCGATCGTTTTATAGCGTGTTGGTATATTTGAACACGTGCAAAGAAGGCGGGGAGACGAGTCTGTTTTATAATCAGCCGAAAGAGAGTTCGTTGTCGCACTTTGACGTGGACGAGCAATCTAGATATCGTTGGCCGAAAGATTGGATCGGAGATGCGGCGAAGTGCGAGAGAGGAAGCGTGTTGATATTTAGGCAAGAGATTGTGCACGAAGGCGCGCCGGTTGGTGAAAACGCATTGAAAATAATCATCAGAACGGACGTGATGTACGAAAGAGTGGAGAAGAAGTGCAACGACGAAAACGGACGACGAGCGTACGATTTACACAAACGAGCGCAAAACGAAGAAAGCGAAGGGCATTGGGGAAAGGCGATCGAGTTGTTGAAGCAGTGCAGGAAAGTCTGCCCAGAATATGCCGATTTAGTTAGAATTTAGAATTTAGGTGAATGTAAGCAAAGATTCAGACAAGCAAGCGTACTGTACCTAGTATGTTGTGCTGTATTTCTACTTCTATTTAATTACTACTTTCTATCACTACTGCGCTACTCATCACTCCTTTCTACTCGAAGGTTTTCTTTTTACCTTCGAACGGAATCGTGCCGCCACCCCACGCATCTTGATCTAGCTTCAACTTTGCAGTCCACGAGGGGTGTAACGGTTTCTCGTCATCACCTGGTGTTGTTGATTGCATTTTGACTTTATACTCTCTCTTTTGAGTGCTCGTGGCCGCGTGCTTTCTACGATCGCCACCGTCGTTATCAAACACAACTTTCTTACCTTTCCCGTTGTTGTCTAGAGGAATAATCATCGGCTTTTTTGCATCCATTCGTTTAGCTTTCCACGAGGGATGCATAGATTTGAGATCCTCTTCGGCTTTCCGTTGCTCTTCCTCGACTTTTTCTTGCTCAGCGATGACGTGTTTTGCGCTTCTGCCGTACTGTTGCTCGGCCAGTAGTCTACGTTGCCTTTGGCCCATTCTCGCTTTTTGCTTCTTCTTCTTTGGCGGCGGTAACGGCGCCGATTTCAACGGGTCGTCGTCGTCATCATCGTCGTTCTCATCATCGATATTCTTCTTCCGTTTCTTCTTCTTCTTCTTCTTCTCTTTCGCTTCTTCTCTTGCTTCGCGCATGGCTTGTCTCGTTTCTTCTGAAAGCGACAGACTATCGTCGCTCTCCTCGCCGCCGCTCGAAGAAAATTTTTTCTCGTCATCCTCCTCGGACTCCTCGGATTCTGATCTTGACGACTCCGAATCGCCTCTGTTTGTATTATCGTTACTATTGCCGTTACCATTTTTCTTCTTCTTCTTCTTCTCTTCTTCCTCCGCTCGTCTCTTCGCCGCTTCTTCCTTCTTTTTCTTTTTCTTCTCCAGCCTCTCCTCGCTTCGTTTTCGCGCCTCTTCGATTTGCGTCGCACGCGTTTGCACCAACAGGATCCTCGCTTTCAAACTCTCCATCTCTTCTTTCACGCAGTTGGCGTGCGCGATGCGTCGAGCGACGACTTCTTTTGCTCTCTGCAAATCTTCATTTCCTCCTTCTTTTGAGGAGGACAGCCGCGATGACGCCGGCGGCGGTAAAATCCCGCCTTCTCCTTTCCCTTCTCCTCCTTTTTCTACTTCGTCTTCTCCTTTCGCTTCCCGAAAGCAGTCGTTCGCTAACTTCTTCGCGACGAATTCCAAGTCCTCCACAGAGAGCGTCTTTGCCGCCTGTAACTGCTTTTCCGTCGCTTTCTTCTCCGACGACGACAACTTTTTCGTATTCTTACTGCTGTTGTTGTTGTTGTTGTTGTTGTTCTTATTGTTCTTCTTCTCATCATGCATCGTCACGCGTCGTTTCAGTTTCCCGACTTCAAAGTTGAGCGCTTTCTTCAGTTGTTTCTTCAAGCATTTCACGCCGTGAAAGCACTTCTTTTCCTGCTCTTTTTTTAATAAGATCTCCTTGTTTGTCTCCTCTTCCCCGTCGTTGTTGTTTTTCTTCTTTTTCCATTTTGGCGGCCGCCAGGAAGAAGGAACAACGACAGGATGCATCTCGTGTATACCGCGTGTGTTCGTGCTCTTTGTCTTCTTCTTCTTCTTGACTACTACTTCTTCTTCTTCTTCTCGATGTGCAAACAAAAAACAAAGGGGGGTGGTCTTTTTTGACGGCGGGGAAAAGAGTCTGATGTTGTTTTGTTCTTCTGTGTGTTGTTCTCTTCAATCAAAAATCAAAAAAACGCTTCAATTTTTGTTTTTTCAAAAACACATAATCTACACGCAATACACACTCTCTTTTTGCGTATTGTATCCGCGAGAAACCTTCTTCTGTCTTCTGAGCGCGACACTGCTTCTGGTATATACGCGCATAAAGAGGTGCGCGCGTTGTGAATCTCTTTCTTTCTTTCTTTCTTTTCTTTCTTTCACTCGTGTCGCCAGGAAGCGTTTAAAGCGCATTTTTTTTTAATCTCGCATGTGGACGACGAATTCTTCTTTTGCGTTTGAAACAAGAAAACGACGCGCGCGTCGTGATGGGAAGTGACAAATCTCTTTTCTTTATCCCTCCTCGTCGTTCTCGTGAAACAAAACATGCTCGGACGCACACGCACGCGAACACGCACAGGTAGCATCAACAACCAAGCATGGCTAAAATCACCGATTTGGACAAACCGTCGGAGAAAAAAAAGAAATCTTCTTCGTCCAAAAAAAAATCCCTCAAAGAGCACATCGAGGATGAGGACGAGGAGAATAAAATCGACACGACGCACCTCTACGCGGATAATTTAAACGGTGATGTGTATACGGAGACGAACGCGAATCCGAAAGCGAAAGTGCACTCCACGGAGTGGATGAAAATCTTACACGGCGACCCGGTTGAGATTAATCCGTCGTTAGGTCAGGGGATGAAAATCATGACCGTCGCCGAGTGGACTTCGAGGTGGAAACAAAACGACCGGTTTCCGGACTGCCTCGCTTGCGGAAGCACAAACACGAAAGAACACCACTTCACGCAAACGTGGTGCAGAGGTAAAAAAAAGTTTGAATCGGAAACGATTTGTATGGATTGTCACATGTGGAGTTGGAGATCTTACGTGGATCCAGATTTCTTGACGCCGGAAGAGTTCGATAAGATTCGCTGGGAAAAGATGGTGAAAGAAAACGAGGAAGCCAGAAAGTTGGCGAGAGCGAAGAAGAATTGAAGAAAAAAAGATAATTGAAAGAGAGTCCATAATACTTATCCAATCGTCGTCGTCGTCGTCGACGCCGTCGTCGACGCCGTCACACAAAGTACTTCAACCGACGTACAGTTTTTAATATATATTTTTACAACGCGATACTATCGGTAACTAGAAAACTAGACATGGTTTTACTTTCTTGCTCTCAACGCGTTATCTTTCTTAATCTTCGCTCTTCTCACCAATTTCCTCCACTTCCTCATTTCTTCCCAAGTAAAAGCGTCTCCCCAATCCGAATTTTCTCCGTGCTCGCTGCAATACTCTTCTTTTCGTTTCTCGTAATCCGATATTTTCAACTGCGGCTTCGCTAGCTCCCACAACCAGTCCGGATATTCCTCGTCCGGTAAAAGTTTCGGGTCTTCGCCGGTTTTGAAGTAGTTCGCTCCGGTGCAGTGCGTTAAAGACATCCCTCCTTCTTTGTTATTCGATGAACCTCCTTTTTTCTTGTCGTTCGTTTCAGAGGATGTGCTCGCTTTCCCTTTCCCGCCTCCTTTCGCGAACTGTAAAGGGTTCGTTCTCGAGTTGAAAAATTGCCTCTGAATCTGAATGTTGTTGCTAAAACTATTTTCCCGAATATTATTATTATTACTACCAATGGTGTTGTGTATCGTTGTCGTCCAGGACAACACGGGAGAGGAAGAACACGAAAAACTCCGATCTCCTTGGGATCCTTTCAGGAATCCTTTCCCGTCGTAAAAACGAGTGGTATTAAAGTCGTTCTTCTCGTCGTTCGCACGAGTCGTACTCGCATTCGAAGAAAAAAAGGGTCGCCGTCCTCCACCTCTCCTCGCTTCAAAAACAGAAGCCGCAGAAGAAGAAGAAGAAGAAGTGGATGCAGATGCAGCAGAAGAACGGAGTAAAGATTGCCCCACGATCCGTCCTCCTCTTCGGCATCCTTCTCGCGTCGTCGTCATTCTTCTTTCTTTTCTTTTATTGTGTTTAGCGTGCGCTAATATAACGACGAAAAATTGCTCGCGAAAAATTCTCGAAAAAACGTAAGTTAGCGTCCTTTTAAAAACGTAAGCGCTCTTTTTAAAAAACATCAAAAACTCGCATTTGTTCTCACTTTTGTGCGTCGTTTGTCTTTCTTAGAACGAAGAAGATACACACTTTACATTTTCGATAGAAGAGCATTCAATCGAGTTCGAGTTCGTTCGCTTAGAGATCGGCGGTCTTCCTCTCTTCCTCTTCTTCTTCTTCTTCTTCTTCTTCTTCGCGCATATACTAAAACTATATAAATGTCTGAGGCGTTGGAAAAGGACATCGAAATGGGCGATAAAAATAGCATTAGTATGATGACGACGACGACGACAAAACCAGGCGCGCCAACGCACCCACCACCATCACGCGATACAAACTTTCCACCCAGTGCTGCGAATAAATCCAAGTCTCGTTTAGAACGGACGGATACGACGCACATGAACATGACCCATATTAAATACGAGAAAAATCCATTCATCACGTGGAAAGCGATGGTGTTTAACTTGATTTCCAGCCTGTTCGGGGTTATGTTTTTAGCGATCACGTGCGCGGCGTACCCGATATACGCGTTTGCTATTCCCAGACAAGTGTGGGCGTTTCTCGGAGAGAAAGGGTTCGGGATTATATATTACATCTTTGCAAACTCGAGCATTTTACGGTACATCCACTTGCGTTCGATTGCGAAGAAACACGAAAACGACAACGGGGACGTGTTGAGAAGCATACACTCGTTCACGCAAACAGAAATGCTTTCGTCTGCCGCGGTAATTCCAATTCCGTTTTTATCGGATAATTACTCGTATTTGATCGTAGATAGGCAGTCGAAGACGGCGGCGGTGGTGGATCCATCGGATCCCATTAGCGCGTTGGGGGTAGCGCAAAGAGTTGGCGTGGAGTTGAAGATGATTTTGTGCACACACAAACATCATGACCACGCGGGAGGAAACGTGCGATTAAAAGAGTTGATGAAGAATGAAAATTTACCGGTGTACGCGCACAAGATGGATAATTGCCACGGGGCTACCCACTTTGTCGAGCACGGCGACGTTATTCGATTAGGAGAGGACGTGGCGTTGAGCGTGATACATTTGCCGTGTCACACGAAAGGACACATAGCATTCGCGTTGCATAAGAAAGGAAGTAAAAACGTGGAATCGTCTGATGAGAGCACCGTAGAGGCTTTATTTTGCGGAGATGTCATTTTGAATGGGGGCGTTGGTGCGTTTTTTGAAGGTCGCGCGAAAGAATGCGCGTCAAATTTACACAAGACTTTACAAAACGTTCCAGATTCGTGTCTCATATTTTCCGGGCACGAGTACATGACAATGAATCTACGGTTTGCAGCGTACTTGGACGACGACGACGATTTTACCAGATTAGTTTTGAACACGATAGTGCTTGCGAGGAACAGATCTTTAGCCACGCAACCGAGTTCGATGAAAGTCGAGCGGTTTGCGAATCCGTTTTTCCGCATTCGAGAACGGGCGTACGCCGGGCGCCTTTTGCTATTGAGACAAAAGTTGCAGAGAGAAGCAAAACGGCCGTGGTGGCGACGATACGTGCCGGAAAATAGAAATAGAATTGGGTATTACAAAGAGTTGAAGAGTGAATCGATTTTGTTGGACAAAATTCAAAGAGAAGAAAACGCTTACAACAATAACAACGACAACGCCGGCGGTATGGGACACGCACAGACGCCGTCTAAATTCATCGAAGACGAGGACGATTTGACCATGCTGACGGAGGCATTAAAATACGTGCTCACGAGTGGAAGAAATGAATACGATTTCAGCGAACCGACGGATTCGGAGAACAGACATTTCAACAATTTTATGAACGCTTTGAAAGCAGAGAACGATCCGAAATCGATGAACAGAAGAGTGCACCAGTTGTAACAGGAGTAGAAGTATTTGTATACTGTACTAGAAAAAGAGAAGAAAAAGAAACAGAGACGGCCGCGGCGGTGCGTGTAGACGTGATGAAGTTTTTTAAAGAACGTCGTCTAGATACGGTAGATTGTGAGTAAATTATATTATTATATAAAGTTTTAGTTTTCATTTACTTCTTCACGACCAACTCGTTGAATCGGGCGACTTCGTTCGCGGAACCAATCGCCAACGCCGTTCTTTGATCGACTTCGTTGATTTGAACGTCCAGGATACTGCCGCCAGTAACCCCATCGGAAGTCTTACCGCCAGCCAATTCGACCAAGGCACCAAACGGCGCGGCTTCAAACGCCAAACGCAACTTCGCCGGGGAAGTCTTGGAAGTCGGGTTCGTGAAGACGCCCATGTTCTTCGTGAACTGCTGGTACACATCCGGCACCAAACCGCCAGAGTAACGCAAAGTGTATCTGTTATCCATGTAGTAATCCAACAAAGCCTTGTAGCCCGGAGTGTCTTGGGCGGCTCTCATGTTCGCCGGCGCAAAGATCTTCGAGTCTTCGTTGATTTTGATGTTCATTCTGGAGCAAATCCACGGTTCGAAGGAACCGTCCGGCAATTGGCAGCCTTCCGGCGTGCACCCGTAGGAGAATTCGTAGACTCCATCGTCCAAAGTGACGATAACCGTCGTTCTCGGGCCGTACAACGCGACCATGGAGCACACTTGGTCTCTGCCAGTCGCGCCCAACATGCCGTCGTCGCCGGTGCCAGTGTTCTTCGGCCACACGCCGACGATGGTACCAACCGCCCAGTTGTTGTCGACGATACTCGAACCATCTAACGGATCCCAACACACGGTGTAATCAGAACCACTGCACTTGACCATCACCGGTTCTTCCTCGGAAGCGCCGAAGGCAATCGTCGGGGAAGATTTGACCAAATCCCACATTATGTTATCCGCGATGACGTCGACGGACAACTGTTTGTCGCCAAAGGAGTTGTCCGTGCCTTCGACCGTCACCAAAGCCGATCTCAACGCTTCTGTGATGTCCGCGCAGCCGTCCAAGAGCTCCTTGATGCACGCTTTCAAAGTCGCGTCCGCGCAGTGCTTGTCCAAGATGTTCTCCAAAGATGGGTACGAGTCTTGTTTCTCCGTCGTCGTGTAAAAAGACGTGCCAGAGGCGCCGTATTCGCCATCACCCGCACGAGTGACGGTGCGAATTCTTTGCGATTGTTGTTGTTTTTTCGCAGAGCGAACCGTGGACGAGCGAACGGCGGCGCGCATGGAAATTTGTTGCATCTGTTGTGTTATTTTTGTTGCGCATATAAAAGTCAGAGAAGAGTCGTCAGTTTTTGTTTCACGCGATGAAGAACGCGCTCTGGAGTGTGTATAGTAACGGATTGATTATTGTTTTGAAGAAGATAAAATCCAGGTGGGATCATAAAACACCAACAACACATTCCAGAGAGAGAGAGAAAGAGTGAGAGAGTAAGAAGAAGAAGAGATAAAGAGATACTAATGCGAGATAACTACTACTCACAGCCGATGACATAATGATGGTATTTGTGTGTTTTAAATGTGAATGTGAATGTGCGTCGGGGAAAGTATGAAGGAACAACGCGTGTTTCAGAGAGAGAAAAGAGAGAAAAAGAAGGACTAATTTTTAAGATATCCAAAAAGAGGAGAGAGGGAGAGATATCCTCCTCCACAGAAAAACAGCCACTGATGAGAAAAAGAGAAAAAAAAAGAAAAATCTCTCTTTTTTGCCTCCTTTTCCTCAAAAAGAGAAGACACACGAATATTATTTTTTGCCTTCGATGACGACGACGACGGCGATGACGACGAGCAGCTTCTCCTGCGGAGGAGGAGTACTCCCAGCAACAAAAACAGTGCACCACCACCACCACTTACGGGGACGCAACAACAAGAATACTAATACTACTAACAACAACAACAACAACAGTAACAACATCGTTCACTTTTCGCGAGCGACGTCTTCCACCTCCTCGTCGTCGTCTTTCTCTCTCTCTGGGGGGTGCGCGTCGTGTTGTTTCTCGTCCTCAAAATCATCAAAATCGGTATTAAGAAGAAGATCATCATTCAGAGTGAGAGCCACGGGGACGGTAGAGGGAGAGAACGAAGAAGAACAAGTAAAGAGCGATGGAAACAACAACAACAACAACAACAATTTCAACAATGTCAACGGGGGCGACGATCAATTCAAGCGAGCTCCCGGAGAAGATCAGGAAAAGTTTCAGAAATCCGTCGCCGATTCGCCTTTTTCGAGAAAGAGAATACAACCTTTACCGAGTAAGTTTGGCGTGTCCGATCGAGCCGCCGGAGCGAAACAGAATTTACCGTTTAATCAAACCACGAATAGAGCAGGGAAGGATGCGCCTACGAGCTCTTCTTCTTCTTCGGCAGGAGAGAGTAGTAGTTTCGCGGCGGCGGCGGCGGCGAGGAGTCCCTTCGATAACGTGTCGCCGCCGAAATCCGCGCCGCCGACGCCGCCGAAATCTCCATTCGCTGCTTCGTCAGCGGCGGCGAGCACTAGCACGCCATCCTCGCCGTTTGCGAAAGTTTCTTCTGCCACCAACGCGAGTGCATCTCCGATGGCGCCGATGAAGCCGGCTACAAAGGTGAAGAATCCATTCAACGAACCGGACGCGGCGACGTACGGCGCGAAACCGATGAAGGTTGATAAACCGAAAGAAGTGAAATTCGAAATTCCTAAGGTGTCGTTTGGACAAATTTTCATCGTTTTATCGTTCACGACGATTATTGGATTGATGATTGGAACGTTTTGGGTCGTGTGGAACTCCGGAGGTATTCGTTTCAACGAGACGTAGAAGAGAGAAAAGAGAAGGATTTGCGTTTAGGAGTAGTCAACAATATAAAGATGTATTACAGTGATGATGATATCATGCGTTTCTCTCAAACAACAACTTTTTTTTCTCCCTCTCCCTCTCTCTTTCTTTCTTTGTCTCTGGTAGTGCACTTACTCAACTGTTTCCGAACGATTTCTTCGTCTTCTTCCGCTTCGCGGCTAACTCTTTCCAATATTTCGCGGTCGAACTCTGTATCGAGTCCAACAAGCCTTCATTTCTAAGCTCTTTAAGAATTTGCTCCGATCGAAGTTCCTCTTTTTTCGATCGTTTGTCTTCTTCTCCTTCTTCTCCTTCCTCTCCTTCATCGCCTTCTTCTTCTTCTTCTTCTTCTTCTTCTCCATCTTCCTCTCTCCTCCTTTCTTTCGAGACGATCTCTTCGCCGGCGTACGAAAACGACCGCCCGGACTCGATTCTCGCGACGACGCTGTTGTTGTTATTATCCTTCTCTTCTTTTCCACCTTCTTCTTTATTTCCTTCCTTCTCCTCGCGTGGCGTAGATATGCTGAAAAGAGTAGTCGTGATACCAGGAGAGGCAACCTTAACCTTTCCTTTGTCTCTTTCTTCGTTTTCTTCTTCCTTCTCTCTTCTCAACTGTCTTTTCCTCTCTGCCATCTCCACCGTCGTCTTCTTCCTGATCATCGGTCTCGCGAAAGCATTCTCTTCGCTCGGTCGACCTTCTGTGCACGCGGTGAACGCCGAGCCGCACGAGGAGTTCTTCGATGGATTCTCCTCTTCTTCTTCTTCCTCTTCTTCTTCTTCTTCTTCTTCTTTATCTATATCTCTCCTCCTCCTTCTCCTCCTCCTCCTCTCGGAAGAAAAAGAAAGAGGCGCGAACCAGAGAGAAAACGGCAGACACCAACCGGGGAAGAAGAAGCACATGTTTTTCACGCCGCCAAAAGTCCTTCAGTCGTCGAGTCGTGAAATCGACCTCCGCGCGTTGTCGCTACAATAAGAGAGCAGCTACACGTCGTCGCATTTAAGTCGTGAGAAATGATGTGTGTGCTTTTTATGAATCGCGCGTATTTTTTCTCACAACAACACAACAACAACGACGAAAAAGAACAGACCCTCAAAAACGATTTCGATTGGGTTGGCTTTTTTTTTTCACCTCGACTCGAAAACCAGAAGAATATATTCAAAAATGTCACAACAACACAAAGAGACGAATAGGAATACTTTGGTGAAGAACGGGTGGAAGAAGTCCTGAAAAGAGAGAAGAAGAAGAAGAAGAAGACAACAAGAAGAAGGAGAAAAGCTCAATAAGTCTCCTTTTCAAATGTATCGTGACTGTGTACAAACGTACAAAAACGCGGTACGAAGACACGAGAGGGAAGCGGCGGAATTTGCAAAAGAAATCGCGCGCATCGTGTCTAACTCTGCTTCTGATACTTCTTTTAAGAAAGAGAAGAAGAAAGAGGGAGAAGACGAAGACAAAGAAGAAGAAGAAGAAGAAGAAGAAGAAGAAGGTTTCGTCCTCTCGCCTCGGTCGAGGAAGCTTTTACGCGTCGGTGTCGATGGTAATGGGAGAGGACGACAACAAAAACAACAACAACGAGAACACGAAGAAGGAAAAAGATACGCAAGGGTGGGTGCTTCCCAAAGAGAGAGAGAAATAGAAATAGAAGAAGAAGAAGAAAAAGAAGAAGAAGAAAAGAACGAGCGAAGAAGAATGAGGAATAGGAAAAGAGATGGAACTTCGTCGTTATCGTTGCTCGGCTTAGCAGAGTTTACGTATTGCACTCGTTCGGCGCTTCTCGTCGCGGTGGCGAAGTTTTACGACTTGGGAGGCGGCGACTCAGATTTAACGGAAACGACGACAATGATAAATGGTACCAGTAGTAGTAGCAGCATTAGTAGTAATAAGAGCGATTTAGAGAGCATATTCGCCGTCGCGAGTGCGCACGCAGTGCTCGTGCTCATTTCAGACGTCTTGGCGCAGAAGAAGTACATCGAAAACGCCTTAGATGCGAGTGTGAGCGTGGTGTTGCGCGTATTCGCGCTTCTTTTGGGCACCGCGATGTGGTTTAGTATCGCTTTTCTATTCGGATCGAGCGTAATAGCGTCGAGCGAGAAGCAAAGAGCGACGGTGGCGTTTGCATATTTCATGTCCTCGTTAACCGTACTGCCAGGAACGCACGCGGCGTCGGCGCAAGCGTTGGTGCGAACGAGAAACACAAAGAAACAACAGCAATGGCAACAAAACCGGAGGAGAACCGCTGCGACATCGATGACGACGGTTGAAGCGATATTCATGCCAGCATTGCGTGTTATCGCGTTTGTGAAGCTCGCGCAAAGAGATTATCTTCGTGTCGTCTTAGATAGAAGATTCAGAAGCGATTTTGACGCGTTCTTCCGAGCGACAGTTATTGGCTCCGTCCTGTTCGCTTGGATGGGAGGATTACTCGCGCCTTTAGATTGGAGCACTGTATGGCACAAATACCCCACACTTTCCGTGCGTTTAGCGATAATTGGGCACATTCTAGGAACTGTACTGACGGCTGTCTTCGCTTGGCTCGATAGAACTCTACCGGAGAAGATGAAGTAACAACAGAAACGGGTGAGGAAGTACCGTGAAATAATTTGAGTTGACAATACGCTACGAAGGTCTGAACCCATAATTATCCATCGCGCCACCTTTATCCCCTTCCTCTAACTTCTTCCTTAACTTTTCCGCTTTCGTTTGGTCCCCGATATTCAAAGCGTAGTTCAACTCTTCCTTCAACATTTGTTGCTCTTTATACGACTGCAAGTCCCCGGAAACTTTCATCTTGTTCAACAGCGCTTTCCGCTGTTGCTCTTTCAAATTTTGCCTTTCGGTTTCCAACTCGCGTTTCCGCCGTTCCTCGTCGTTTTCAAACGCGAACGCACCCGCGCCCACGTCGTCGATGATATCGTCGTCTTCCTCGTCTTGCTTTCTTTTCTTCTTCTCTTTCCGTTTCTTCTTTTCTTTCTTCTTCTTCTTCTTCTTCTCTCTCCGTTTCTTTTCCTTCTTGTCTTTTTTGCGTTTGCGTTTCTTTCCGCCGCTACTGCTGCTGCTACTGCTGCTACTGCTACTGCTTTCGCTTTCGCTCTCGCTGCTCGACTCCGAGGAAGCGTCGTCTTCATCGTCTTCGTCGTCTTCTCCTCCTCCCTCTCTTTTTTCTCCTGCTTCTTCCGAGAGTAAAAACTGCTCCAAAATCGCCTTTGATTTCTCCACGTCCCACCCCGTCTTTTCCAACGCAATCGCCATCGTTTCTCGTCTCAAAGTCGTCACTATTCTACTCGTCGTCGTCGTCGTCGTCTTTGCTTTCTTTGCTTTCTTTGCTTTCTTATTCTTCTTATTTACCGCCAAAACTCTCTTCTTTCTCCGCTCTAAAAACCAACTCGCTAAAGCGGTTAAACACTCCAATTCTTTCTTATTCTTCGTCTCTTGGACGTGCTTTTCCATCATGGACATGGCTGTCGCGTTCGTTTCGGTGAGAGAAGTTCCATCCGATCGACTGTAGAGAGTGCTGGAAGCAAGAGGAGGAGGAGGAGGAGGAGGGGCCTGAGACATTTTTGTTTGTGTTCGTCGCGTCTGAATCGTCGTCGTTGAATTATTATTGTATGGTAAAATGTAAATGAGGAAAAATGTATGTGCTCGCACTGTACTCGTATACGAAAGAAAGCACAAGCGCACATCGATGAATAATGAAATGCGAGGAGAGGAAGAACGCGAGAGGCAAATCTATTTCAGAATAACTCATTTATCAGTCAACCCCTACGGCTAATTTGAAACTCTCGTAGCAGTAGTACCCCAACGCCGCGCTTGGCAAGACCTGTAACACAGACGGCGCTAATCCGGCGTACAAACCTCGAAAACCATTCTCTCGCAACACTTTTTGGGTGACTTCTAACATCATTTTGAGCTCCTTCGATCCAAATATATCTTTAGCGACGACGCGACCGGTGTTCATTTGAATGCGGCGCCTGGCGACTTCTAGCGGAAAGGTAAAAGATTCGGAGGCTATTCCGGCAACCATGCCGAAGAGCATCATGTATTGCGGTTCGATGGTTTTCTTGTTATTGAGTTCTCCCGTGGTGTTATCTTTTTTACCACTCCCTCTGTTGTTGTTGTTGTTGTTGTTCTTTTTCTTCCTTCTATTCGCTTTTTCCTCTCCTTCGCGTTTCATTTGCGTCAAGCGATACTGTTTCAAACTGTTATACACGGAATAATACACGGCGGCGTTGGGCGTCATTTGCGCCATGGCTGGTAATATTCCTCTATAAAAACTCGCCAACCCTTCCTCTTTGTACAACATCCGAACGCACGAAAGGATATTCTTATACTTTTGCGTCCCGCCTCGGACGACCAATCTTGTGCGGACGACGTCCATCGGGTAACAAATAGTCACCGCGGTACCGCACGCAAACGCGCCGGATAAAAACAAAGAAACCTCATCCGCCACGGTATTTTCCTTGACATCGAACGTCTTCGTGATTGCCGTTCGAACCGTATCGAACGCACTAAAATTAATCGCCTTGAATGGCGCCGTTCTCACGATATTCACCAAGTTACCCTTCCAAAACCCAATCACGCCTTCGTTTTTAAACACAATCTTAGAAGTTACGAACAAAGCTTCTTTGGAGTTGTTAAAGAGATACTCTGTTTTCAACCTTTCCAGCGGCGCTAACAGCGTCCGCACGCATATCGTCGACATCGTCCCTGCCAATAAGCGTCGATTAATCTCCTCTCTCTGCGTGAGTTCTTTCGTGCTAGAAGAAGAAGAAGTAGTAGTAGTAGTAGTGCTTTTCGTCGTTATCGCCTTACTCTTCTTCTTCCTCGATGTCGTCGTCTTCGTCGACGACGAGGAAGAAGAAGAAGAAGAAGAAGAAGAAGAAGAAGAAGAAGCTCTGCTTCCGCTCTTCCCTCTGTTACTACTCTTGCTCGTACTGCTGCTACGTTCGCTACTCTTACTGTCTGCTGCACCGCCTTTTCCCCATCCTTCTCCTAAAGCTCTCATCGAACGCCAGGACTTTTGCAAAGCTTCTCGTCCTCCTTCTCGGCTGGCGACAGACGCCGCCGCTAAAAAGAAAGGCGCGCTGTTTCTGTTCTTTTTCTTCTCACTCGTCGTACTCCCGTCATATATGTCAGTGCTCGTTTTCACTTTTGCATCGTCCAACCTTCTTCTCCGTCGTCTCTGTGACTCCCCAATTTGTTCTTTGTTGTTTAAAAGAGGAAGAGTAGAAGAAGATTGTCTTTCTCGTGTACGTTGGCGGTGTTCGGAAAAGGGGCTCGTGGGTAATTTCCATCCTCGAAGAAGGGTCGTTGTTTTCGTCGTCGTTTTCATCGTTGCCGGTGGTTTTTTCGTCGTCGTCGTCGTCGTCGTTCGTCTCCTCCTCGTCGTCTCTCGTTGTTGTTGTTGTTGTTGTTGTTGTTGTTGCTGTTCTCCTCCTCTTCCACCAGGGAAGAACATCAGGAAAGGAGGAGGAAATGACTTCTTTGTTGTCTTCTTCTTCTTTCCGTCGTCTGAAGTCTGAATCGTCTTCTCGTTCGTATTGCTTTTTTTGACGCAAAACTGATTTTGAGCAGACAGAGTTTCGAAGCGAAAAAAAAAAAAAACTCGTGCATGTAAACAGTACGAGTAGATGCACAAAATGATGAGTATATTCGCTATATGGTCATTATTATTACTATATGGTCATTATTATTATTATTATATTTTACGATGAGTACATGCACCAGCATACGATCGTACTTAGCGTTCTCGCACCACCATTGATGGTATCGCCCGCTCGCATGCAATGTACGGGGTGGTACTTTTACTACTACGACCCGTACGCGGTGAGGCACTCGTCGCCGCACGCTTGGTCTTCGTACAAGCACTGGTTAAAGTCACCTACTGTAATACCCGTGGGCGCGTACTGGCTGCATTGCGCCGTGGCACCAGCTAACAAGTTTTTATACGCGCTCATTTGTTCGCTGAAATCGGGGATTTGGGAAATGTGTCCGTTTAACCGTTGATTTGCCTGATCGATCAAAGCGTAGTCTCTCGAAGCGCTCAACGCGTTCTTCACCTTCGCCAACGTGGCCGCTGACAACCCCCCGCCTCCCCACGTATAATCGTTCTCCTTCGCTCGTAAATACAGTAAATCCGAGTTCGATAAGCCTAACATGTTCTTCAAAACTATCATGCTCTCGTCGAACCTCTCCAAAACGACGACGTGATCGTATAAATTGACAACCCCGGCGGGTGACCATTTGTTATCGCACGCTTTTTGACTCCCAATGTAATCGTATTGGTGATCAATCGACGTTTGCATGTTCAAAAATGTAAGTAACCTCGACTCCCACTCCTCATTCGTCACCGGCATTGGCAGCAACTCGTCTGGCACTCGATAATCTTTATCGTGTGATTCCTTCGTGTCCATGACGTATTGAAACTCGGAAATAAATCTGCTCACGGGATCTCGTATGCTCGTGAGTAAAAACGTTGGATGGTCCAACTTACTCAAAGTTCCTTCGGTTTGCTTGAACATCCTATGGTCTGCGTATACATACGGCTCTTGTTTATCGTCGATCTCCGTGCTTCCGTTTTGGTTGTATCCGGTGCGCGCGCCGTTCAACCCGTGTCTGTTCGCGATTCTTCTACATAAACCAGCTATTGTCGTGCTCCCGGTTTTAATCGTTTTTACGAAGAGAATGTTGATCCCAGGTGTTCCGCCCACAGTTTCTCCGTTCCATCTGCGCCAGTTGGACATTCCCAGTTTTGGTACGAAAGAAGAAGCACCAAGAGATTCATCACTATTATTATTATTAATAATAAATGACGACGACGCTGACACGGACGAGTAATGATTCGCAGCAGCAGCGCATCCAAAAACGGCGGCCGCGACGAAACACAAACCCAAAAACACCGTCTTCTTCTTTACCCAATCGTTTTCTCTTCTTCTTCTTCCGCTCGCGAAAAGCTCTTCGTCGTCGTTTACGTCGTCTCCCTCCTTCTCGTGTGTGATATCCCATTCTCCTTCTCTTCTCCGCGGCGCTTCTTCACGACCACCGAAAATGATGGCGCCGTATTCAGTGTTGGTACTTTCCTTCTTACCAGATGATGATGATGGTCCACCACCACCACTACTGCTCCCAAACATCCTCCTCAAAATTGGGTCAATTGAGGGGACGCAGAAATTTGCTCGATGATGATGTCTTCTTCTTCTTGCGCAAACGGATGATGATGATGCAAGAGAATGACGCGCGATTTCTTTTTATGTTTGTTTTTTTTTGTCAAAAGGGTGTTAAAAAAGCAAGAAAGCATTTGTAAAAGCTTGCAAAGTCAAAAAAATAAAAAAATAAAAAAAGGGCGAAGCTCTGTCCTCGAGAAGAAGAAGACAAAGAGAAGAAGACACAAAGAAGAAGTTTTTTTGGAGTGCTTTCACCACAAACCAAGTGCACACAAACCACACATTTCTTATATTCATTCTGCTTGGGTGAGGACACTTTTTGAACACACACACACGCAACAAAAAAGAGAGCGCTCTTCTTCTTACTTGCGGCTGAGTGAACGACAAAGAGAACAACAACGACGACAAAGAGAACAACAAGATCTCTCTCGCATCATCACGCGCGTTGTGGGAGTGGGAGTCGGATCAGCACCACCGGTATCTTCTTCTTCTTCTTTGTCTTTGTCTTCTTTAGTTACGTCGAGAAGAAATTTTGCCGTCGTCGTCGACGCCCAAACGAAAAGAAGAAGAAGAAGAAGAAGAGGAGAAGGAAGTGCGACGACAACGACCACAAAAGCGAGCGCGTCCGCGATGAACGGTGGCGGTGCCAGCTTTGCGACGTCGTCTTTTTCTTCTTCTTCTTCTTTTGAAGGAGGAGGAGGAGATCGACGAAAGGGTGGGCGTTTGCTTCGAGAAAGAAATACGACGAACGCAACAAAACAGAAAACGAGAATAAAAATAAAAGCACAAGTGGGACGAAATTTCAAACGCCACGAATTCGAAATAGAACGACAAATAGGAGAAGGATCGTTCGGGATCGTCTACCAGGCAATCTGGAGAGGGAAAGAGAGAGTGGTATTGAAGAGACCAAAACTAAACGTAGAAGGCGCGGCAGAGCTTCAAGAGATTGAGAATTGGATGAACGGTCGCGTTTCTCGAGACGCGAAAGGGGCGTGCGCGGAGTTTTTAGGCAGCTATCGAGTGACGTACGACGAGTGGAAAAAGTTGATGGATACGAATCAAATGAACGATTTAACCGCGAAAGAAGGGTTGTGGTTGGTGTGGAAGTATCAAGGCGATCGGACGTTGGCGCAGTTTATGGCACAGTCGGATTATCCCTCCGGATTGGCGAAGAACCTTTTGAAGAGAAAAGGCGTGCGCAAAGGAGACGCGGCGTGCGAACTGGAGATTGCGCAGAAAGTCATGAAACAGTTACTCACGAATTTAGCGACCATGCACAGCGCTGGTTTAGTCCATCGAGATATAAAGCCGCACAATCTCGTGTTGGCGGATTGCGAAGCGTACGACGAGAAAAACAGAGGGAAAAACGTTTTGGAAGGCACGGGGAAATTTCTCAGCGAAAGTTTATCCTCGATTAGAAGAGGCGGGAGTAAAGGTTCAGGAAGAGAAGGAGGAGAAGAAAATGGCGGTGGCGCTATGTACGAGAGGAAAGTGAAGGATTATGTCATGATGGAAGAACCGGAGTTTAAGCTCATCGATTTAGGCGCGTGTGCGTGCTTTCGCACGGGCACAAACTTTGCCCCAGATGAAACCATCATGGATCCAAAGTACGCGCCACCGGAAGAGTTTTTGATTCCGACCGAAGACGCTCCAGATTTACGCAAGTTGCTTGGTCCTCTCGCGTACGCCGCGGGTAGCGCGGCGTGGGTAAAGTACTTACCCGATCGATTTGATTCGTACTCCGCGGGCGTTATCCTCATGCAGTTGGCGTTGCCAAGTTTACGAACCAATCGAGGCTTGTCGAGCTTCAACCGAGGATTGAAAAAGTGCGATTACGATTTGGATTTGTGGAGAACACAAAATAAAGGACAGCTCGGGCGATCGAAGACGGCTCTTTTAGACGCCGGGGGCGATGCTGGTTGGAAATTAGCCGCCGAACTCTTGAAAGGGCGTCCGTACTGGTTGGAGAAGAAAACGGCGAAAAGCGGCGAACAGCTGCTGAGCAATAACAATGATAACACGGATAGACCGTCGGCTTTAGACTGTTTAAAATACGATTTTTTCAGCGTCGATCCAGCTGAATTAGAAGTTAAACAGGGCGGAGCCGCTAAGATTGGTGAGAGTATCGGCCAATCGTTGGACAAATCGAGAGAGATTCTTTCGGACATGTTTGGTTTGCAGAAACGCATCGAGCGACAACAAACGAGCATTAAGAGGCAGTTGGGCACTGTGCAAAGATTAAAAGCGAAAGGTGCGCCTATCGATCAAATCGAAAAAGAAGAAGCCGTCCTCGAGAAAATGCAAGCTGGTTTGCAAGGTTTGTTCAGATCGCTCCAGTTCAAAGACACGCAAGTCCGAACGGAAATCATCCTCGCTGCGAGCTCCTTCAAGCAACAAGCGAAGAAAGAAAACGTCGACACTACCGAATCTTTTGACCGATCCATGATTAGTCTGAAAACGAGAGAAGTGCTTGAAAAGGACATTACTAAGTTTGCGAAGAATTTGAGTAAACAAGCGGGGAGGATAGGGGACGCCGCGACTGGAGCCGTTTTGAAAATACTCAAATCGCGAGACGATAGCGATGAAGTCTCGTCCTCGTCGGATGAAGATGACGCTTCTGAGACTACCGATAGCGCTATTAACGATGTCTCTGATGTAAACAAAGTTGAAGCAGACGAGAGTAACAAGACAAACAAAGGCGTAGGCATGCTCTCCTCTTTGCTCTATGGCGTCGGAAAGAATTTAAAGAAACCGAGCGTGAAGAAAGAAAACGAAACGGTCGTGTTTAAACCGGATAACTCGATCGCAAAGATTATCGACAAAAGGAATGCCACTAACGATGATAGAAGTGTCGGTGACGACACCGACTTTGTCGTTTCTGATACCAAATTTATCCGCGCGAACATGGAAGTCATCGAAGCGGAAATGAATACCGTCATGCAAGAGCTCGCCAAGTTGGACACGCAACTCGGCCTTCGAGAAATCGAAGAAGAAACCGAAGGTGACTTCGGAATCGTCGAGGAAGAAGAAGAAGAAGAAGATGATGATAATGGCATGGACGGCAGCATGGATGAAGACACGCAAAACTTCAAGCGCATGCGATGATCGGAAATGCACGTATCGTCATCCTCGGTCTGTTTTAAATGAAAACGAAAAACTGCTGTAAAATACATACATACAACTTCTGCGCTTAAAAATCGATTTTTGGCCACATCTTTCTTTGCGTTAACTTCGTTAAAATTTCGATTTACTCGCTTATTTCTTCTTGGAACACACCGTTGGAGTAGGATATTTTCTCCACAGTGTAATAAATTAAACAGACGAAGAAGAAGAAGGAAGAAGAAAAGCAGTTTTGACGAGGAGGAGAGCAGCGCGTCGTCGTCGTCATCGATGACGCCAACGAGAGATAATGTCCACGATCCTGCTAATAACAAGATGAAGATGAAGACGGTCCGTGGGAACTCCGTGAAAAAAAAGGTGGGAGCGCTAAAGGAAAAACTGAACAGCGTCCAAGTGGAGGACTATAACGAGCTCAATTTTGTTGTCAACGATAACTTTGAAGAAGAAGAAGAAGAAGAAGAAGAAGAAGAAGAAGAAGAAGAAGAAGAAGAAGGGAACAGAAACAAAGACGCTAAGAAGTCCTCGTCGTTCGCATCTTTTGGCCCGGGCGTTTTAATCAAGCAGATGAGCAAGAGAGCATCCTCAATCAACCCAGCCTCGGTGTCGAGAGATTTAGAGGTCAAGATATTCGAGTGCGAGAAGCTGTATAAAAAATACGAAGCGAAACGGTTGTCGCGATCGAGATCGAAGAAAGCCGGGGGCGGGACGGTGGATCCAGTCGTATCCGTGCACGTGAAGAAGAAGGATGGGAGCGAGTACGTTGGAGTGACGAGACCTATTTTGAATACGGTGGATCCTGTGTGGAACGCCGGAGAGGGCGAGTCGTTCTCATTTCCAATATTCAGCGAACAAGTAGAAGAGGAAGAAGAGAGGAGAGGGATGTTTGCCTCGTTTTCACCGAAAAAAAAGAAGAAAATTTTGAAGAAGACGAAAGGAAAGGATATAGACGACGGTGGTAAAAGCGAGGAAAACGGTGCTGCTCCCAAGGTGGAGAGTGGGAGCGATGATGATAATGATGGTTCTTGGTGTTCGAAGGAAATTGTCTTTAAGATTTGGGATTTGAAAGGCCCGTCTGAAATTGATTCTAAGAAATCGCTCATTGGGACGTGTGCGGTACCCATCGAGCTGTGCCCGCTCGATGGACATTGGAGAGAATTCACTTTGGAAGTGGAGCCAGCCGGGTCGCTCGACTCTTTACGATCGCGCGAAGGTTTGACCCAAAACGCGAAGAAAAAAGAGTTGAAAAAAATGATGTCCAAAAAACGGATGGAGAAAAACAAAGAAGGCGGTGGCGAAGGTACTCTGAAGATGGCGTTTAGACGGCCGCCAAAACTGTTGCCAGCGCTCGGTGTGAATGGAAACTGGCACGCTTTGCAAGTGAACGAGGGGAGCGAAGATCCGTTGGAGCCTTGGATCGCAGGTCGGTCGGCGGCAAGACACGGCGCGACATCGTCTACATTCGTTGAGAGGAAACAAGATCAGAATCTCAGCTTATCGGCGAAAGAAAGAAAACTCGACGAGCGATTGAAGAAAAGTTTTAAATCGTTCACCCCGGCCGAACGAAGTGCGATGCAAAACGAGAGACGAGGTCGATACTACGTTCACGTTATGGAAGCTTCGAACATTACGCCAATGGATGGATGGTCGGGATCTGATGCGTACGTTAAAATTGGAGGTGATTCTATGCCGGCCAAAGAGAGATACAAAACGAAAGTTAAAAATGACACGTGCTTTCCTCGTTGGGACGAGAGGTATCTCGTTGATCTCACCAGTAATGATTCGGCGCTCGTGTTTACCGTGTTCGATCGCGATTTTGGGAATGCGGATGACTTCTGTGGCGCATGCGGTATTCCATTGGAATGTTTACCGCAAGATGGCTCGTACCGAACGTTTAATTTACCGCTAGGAACGAGAATCAGTGCACGAAGTGCCGGCGAAGAGGTTGTTTTTGAAGATTATGAACGTCGACTGGACGTTGGATTTTTAAAAGTTTCCGTGGCGAGAATGATGGAACCTTTGGAAACGCAAAATAAAATTTTAGACGCGTGTGGAGGATTCGGTTCTATAACATTGGAGGATTCAGGAAATTTGACAAAGTACGCGCGGAGATGTCACGTCAGAGTGTTGGCAGGGAGATATTTGTTACCGGTTGGAAATACGAGTAAAGATTTGTGTGATCCCAGCGTTACCCTCCAAGTCGATAACGCGCCAAAGTTTGAGCGCTTTGCAACATCCGTGGTATACGATACATCCACACCTGTTTGGAACGAAGGTTTAGGAGAAACGTTTACACTTCTCGTTAGACCTGGGGCGAAAGAATTGATTTTGTGTTGCGTCGACAGAAACTTTTCCGGACAAGTTGAAATGGGAAGAGGACACGTCAATTTATTAAACGTCGAGGCGAATGGAGATTGGACGAGCTCGGAAGTTGCAATATATCGACCAGATCCGAAAGATCGAGAAATGATGATTCCATCAGGTTTAGTTTCTGTTCAGATATCTTTCTCGCGTCCTCCGTTTGCGGAAATTATGGAACCACCCGTCATCGACGCGGATAAAAAGATGCTCAACGTTCACGATCCTTCGTTGTATCTCTACGTTCAAATTTTACGGATTCGTAACATAGCACTTCCAGCGTACCGTAAATCTACGGACGTGTACGTCAACTTGACGACAAACACAAACTTACTACCAGTCAAGGGTAGAGTGCAGGAAGATATCAAGTCTACTGCTGAATTTGATACGGAAGTTTTCTCGTTACCGATGAATCCAATGACCACGAGTTTTCGCGTTCGCGTAGTCGCTGAACTAAAGAGCGTATACTTTGGCGTCGCGCTCGTAAAAGCTTGGAAGCAGTTTCAAAAATATCTCTACGGGAAAGATGGAGCTGATGATGGTGGTATGAGTTTTATCGATGAAGACGGGGACGGAGAACTCGACGATCCAGATGAAGCGCTCACGATAAAAGCGGAAGATTTCTTTGCGTTGAAGAAATTTTACGTCGGCGGCACCAAAATCGGTGAATTTACGGTCAACACCTCCGGTTTAGCTATTGGTGAAATGAGAAAGACGTGGGCAAAATTGGTACCGTTGAAAAATACCACAGTGTACGGCTTTTTGAATAAAGCTGGAAAACAACTCGGTCACGCTGAAGTCGCGTACTCCATCGGCCGTCGATCGCTTCCACCCGCAGATTTAGAGAACACTTTTGGAGCGGCTCGTCCGAGAATTGGGAATTTAAGCATTCAAATCAAATCTGTTATCGGCGGTGTCTTAAATTCGGGGAACCCAGTCAAGGATATGCACTACAAACAGAATGTACTCAAGAATGCGAATGAAAAAGATGAAGGCTTACTTGGAACGCACATCTCGTGCGCAGTCATTTTGGAGAGCTTCGAAGAAAACTTCCGGACGGCCTTCGAGTCTGCCACCTTTCCTGTCACCGAAATCATGGGTGAAATTCGCGTCGTTTTGTTCGCGAGAGATCCCGTGACGACTGCATTTACCAAGCCGGTTGGCGTCGCGTGCGTCCCGCTCTCAAATATTTTGGCGAGTGAAAATCACGAACTCGACGTGTGGGCTAACGTCATCCCAACGGACGAAGATGGTCTCTCTGCACAAGATTTAGTCGATGTGGAACGTGAAATGTTCATGCGCGAGAGGAACAAGAAAACAGCGACGAAGAAATGGCAAGGATATTGCCGCATCGTGTTGAAATTTACTCCGATGATAAAGAAGAGTTCTTGGTATTTGCGTCAAATGCCGTTGGAAAGACCGAAAGAAAAACCAGAGGATACAGTAATTGGCATCATAAATGCTTTATCTCGATTAACTATTGCCATTCTCGGCTTTCCACACATTGTCATGCAATCGTTCGCGTGGTTATCTCTTTGGCCGTTGAGAGAAACCTTCGCGTTGAGGTTGTATTTTGCATTTTTTTACACCGTGTTGTGCTTTTATCTTAGAGGAGATATTTTGGGTGCATTTTTACCCCTCTTGTGCGTTGTGGGTCTTTTATTCGTCGGTTACACGTCGCGAATTGTGGAGGATAAAGACGACGCGCCAGTATCGTGCTTTGGAATTAATGAGGACGGTTCAGAGAAGGAAATCTTACGAGCGCAGGTCATCGACGAGTTTGCGAAGACGAAAGCGATTGAAAAAGAAATCGACGAAGAGATTGAGGATTTGTACGAATATTCGAGATTAGTACACATGGGGAAATCACACAAAGAAGCGTCGAGAGTCGTCGGGAATAAAGCCGCAAAAAGAATCAAGGCTGACCGTGAAAACGCCGAGCTCTCCGGTAACAATCCGGTCCAGAAATTACGAAACGTGATAAAATCGCTTTCGTCGAAATCGAATCCAATGGACGCCGTTTTGAAAATCGTCAAAAAATTGTTGGCGTTTTGCATAAACGTGGTGAAGACAATCACTAAAACGGCAATGTCGCTCGATCAAGTTCAGGCGCCGAAAATTTTATCCGGTCCGTGTTTGGCGGTTATCGTGCCTTTGGATTTAATTTCGCAGCCTTTGGAGAGAATTATTGGCGTTTTCGATTGGAGAGATGATAATTTGTCGCATTATTCGGCAATATTGATGATATCGATTGCGATTATTTGCGGCATTGCGTTGAAAATCGCGCTTGAGATCCGATACTACATGGATTTATACTCACCAGTGCGATTGTGGTTCTTCGTCTGGTTTCTCGGCGTTGTCTTTTTAATCCCGCAAGTCTCTAAAGCGTGTTTGTTCCCAATCGTCGTCTTGTACGAACATTCAATTCAGTACAACATCTCCGCGAGTGGTATTCATGTCCCGGCGGTGTGTTTGCGTTCAATTCAAGAGGTTGATAAGTTGACAAAGGGCAGAGTCGCGAAATTATTCGAAGGGACCGCTGAAGAACGCGAGAAAGCTCGAGACGACCTTTTCCAAAACAGGAAGAAAAAATACTTGGCGGCGAAAGCGGCGGAACTCAAGAAGAGAAGGATGAAATCGACTGCCGCTCTTAAAGGATTTTCCTCGAATCCAGCGTCATTTTTTGGTATTTTGATGGGTCGTTCGCTCACGGCGAAGCAAGAGTTGCACCGATCGAGGCTTGAAAAGTTGTTCGTCAAGAATCCAAATGCTCTGGCTGCGGCGGCGATGAAGACGAAAGAGGGTGGAATGGAAGAAGAGTTCATGGAGAAGCCGGACTTTGTGAAGTTAGCGGACATCAAGATAAAATCAACGGCGTCGAAAGGTGCCATATTCTTACTATATTTGCCGAAGTTGATTGTCTCAAACGCCGTGGCAATTCCTCGCCGAATAATTTTGTCGCCGATGGTGATTTACGCGGCTTTAGAAAAGGTTGTTCCGTCGAAGCAGCAAGTGAAGGCAAACTTCAAAAAGATGTTTGCCCCCATGTCCAAAGACGAAAAGAAGGTCAAGGGTGTCGGGAAGGTGAGAAATCCGCGCATTTTAAAGAATGGCGAGGTGATTACGCAGGACGTTTTGAGAAAACAAGTCGCCGAGCGACGAGCTTCGAGGAAGCGAATCAAATCGGAAGCGGCCAAGTCTTTGAAGTCTAACTCTCGAGCTAACTCGAGTAAATAAATAGTTTACAAGTAATAATACACATCAGCGCACGCGCGCGATAAATAATACCTCTCTCTCTCATTCCATTTACCGATCTTCGTCGAACGATGAAAACCAGGCACCGACGCCGGATTTATGCCGTCGCCACATTCCAACCACGTCCCCCGGGCAACTCACTTCATACTCCTTACTGTTCGATTTCGCATTAGCCAAGACGTCTCTTTCGTCCTCGCTCACCGTGAACCTTCGCGCGGAATCCCAAATTAAAGCCGCGTCTGCGTTTTCTAATAACTTCAGTCTCGCAATCGGCCGCTTCTGCGCCGCTAATCGAACGGTGTCTAAATACGCACTCCAACTTATTTGATTAAGCGAATCTTTTCGTCTTTTTTCTCCTCCTCCTCCTCCTCCTCCTCCTAAACGTCTGAAAGAGGTCTTCTTCTTTCTGGAAGACGACGAGACTAAACTTCTCATCTTTTTCGACGAGTTGTCCACAAAGTTGCCAATCAACACCACGCAAACGTCCATCGAGATCGCGTAATCTAGCGGTAACTTCAAATCGCGATCGTTCGTAACGACGATAGCCACGTGTTTTCTATTCTTTACAATCTGACGTAATTTCGTTTCGTCTGGCGAGCACTTTTCCTCCAAGCACGTGGCGTGAATCTTTTCTCCTTCCAGTTTGAGCAATTCCTGCTTCGCCATGGCCAAGTTTCTATATTCTCTTCTGGTTTGCTCGCAAAAGGAAACGTGTTTAAGTTCCGGGTCGCACGACGGAAAAGTTGTATCGTATTCATCATCTTCATCGTTATCTTCATTGATGTCGTCGTTTACGTCGTCGGAGGTAAGAAAGCATGCCTCTTCTGCCCGCCTGGTAATAAACGCCGGCACGTCTTGAATCTTCTTCCCTTGACTCTCGTTCGCGAATTCCATCAAACGTCTCCCCAACCTCAAATCCGCGGCGTCCGGCCCGTCCAGGTAAAACTCCGTTTTCAAATTTAACCTCTCGAACGTTCTTTTAAATCCTTTTATTACTTTCGTCGAAGTATCGTCCTCGTTTTCGTCCTTATTTTTAGTATCATCTTCGTTATCGTTATCGTCTGAATCGTCTGAATTGTTACAACATTCGCTCAAGTCTCGACTCGTTTGCATTCCAGCGAACGCTCGAAAAGCGACGACTCGACCAAATTTCTCCCCCGCTTTTTTTATTCTCTTTGCGTTTATGGCGAATCGTTCGCACGTCGTCCCCGGGTTCACGTTGTCCAGATCCCAAAGAATGATTACTTTTCTCACTTCTTCTTCTTCTTTTCGTCGTGGTAAAAAGAACCTTTGGTCCTTCTCTTCTTCCGTGGTTTTAGACGACGACGACGGTGATGAAATCTTACCGTTATTCTTCAGGGGGGCGGCGCTTTCCCCTCGCGGAACAGAAGAAGAAGAAGAAGAAGAAGAAGAAGAAGAAGAAGAAGAAAGAGAAGAAGAAGAAAGAGAAGATCGAAAACCCACCAAAAGTCTTCCGTTCCTAAAACCCCTCTTAGGAGTCTTTTTATTAATCGTCGACTTTTCAGAGGAGAGAGTGAGAGAAGGAAGGCGCGTTGCCCCCGCTAAGGGGGCGGACATGAATGAGAGATGGTTTTTTCTCAGAAAAGGGGGGGGTCAAATGAAGAATTCGTTTGAAGAAAAAAAGATATTTACTACGTACTGTAGTATATATACTCAAACTTTTAGGGGGATGTTCTAAAACAAAGTCCTAGAGGTATTCTATCTAAACTATCTACGCATCTATCTATCTACCTACCTAACACACACACAAACTCTCTCTCTCTCTCTCTTTCTCCATCACTACTGTTCTTCTTCTTCTTCTTCTTCTTCTTCTTCTTCTTCTGGAAAAAGGAGTTGTTTCTCGAGCGCTTTCGCTTTCGTCTCGGCCAAGTCCATCTTCTCTTCCGCCTCGGTGCACCTCAAAACGGCATCGTCGACGATTTCTTTCGCCACGAGAGCTTCTTTCATCAATTTCTCGTTGAATAATTCCTCGTTCTTTTCGATGGTGAGTTCTTTTTGGATCAAGATTTCGTCTTGCACGTCGATATCTTTTTTTAAACCTTCGATGACTTTTCGCTTGTCCTCGAGTTCGTCTTTTAATTCTCGCGAGGACGTTTCGAGGAGGAGAAGTTTCGAGGTGCACTCGTTCAGCTCGTGGCGCACAGATTCGACTTTCCGTTCCTCGGTGCGTAAGCGGTCTTCCAAGACTTGCTTCTCGCGTTCGGAACTTTTGAGATTTTCGAGATGTTGAGCGGCTTCGTTTTCCGCTTGCGCGGTGGCGGATAAAAGTTGCTCTTCCGCGTCTATTGCCCTTTTTTGGTACTCTTTGAGGAGACGAACATGTTGCTGCTGCCGTTCTTCGAGCTCCTTTCCATCTTCGACTCCTCCTCCTGCTGCTGCTACCGTTGCTGCCGCGCTTTCTACAAAATATTCCTCTTGTTCCACTAAAAGCCTTTGCGCTTCCTCCAAACGCCGCTCGAGTTTCTCGCGCTCGCGTTGCGCGTTTGCAAACGCCACCATCGCGCTCGCGCCGCGCTCGCGAGTGAACTTCTCTAGAACATCGTACTCTTTTTTCATTTGCGTTAAATCTTCCTGAAAATATTTCTTTTCGTTTTCAGAATACGTAAACTTGCGCTCCATATCTTTCGCGAACGACTCCACGGATTGAATCGCCTCGTCGGCTTCTTTCAACATTTTCGTGAGATTTTCAACCTCTTTCGCTTTCTTAACCATCATCTCTTTGTGAAACGGATTGTTTCGGACGTCGTCGTTGTCGTCGTTATTGTCGTCATTTGTGGCGGCTTTTGTTTTCTCTTCTTCTGCTTCTTCTTTTCCTCCTCCTCCTCCTCCTCCTCCTCCTCCTCCTCCTCCTTTGCCTTTCTCTTCTTTCGTCGTCGTCGTCGCGTTTCCGTTGCTGTTGCTACTGCTCTTCCCGTTATCATCATCGCGATCTCTCTTCTCCTTTTTCTCCTTCAACGTCTTCGCCTCTTCTTTCCAATCTTCAATCTCTTTCTTGCACCTCTCGTTCTCCCTCTCTAATGCCTCGGTGCGGTTTCGTAAACTTTTCTTCTCCTCCTCCTCTTTCGCCTTCATCGATAAAGACGCGCGCTCGATTTCCTCCCGCTTCCTCCGCGCGTCGTTAAGTTCGTTCAATAAATTTTCACGCTCTGACATCATCTCTTCGATTCGTTTCTCGTGCGCTTTTGAAAGTTTCTCTTCTAAGTTTTTTTGTTCTTGCATGTTCTTGTTTTTAATGTTGTTGTTGTCGTCGTTCGCGCGTTCTTTAAACAGTCGCAGCGTCGCGATTTCCTCGATGAGTTCCTCTTTAATCTCCAATTGCGCTTCCCGTTCTATAATTTCTGTCTTTCTTCTTCTCTCTTTTGTTGTTTTATTATCACCGAGAGTTTTGTCCTCTTCTGTCTCTGTCTCTGTCGTCTGAATCGTCAACGCGTTGTCGTCGTTGTTGTTGTTGTTGTTGTTGTTGTTGTTGTTTACGTAAGAATCGTGTGTAAAAGCTTCTTCTTCTGTTCTCGTAACACCAAAATTTGTCTTCGATGCGTCAAAATCGTTCCTGTGAAAGACTCTCTCCGTCTCTGACGCACCGCTGATGCGGACGCCATTCGTTACATCATTTTGAGAGAGATCATCTTTTAGAACTCCTTTTTTTAGAAATCCTCCTCCTTTATTCTTGTTCTTGTTGTTGTCATTTTTCTCGTCGTTCTTTTTCTTCCTCGTCGTTCGAAAACCCACCATATTGGTTTTATTCGTACGTGCTCTCTACTTCTCTACTCAATGTTGTTCTGCGTTATTTATAAGGTGGATGGTGGGTGCTTTTTCTCTTCTTTCCTTCTTTCCTCCTCAGAAAAAATTTTCTCTCCTTTTCTTCTCTCTCTCTCTTTTCACAGCTGAAAAAGCTTCAGAAGAGAAGAAAAAAAAGGTACGCTTAAAATCAATCCGACGACGACGTAAAAACAGACGACGACGCGAAATTCTCGTCGCATTCACTACTCGAAAGTTTTTATTTACTCGCTTTTCGCATTCTTTCTTCGTCGTTAAAGTGTTGTTGTGTGGGCTTCTTTTGTCGTCGCGTTCTTATTTCTGTTGCATTTTCTCGCGCGCGACACATCATTGGAGGAGGACTTTTGCGAGAGGAAAAAGGGGGCTTGCGATTTTTTTTATTAGGACTTTGGGTGCGCGTAAAAAACGTGGTTGGTGTTTTGGTGGCAGACGCGAACGCGTGGATGCAGATTTTGAACTTTAAATGCGTTCGACGAGTTCGTTTACCTGCGAAAGAAGGTTTAAACTGTTCTTCTTCGCGGTTGGCGGTGATGATGCTCGCGCGTGATTTTTTCTCATCGCGTGCGTGTGACAAAGACCTCTCTCTGACGACGCTCCTCCTTTTCTCTCTTCTCTTTCATTCTTATACAAAACAACAAGCAGAGCGAAAACAAACACATACATACACATAAATTATGCCGCCAAAATTCGATCCAAACGCCGTCATCGAAGTCTTTCTTCGTGCCACCGGTGGTGAAGTCGGTGCAGCCTCTTCGTTGGCGCCGAAAATCGGTCCTTTGGGTCTCTCCCCGAAGAAAGTCGGGGAAGACATCGCCAAGGAAACTGGCAAAGACTGGAAAGGTTTGCGCGTTACGGTGAAACTCTCCGTCGCAAACAGACAAGCGAAAGTATCCGTAGTTCCGACCGCGTCTGCGTTAGTCATCAGAGCGTTGAAGGAACCGTTCCGTGATCGTAAGAAGGAGAAGGATGTGCCGCACGACGGTAACGTGGCGTTGGATGAAATCATTGAAATTGCGAGACAGATGCGACCGAAATCGAGAGCAAAGACTTTGTCTGGCACGGTGAAAGAGATTTTAGGTACGGCGAAGAGCGTTGGTTGCACGGTTGAGGGTGAAGATCCGCAAGATGTGCAACAATCCATCGATGATGGAGACATTGTCATTCCGGAAAAGTAAGAAAAACGACAGCTATGAACGTGAAAGTTTTTTCGATAAGGTCGGCTAAATTCTCTGGAGGCTACTTCTGTACGAAAGAGAGTCCACCCTAAAATGTTCCTTATTATTAGACGCGTCTATATCTATGTCGTTTGAACTATATACTTTTCTGTCTTTGATGATTAGAGAGAAATAGATTAAACATTTAGAAATGCATCAATAATAATAGAATTTTGCCTTAGCTGTTGAGATTTGTGAATGAACAAATACACTTAAATGAACAACAACTTCTTTTTATTAAAATCTTTTGGTCGTGACTGCTTAATTAACTCTTCTTCTTTTCTTCTTCTTCTTCTTCTTCTTCTTCTTCTTCTCCTTCCTTCTCCTCTTCTAGTTTTCCGCGACGACTTCCTCTTTCTTCGCTTCTTCTCCTTCTTTTCCTAAATCCTTCGCCTTTTCCTTTTTCTCCGGCGACGCAGCTGACGCCGCCATCGTCGGACGCTCTTGCTTCGGGCGCTCCTCTTTCTGCTGTTGCTTTGGAACGTACGCTTCTAACTTCTCGTTATCACTTTCCTCCGTTCCTGTTTCATCGGAAGGATAGTTCGGGTCGTGATGTCCGTCGTTGTCGTCGTCGTCGTCGCTTTCTTCGTCGCCTTCCGAATCTATCTCGTCCTCGCTTGCGACGATTCCTTCTTCTTTTTTAGCGCCTCGCTCCTTCTTCGGGGAATCTCCTTTACCAGCGGTCGTCGAATCTGATGCCGCTGCTGCCGTTTTCGCCGCTTCCGAAGCTGTAGCTGCTGCCTCTGCCGGAGGTAACGCCGCCCCTTTACTCTTGCTCGCAGCGGCTCCCTTCCTCTTCTTGTTGCTCGACGTCGAATCTCTCTCCTTTTCCGACTCGGGAGTTCGTTTACTCACTTTAAACTTCGCGTTTTGTTTCTTATCGACACCTATCCAGTAGTCTGAAACTAACGCAAACGTGACGGAATACAGCGCTGCCGGTGGAGCCATAAATTTGACGGCAATTTTTGCCGGCTCGTCTCCCGTTTCCGCCGCCAATTTCTCAGCCTTTGTCAATTTCTTCATCGCCAAAGTTAAGTTTGCTAACGGATCACAGACGAGTAAATACCACGACTCTGGTTTCTTTGTGCCTCGACCGAACGGAACGGGCGGCAAATCAGCTTCGCCTAAAGGTCCCCCTCCGCGCGAAATTTGTACCGAAGCTCGCGCAGTGACGATATCGTCTTCCAAAATGAGCGGTTGTTTTTGTTGTTGCTGTTTTTGTTGTTGTTGTTTCATTCCACCGGCAATCACTCCGTCGTTTCCAGCTTGGTCAACCGCGGTCGACGACGACGAAGGAGACTCGCCTTCCACGAAAATCTCGCACTCAAACTTGACCACTTTTGGGATAATGTTCATGATCGTCTCCACGTCCGCTCTTTTGTTTTCGTCAAATTCTGCAAACTTTTCCAAAGCCGCCGATCGTTCCTCTTTCGGCATCTCCCTCAGTTCTGCCAACGATTTCGCTTTCTTACGAATCTTCGCGCACTCCTTCTCGGTAAAATGCGGCAGCTGCAACAAACCTGCCGCGCCACCGTCCTCGCTGTTTGCGATCGATCCTACCCTCCCCGAGGACGCGGTGGAACCGCTGCTCGTAGACTTCTTCAACGTAATCGGCACCGCTTGCGTGAACAACTGCGAATACTCCAACACCATCTGCGTCGGTTTCACCGCGGTGAATCCTGCTCTTGGGTTCCCGCTCGTTTGCAACAACATTTGCAAAATTTGATCGATGAATCTCGGCACATTTCTAACCACGAAATCGAAATCCTTCATCAACTCCTTCGGAACCTCCTCGCCTCGTCGCAACAAGTGCATCAACTGCAGCGCGTGCGTCCTCACCACGCTCGGGTTCCTTCTCACAAACTTTTGTGCCAGCTCTCCACCTCCAATTTCGTTCCTGCACTGTTTCAAAACCTCGCTCAAACTCTCGTTCAACTTCTCTCCTTTATACTCCATCTCCACGAACTCTTGCGCGACTGAAACCAACTCAGGCACTCCCGTCAATTTCATCATTGGTTTCAACATCTGCCCAAAATTACTCTGCGTTTGCCTCAAAACTTTCTTCCCGTCCACGCCGGTGTGCGCGTACTTATCGCCCTTCATCAAGATCCTCACAATAACAATCAACGGCAACAAAATCGTCACCAAAACCATCCCGAGTAACACAAACGGCGCCAATCCTTCGAATCGCCCTCTCCCGAACAATTCCTCCGGTAACGCCACGCCCAATTTCGTCGACTGTCTCCCGTCTGGATGTCCGTACTTCTCAAAGTTTTCTCTCGCGATATCGTTCGTCAACGTCTTATACGCCGGCGCCACCGATTCCGTAAAAAACTTAATCGCCTCTGGATCTGAGTTTTTGTCAGGGTGGTACTTCAAACTCATCTTCCTGTACGCTCTTTTGATATCCGACGGCGTCGCCCCGATCGAGAGCTCTAAAATATCGTACGGATCAAACCTCTTCTCCTCGGTTTGCATGGATTTCGCCCAAAATAAGAGCAGGAAGAAAAGAATCCATCCGAGAACGATCGCTAAATTCCACCCGCTGAAAAACATCTGTCTTTTCATCGACTGTCGCGATTGGTGGACCGATTGTTCGAACGATTTCGCCCACAAAGAGTCTTTGGCTTTGATTTGAATGTCTTGAGAAATGTTGTCGTTCTTTTTTTCCATCGTCTTTGTCTTCGTCTTTATCGTCGTCTCTTTTCCTCCTCCTCCTCCTCCTCCTCCTCCTTTCGTTTTTGTGTCTTCCTCCTCTCCGGCGATGAGGCTGAAAAGTCCAAATCGACGGCCGATTCTGTACAACGTGATTGGAAAGAGGAAACAGGACAGAATGGCGACGAGGAAAATAGGAAACAGCGCGGCCACGGTTTCGGACGGCGTCTCCTCCGAAGAAGAAGAGGAGGAGGAGTCTGCCATCTTCTCTTTCTGGAAAAGTTACTAAAAAAACGTTTTGTCGTTATATCAGTCTGTTGTTGTTCGTGTTCTTCTTACTCTCGTATATTCTCGCAACACTACCACGCAATGAAATGGCGATTAGAAGAGAGACTGAGAAAAAATTGAAAAAACTCGAATAAAAAAAAGTTCTTCGTCATCATAACTTTTTTCTCGCGTGCCACGTGAAAGACGACGACGACGACGACAACAACATACCACATAACACCAAAACAACAACAACTGTGGAGATACATAAAACGTCCTCGATTGCTCTCGATCATCGCGCGTATTCGCGAAAAAAGATACCACAGGTAAGAAGAAGAAGAAGAGAGAAAGAACACCGAGCGTCTCTCCTTCCTTTTCTTTTTTGTTTCTCTCCGCGTTCTCTCTCTCTCTCTCTTTGTTCATCATCGTCGCGTTCGAAATTCTTCTTCGTCTCTCTCGGGTGTTCTTCTCTCCTCCATTTGCAAAATTCTCTCGTCGCGCTTTTCCTTGGTGCCGAGATGGCGTTCGCGCGACGAAGTGTGCGCATAAACGCGTTCAGAAACAGTCTCGATCGTTTTACTCGGTTATGTGTGATTTTGATGCTTTCGCGCGAGTGAGATTGGTTGTGTTCCATTTCACCGAGAGAGAGAGAGACATTTTTGAGAGAAAGGGTGTTGGAGTAACACTTCCCAAATTTTATCGAATCGCTACGAACCGCTTCGCTTCAAACACACATCTTCGATCGTCTCGTGCGTGAGGATTCTTTTGAATCGTATTTTCTGGCTGACAGTGACTGACCGGCGTTAAACGTACCTCTCTTTCCACGCACGCAACGAACGATGTGATAAACATGGCACAGATTTTAAAAAGAGCACGCAAACACGAAAAAAGACGCGACGACGAAAATGAAGAATTACTCGTTTTCGTCTCGGACTTCATCGCGGGCTATGGCCGCGAGGTTGGTGAACCCGGCGGCGGTTCTCCTCTTCTCAATCTTCTTCGCGCTTTTAGCGACGAATTTTTTCGTTTTGCCGGCGAAGGCGCTTAAAACTTCGTCGAAAACGAAGAGGATGATAGGAGTAAAATCTCGATCGGAAGAAGAGTTTCCTACTCCCTACTCTTCTTTAACCGATAGTACTGAAAATCTTCCTCATGGATTGATGCTCACATCGAATGCTGCCGAAGAAGATACAGCTTTATCGAATACTTCGGCTACATACGAAACGGAGACAAGAAACGTTTTGAAGCAAGATTCTACCTTTGAAAAGGACATAAGCATGGCTGGAGAAGAGAAAAAAAGCGCTTCTTCGTCGGCGCTTTTGGGCCATTCAAAGGGCGCAATTCATCATCACCAACACGGCGAGGATGAAGGCAACAGCGACAACGATGATGAAGATGATTCTTCTACTTCGTCTACTTCTGATTTCTACGAATCCCTTGCTCTCGACGACGATGCCGTCGACTTTGTCGACTACAATACGTACGGCGCCAAAAATGGTGACGATACCGACAAAGTTCTCGAGGCGATGTTGGAAAAGAAAGATGACATCTCTCTCTCTTCAGATGGTAATGCGGTCACTTCCGGAGCGCCGGCGAAGAATGTTTTGAAGCAAGATTCTACCTTTGAAAAGGACATAAGCATGGCTGGAGAAGAGAAAAAAAGCGCTTCTTCGTCGGCGCTTTTGGGCCATTCAAAGGGCGCAATTCATCATCACCAACACGGCGAGGATGAAGGCAACAGCGACAACGATGATGAAGATGATTCTTCTACTTCGTCTACTTCTGATTTCTACGAATCCCTTGCTCTCGACGACGATGCCGTCGACTTTGTCGACTACAATACGTACGGCGCCAAAAATGGTGATAATACTGCCGCAACAAACGAACAAATGATATCGGAATATACCTCTTCGAAAGCGGCGTTGACAACAACATCTTTGAAACCCCTTTTAGGTGCTCCGTTCGAATTACCGTCGGCTGGATCAAGCTTTAACTCTGTTCCTTATCCAAGAACCCCATCCTTGTATCACGGTTGGAACGGATACGGACACCATTATGGTTATTACCCGACTGTATGGGTCAACGACGGCGTTTGTGTCGTTGAAGGTTTGC